>WNFZ01003917.1_pt1 | contig 22138 bp, 20 predicted proteins | sample 5400081 | NCBI WGS metagenome assembly WNFZ01 (sample SAMN13153365, study PRJNA577476) | soil metagenome | isolation source: 80 cm soil or saprolite under grassland replicate 1 | place: USA:California | collected 2016-06-15
AACGCGATGGTCGCATCCGATCCGCGTCTCCCGTTCGGTGGCGTCAAGCATTCCGGTTTCGGCCGCGAGCTCGGCGCCGCAGGAATTCGCGAATTCGTAAATACGAAAAAGATTTGGATTTCGTAACGGTAGCGCACGCGTCACGTATGCTGGCGAGCGCGTCCTAGCGCTCGCAAACTTTTTGCTCTTACGGCGAGCTTGCTAGAGTCTGGCAGAGTGGCCGGTTCGGCCAGGTAAGTCACGATGTTCATCAGCCAACTGTTAGGACTCAGGCTAACGAACAATTTTCTTCTGAACTTCGCTCTTTGCCGTTGACGCGCGCTTCCAGGAAGAAGGCGTCACTTTTTGAGACAGCAGTTTATACGGCAGGCACGACTCGTCCGCTTACTTCGCCAAAACCCACTCGATAGCCGTAGCCTTCGCACCAGCCGGCAATCGTTAGTTTGTCGCCGTCTTCCAGCCATTTCCGTGTTTCGCCATTCGGGAGTTTTAATGGATTCGCACCCCGCCAGGTCAACTCCAGCATGCAACCGCGCGATTCTTCTGTTGATCCGCTGATTGTCCCGCTGGCCAATAAATCGCCCGGTTGCAGATTGCAGCCGTTGACGGTGTGATGCGCGAGTTGTTGCGCAATGCTCCAGTAAAGATTTTGGAAATTTGTGCGCGTAATGATGTGCGGCGCTTTCATTGATGAACTTTGAAGAGCCGCTTCAAGGCGGATGTCGAAGGTGAAATCGTCTTTTTGTCGCAGGTAAGGGAGCGGCTTAGGATCCTGCGGTGGCAGCGGTTTGCGAAAGGGGGCGAGCGCTTCCAGGGTCACCACCCAAGGCGAAATGCTTGTGCAAAAGTTCTTGGCCAGAAACGGACCGAGCGGCTGATATTCCCAGGCTTGAATGTCGCGCGCGCTCCAATCATTCATTAGCACAAGGCCAAAGATATGATCGATCGCGCGATCGACTGGGATCGGTTCGCCGAGCGAATTTCCGGGTCCTATCAGAAACGCCATTTCCAGCTCGTAATCGAAGCTCTTGGTCGGGCCGAAAACCGGTGCGGACGCATCAGGTGGTTTGATCTGCCCGCTTGGTCGCCGCACATCAGTGCCGCTGATGACAATCGAGCTGGCGCGTCCGTGATACGCCACTGGTAGCCATTTCCAATTCGGCATCAGGGCGTTCTCCGGACCGCGCAGCATCGTGCCGACGTTGTGCGCATGATGATATGACGAATAGAAATCGGTGTAATTTCCGATGCGCACCGGCAATTTCATGAGCACATCCTTTTGCGCGTGGAAAACCCGCGCGCGCAGTTTGGCGTCATCGCGCAGAGTTGACGTGTCGGCTGAGAGAAGATGTTGGAGGATTTCGCGTGCTTTGCGCCACGCCGGCCGGCCGAGGGCGAGAAATGAATTCAGCGAATCGCCTGAAAACACGGGTCGATCCATTCGACTGCCGCTCAGGACAGGTTCCCGAAACTCCGAAGAGCGGAAATGGCCGAGTTCTTCGAGAACGGAAAGATCGACAATTAAATCGCCGATCGCGACTCCCACTCTTGGCTTCGCCTCTTTCGGTTGGAAAACGCCGAAGGAAAGATTCTGAATCGGGAAAGGCGAATCTTTTGCGATCTCGATAAACGAGCGAAGCGGCATCCTCATGATTTAACCACGAAGATCACAGAGGACACGAAGAGTTTTAATTTCCTCTTTTAAAGACTTGGTGACCTTCGTGTCCTTCGTGGTGATTAAAGAAAGCCGAGGGCGCGTAAATCTTCGCGTGGTTCATCGAAGCTACAGCTGCCGAAGGAGGTCACGAACTTGCGCCGATTGTTCAGCCGTTTGATGTCGATCTTCCATTCGCGCCAGGCAAAAAATTCACCGTCGAAGGAAAACGATTTTGGATTTTCGTCCTCCAGCATCGCAGCAGTCCGTTTTTCGTCCCACTTATGCTCAGCTGCCAGGATGGCCGCTCCCAACACGTTGAGAAACCCATGCATTCTGGTCCGCACTTCTTCCCGGTATTGCCGGATCGGATGATGCAGACCGGCCGTAAACTTGATGGGGACTTGATGCGTCGCCGGCACGACCAGCGCCTGCGCGATCTGGGCTGAAGTTGGAAATGCATCTGGCGTTACGCCGCCGGTGCGTAGTTTGAAACCAAACGTCGGCTGATCCATTCCGGAATTGAGCTCGGCCAACAGCGTAATTGTCTGTTGTGCTCTTTCGGCCGGCGCCTCCCAAAACGCCGGCAGATTGCCGAGAATCGAGCGGGCCTCGTTGAGGACGGGAAGATCGACATCTTGTGGAAGCCACATTTCCAACTGATTGACCGAAACAAGATCGACATTGTGCGTGGCAAGCGACCGGATGGCCACCTCGATTTCTTCGAGAGCATCAAGAAAAGCCGCCGTATTCTCGGTCTTTGGACCGAGTGCGGAAACGCGCAGCGGATGTAGCGGATCGAACTGCGGAAGCAACTGTTTAGCCGAGTCGAATTGTACGACGGGGAGAACAAACGTGTTCAGCATCCAAGCTTCCCGTGAGTGGACATATTGCGCCTGGTTTCGCTGGGCTTCCTCAAGTGCAAGGCTACAGGGCGGGAACATTCCCGCATAATCGATCGAGCGCGTGAGCAACGCCTGAAGCGAAACAGCTGGCATAATTTGATTATCTCTCCTTTACGACATGCGAGTTAATCGCAAGAGGCAACTGCAGAGTCATGCTGAAAGAGAGCCGCACAATTCGCTGCCGGGTGGAATGTTTATGTCCGCGCTCCGAAAGCGGTCCGGCAGCTGCCGGATCGTCGCACTCCAAAGAGTCATGGAAACAAGCCGCGCATCTGTTTGGCTTTAATAACGCGCTCGACCCCGATGGCCATGGCTGCGGTGCGATGCGAAACCTTGTGTTCCTTTGCTCGTCTGATTACTTGCGCAAACGAGTGCTCAAGGATACGGAAAAGTTTGTCGGTTACTTCGCTTTCAGTCCAAAGAAACGACTGAAGACCCTGCACCCACTCGAAGTAAGAAACGATTACACCACCGGCGTTGCATAGAATATCGGGTATGACGAATACCTCATCCCATCGCTGCTCGAGAATGAGATCTGCCGCCGGAGTCGTCGGGCCATTGGCGCCTTCTGCCAAAATGCGGCATTGCAACTTCGCGGCATTTTTTTCGGTAATCACGCGATCGACCGCAGCCGGAATCAGCACATCACATTTCATGGTGAGCAGCTCGTTCGGATCGACATGGTTCGCTTGATCGAACGCTTTTAAGTGTCGCTTTTTGAGGACATGTTGCTCGGCAGCTTTTACGTCGATTCCTTTCGAATTGTAAATCGCAGTGTAGGCGTCGCTGATCCCCACAATCTTGACCCCGCTCTTGTAAGCGAGTGATAGGGCTGCGACCGAACCGACATTGCCGAACCCCTGCACAATCGCCGTGCACTTCTCGGGATTCAGTTTCAACATGCTCATTGCGCGCTCGATCAAGTAGACAACTCCACGTCCGGTGGCTTCTCGCCGCCCTTCGGTGCCGCCGATGGCGACCGGTTTTCCGGTAACGATTTCATTCACCGCATAGCCCATGTAAACGGAGTAAGTGTCCATGAACCACGCCATGATCTGTTCGTTAGTGCCCATGTCAGGACCCATGATATCGGTGTGCGGGCCGACGAATGGAATCATCTCTTGCATGTAACGGCGGGAGACTGATTCGAGCTCAGTGTGTGACAGTTTGGATGGGTCGACCGCTACTCCGCCTTTCGCACCGCCATAGGGCAACTGGGCCAGCGCGCATTTCCAGCTCATCCACATCGCGAGCGCTGCAGTTTCACCCATCGACAATGAAGGCGCGAAGCGCGTGCCGCCCTTTGTCGGACCGAGCGCGATGTGATGCTGGACGCGATAACCCTGGAAGGCTCTTGTGCTGCCGTCATCCATGTGCACCGGCAGGGTGACCGCTACGGCGCGCTTAGGATACGTCGCCCATTCGCGATCGTTCTGGTCGATATTCAGGTAATCGGCGATGACCTGGAATTGGTCGCACGCCATTTTGAACACTTCATCGTCGTAGATAGTCATGGATGCGCGCCTTCGAATATTGCGCGAAAATCGAAGCTTGCTATTTGCTCTGTGCGAGGGGCGGCGTCAAATCGAAAACGCGCATCGATCGAGTTCTGTAGAGTGCGCTGTCCTCAGCGCACTGGCTTTACGGCGCGAAAGGCCGATCCGCTGAGGACAACGGACGCTACAGCGCGCAAAGATCGACAATTGGGGATGAAGTTCGATAACCTCCCTGCCACAGATGAAAATTGAAACTCTAGCCGTCCACGCCGGGCACACGATTGATCCTGCAACGGGGGCAGTTTCGGCGCCCATTTATCTCTCCACCACTTTCGAGCGCGACGTCGAAGGCACCTACGCGCGCGGATTCATGTATACGCGCAACAACAATCCGAACCGTGAGGCGCTGGAGCGCGGAGTCAGCATGCTCGAAGGCGGCGAGACCGCAGCGGCTTTTGGCAGCGGGACGGCTGCCGTGATGGCTCTGTTTCAAGCGCTCGCGCCAGGAGATCATGTCCTCGCGCATGTTGATGCTTACTACGGCACTTCCCGCCTGCTTCGCGAAATTTTCCTGCGCTGGGGATTGGAAGCCGACTTTATCGATATGAGCAATCTCGAAGAAGTGAAAAAAGCTCTGCGACCGCAAACAAAGCTGGCCTGGGCTGAGACACCCTCCAATCCGCTATTGAAAATTGTCGATCTCGCGGCGGTCGCCGAAATCGTCCACGGCGCCGGCGCGCTCTGCGTTTGCGACAATACCTGGGCGCCAGTTTTACAGCGTCCCTTCGAGCTGGGCTCCGATCTGATTCTGCATTCGACCACGAAATATTTCGGCGGGCATTGCGATGTAGCCGGCGGAATTGTTGTCGCGAAGAAGGACAGCGAATTTTTCCAGCGCGTTCGCACCATCCAATACTCCGGCGGCGCGGTCCCCTCGCCTTTCGATTGCTGGCTGATTCTGCGCGGAATGCGCACGTTACCGTGGCGAATGAGGGCGCACTCCGAAAACGGGATTAAGGTCGCGGAATTTCTTGCCAAACATCGAAAGGTTGAGCGCGTGCATTATCCGGGGCTTCGTTCCCATCCCGGGTATGAAATCGCCCAGCGCCAGATGTCGATCCGTTCGACTGGCGCTCAGGACGGGTTGTTCGGTGGAATGCTCTCTTTCCAAGTCAACGGTGGGGGCGAGGCGGCAATGTCTGTTGCGGCGAAAACGAAAATCTTCACTCGCGCAACGAGTTTGGGCGGAGTGGAAAGCTTGATCGAACATCGGGCGTCGATTGAAGGGCCAGGGACAACTTCGCCGGAAAACTTGTTGCGGTTGTCGATTGGTCTCGAGAACGCGGACGACTTGATCGAAGATCTCGATCAAGCGCTCGAATAGGGGTTCGCCGCGGCGAACGCCCCTATGACCCGCGGTTAAATTTGCGTCGCAGCAAGTCGGTGATGTCCTGCACTTCGCTCACACGCAGGAAAAAAGTACCACCAAAGAACGCCGTCGCCCCAAATCCAATCGCAAGGAGCAGCGCGCATAGCCTCGGGAAAAAGCGCAGGTGCGCCCAGGCATCTAGCCACCAGTGATTCGCGGCCCAGCAAACCAGCATCAACAACGCGCCAGCCAGACAAATTTTCCCAAGGCCAATTAGCATCTGCCGGGTTTCCAGTCTTCGGATGTGGCGCCGCATTAGCGCATAAAGCAAGAGAAAGTTGATCGTCGCAACGAGGCTTGTCGAAAACGCGAGGCCGCGATGTCCCCACCCGAGCCGAAATGTAAAAAGCCAGTTGAGAAAAAGATTTGCGCCGATCGCTAGAAAACTCACGATCATTGGGGTGTTACGTCGGCCGATCGCGTAAAACGCTGGCGTTAGCACCTTTAGTACTGCGTACGAAACAAGGCCGACGGCGTAAAACTGTAATGCGCCGGCAGTCTCGCGCGTCATTTCGGCAGTGAATCGCCCGTGCTGGTAAATCACGCTGATGATCGGCGATGCAAGCATCCCTAGCCCGATTGCCGACGGAATGGTGAGCAAGAATGCGAGCCGTATTCCGCGAGCGAGAATCGCGCGGAACTCATCTATGTTTCCAACGGCCGCGCTTTTCGATACCAAAGGAAGCGTCACCGTGCCGATTGCGACACCGAAAATTCCAAGCGGAAGCTGCATCAGGCGAAATGCAATGTTTAACCAACTCACCGGGCCGTTGCCGAGACTCGCCGCAAATCCGCTGTTGATGAGCACATTCACTTGCACGGCGCTGGCGGCAATCACTGCAGGTCCCATCAGCATGAGCACCGTGCGCACGCCTTCGTCGCGCCATTGAAAATCAGCCCGGTACTGGTAGCCAACGCGCCACAGGGAAGGGAATTGCCCCGTCAATTGCCACGCGCCACCGATAAGGGTCCCGATGGCGAGTCCCACCAGCGAACGCGCGCCGAAATGCGGATCGATCCACCAGCCGATTGCCACACCGCCAATAATCGAGCCGAGATTAAAATAACTCGACGCCATGGCCGGCGGGCCGAAAACGTGCTTGGCGTTGAGTATTCCCATCACCAGCGCCGCAAGCGACACGAGCAACATGAACGGCCACATGATTCGCGTGAGCAAAATTGTCAGCGCGGTTTTGTCCGGCGACCAACTCCCCCACGTCAAAAGATCGACAAGCTGTGGCGCGAACACGATGCCAAGCACCGTCACTGCGCTCATGAACACGGCCGTGAGCGTCGCGACTTTGTTCGCCAGGCGCCACGCGGATTCGTCGCCCTCCACCGCGATCTTCTTCGAAAACGTGGTGATAAATGCCGTTGAAAGCGCGCCTTCAGCGAACAAATCGCGCAGCAAATTCGGCAGCCGAAATGCCATCAGGAACGCATCAAGATTTCTTCCCGCGCCAAAGAGACCGGCAAACACCGTCTCGCGAATCAAACCGAGTACGCGGCTGCAAAGAATCGCTGCACCGACGACTCCTGTCGCGCGCGTGCTTACTCGTCGATCCTCCGCCGCAGCCATCGGCGAACAAAGAACAGCGTCTCAGGATTTACGAAAGAAAAAACTTCACGATTCAGCGGATCTATAGTGGCAGTCGCGCTGGCCGCGCATAAAAGACCTGCAGACGGCATGCGTCATCACCGGTGCGGTCTCGGGTCGGGCGCTTCAGGGCGCGCTCGGGGTCGCTTTGAGCCTTCTTCTTCGAAGCTCCATTGCGCAAAGTGCGGCAATGGTCAGCAGGTCGCTGATGATGTGGGTAGCCTTGACGCTTCCAAACGTGGCGGGCGTAAGTGTCGGTTCGATCAGATCGCGTACTTGCTTCGAGACTGTGGCGGTGGCACCGCCAGAATCGAATTGTTTGATCGCTTCAATCGTGGCGAAGCGTTGCGCGGTCGTGTCTTTCATCGCATCGAGATTCTTATAGGCGAACAGGCCGAATAAAATGCAGACCAGCGCCGTGGTAATTGCCGCCGGCTGTTTGCGCAGAGAAGAAAACGCGAGGACACCGCCAACGATGATGACGTAGAGGTTCCAGTATTGCTGCATCGCGTTCGAGCGCTCGAAGTAAAGCTGAATCAGTTCGTTATAGTTCATGAGATTCTCGCGATTATGGATGCGCGCCATGATCCAAGGCGAGGAGAAAAGAGTCCGTACCACCGGGCGAGGAACGAGGTCGAGCGGCGAATTCGGACAAGGCGGAGATCACCTCGGGTCGAATAACAACGGACGGTCGAACCCGGCGAATGATCGCGAACGCTTCTTCGGCGGTGTTCGCTTTCCCATTCATCATCAAATAAGCGGCGATCGCGGCCGCGCTTCGCGAGTAACCGATCTTGCAGTGAACATAGACGGTGCCGTTTTGGGAGTGGTTGCCAATGAATTCGCCCATCTCCGCGAGCTGCGCCTGGATGGGAGCGGTTAAATCGAGAATGGGGATGTTTCGATAATTGTTTTCACGGAACGGTTTCGCTTCGGAAAACTCGGCGCTTAAATCGAGCACAGAGGCCACCCCGGCGCGCAAAGCTTTGTTCGCGGAGCGAGACCCAAGTTTGCCGCCGATCCAAATTTGCGGCATGACCTCATCCCAAGGTCGACATTGGCTGCGGTAATATAGCAGCGACAAATATTGACCGAGCAAACAAGGCGCCAGCACAAACCGCGTGCTCCACGGCAATTTTCCTTTGGTCTTGTGAAAAATGATTGGACCCGCTCCGAAGTACGCGATCGCCACGATGCCAAGCGCGATCGTTGGCCAAAGAAGCAAGACACCCCATGGCCAGAAGATTGCGCCAATGAGCAAGACGACCGCGGCTCCCGCTGCGTAGTACGAACCGATGCGCCGATTCACCACAACTGGCAGCGCGAGCGAAGGCCCGCGAAAGAGGTAGAAGCAATATCCGGCCAGAGCAAAACCGCCGATGATGTCGATGACATGGTGCTGGTAAGTGAGCAGCGGCGAGAGACCAATGAGAACGAACCAAAGCATCGCCGCGACAAAGAAAACGCCGCGAAGATTTCTCGCGTAGAGATCGACCAGCAGCAACAGCAGCGCGGCGTGCAATGACGGGAGAAGATTAAAGGGTGAATCCATTCCGCGAAACCAATCGAAAATCACGCCGAGCCATCCGCTGGCATGAGGGCGCGGGAAAGCAAAGCGAAGCGGAAAAAGCAAAAAGCAAAGGCCGGCAATGAGAATCGCGGCTACGACCCGCCGCGAAAAGATTCGCAACTCCTCGTCTGTTCGACAAAGAAAGGGGGCCGCGATGAAGAAGAGGTCGATCGACATATAGGGCAGAATCATGAAAGGAACGAATGGGATCGCGCGCTCCCATTGAAAATAGAACGAGCCGACTTGACCGCGTTGCCCAGTGATCCAGTTACAACCGCTGTAAACGACCAGAAACAGGGCCGACAATCCCGCAGAAGCCGTGAACGCTTTAAGGCGAGAAACGTGCACGCGATGGTTAAGGCTCCGCGCGTCGCGCGATTGAGACGGTGAACATGCCCCACTGATCTACTTCCATCGCCATTTTCCGGAAACCGGCCGCGGACACCAATTCGTCGATTTCGGCCGTCGTCCGTCGGCGCATAATCCAGGGTTCCCCTTCCCGGTTCCGTAAAACGCGCGCAATGAACTCGACCTGCGGATGCCAGGGTTGATTCGTGTAAATCAGATAACCGCCCGGCTCAATCGCTCCGGCAAGCCCACGGAGCGAATTCAAGACTGGTTCATTCCTGGGAAACAATTCGTAAAGCCCCGACACGATTCCGATCGTTGCTCGCAGCGCGATTGCGGCAATTGAATCGCGATCGAATGCGTCGCCCCGCTCTACGGTCACATTTTTCAGTCCAAATTCCTGCGCCAACGCTCGCGCCGCATCGACATTTTCCTGTTTATAATCGCGCAGGGTGGCACTTATCGAAATATCTGGAAGCTCGTGCAATGTTTCCATGACGTATCGGCCTGTGCCGGCGGCTATGTCCAAAATGCGAACCGGCCGCCCTTCCGCATGAAGCTTTTTGATCACGTTCCTTAATGCATTCTTAAGGTTCGCTTTGCGCTGCCGAATGCCACGCCAGCCGATGCTGTTGAGATACGATTTGTCGATCAAACGGCCGACTCCTAACGAGCCGCGCGGTTTATTTTCGTAAACGTAATCGAGCGAAAGTCCCGAATCGAAGCCGCTCCGCCAACCGAGATCTACGCCGTGGCTCAAGCGCCCGGCTGCTCTAAGTCCAGCGCGTGCCACGGCAAACTTCACCCCACCACGCGACTTCAGCCGCTCATATTCATCCCGCGTGTAGCCAGCCTGATCCGCGTTCAAAAGCGAAGGCTTAATCACTGGCTCAGCGAAGCGCTCCCGGACAAATTCCCGCACGCGGCGTACGACCAGATGTCGATCCTGATCATGAAAGATGGCGTGATAAGCCGCCGGGTAGATCTCCATTTCTTTTAACGGCGAGGAGAGCCGGTTAAAAAATTCACGCTGCGCCTTCAGGCTAACGACCCAATCATTGCCGGCTCCGATCATCAATGTCGGTGTTTGGATTACGCCCGCGTCCGCGACCAATCGGCCCGCCGTATCCTGAACGTCAAGCAAAATATTAACCGCAATTTGCCTGAATATAAGCGGATCAGCATCGTACTGAGCAGCTTGCTCCCGGTCCCGAGTCAAGAGCTTCGATTTGACGTAACTCTTCACCTGGCCCGGTCCGAATAGTATTTCTTTCATTCGCAGAAACGGAACGGCGAAGGGAACGTAAAGCTTCACGTGAAACGCAGCTGTAGCCAGAATCATTGCGCGAATCGGCGGCGCGTAATCGTGCACCCAGGCCGCGACACTGACCGCGGCAAGGCTGTGAGCGAGAACGATCATGTTCTCGACAGGGATTTCGTAGCGCTCGGAAATATGGCGCGCAAATGCGTCCACATCTCTGATCACGTCGCTAAAATTATTCGCCGCGCCGCGTTCGCCCGGCGATCGCCCATGCCCGCGCGCGTCCCATGCGAAAGCGGAGATGTCTTGAAGCCCGAGTAAATCGACTGTTTGCTCCCATCGTCCGGAGTGCTCGTGGCCGCGATGAAAAAGTAAAATGGCTTTGTCGGTCGCTTCGCGAGGAATCCAACTGCGATAGAACAGCTCGGCGCCGTCCCAACTCTTCATCGCTTGCTCAGTTGCTTCCATTGCTTTCTCTCAATTCCTTCACCGCGCGATGCAATTCCGCTGCGATGGTGCAGACCTCGATCTTGTTTGCGGTACGCGACGAATAATTGCGAGGCGCGCCAACAATGAGTCGAACTTTTTTTGGGCGCGGCAGACGCCTGCCCTTCGGCCACGCGCGAAAAGTATCCTGCAAATAACAGGGCAGAACGGTGACGTCCCGCCCCGCGACAAGCGCGCCGATTCCCGATTTGAATTCCCGGGTCTCGCCGGTTTCCGATCGCGTGCCTTCTGGAAAAATGATCAGAATATTTTCGGGATCGTCGAGAAGTTCCGAGCAAATGGAGAGGCTCCGGCAAACGCGAGCTCGCCGCGCAAAGGGCAGCGCATTGGTAACCACGGCGGCGACGAAAGTGCGCGGTACGCTTTGAAAAAAATAGTCCGCCGCCGCGGCTGGAAAAGCGCGATGCAATTTGCGCAAGGGCAGCGCGGCGAGAAGGCAAAGTGTGTCGAGATGACTGGAATGATTTGCCACGATGACGAGCGATCGGTTGGTCCGAAGATTTTCGTGTCCGACGATTTCAAACCGGTGATAGACGCGCAGCCATCCGCGGATAATCACTGCGATTAGCGCGCGCACTCCGTACACCAGCATATCGGGCTCACGCGGAAATCGGCGCAAGCGATCGACCAATGGTTGATCGATATCGCTGGCGGAATCGTAGTGCCAGGCTTTCATCGTAACCCGTAATAATATCCCGTCATGTGCATGAACAGTGGAGCAACATAAATCAAGCTATCGATGCGATCCAAGATTCCGCCGTGCCCCGGAATCGCCGCGCCCATGTCCTTGGTTCCGATGTCTCGTTTAATCAGGCTGATGGAAAGATCGCCAAGCAATCCACCGACACCGACGATTAAGCCGGTAAGAATCAGTTGTGTCACGCCGAAAAATGGAAACGAAAATCGCAGTAGCCAGGGCAAAACCATCGAAACCGCGAGCGCGCCGAGTGCGCCTTCCCACGTTTTGTTCGGGCTGATCTCGCTGCGAAGCGGGTGCCGCCCGAACAGTCTGCCAAATGTGAACGCGGCGACGTCATTCAATTCGGTCGCGAAGATGACGTAACAAAGAAATCCGTAGGCATTCGTCGCGTTCGCCAGAAAACCCAGATGTCCGAACATCCAGCTGATGTAAATAAAGCCCACGATGCTCAACGACATCTTTTGCAGTTCGCCACGGGCGCGGTTGCGCAGGATCGGAATGAGCAGGATCAATGCGATAGCGAAAACCGGCACGGCCATAAAAAAGCCATACCAGCCTGCGCCTGGCTCTTCGCCGCGCGGATGGGGCATCCAGCATGCAACGCCGACCGCAACGATCCCGGCGTAAACGGCGCCCGTCATCCACCAATCGCGATACAGCCCGGAAGAGCGCGCGAATTCCTTGAACCCAAAAATCGAAAGCAATGTCACTCCAACAATGACCGGGACGCGTCCCGCGAAAACAACCAGCAGGCCGATTGGCGCCATCACAAGCCACGAACGATAGGTTTTCCAGATCGAGCCCAGCTCTTTCTTCAATCCCCAATGGAGGAAACCGAGAATCGCGCCACCAAGCGCGAGCGAAACAGGAACGATCAAGAGGTAGGCGCGAAACACCGGGTCATGCAGCGCGGTCTGCGGAGACATCATCACGCTCAATCTTGAAGCGCGGTCACGATTCGTTTCAAGCGAACGATTATCGTTTGCAAACAGCCCACGATTATCACCACACAAGTCCAATCGAGAATGGTCAGCGTGCCAAAATCGTGTAACCCGGCTTGGCATGATCGACACACGAACGTCACCCACGCTCCGAGGCTCAGCGCAACCATCCGCCACGGTTTTGACATCATTCCGCCAAACTCGCGTCGCCGTGCGATCGCCTGGCCGAAAAGTCCCACGTAAGCGGTGAACAAGGAAAAGATCGCCGTCCAATAGCCAATTAAAGGATTCATTAAATCGCTGTGCGCAACGCCGACGAAAATAATCACATCGGAAATTCGATCTGGCAGGTCGTTCACAATCTCCCCGCGCGCACTCGCCTTTCCAGCCGCGACCGCAACCATCCCATCCAGCATGTTGAACCAAAGCCGGAGAAAACAAAACAGCGGCGCAATAATCAGCAGCCACGCATTTCTGCCTGATTTCCAAAAACAGAGCGCCGCGGCGAGCGCAGCCAGGATCGACAAGTAAGAAATCGCATCGGGAGGAATGCCAAGGCGCACGCACAAATTCGTCGCACCATCCGCAGTGCGACGGAACATTTGCGCGATCGGCCGGCGGGATCTCGGCTGGTATTCCACCATTCCTTACGCTTTAACGAAAAGCCCAGCGCATTGCCCGACAAATCTGGCGCTCTTCGAAATCCGGACAGATCCGCTTCATTCCAAAACTTCGTCATTGGAATTCCCTCTCGATCAAGTCACCATTCTTGCATGAAAATCGCTACAATCATTGCTCGCGTTCTTCTGGGGCTCGTTTTCGTTGTCTTCGGTTCCAACGCATTTCTGCGTTTCCTTCCGATGCCGCCACCGCCGCCAGGTTTGGCTGGTGAATACTTGCACGCCTTCATGGCCAGCGGCTACATGCATGTGATCGGCGGGCTCCAGGTTATCGGCGGTCTGCTTCTGTTAATCGGCCGCTTTGTTCCGCTGGGTCTGACGATTCTCGGCGCGATCATCGTAAATATTTGGCTGTTTCACGGTTTGCTGGCGCCGCAGGGCTTTGAGCCAGCAATCATGGTCACTATTCTCGAATTATTTCTCGTCTGGCGATACCGGGATGCGTTCGCCGGTATCGTTCGCCCCTGATTCCGGATTATGGCTGCACACATCGATAATAACGCACCTCACATCGTCGTACGCGGCGATGCCGGCAGTTTTAAACAAGAAATCACTGTGGGTAAGCATCGCTTTGTCGCTGATGAACCTGCCAGTGCAGGTGGCGGCGATACCGGGCCCGATCCTTACGATTATTTGCTGGCGGCGCTGGGGGTCTGCACATCCATGACGGTCGGGTTGTACGCGCGCCGAAAACAATTGCCTCTCGAGAACATCACTGTTTCGCTATGGCATTCGCGTATTCACGCGGAAGACTGCGAGGAGTGCGCGACAAAGGAAGGCATGCTGGACAGAATCGATGGTCCGGTCCACCGTACTCTTACATCGGAGATTAACATTAGGCTGCGGCCTGCTCATTGAGCACGCTGGCTGGAGGCGCGCCAGGCACTTGAATTTGTGGAGGACAATTTCGTGACACATATGTAACACGAATTTGTTCCACCGCTTCGGTATCAGGTCGGAGGAATCGGCTATAAACATTTCCAGTGCGGCTTTAAAATAAAAAATACGCGCGCAACCCCGAATCCACGCGAAACAAAAGTAGGCAAGGTTACTACGCCGGTCCGGCAGCTGCCGGATTGGCTCCCGAAAGGGAAGAAACAACGGGGACCTTGCTCCTTTTTTTGCTGGACGCAGTTCGCAATTGGCCACACCTGGCCGGGTTTGGTGTATATTTTTAGAGCCGGTGCCGTGTCGGTGACCTTTATGACCATCCGACCCAACCTTCGATACCATGGACTACGCAATTCGCCCACTAACAACCGCGGATGAACCGATCTTGTGGGAGATGCTGTATCAAGCGCTCCATACATTCGAGGGCGGACCGCCACGGGACGCTGTGAAACGCCCGGAGTTCGCGCGTTATGTCGCCGGGTGGGGTCGCCCTGATGATGCCGGATTTGTCGCGCACGATGCTCGGAGCGGTGAATTGCTCGGCGCCGTTTGGATTCGGCGACTGAGCGATCAACCGGATGCGCCACCGGAACTCGCCTTTGTTGTCAAACCCGGTCTGCGCCGGCGTGGTATCGGCGCCGCACTTCTGACCCAGTTGGTGAAAGCGTATCCCGAGCAATCAACGATCTCGATCCGCGCCTCTGCGAATAATCCAGCCGTGCTCCTCTACGAGCGCTTCGGATTCAAGATCGTCAAGGAAAGCAAACACAGCGTCACGATGCGACGAGAAACTTGAGAGGTTCACGCCTTGTCAATTAACAATGTCGATGTTGAACTTCTACATCAATCGCGCCGGGAAAAATCTTCCACAAAAGCAGAAGCACGTTCTGGAACGCGCCAAAGGTCGGATGCGGCACTAAATCAGCGCACGCCTTGACCAGGACAGTCCCAGCCGTTAAGCCGATGCGATGAAACGGCTCGTTTGGCTCGACATCTCAAAAGGGCTGGCGATTCTCTTTGTCGCTTACTTTCATTTTTTCAGGACTTACTTCGAGCACGGCACACTTCCGCCGGCCGACTGGAGTGGACTCGCCGCCGGCGCGCTGACCGTCGCGAGATTGGTTTGGCTCAAAGTATCGGGGCTCGGTTTCCATGCCGTCGGCGTTTTCATCATCCTCAGCGGTTGGACGCTGATGCAATCGACGGTGCGCCGAGCCGAATCGGGCGCGGTCGCCTGGGGAGGGTGGTATCGCGCGCGATTTCTGCGGCTTTATCCGATGTACTGGGTCGCGCACCTGGTTTATCTCCTGTCGCCTTTCGTCGCGCGTCTCGAACCGGTGGACAGCCGCATCGTGCTAAGCCTGCTCGGTCTGCGTTTTATCGATATTCAGATGAACTTCATGTACCTCAACGCGGCGTGGTGGTACTTTTCCATGCTGATCCAGTTTTATCTGATCTTTCCCCTGCTCTTTTGGGCGGCGCGCCGTCTTGGACCGTGGCGCTTTTTGGTAATCGCGTGTGCCGCCGGATTTTTTGCGCGCTACGTATTGCTCGTGCTTTGGCCGCAAAACGGATTGTGGGTGCTTGGCGGCTTCGCGATCTGTCGTTTGCCAGAATTCGCACTCGGAATGTCACTGGCAGTCTGGCACTCCCGATCGAGCGAACGCATGGAACGGTTTCTTCTTCGCGGCTCGGGATTCGTCGTTGGCCTGCTCTTGTATCCCGCCGCGCTGCAACTTTACCATGGCGCCACTCCTTACGTCTTCGTCGACTTCGCCACCGGCACCTGTTGCATGCTGGAGATCGTTGGCATCGCCGGATTCATTTCGCTATTCAACGGACCAGTCAAACTGTTCGGTCTCGTCGGACTCTATTCGTATGGCCTCTATCTCATTCACCAACCCTATGTCATCTGGTTGGGACTCCGCATTCGCGAACAACCGATCTGGATGTTTTTACTGATTGCGGTCGCAACGCTGGCCGTGCTCAGTGCGTGGGGAATGCTTTTGGAAAAAGCGACTAACACTCTTGTGAACAAACTCGTTTCCGCCAGGAAACCAGCGCGTTTTGGGTAGCGCAAGCGTCTCGCGTGCTGGTTTCGGCGTCGCGCCGAAACGAACTTTCCAGACATTGCGATTCTAATTCTCAGTTGCAGGCAACCAGAGAAGGTTCGCGATGGCGAGGACACCATCGCCAACACGCGGGACGCGTGCGCTACCCAATCATCCGCGCATCCAGCCGATGCTACGTGAATGCCGGCAGATGACTCCTGCCCTCTCGTGGCGGTTGCCCGATCTTACGCCGCGGGAGCCGATTCACGCGTTCCCGACCTTCTCATATCAAGTAATGAACTCCACCGGCAAAGGCTTTGTCTGTATCCAGGAAGGCGAGTTCGCCGTCGACGTGGCCGCGCGACTTCTCTCGGGAGAAATCCGCACCAACGGCAATCCTTTTGCCGACTTCGAGAAGCTTTGCGATCAAGGCAACGATGTGGTCGAGGATGTGATCGGCGTGCTCTGGGAATTTCCCCTCGCCTTCCAGCGGATCTTCACCTGGCGCGACCGCGTGCCCTCGTTGGATCTTTTATCCGGGCTGATTTATGGCGAGGTTGCTGCGAAGAATCCAGCGCGAATCGCCGCGCGCAGGTTAATGGCTTCAAAAGAGGCTGAGCTCGCGGCGCAACAGAAAAACCGATTGGTGGAAGACACGGCCCTCGTCTCTCTCGGCGCCTGAGATTCTTTCTTTGAGTTAATGCCTAGTTTTGAGTACCGGTTGAGCTCCCGGCCAGCATCACCGATCCCGGCTCCAACTCGTCACAAGGTTCTTGGGTGAATGCCGGCATACGTGCGGCTAATAATCCCTAAGCCAGCATCGCACCCCACGGCTTTCCTAAGTGCGTATCGATAGGAAATACAGCGATTTGGTAGGGCGTGACCGCCGGGCGCGCCGCTCGCTCGCAATCACGACGTGGCTTTTAATATTCCGCAAAGGCGTCGTCAGGATAACAGTACAGCCAGCGCTCGCCCGGCTGCGCAGAGGCGATGACCGGATGCCCACTGGCGCGCGCGTGTTTGCTGGCGTGCCGATTTGGCGAGCTGTCGCAGCAGAGTGTGACACCGCACTCTTGGCACGTGCGAAGATGGACCCAGCGGTCGCCGATTTTCACGCACTCTTCGCACTCCTGACGCTGCGGATGCTTTAGCGACCCAATCGTTTTGAGATGGGAGCAGGCTGCCATGGCGATGTGTTAAGTCCGATTAGCTGAGGCGGCGAGTGCCTCTTGCACGCCGGCGACAGCCATACCGCCTTCGCCGACAGCGGCTGCACAACGTTTAACCGAACCAGACCGGACATCGCCGGCAGCAAAAATGTTCGGAAGGCTTTGTTCTTTTTCCACGCCGGCGCGGTCGCCACAAGCAAGCCGGTTTTGATGAATCCTTTTTCGTCGCGCTCGATCTCGAGCGGCAGCCATTCGGTGCACGGAACGGCGCCGATCATCGAGAAAATCGCGGGTGTTCGAACAACGCGCCGCTCGCCAGTATTCGTATTTTCCAGCTCCGCTTCTTCGAGCATTTTGCTCCCCGACATTTTTCGAATCTGGGTGTGATAAAGAATATCGATGTTGTCTTTCGCTTCGACTCGTCGCGAAAGATAGCTCGACATTTTAGAAAGATCTTCGCCGCGGATAACGAGCAAGACTTTGGCTGCGCCATCCGAAAGGAACATCGCGGCCTGGCCGGCCGAATTGCCGCTGCCTGCGACGATGACGGTTTCCCCGCGACAAATCTGACCTTCCAGCGCAGTCGCAGCATAGTAAACGCCCATATTCTCAAATTGTTCCCGCCCCTCCGCATCCAGCCGGCGGTAATCCGCGCCGGTCGCGATCAAGACGCATTTTGCGCGGAGCACAGCCCCGCAACCTTCCACTTGCAGACAGGCACGGTATTCGTCGGCGCCATCGTAATTAAGAGAGAGCGCTTGCGCCGGTGTGGAAAATTTCGCACCGAACCGATACGCCTGAAGCTGCGCGAGCCAAGTTAAATCGCCGCCGCTGATTCCGGTTGGGAAACCAAAAAAGTTTTCGATCAAAGAGGAGGAACCCGCCTGACCGCCAGGAGCGTAACTTTCCAGAACGACGGTGTGCAATCCTTCGGAGGCGGCGTAAACTGCGGCGGCAAGACCGGCCGGACCTGCACCGACAATCGCAAGGTCGCACTTAATTTCGTTTTCGTTCTCGAACGCGAGTGGACGAAGCAAACCGGCCACTTGCGCGACTTCGCGCAACGATGGTCGCCGCAAAGGGGCGCCAGCCGCCGTGATCAGCGCAGGCAAATCGCGACTGGTTAAATGCAGCCGTTTACTTAGTTCCTGTCCTTGTTCGCTCTCGAATTCGATCAGCCGATGCGGGATACGATTTTTATCGAGAAAATCATCGAGCTGACGTCCTTCGCGTGCACCGCTCGCCGCAAGAACACGTAATCCGGCAAATTCCCGATCGCGCCGGAGCCGGCGACGGCGCATGATCAGCGCCTCTACGATGGGCGCACTCACTCCCGGTATCTCGGCGAGCGCGCGCCGGAGCTCCGCTGCCGACACATGAAGTATTTCGGCTTCCGGCGAGGTCACGCGCGCGGTAGCCAGCGCCGACGTTCCCTGTAACATCGCGACGTCGCCGATAAAATCGCGCTCGCGTGCGGTGGCGAGAATTTGCTCCGTGTCATCGCGCTGCTCGAAAACTTCGATTTCTCCGCGCAACACAACGGTCAATCCCATATCGCGCTGCCCCGCTTTGAAAATGAGTTCGCCACGCCCGAGGACTTGTCGTTTTGCCAACGGCTCAAGAAGCGAAACCTGGTGATCGTCCAGTTTCGGAAAGGCGATGCTTTCGGTGTTGCGATAGAACTGTTCGTCTTCTTGCTCGTCCGGCGTCATTTTAGACAGTTTTACGAACTTCGCTCATCTTGTGAGACTCGTCACGTTTCGCTTTTGCGCAGCTTGATTATGAAATTCCTTTGATCTTTTGCTGGAATTGCGGTCGTGCTCTAACTTCGAGAAATCACAATGAGGAGCGCGCGTGGTGAAGTTTCAATTCGTTCCGGCCAGGTCGAGTTCGTCAAGGTCAATACCGATGCTTGGAAATGGCGCGACGTTTATCGCTGGCTGCTGGGATTGCGCTGGCCGCAGTTTGCCGCGTTTGTCGGCAGTGTTTACGTTGGACTGAATCTTCTTTTTGCCGCTCTTTACAGTCTCGGCCACAACAGCATTGCCGGGACAACGACGCACGGGTTTCTCGATTGCTTTTTCTTCAGCGTGCAAACGCTGGCGACCGTCGGTTACGGCCACATGTATCCTCAGACTCTCTACGGCCATGTGGTCAGCACGATCGAGATCATGACCGGGATATTCTTGCTCGCGGTAATGACCGGCCTGATTTTCGTCCGTTTTTCGCGACCAATCGCTCGCGTCGTCTTTAGCAAATCAATCGTGATCGCGCCATTAAATGGAGAGCCGACGCTGATGGTCCGGATTGGCAACGAGAACCATCACAGCATGGTGGAAGCGGAATTTCGGATCATGTTTTCGCGCGATGAACCGTTGCTCGAAGGTGGAGACTTCAGATATTTTTATCATCTGAAACTGCAATTCGATCGACTGACGGTCTTCCCGGCGGCATTAACTTTGCGGCATACAATCAATGAGAAAAGTCCGCTCTTTGGCGTAACTCCTGAATCGCTCCAGGCCAGCCGCGTCCTCTTTTTTGTATCTGTTGTTGGGATCGATCCGGTTATCGCTGCCGCTGTCCAAACGCAAAAGGATTATACCTGGCGCGACATCCAATTCGGCAAACGATTCGTCGAAATTTACACTGATCATGGAGGTGGCCGGCTTACGGTCGATTATGGCCGTATTCATGAAACCGAGCCCGCTGATTTATTAGACGTTCGGCAAGCAGCAGTTCGCCCGACTGGTCACCGGCCGCCCGCGAATTCGGCGACTGGAAATTGACGAACTGACTGTTCGTCGCCAGCACTAATCCTAGAGCCTATCCGACAAATCGTGACACATCCTTCCAGGCTGTTCGTCCCCGCGAGCATTCTGCCGACGGGTGCCGATCCATTTGTCGGATAGGCTCTAGGAAGGTTGCCGGAGCGTCGCGTTGCGATGTCGACCACTGGCCTTTACCGTATCTCGACAAACCGGAGCCGTCGGTGAAAGTTCGAGGTCCTATGCCTGAGAAAGTTGTCTTCGCGTGACGCGCCTGCGATCCTCTCTTGGCTGGATTTGCGCGGCGGTTGACCTGGCACTCTTCGAAGTATTGCTCGCTCGCGGCGTGTTCTTTGGTATCGCGCATGTCGCGAGTTTCGCGATCGCAACGCTCACCGGACTTGCGCTGATGCGCGGCTCGCTAATAGACCGTGCATTCATGGGGATTACAGCGGCTGCGGCATTGCTGCTGCGGGGTGGTGTGCTCGCCATGTTCGTCAACACCTTTCACGTGCCTGCCGCGTGGGCGATTCTTCCGGCGATTGCTGTATCCGCTGCGGCGATCAAATGTGGCGCTTCTCTGGAAAACGTTTCGGCCGAAAATCGCTGGCGCACTCTCGCTCTGGCCGGTGCTGCTTATCTGGCGCTGCTGCGGTTGGTTTATCTCGGGCAGGCCGAGCTTTTCCCGGAGGAAGCGTACTACTGGAACTATGCAAAGCACATGGACTTCGGCTATCTCGACCACCCGCCGATGGTCGCGTGGCTGATCGGTGCGGGGACGTGGCTTTTTGGCAACAACGAATTCGGCGTCCGCATCGGCGCGTGGCTCTGCTGGCTCGTCACGGCTTTCTTTACATTTCGGATCACGCGGAACTTGCTCGATGAGACGACGGCTTGGTGCGCCCTTTTACTCGTCAGTGCGCTGCCGTTTTTCTTCGGGGTCGCATTCATCATCGCACCGGATTCGCCGCTCACGGCATGCTGGGCGGCGGCGCTTTTTTTCCTCGAACGCGCTCTCGTTGCGCAACAACGCGGCGCGTGGCTCGGCGTTGGGATCGCCATGGGGCTTGGAATGCTTTCGAAATATTCCATCGGACTAGTGGGGCTTGCCGCGGGGCTTTTTCTTCTCGTCGATGCATCTTCTCGCCGATGGTTTTTGCGATGGGAACCGTACGCGACGACGCTGCTCGCGTTCGCTTTATTCTCGCCGGTGATTCTGTGGAACGCTCAGCACGATTGGGCGTCCTTCTCCTACCAGGGGGCGCAACGCGTGGGTACCGAGCCACGATCTTCAACGGGCGAGCTGATCCTTTCCATCGCTTTCGTACTCACGCCGACGGGACTCGCTGGTTTGCTCATCTTTGCATTCCTGAAAAATGCCGATAGTGCGGCACGTGCGCGACAGATCCTTTTCATGAAAGTCTTTACGGCGGCCCCGTTCGCAGTGTTTGCCTTTTTCAGCCTGCGCCATCCGATCAAGCTATGGTGGACGGGGCCGATCTTCCTGGCAGCGCTTCCGGCACTTGCGCTTGGCCTTTGGCAGTTTCGTCAACGCGCGAGCGATCGATGGGTACGCGCGGCGTGGCTGCCGACCGTGATGATTTGCGCGCTGGCGTATGGAGTTTTTTTCCATTACCTCGCGCTGGGACTGCCCGGCATCGGCTATAGCACCCAAATGAATCTGCTCCCAGTCGGCTGGCGCGAACTCGCGCGACAGGTGGATTTGATTGAGAAGGGTGTCGAAGACGAAATCAAAATGGAGCCAATCGTCGTCGGCATGGACCGCAATTTCATTTCGAGCGAAATGGCGTTTTACGACAAGGACGAGTCCCCGGGATTTCTCGATACCGCAGGGATCAATCTCTTCGGAAAGAACGCCCTCATGTACCAGTTCTGGTTTCCGGCCAAAGAGCAGACTGGGAAGGCGATCGTGCTTGTTGCATTCAATGAAAACGATCTTACCCGCAGGGCAGTGGCTAGACATAGCGAACGGCTTGGGCCGGTGGTGCGGGGGGATCTCGCCCGAGATGGCAAGTTCATCCGGCACTACTTCTATCGCGTCGCGTACGGTTACGATTCGGAGCGAAAGAGCGACGATCGCGAAAAGAGCGAGAGCCAGGATTAGAACACACCTGCCGGAGAAAAATTTTGCGAAAAACTGCGGCAATTGACGG
>WNFZ01008261.1_pt1 | contig 22121 bp, 16 predicted proteins | sample 5400081 | NCBI WGS metagenome assembly WNFZ01 (sample SAMN13153365, study PRJNA577476) | soil metagenome | isolation source: 80 cm soil or saprolite under grassland replicate 1 | place: USA:California | collected 2016-06-15
GCGCCGGCTGTTTCTCCCGGCAGAAATCAATGAACCTGTCCGTCAGCAGGAAAATCAAGATCGGGTCTGCGGTTTCGTTGGTGGTCGTGCTCGCCGCCGGAATCGTTGCTCTGCGAAACGCGGACGAGATCAAAGCCAACGCGGCCCTGGTCGCGCACACGTTTCAAGTGTTGCAGCAGTTGCAGAATCTCGCCAATGGACTGAGCCAGGCGGAGAGCGCGGAGCGCGCCTACCTCATCACCAGCGAGGACTCCTACCAGGAAGCGGTCCAGGCGGCTGTGGCCACCATTACTCCGGGCCTGCGCTCATTGCGGACGTTGACCGGCGATAATCCATCCCAACAACGAAGGTTGGATTCCCTGGAGCCGGTGATCTCCCGGCGGCTGGACACGTTGCGGAAGAAGCTCGATCTGCTGCAGGCCAACCAAGGCAAGATGACTCCCCAGATCCAGAGGCTGTTCCAGGATGGGACCCGTCTCATGGCGGAGGCGCGCCAGTTGATCGCGGCCATGCAGGCCGAGGAGCAAGAGCTGCTGGCGGGGCGCCAGGCGCAGGCGAAGGCGGCGTTTGCCACAGCGGCCCGGAGAGTTGTGTTGTGGACCCTGGTGGCCTTTCTGTTGGTGGGACTGACCAGCTCCCTGGTCACGCGCAGCGTCACTTCGCCGCTCCGATTGCTGAGCGAGGGTGCGGCTAAAATCGGCGCCGGCGAATATGGTTTTCGCGTGGCCGTGCGTTCCAGGGACGAACTCGGGCATCTGGGGACCTTGTTCAACGAAATGGCCGAACAGGTCCAACGCCGGCAAACGACACTGACCGAACAGGATTGGGTGAAAACGAGTCTGGCAAAATTTTCCCGCCTGTTTCAGGGCCAACGCGATCTTTCCATCTTCTGCCGGACGATTTTGAACGAACTGGCCGCGTTGGTGGGCGCGCAGCACGCGGTTTTCTACGTGCGCGACCCCGCCGCCGAACCGGCCGCCCTCAAGCTCGAGGCGTGTTACGCGTTCGACCGTCCCAAACCGCGCATCCAGCCTGGCGAAGGCCTGATCGGCCAATGCCTTCTCGACCGCCGGCGCGTGCTGTTGCGCGACGTGCCGGCGGATTATCTTCAAATCAATTCCGCCCTAGGCCGCGGGCGGCCGGCCAACCTGCTGGTGTTGCCCGCCGTTTTTGAAGCGGAGGTCAAGGCGGTCATCGAGCTGGCTTCGTTCCAGCCGTTCAGCGAAATCCAGCTCACGTTGCTGAATCAACTGGCGGAGAGCCTCGGCATCGTGCTGACCACGGTTGAAACCGGGATGCGGACCGAGGAACTGTTGCAGCAGGCCCGGTCGCTTTCGGAAAGCCTGCGGGGTCAGCAGCGGGAGTTGAGCGAGAAAAACCGCGAACTCGAAGACCAGGCTGACCAGTTGAAAAAATCCGAGCAATTGCTGCACGATCAGCAGGAGGAATTGAAACAGGCGAACGAGGAGCTCGAGCAGACCAACGAGGAATTGCGGCAGGCCAACGAGGAGATGGAGGAGAAAGCAAACCTGCTGGCGCAACAAAAGCAGGAAGTCGAACGCGCCAATCGCGAGCTGGAACTGGCCCGGGCCGCGCTGGAAGACCAGGCGCGGCAATTGGCCCGGACCTCCAAATACAAGTCGGAATTTCTGGCCAACATGTCCCACGAACTGCGCACGCCGCTGAACAGTTTGTTGATCCTTTCCCGGTTGCTCGCGGAAAACACGGAGAAAAACCTGACCGACAAACAGGTCCAACACGCGAAGACCATTTACTCGTCGGGCAACGATCTGCTGGAATTGATCAACGACATCCTCGACCTCTCGAAGATCGAATCCGGGACCGCCGAAGTCGAGGTGAGAGAACTGCAATTCCCCGAGCTGGCCAGATTCGTGGAAGACACCTTTCGGCACGTCGCCGAGAGCAGGAACCTGGACTTCCAGGTCCGCCTCGATCCGCAGCTTCCCCGGACCCTGAGCACCGATGGCCGCCGCCTGGAACAGGTCATCAAAAACCTGCTCTCCAACGCGTTCAAGTTCACCGAGAAAGGTTCGGTCGAGTTGAAGATCGGCGTGGCCGCGCAGGGCTGGGACGCGCGCGGCCGCTGGCTGAACGCGGCGGAGAAGGTGATTGCATTCACCGTGACCGACACGGGAATCGGCATTCCCCCGGAAAAACAGCAGCTCATCTTTGAAGCCTTCCAGCAGGCCGATGCCGGCACCGCTCGCAAATACGGCGGCACGGGACTGGGGCTTTCCATCAGCCGCGAGCTTGCCCGTCTGCTGGGCGGCTCGCTCCAGGTCGAGAGCGTTTTGGGACAAGGCAGCGCTTTCACGCTCTATCTTCCGGCGACTTTTCCCGCCGGCCAATGGGCGGAATTGAAAAGAACCGGTCCGCGGACCGACGCGATTCGTCCGGCGCCGGCCGCGCCCGCGCGGGAGGAGACCGGCGCGGTCGCATCGATGGAGACGGAGGAAGACTTCGTGGAGGACGACCGCGCCGGTCTGCGGCCGGACGATTGCGTGTTGTTGATCGTCGAGGATGACAGGAATTTCGCCCGCGTGCTGGTGGAATTTGCGCGCGAGAAAAAGTTCAAGGCAGTGGTGGCGCGGACCGCCGCCCAGGGCATTGCCCTGGCGCGCGAGCTGCAGCCGGCGGCCATCACACTCGACCTGTTGCTGCCGGACAACGACGGCTGGGTGGTGCTCGACCGGCTCAAGCACGACCCGAAAATGCGGCACATCCCCGTCCACCTCATCTCCGTGGAGGAACAGCGCGAGCGCGGCTTGCGGCTGGGCGCGGTTTCCTATTTGCAGAAGCCGGTTACCAAAGAGGCGCTGGAAGGCGCGCTGAACCAGACCATCGAATTCATCAACCGGCCGGTCAAAAATCTGCTCATCGTGGAAGACGACCCGGCGCAACGCCGGAGCCTGGTGGAACTGGTCGGCAACGGCGACGTGCGCACTACCGCGGTGGGAACCGCCGCGGAAGCGTTGGCGGCCCTGAAAAACCATCCCTTTGACTGTCTGGTGTTGGATTTGGTCCTGCCGGACATGACGGGCGCCGAACTGATCCGGCAAATTCACAAAAGCTGCGGCCATCATTCGCCGCCCATCGTCGTTTATACCGGCAAAGAACTGTCGCGCCAGGAAGAGACCGAGCTGCGGATGATTTCCGAGTCCATCATCATCAAGGATGCGCGTTCGCCCGAGCGGTTGCTCGACGAGACCGCCTTGTTCCTGCACCGCGTCCAGGCCAAACTGCCGGAGTCGAAACGCCGCATGATCGAGCAGGTGCAACGGCACGATACCATCCTGTCCGGGCGCAAGGTGCTGGTGGTGGATGACGATGTGCGAAACATTTTTGCCATCACCAGCGCCCTGGAGAGTCATCAGATGCAGGTGCACTATGCCGAGAGCGGTCAGGCCGCCCTCGATCTGTTGCAGAATCATCCGGACATCGAAGTGGTCCTGATGGATGTGATGATGCCGGAAATGGACGGGTTCGAAGCCATTCGCCGCATCCGCCAGATGGACCATTTCAAAAAACTGCCGATCCTCTCGGTCACCGCCAAGGCCATGAAAGGCGACCGCGAACGATGCCTCCAGGCCGGCGCTTCGGATTACATCACCAAACCGGTGGATGTGGACCAGCTCCGTTCCCTGCTGCGGGTCTGGCTCTACCAATGAACAGAGGGGGCCGTCGTCCATGTCGCATCGCAAGAACAGTGAGAGCCAGACGCCGGTGGGCCAGAAGAGCGTTTCCTGGCGGTCGGACGCCGAACGGGAATCCGCCGAGTTGCGTGAACTGACGGAAGCCATTTTTGAACGGTGTGGCCTGGACTTTCGCGATTATGCCTGTTCCTCGCTGAAACGGCGCGTGCTGCGCCAGGTCGCGGCGGAAAAGGCCGGCACCATTTCCGCCCTGGGGAAGCTCGCGCTCGCCGATCCCGCGTGTCTGGAGCGGTTGTTGATGTCGTTGACCGTCCACGTCACGGGCATGTTTCGCGACCCCGGTTTTTATCAGGCCCTGCGAACGCAGGTCGTGCCCCGGTTGCGGACTTATCCTTACCTGCGTTTGTGGGTGGCGGGCTGTTCCACCGGGGAAGAAGTTTATTCGCTGGCCATCCTGCTGCACGAGGAAGGGCTTCAGCCACGCTGCCGCATCTATGCGACCGATTTGAATCAAGCGGTGCTGGACAAGGCCCGGGCCGGGGTTTTCCCGCTCTCGGCGATGCAGGAGCACACGCGCAATTATCAAAAGGCGGGCGGGCAGGGCGCCTTCGCCGACTATTACACGGCTGACGACGCGCTGGTCATCTTCCGGCCGTTCCTGCGGGAGAATGTGGTGTTCGCCCGGCACAATCTCGCCGGCGATGCTTCCTTCAATGAATTCCACGCCATCTTCTGCCGCAACGTGATGATCTACTTCAATCGATCGCTCCAGGCCCGCGTACACATCCTGTTTCACGACAGCCTCGTCACCTTCGGCTATCTCGGCCTGGGCCGCAGTGAATCGCTGCGTTTTTCGCCGTGTGAAAGCTGTTACGAAGTGGTGTCGGCCAAAGAACGGCTTTACCGGAAGGTCAAATGATTGTCATTGGCGCATCCTCGGGTGGTTTGAAGGCGCTGCAAACGCTGCTCAGCGGCCTGCCGCGCGCGTTCGCGCCGCCGCTGGCGGTGGCGCTGCATCGGTCCCGGGACACCGACGATCTCCTGCAGCCCGCCCTCCAAAGGCACAGCGCCCTGCCGGTGATCGAAGTGATGGACAAGGAGCCGATTCGACCCGGTCGCGTTCACGTCGGCCCCCCTGACTATCACCTGCTGGTTGAGCCCGGGCATTTCAGCCTTTCGACCGACGAGCCGGTCAACTTTGCGCGCCCGTCCATTGATGTGCTGTTTGAATCGGCAGCGGACGTTTTTGGCCCGGCGGTGATTGGCGTGATTCTGACCGGTTCCAGCCGGGACGGCGCGCGTGGGGCGGAGCGGATCCGGCTGCGTGGCGGCACGGTGATCGTGCAGGAACCGGCGACGGCGCAAAGTCCGGTCATGCCTGCGGCCGCGCTGGCCGCCACGCAAACCCCTTATGTCCTGCGCCTGGAGCAGATGGCGGGCGCGCTGATTCAAGCGGCCGAATCGACGCTGACGAGAAATCCATGAACACCGATCCGAAAGTCAACGTCCTGCTGGTGGACAACGAGCCGGCCAACCTGATCGCGCTCGAGGCGACCCTCGAGTACCTCGGCCAGAATCTCGTGAAGGCCTATTCCGGCACCGAAGCGCTGCGTTATGTGCTCGATCAGGATTTTGCGGTCATCTTGCTCGACGTGCAGATGCCCGGGTTGAACGGCATTGAAACGGCGGCGTTGATTCGCGAGCGCGAGCGGTCCCGGCACATCCCGATCATTTTTCTTACCGGCGCCGTCAAGACCGAGGAGATGATGTTCAAAGGCTATTCCGCCGGGGCTGTGGATTATTTGATGAAGCCCATTGTCTCGGAAGTGTTGCGGGCGAAGGTGGAAGTATTCGTGGAACTGGCCCAGGCCCGCCAGAAGCTTCAGCAGGAGATTGCGGAACGGGCCCGCGTGGCGACGGAAATCGCGAAGTTGAACCGGGTGCTGGAGGAGAAAAACAAAGACCTCATGGCGGCAAACGCGGACCTGGAAACGTTCGGCTATTCCGTCTCGCACGACCTCCGCGCGCCCTTGCGTCACATCCAGGGTTACATTGACATCCTGGAGGAATCCGCCGGCCCCAAACTGGACGATGAAGACCGCCAACAAATGAAATGCATCAAGGACTCGGCCTCGCGCATGGGCCAGTTGATCGACGACCTCCTGACATTCTCGCGCATCGGTCGCGCGGAAATGCTCAAACGAACGGTCAACATGGACGCGCTGGTCCGGGAAACGTTGCAGGAAGCGCAGCCGGACCTGTCAGGCCGCAACATCCTCTGGAACGTCCAGCCGCTGCCCGAAGTTCAAGGCGACTGCAACCTGCTGCGCCAGGTGTGGGTGAATCTCATCTCCAACGCCGTGAAATACACCCGCCCGCGCGACCCGGCCAGGATCGAAATCGGCCACGCCGTTCAGGAGGGTATCGGGCTGGCCAACGTCCGCCGCATCATCCAACGTCACGGCGGCCGCACCTGGGCCGAAGGCCAGGAGCAGGCCGGCGCGACGTTTTATTTCACGCTGCCCGCAAAGTAAAAGCCGGAGGCTCGCGCCTCCGGCTTGTTCCTCCCGACTCGAAAAAGCCTTACGAACAACCCAGGCTTTCACCGCAGTTCAGGCACTTGTAACAGGCGCCGTTGCGCACCGCGACGTGGCCGCAGTTCGGACAGGTCGGCGCATCCTGTTGAAAGTGCGCCAGGGCGTCGCTCAGGCTCGTCATCGTACGGTCCTGGGGCGCGCCGTGGCCGTTGCCCTGTCCCTTGCCGCCGTTTGTGTTGGCGGACCGCAGGCTGAGGGTGGTGTCGTCTTCAGACAGCGGCAGCTCCGGGACCGGGCGGTTTATTTTTTTTTTAATTTCCTCGAGCAGACCGGGCATGGGCAGGTCCGGTTGTTTCACCCCGTTGGCCTGGCGATAATCCGGGATAAACTGCAGGGCCATCCAGCGGAAGACGTAATCAATGATCGAGGACGCATTGCGAATCTCCGGGTTCTTGGTGAAACCGGACGGCTCGAACCGCTGGTGCGCGAATTTCTTCACCAGCGCCTCCAGCGGCACTCCGTATTGCAGCGCCATGCTGGTCAACGTGCCGACGCAGTCCATCAAACCGCCGATGGTCGAGCCTTCCTTGGCCATGGTGATGAACAGCTCGCCCGGCTGGCCGTCGTCGAACAGGCCGACGGTGAGATAACCTTCGTGGCCGGCGATGTCGAACTTGTGCGTGATGGCCGTGCGGGTTTCCGGAAGACGGCGGCGCAAGGGCTGGACGGCTTGAGCGCGCAGCCGGACAACCTCTTCTTCGAGTTCCTTGAGGCGAACGGGCAGCTTCTCCACCTGGCCGGCGCGCTCGCCCCCTTCGCGGGTCTTCCGGGTGTTGAGCGGCTGCGAACGTTTCGAGCCATCGCGATATATCGCGACGCACTTGAGGCCCATTTTCCAGGCATCGACGTAGGCATTCCGGATGTCGGCGGCGGTCGCCTGGTTCGGCAGGTTGACCGTCTTGGAAATCGCCCCGCTGATGAACGGCTGCGTGGCCGCCATCATTTTCAGGTGGGCCATATAATGAATGCTGCGCTGGCCCCGATACGCCTTGAAGGCGCAGTCGAAGACCGGCAAATGCTCGGGTTTCAGGCCGCTGCGAATCACTTGTGGGACCGGCGTCCCGCCGGCCGCTTCATTTTGGTTGACCGCCGGGACGGCGGTCCCGTTTTCCTCGACGTCTTCGATGGTATCGAACCTCTCGATGTGCGCGACGACGTTCTCGATCTCCTTCGCGCTGTAGCCCAGGCGCTGGAGCGCCTGCGGCACGGTGCGGTTCACGATCTTCAGCATCCCGCCGCCGGCGAGCAGTTTGTATTTGACCAGCGCGATGTCCGGTTCGACCCCGGTGGTGTCGCAGTCCATCAGGAAGGCGATGGTGCCGGTGGGCGCGAGCACGGTGACCTGCGCGTTGCGATAACCCTGCTTCTTGCCCAGGGACAGCGCACAGTCCCAGCATTGCCGGGCCTCTTCTTTCAGGTAATTGAATTCCTGGCTCGGCTGGATCTGTTCGACGGCATCGCGATGGAGTCGGATGACGCCCAGCATGGACTCGACATTGTCCGGCTGGAGCGGCTTGGGGACGTGGGCGCACCGGGCGTCGTGGTAGCCCTGGAAGGGGCCCAGGGCGCCGGCGATTTCCGCCGATTGCTCGTAGGCATGCCCGGTCATGATCGCGGTGATGGCGCCGGCCAGGGCGCGTCCCTCATTGGAGTCGTAAGGCAGGCCGTAACTCATGATCAGCGAACCCAGGTTCGCATAGCCAAGGCCCAGCGTGCGGAAGATGTGCGAGTTCTCCGCGATCGGCTTGGTGGGGTAGCTGGCGTTGTCCACGATGATTTCCTGCGCGGTGATGAAGATCCGCACGGCGGCCTTGAACCGTTGGACATCGAAGGTGCTGTCCTCGCGTTTGAATTTCATCAGGTTCAACGAGGCCAGGTTGCAGGCGGTGTTGTTGAGGAAAACGTACTCGCTGCACGGATTGGTGGAGTGAATCGGCTCGGTGCCTTTGCAGGTGTGCCACCTCTGAATGGCGCCGTCGTATTGCATTCCGGGGTCGCCGCAGATCCAGGTCCCTTCGGCGATTTTGTCGAGCAGTTTGCTGGCGTCCTTCTTGTGCAACGGCTGGCCGGTGGTGACCGAGCGCGTCCACCATTCCTTCCCCTCGAGCGCGGCCTGCATGAACTCGTCGCCGGCGCGCACCGAGAGGTTTTCGTTTTGGTACATCACGCTGCCGTAGGCGTCGCCGTTGTAGGAACCGTCGTAGCCCTGTTCGATCAGCGCCCAGGCCTTCTTTTCCTCCTTCTGCTTGCAATCAATGAATTCCTCGATGTCGCCGTGCCAGTCGCGCAGGGTGTTCATCTTGGCGGCGCGCCGGGTCTTGCCGCCGGATTTCACGACATTGGCGACCTGGTCATAGACTTTGAGGAACGAGAGCGGGCCGCTCGGACGGCCGCCGCCGCTGAGTTTTTCCTTGCTGGAGCGAATCGGTGAAAGGTCGGTGCCGGTGCCCGAGCCGTATTTGAAGAGCATCGCCTCGCTGTAAGCCAGCCGCATGATGTCTTCCATGTTGTCCTCGACCGACTGGATGAAGCAGGCGCTGCCCTGCGGATATTCGTATTGCGTCGAGGCGCGCTGCGCTTCGCCGGTCTGGCGATGGTAATACCAGTTGCCTTTGGCGGAGTTCTTTCCGACGCCATATTGATGGTAGAGCCCGACGTTGAACCATACCGGTGAGTTGAACGCGCCGTATTGGTTGACGCACAACCAGGTCAACTCGTCGCAGAAGACCTCGCCGTCCGCCCGGCTGAAATAGCCGTCTTTGACACCCCAGTCCGCTATGGTGCGGCAGACGCGGTGAACGAGCTGTTTCACGGAAACCTCGCGCTCCGGTGTGTTCTGTTCGCCGTAAAAATATTTCGAAACGACCACCTTCGTGGCCAGCACGGACCAGGACTTCGGCACTTCGACGTTTTCCTGCTTGAAAATCACCTTGCCGCTGTCATCGGTGATTTCCGCGGTCCGTTTCTCCCATTCGATTTGGTCGAAGGGATCCACCTTTGCGGCGCTGAAAACGCGATCGATCTTTAAGGCGTGCTCGCCGGAGGTCGGCGCGTTGCGTCGGCCCGCTTTGGAATGGACACGGCTGTGGCTCCGGGCAGCCGTCGGAGACGGTAATTCATTGCGTGCGTCGATCATGGCTTTAATAGCGTGGTTGATTAAGGCGTTGACTACTAACCTTACCCGAATCGGGCCAGTTCGGCACATTCGGAAAGGCACGACAATTCGACAAAACAGTTATTAACCTGCTCAAGCAGGGCGGGGCAAAAGCCCCATTTGTTGGGCAGCAACAACCAGAATAGCACTATAGATTGTGGTGGCAACTATTTTTTTGAGAAAATTACTCGTGCAGTTCCCGAAGCGATGGACAACCTTTTGTTGCATATGCAACAAAAGGTTGTCCAGGCAGATTTGGTCGAGCGGCCCCATTAGCGACGCCGCAACGGGACCCTGCGCCGCTTCCCACGCTGACGCGGGGGCGAACCGGCCTTGAACTTCCGCATCGACTCCACGGTTTTGGGACGCGCCCGGGCGACCAACACGATGGGACAGCCCTCGTAGCCGAACGCCTTGCGAAGTTCGCCCGCCAGGTACTTCGTGTACGGTTCCGAAAACAATTCGTCGCGGCTGACGAACAGCAGAAACGTCGGGGGCACCTGCTTCACCTGTGTCGCGTAGAAAAACTTCAGCCGACGTCCGATGGCGCTGAGCGGCTGTCGCCGTTCGATGGCGTCGTGCAGCGTGCGATTCAAAATCGCGGTTGGGATTTTTTGCTGCAATTGGGCCGCGACATAACGCACAGCCTCCAGCAGGCGCTCGAGGTGGAAGCCGGATTTGGCCGAAGTGAAAATCACCGGCGCGAAATCGAGGAAGAACAGATATTCCTGCACCCATTGGCCGAACTGGGCGAGCAGGGTCATGGTCTCGGGCTCGTCCCGGTGTCGCGCTTTGCTTTTTCGCCGGGCGATTTCTTCCTCGCGCGCTTTGCGCACCGCTTCTTCAACCAGGTCCCATTTGTTCACGACCACAATGCACGCCTTTTTTTCTTCCAGTATTTTTCCGCCGATTTTTTTGTCCTGCTCGGTGATGCCGTCTTCGGCGTCGAGGACGAAGACCGCGATGTCGCAGCGGCCAATTGAATCCTCCGATCGTTTCACGCTGAAAAATTCAATCGAATCGCTCACTCGCCGCTCTTTGCGAATGCCGGCGGTGTCGATCAACAGGTATCGCTGCCGGACGCCGTCGGTCTCGACTTCAAACGGCACATCCACCGCGTCGCGCGTCGTGCCCGGAATCGGGCTGACGATCACGCGCTCGGACCGGGTGAGCGCGTTGATCAGCGACGACTTGCCGACGTTCTGTCGGCCGACGATGGCGAGTTTCAGGGGGGCCGTTGCGGGTTGTGGGTTGTGGCCTGCCGGTCGGCTGGCATCGTTCGTGTCGGGTGAACTCGAAACTCGAAACTCGGTATTCGAAACCGGCGAAAGCAAAGCGATGGCCGCATCCATGAGCGCGGCCATGCCTCTGTCGTGAATCGCGCTGACGGGAAAAATCCTGTGGAAACCCAGCTCGGCGAATTCTGCGGCCTCGGCTTCGAGGTCGGAAACATCCGCTTTGTTGACGGCCACCAGCACCGGTCTGGCGCACCGGCGCAGGAGCCCGGCCACTTCGCGGTCCAGGGGGACGATGCCTTCGCGCACGTTGACAACGAAAATGATGACGTTGGCGCTGTCCATGGCAATTTGGACCTGTTCCCGCGCCGCCTGCGTGATCGCGTCCGGCGCCTTTTCGCCCCGCAGCAGTCCGATGCCGCCCGTGTCCACCAGCGTGAATGGCCTGCCGCGCCACTCCGCCTCGGCGCCGACGCGGTCCCGCGTGACGCCCGGTCGGTCATGGACGATGGCGATGCGCCGCCCGACGATGCGGTTGAACAGTGCCGATTTGCCGACATTCGGACGCCCCACGATGGCAATCAAACCTGACATGCCACAAGCATGAACGAGGGGCGGCGAACCTGAAAGTGAAAATCAATTTGGCGTGGGCCCAATTACCTTACCGCTGAGAATATCGTTGAGGGCGGCTGTCGAGATGCCATAATCAGGGCAAAATCACCCGAGCGAATTTATGAGCGACCCAACCCCGCCCGCCTCGGCGCCTCCTCCTCCCAAACGTCGCGGCTGTTTTTTCTACGGATGCATTACGGTGCTCGTCATCATGGTTTTCTTCGGCGTCGCCGGGTTTATTGCGTTTCGTTATGTGCTCAATCGTTTCATTGCCGTCGCCGAGCAATATACCGACACCAAGCCGATGACCCTGCCTAAAGTCGAGCTGTCCGCGGCTGACTACGAGCAACTCAACAAACGGGTCACCGCATTCGGGGACGGACTGAACGGCCCGGAAGCCGTGCCCCCGCTGGTGCTGAGCGGAGAGGAAATCAACGCCCTGATCGCCAACGATCCGAATTGGAAACAAATGAAAGGGAAAGCGTATGTGACCGTCGAGGGGGACCAGATCAAGGGTCAGGTGAGCGTTCCGTTGGCCGAGTTTGCCGGGCGAGTGCCGGGACTCTCCCGCCTCAAGGGAAGGTATTTGAACGGTTCAGCCGCTTTGAAAGTCTCGCTGAGCAACGGCCAGTTGGTGGTCACGCTCCGGTCGCTGGAGGCCAAAGGCCAAAGCCCGCCCCAACAAGTCATGACACAACTTCAAACGGTGAATTTCGCTCAAGATGCGTCGCAAAACCCAAAAACGGCGGAGCTGATCGGCAAATTGGAGAGCATTGAAGTCAAAGACGGCGAAGTCATCATCAAAGCGAGGACGAAGAAATGACCGGCGGTTGCCGGAGAGCGTACATGACAACGGATTGCACGAATGGCAGGCATCACAGGTGGGACGGACGGGCGGGACGCCCGTGCCACTAACACATGGCCGCGGGTTGCCAAAATGGCAGGCATCACAGGGGCACCGGCAGCACGGTCGGAATCCTGGCAGCTTTGTACTGCGCCCTCGTCCTGACGGCGGATGGAGGCGATAAGCTGATCGGCACCAGGCCGTCCGGTTGGCAGGTCGATCACTGGCTGAACTCCGCGCCACTGAGCCTTGCGGAGTTGAAGGGAAAAGTTGTTCTGGTCCGGTGGTGGACGGCGTCGGGATGTCCCTACTGCCAGGCCACTGCCCCCGCGTTGAATGAGTTTTACAGCAAATCTCACGGACGCGGTCTGGAGGTCATCGGCTTCTACCACCACAAATCGGACGAACCGCTCGACCCGCGCCTCGTCGCAAGCCGGGCGAAGGAATTCGGGTTCAAATTCCCGGTGGCCATCGACACCGACTGGCGCACACTGAAACTGTGGTGGCTGGACACCGGCGACCGCGACTGGACCAGTGTCAGCTTTCTGATCGACCGCCAGGGCGTTATCCGTTACATCCATCCGGGCGGGCAATACGTGAAAGGGGACAAGGCGTACGCGGAACTGAAGTTGAAGATCAAGGAATTGCTGGCGGAAAAATGAAACGTGATGCGGGGTGCACGATTCCTGGTTCGCAGCACGACCGCCCGGGTTTCACGCAACACGCGTCCCGCACCACACTCACAGCTTCAATCCAAACAGCCGGTTGTGCTCCTGGATGACGTAGCGGTCCGTCATTCCGGCGATGTAATCGCAAACCGCGCGGTGCAGTCCGATCTTTTTGATGCGCTTGCGTGATTGCGCGCCGACTTCCCGCGGGTGCTCCAGGTAATACTGGAACAGTTGTTCCATCATCCGAATGGCGCGCTGGTTCGGTTCGTGAACCACGGGATTGTAATAGAGGTTTTTGTAGAGGTAATCGCGCAGTTCCAGATTCAGCTCGCGGCGCTTTCCACTGTATTGGACCAACGACCTGGATTGGCGGCGAACGTCATCGGCGGACGCGACTCCCGAATCAAGGATCTTTTTCTCGGTGGTCTCGACGACGTCGCGCACCTGGCCGTCGATCAGGCAACGGATGATGAAATAACGGCGGCATTCCTCGGGCAGGTCGCCGTATTCTTTTTGGACGGTTCGGGCGGACTGACGCCAGAGCCGCACCTGGCGGTTCAGTTTATTCTCGGACAAAAGCCCCGAGTCCAACCCATCGTCAAGGTCGTGGCTGTAATAAGTGATTTCGTCGGCGAGATTGGCCACTTGCGCTTCCAGAGAAGCGGACTTTGCCTGGAACCCTTCGCGGTCGCCCGGATGATCGTAGCTGGTTTCGTGTTTGGCCAGACCTTCGCGGACTTCCCAGGACAAATTCAGGCCGGAAAATCCGGGGTATTTCTGCTCCAGCTCCTCAACCACGCGCAGGCTCTGGCGATTGTGCTCGAAGCCGCCATGGCCCTTCATCAGTTTGTCCAGGACCCTCTCGCCTTTGTGGCCGAAGGGCGAATGCCCGAGGTCGTGCGCCAGCGCGATGGTCTCAGCCAGGTCCTCGTTCAACTTCAGCGCGCGGGCGACGTTCCGCGCGATGGCGGCGACTTCCATGGTGTGCGTCAGTCGTGTGCGCAGATGATCGCCGGTGCCGTTGAGAAAAACCTGCGTCTTGTATTCGAGCCGGCGGAATGCGCGCGAGTGAATGACGCGGTCGCGGTCGCGCTGATAATGCGTCCGCCAGTCGGGGGGCTCTTCCGCATAGATGCGGCCGCGCGTCTGGGCGCTGAACTGGGCGTAAGGGGCGAGGATTTGTCGCTCCAGCTTTTCCAGTTCTTCGCGAAGGCGGGGCATATGGTGAATGCGGAACGCGAAATCCGCAATGCGGAACCGGGCGAATTAACTCGCCAACAGTTCCTGCACCGAAACGCCATTCAACTCGAACAGCCGCCGAATGGCGTCCTCGATCAGGTTATTCGGGCAGGATGCCCCGGCGGTGATGCCGACGGTGATTTTTCCGGACGGCAGCCAGTCGCGGGTCTCGACCTCCTGCTGCTTGTGGAGATTGTAATGGACGATGAGCTTGTCCGAAACCATCTTGGCCGCGTTCTTGATAAAATAGGTCGGCAGGACTTTCTCGCCCATTTCGGCCAGATGCGAAGTGTTGGATGAGTTGTAACCCCCCACCACGATGAGCAGGTTCATCGGTTCCTTGAGCATTTTTTCCAGTGCATCCTGCCGGTCCTGGGTTGCGCCGCAAATCGTGTCGAAGAAACGGAAGTGTCCGGCCGGGTTGTCCCCGCCGTGTTTTTTTTCCATCGCGGCCCGGATGCGGCGCTGGACCTCCTCGGTCTCGCCGCGCAGCATGGTGGTCTGATTCGCCACCCCGACCGCCTGCAGATGAACATCCGGGTCAAAACCGGGCGAGTAAGCGCCTTTGAACTTGTCCAGGAACTCCTGCTTGTCGCCGCCCTTGAGAATGTAGTTGCAGACATAATCGGTTTCGGCGAGGTCATAAACGACGAGGTAATGGCCGGTGCCATAAGCGGTCGCCTGGGACGTGGTCGCTTTCGTTTCCTCGTGCTTGGCTTTGCCGTGAATGATGCTGGTGACGGACTCCTTCGAGTATTGCCGGACCCGCTTCCAGACGCTCATCACGTCGCCGCAGGTGGTGTCCACCATTTGGCAGCCCTTTTCCTGGAGTTTCTTCTGGGTGCCCACCTCGGTGCCAAAGGCGGGAATGATGACCACATCCCCCGCCCGCAACCGGGACATCTCCTCTTCGGTCGGCTTCGGTGAAATGGTCTGGATGCCCAGATTGCGAATCTGGTCGTTGACCTCGGGATTGTGAATGATCTCGCCGATCAGATAAATTCGCGTGGGCGACGGAAAGACTTTGCGCGCCGCATAGGCGAGGTCAATCGCCCGCTCGACGCCATAGCAAAACCCGAATTCTTTCGCCAGCTTGATCGTGAGACGGCCGTCGTCGGGCAGCGCGTCCAGTCCGCATATTGGGAATCGAAAGGGTCAAGCCAAGCCCGAAATCCGAAATCCGAAATCCGAAGCCCCGGCCTGACCCAAATGATAAAGCTTTTATTGTGAGTGGCGTTCCGATAAAGTTCTGCAATCCAGAACTAAAGCCCATGAGCCCGTCTGTCCAGCGACACGAGGGAATGGCCGGCGCGCGATCAAGTCGCCATTCGGCGTTGACGCTGATCGAATTGCTGGTGGTCATTGGGATCATCGCCATTCTGGCGGCGCTATTGTTGCCGGCTCTCTCAAAAGCCAGAGGTCAGGCGCAACGAATCCAGTGCGTCAACAACCAGCGCGAGCTCGCACTGACCTGGCACCTCTACACCGGTGATTGGAATGACACGCTGGTCCCCAACGGCGGCAGATGGCCTGGCGATTCCGAAAAAGAAACCGTTTGGGTGTACGGTTGGTTCCACGACTTCATCCCCGGTTTCACCAATCAGGCTTTTTTGCTGGATCCGAAATTCGCCGCATTTGCTGCCTACCTGAAGACACCGGCGGTTTACAAATGCCCTTCGGACCAGGTGACCTATTTGCAGAACAACGGCAGGCCCGTGCCGCAAATACGGAGTTATTCAATGAACATTTACCTGGCGCCGGTTCAATCCTTCTCCAGTTACGTTTCTTCGCGATATCAGATTTCCAGGAAGGGTGCCGACATCCCGGTTCCGGCGAGCGCGTTTCTCTTCCAGGACGTCAACCCGCAGAACATTTGCACCCCGGCCTTCATCGTTCGCATGCCGGGAGCGGGTCCGGATGGATTCTTTCACTATCCGGCCACCCATCACAACCGTTCCGGGATCATCGCCTTTGCCGATGGCCACGTCGAAGGCCACCGTTGGCGGGACCCGCGCACGTTCGTGACCGCGCCGCTCGGACAAAAAATCGGACACGACACTCTCAGCCTGGGGAATATTGATTTGGCATGGATCCGGGAGCGCACCACCCTCCGGAAGGATTAGCGACGCGCCGTCCCCGGAGTTCGCGAAGTTCAGCGGATCAGCCAATGTAAAATCGCCTTCTGCACGTGTAACCGGTTTTCCGCCTGGTCAAAAATGGTCTGCGCGTTCGCCTCGAACATTTCCTCGTCGATCTCCTTGCCGCGGTACGCCGGCAGGCAGTGCATGACCAGCGCGTCGGGCCTGGCCAGCTTCACCAGGGACCGGTTGATTTGGTAGGCGCTCAGCGCCTTGAGGCGATCGGCCGCTTCGGCCTCCTTGCCCATCGAAACCCAGACGTCCGTGTAAAGAAGATCCGCGCCTGCAACCGCCCGCTCGAGATGATCCGTGCAAATGATTTTCCCGCTGCCGCCAAAACTCCATTCCCTCCAGCGATCGCCTTCCGGTGCGGCCTTCCCGCCCCCGGCAGTGAGCGGAGAGTCTGCGGCCCGGATTCGATTGAGCGTCAGGAGGGGTTGGTAGCGGGGCGGTGCGGCGATCCGCAATTCAAATCCGAGCTTGATCGCGGCAAAAATCCATGAAATCGGCATGTTGCACGCGCCGTCGCCGATGAACGTTACCACTTTGCCCCGAATCGGCCCTCGTTTTTCCTGGAACGTGAAAATGTCCGCCAACACCTGGCAGGGGTGCTCTTCGTCGGTGAGCGCGTTTACCGTCGGCACGCCGGCGTATTGCGCGAATTCCTCGACGTCGCTTTGCGCATAAGTTCGAATGACCGCGCCGTGAATCATCCGGCCCAGCACCCGGGCGGTGTCCTTGATCGGCTCGCCGCGGCCCATCTGAATATCCTGGGCGCTGAGAAACAACGCCTGTCCGCCAAGCTCGCGGATGCCCACCTCAAATGACACGCGCGTGCGCGTGGAGGACTTGTTGAAAATCAACGCCCAGGCCTGACCGGCGAGCGGCTGCGTCGCGTGCTGGCCGCGCGCTCGTTTCATCGGACCCGACGCGGCCACGATTTCCTCCATGTCGGTCCGTGGGAGTTTTTCCAATGACAGCAGATGTTTCATGCGCTACCGGCCCGGCCGCGAAAACGCACACCAAGCACAAAAATCAGAAAAGTCGCAAGTGAATTCCGGCGACGTTTGGCCGCCGGCCAGGGCGGGTTCAAGAATGGGGCGGGGACGGCCTCGTCCCCGCATTTTGTCAGGACCACGGAGTTTTGCGGGGACGAGCCGTCCCCGCCGCCGTCCTCGCCCCTGCTCGCTCACGTTCTTGAACCCGTCCTGGGCAGCCGGCGAACCGGATGACGCAGGCTCAGGCCAGCGCGCGGGCGATTTTTTCGATGATGCCGATTCCTTCTTCGGCTTCGCTGCGCCGCAGGTTCAGGGGCGGCAGCAGGCGAATCACCTGGTTGCCCGACGGAATCGTCAGCAGTCCCGCTTCGTGCAATCGCGTGACGAATTGAAGCGAAGGCGCCTTCCCGTTGTCCGCGATCGCCCGGATGCCCGGCGCCAGTTCGACGCCCAGCATCAGACCGAGTCCGCGCACGGTTTTGATGACCGTGGGGTATCGTTGCGACAAAGAGAGGAGTTCGGTCTTCAGGAATTCGCCCACGACGCGCGCGTTCTCCGCGAGTCTTTCGCCCTGGATGACTTCGAGCACCCGGAGCGCCACTGCACAAGCGAGCGGCGTGCCGCCGTAAGTCGTCGCATGGGCTCCCGGGCCGAGCAAATCCGCATAGGGCGCGCGCACCCAGAATGCGCCGATCGGAAACCCGCCGCCGAGCGATTTGGCCATCGCAATGCCATCGGGCAGGAAGGAAAGCGGGGCGGGCGTCCCGCCGGCTGCGGAGTTTCGCGGATACGGGGATTCCTGCCCCGGGCTGCCATTATCGTGAAGCAGGCGCGACGCCGGCCCCGTTGCCTCCAGAATCCGCTGAAAACTCTGGAAACGTCCGGTTCGGAAATGCCCGCACTGCACGCCGTCGATCAGCAGCAGAAGTCGCTTCTCGTCGCACAATCGGCGCAGGTCCAGTAAATACTCCGGCGTCGCGGGGATGATGCCGCCCTCGCCCTGGACGCCTTCGATGAGCACCGCGACAGTCGCGGGTGAAATCGCGGATCGCACGGCGTCGAGGTCGTTGAAAGGCACGTGCCGGAACCCCGGCACCGCCGGCTCGAAACCTTTCTTCACCTTTTCCTGGCCCGTCGCCGCGATGCCCGCGAGCGTGCGGCCGTGAAACGAATTCTGAGCCGTGATGATTTCGTAACGGCCTTCGTCATGGCCGAACTTGCGCGCCACTTTGAACAGGCCTTCGTTCGCTTCCGCGCCGCTGTTGCAAAAAAACACTTTGCCGGGCGCAACCAGGTTGACCAGCGCTTCGGCCAGCCGCCCCTGCGGTTCGGTGTAGTAAAGGTTCGAGACATGGATGAGTTTGCCCGATTGCTCGACGAGCGCCCGGGTGATTTCGGGATGCGCGTGCCCCAGGCAGCAGACGGCGATGCCGCCGCCGAGGTCGAGATAACGCCGCCCGGCCACATCATAGAGAGAGCTTCCCAATCCATGGCTTGGCGCAATGTCAAATCGCGCATAGCTCGGAATCACGTTCTTTTGAAACAACGCCCGGACGGCAGCCAGATCGTTGCGGACGATGGCGGGCGGTGCCGGAACAATTTCTTTCAGTTTGTGCCTTTCCATGTTCTTGCCTGCGTCACGGTTTCCGTGGCGCGTCGGGTGCCACAGTAATCACCAGACGCCGATAGCGTGTCAATGGCGGCGAGCCGGAATCGGTTGCCGCCAGGACAACGATGTCACAACACAATTTCGGTGCCCACTCCTTCGTCGGTGAAAATTTCCAACAAGGTTGAATGATCTACGCGGCCATCGACGAACGAGACCTTGTCCACGCCCGCCTGGATCGCGGCCACGGCGCTATCAACTTTTGGAATCATTCCTTTATCAATGACGCCGGCTTTCTTCAAACCGTCCACCTCGCCGATTTGCAAATGCGGGATCACGCTGGCCGGATCATTCGGATCGCGCAACAGGCCGGGCACGTCACTCATGAACACGAGCCGTTTGGCCTTCAGCGCGATGGCAGCCCGCGCCGCGGCCAGGTCGGCGTTGCAATTGTAAGTCCTGCCACCCCCGTCGCGCGCCGTCGGACTGATGACCGGCGTGATGCTGCGCCGGATGCACTCGCGCAACGGTTCGGTGTTCACCGCCGTCACTTCGCCGACGAACCCGAGGTCGAGGTCTTCGCCTGTGGCGGCTTTGAGCAGCAGCTTGCGGCCGGTGAAAATTTCCGTGCCGGAGAACCCGCGCGCCTTGCCCCCCAGCGCGTTGATGGCTGCAACAATCTCCGGATTGATCTCGCGCGACAACACCTGTTCGACCACGTTCATCGTCGGCTCGTCGGTCACGCGCATGCCCTGGAGGAAATCGGCCTTGATCCCGGCGGCGTCCATCGCGCGGCTGATGGCCTTGCCGCCGCCGTGCACGACCACCGGGTTGATGCCGACCGCTTCGAGAAACACGATATCGCGCGCGACGCCTTCGCGCACCTGTGGGTCGGGTGAATCCATAAAACTGCCGCCGTATTTGACGACGAAGGTCTGGCTGCGGAAACGTTGGATGTAAGGCAACGCTTCCAGGAGCGTGGCGGCTTTGGCGATCAGGTCTTGCATCGATTTGCGATTTGCGATTTGCGATTTTTGATTTGTTCGCGAGACCGGGTATCCGGCGCCTTTTCTCCAACATTATGGCTTCAGCGCCTCCACTTCCAGCCGAACCATCTTCAGGTGAACGTTTCCTGCGGCGTCCGCGGGAAAGCGGTTCACATATTCTTTCACGACGTCTTGAATCATGTCCTCCCGTTCCGATTCGGGGACGCGCTCGGTGAACGGCAGCCAGGTCGTGCGAATCCACGTCGCCAATCCGCCCGCGCCGGCCTGAGGCATGTCCTTGGGCACAAGTTCAACTCGGCGCGCTGACAGGCCGGCTTCCGGTAGCCAGCGCGCATATTCTTCCGGGCCGTAAAAATGGTAGGGGAACCCGAACCCGTCAAAATATCTTCGCCAGCGATCTCTCGCCGTTACCGCCTCGACCGCTTCAAGAATCTCCGTTGCATTCCCGCGTCCGCCGCAAGAGATGATCAACCTGCCGCCGCGGCGCATGACCCGGCTCACGCCTTTCAGAATCGCCGGATGATCTTCAATCCAGTGGAGCGCGGCATTCGAGAAAACGATGTCAAACGAATGTTTCAATGCCACGCGTCGCGCGTCCAGGCACACGAACTCCAGATTGGGAAACCGGTTGTGATCATAATGAGCGCGGGCGAACTCGATCATCTCCGGCGAACCATCGAGACCCACGACCCGTCCGCGTGGCACGGCGGCGGCAATTTCGGCCGTGACCTTGCCGTCGCCCGAGCCGACATCGAGCACCGATTCATCGCCTCTGAGCTCGAGCCGGGCGATCAATTCCCGCGCCCAGGCGAGCTGGGCCGCCGAATGCTTCGCATACTCTTCTGGATTCCACTTGTGCATGCCTGACGGGTTTTCGCGGCTGCGACGCCGGAACACCGACTCCGCGCATCGAGGTGGGATCGCGCACGGTCGCTGACTCGGAACAGAAAGGTACCCTCACCTTCCGACAAACGCATTCACAAACTCTCACGCGAAGGTCGAGCGCAAAATGTTTTCGTCCTCACTGAGGGTTTTGCCGGTGGCTTGGCGCAGAGCCTGGTCCCGCCGAAACCAGACCATCACGTTTCCATTTGTCTCTGGATGTCGGCCCGGTGGTGCAGGACGATTTCCCGGAACGCGGCGAGCGCAGGCGAGACCGAGTCGTGCCGCCAGACCATGCGGAGTTCAAATCTTGGCGACGCGGGTGTCACCGCGCGTAACAGGCATTCCTCGTGGTACGGATATCGAACATATGCGGGCACAAGCGATGCGCCCAGGCCGGATTCGACCAGGGTGAGCACAGCGGCCATGAGGTTGGCTTCGTAAACGATGCGGGGTGTGAAGCCGGCCCGGCCACACAGGGCAACGCACGCGTCGAACACATCGGGCGCTCCGCGCCGGTGGAACTGCACGAAATTTTCGCCGGCCAAATCACGCAGGTTCACCCGCGTGCGCGCGGCCAGCCGATGTTCTTTGGGCAGGGCCAGCATAAGCCGATCGGTGTAAATCGTTTTGCCATCGAGCCAATCGTGGGTCTCTTTCGGGAACGGACTGCTGAAACCGACATCAATTCCGCCTGACTCCAGCGCCGACAGTTGTTCCTCCGGGCCCATCTCGCTCAGGTTCAGTTCCACATCGGGATACCGCTGCCGGTAGGCGCGAATGACGCGCGGAAGAAACGGGCTGGCCGCAGACACCATGAACCCGATCGCCACGCGGCCGATCTCGCCGCGTGCGGCACGCTGGGCTATTCGCTTCGCCTCCTCGGCGTGCCGGAGGATTTCGGTGGTCTCGCGCAGAAAGGCCGCACCGGCGGCGGTGAGTTGGACGCTGCGCTTGGTGCGCAACAGCAACTTCACGCCGAGTTCATCTTCGAGATCAAGAACGGTCTGACTGATGGCCGGCTGTGCGACGTGCAGGCGGCGCGACGCCTGCGTGTAGTTCAGGTGCTCTGCCACGGCCGCGAAATAGCGCAAATGTCGCAGGTCCATCGCCGGAAAATTATCACCGAATCCGATGACTGCAATCGCATTATACGATTTGCCCGATAAGTCGCCGTGAGGAAGGAGTAACCCCATGCGTGCAAAAGAGAGCGCTGCATAAAAAGAAAGACACAAAATGAAACAGAGAAAATGGTCAGTGAGCATGCGGTTAACGAAATCGTTTACAAGAGGTCCTGTGGTTGGTCTGTTGGCCGGCTCCTTGTGGATCGCCGGCTCAGGGCTGACGGCCCTCGGCGCGTCTGTGTTCACCGTGGATTCGAGCCAAAGCCGTGTATCCATCTCGGGAAGCGTGCTGGGCACCCCCCTTTACGCGCAGGGTTCCGGCAGCCTCACCACCGAGTAC
>WNFZ01008730.1_pt1 | contig 22090 bp, 16 predicted proteins | sample 5400081 | NCBI WGS metagenome assembly WNFZ01 (sample SAMN13153365, study PRJNA577476) | soil metagenome | isolation source: 80 cm soil or saprolite under grassland replicate 1 | place: USA:California | collected 2016-06-15
CTTCGGCCGAACCTCTTCCAAAGCTCCGGCGGCTATTTCCTCGTCGAGGGTCTCGAACACAGCTTCGCGCTCGTCTGGAGCCAGTTCCTCGACGATGTCGGCGATGTCGGCAGGGTGCAGTTTCGCCAGACGCTCGTGCGAGATCTTGAGCTTCACACGCCGCGCCGGGTCGGTCTCGATAAGATCGACGAAGTCCCACGGGATCAGCCGCGGCGGAATGCGCTCCAGCAGAATCTTCAGCGCCGCTAACGGCACGACGCCTTTCAGCAGACGGCGTATGGCTCCGCGCAAGCCGACGTCAACCGATCCGACCTTTAGCTGGACGTGCCCCGCGGCACTCTCAGGATGCAGATCGACGTCATTAACCCGCACCACTTTGCGACCGTAAACGTCGATAATCTGTTGATCGAGCAAGTCGCGCTCGAGCAGAAACAGGCCGTCCGCTTGCGGCTCCGCCCACTCCGAGGCGAATGAAGATACCTTGACCGTGCCGTTGACTGCCACCACAGCAGAAAACGGCAGCAACCGGTCGCCGGTCTTGGTGCGAACGATAAGACTCGACACTCGCGCCCGGTCGTCGGCAGGGGTAAGCACTACTTCGCGCACACGTCCGCAAACCTCCCCGGAGGGGTCGACCACAGGCCGTCCCAGCAGTTCAGTTAGCGCGAGCGTGCTCATGTTCTGAGAATGTGCCGAGACGCAAACGTTGTCAATAACTTGAACAAAGAAATGCAGCAAGTTCATGCTTTGCGATCAAAAGTGGTGATCTGTCCAGACGGAATGACGGGGGTCGTTTGAGTCGAAGGTCTTCCGTGATATGTTTTGAGGTGGAATTCATGTCTACTACCCGCACAGCCCGACCACCAACCGCTTCAGCATCCGCCGAACTTCCCGCCGTGCCTCTTACGCTTGAGGGCTACAGTGTCCTGCACCAGATGATGCGGTTTCGCTGGGCTGCGTGGCGACAGCTGCGGGCTGGGTTGAGAACGGAAATCGTGGATGAAGCTGCCGGATTCCTCAGCAAGGCCGAGCAGAATCCGTCGGGACAATCGGCAGTGTATTCGCTCCTAGGCCATAAGGGCGACTTAATGTTCGTACACTTCCGCTCAGGCTTTGACGAATTAAACAAGGTGGAACTCGAATTGGCGCGGCTTCGACTCAGCGAGTACCTGGAGCCGGCCACGTCATACTTGTCGGTGATTGAACTGGGACTTTACGAGTCCAGCCTGAAGACCTACCGCGAATTGGCGGAGCAGGGAATTGAGCCTCATTCCGAAGAATGGAAGCGGGCGATCAATGAGACGCTCGCGCGCCAGCGCGAGGCTATGCGCCCACGGCTCTATCCAGAGATCCCGAAGAACCAATACGTTTGCTTTTATCCCATGGATCGGCGCCGCGGCGAGGACAAGAACTGGTACACGCTGCCAATGGAAGAACGTGCCCGCCAGATGAACGATCATGGCCTCGTGGGCCGACGCTATGCAGGAGAGGTGCGACAAATCATTACCGGCTCCATCGGATTCGACGACTGGGAGTGGGGCGTGGATCTATTTGCCGACGATCCGCTGGTCTTCAAGAAGTTGATCTACGAGATGCGCTTCGACCATGTCAGCGCCGTGTACGCACTGTTCGGAACGTTCTACGTGGGCGTGCGCTGTCCGTGGTGCAGCCTGGGCAAGCTGCTCAACGGCGAAGCGCCGGAATAGGACTGCAAATGAGCCTTGGCCTTTGCGGAGTGATTCTCGCGGCGGGGCAGTCTTCGCGGATGGGGCGCGACAAAGCGCTCCTGCCTTGGCCGAAACCGGGCAATTCTGCCCATCCTGCCAGTACGATTCTCTCCTCTGCCATAGACACATTTTCTGATCTGTGCGATCTGGTGGTTGTTGTGGCCGGCGCGAATGAAGATGCTTTGCGTCCCATAGTCGAAGCGTGCGGCGCCACGCTGGTGATTAATCCCGACCCGCAGCGAGGCCAGTTCAGCTCCCTGCAAACCGGCTTGCAAGAGGTCCTGAACCACGGTCGTGATAATGCGTTGTTCACTCTGGTTGACCGGCCTCCACCACATGCGGACACTCTGGGTATGTTGGCAGAAGCCTTCCGAGCCAAAGATCACAAGACTTGGGCAGTCGTTCCAGACTACGAAGGGAGGCACGGCCATCCCATTGTGATCGGCCGCGAAATGATCGAAGCATTCCTGAGAGCACCTGCAACTTCCAATGCGCGCGAAATCGAACATGCCCATCCATCCCACGTTTGTTACCTTCCCGTGAACGATCCCCTGGTAACCACCAACGTTGATATTCCACAGGACTATGCTTCGTTAGAGCAAGATAAGATTGAGCAATTGGGGAATTTGGCAATTGGGAAATTTGAGACCTGATGCCAGGTGGGGAGCGAAACGCTTCGTTGTTCAATTACTCAATTACTAAATTCCCAATTCCCAATTCATGACCTCGCCCTTAATCGAATCGATCCTTCGCCTCTCTCCACGCCTCGCGGTCTTCGACTGCGACGGAACACTCTGGTCAGGCGACGCCGGTGAGAGCTTCTTCGATTGGGAACTGAAGCGCGGGGTCGTTTCAGACGACATCGTTCGGTGGGCGCGCGCACGCTATGCCGATTACAGGGCGGGCAAAGTCAACGAAGACGACATGTGCGGCGAAATGGTCACGATTCACAAGGGACTGCAGGAAGCTGATGTTCTGCGCTTGTCGAAGGAGTTTTTTGAGGAAAACTTTGTCGGGCGCATATTCTCTGAAATGCGCCGGCTGATTGCGGAGTTACAGAATTCCGGGTGCGATGTTTGGGCAGTCTCTTCCACAAATGAATGGACCATTCGCGAGGCGATGACGCACTTTGGGATTGCGGAAGAGAAGATCCTGGCTGCCTCGGTCGAAATCGAGAATGGCATCGTCACTGACCGGCTGATTCGCGTGCCTTCGGGCATCGGGAAACCTCAAGCGATACTTGAAGTCATCGGCCGGCCACCGGATGCCGCCTTTGGCAACTCACGTTGGGACGCGGAGATGCTGCGCATAGCTCGTTATGCCGTCGCTGTAAACCCTAATCCGGATCTCGAAATCCTGGCTCGCGAACGCGAATGGACTATCTACTGGCCTGAAGGGACCTGTGCCTAGCTGGCTCGCAACTTATGCGCAACCAGTTCCTCGACCCGGCATAGCACTTCGTCTTCCGACAGCGCCGTCGAATCCAGAACGACTGCGTCGGGCGCAGCTTCGAGCGGTGAATTCGCCCGTGTGCGGTCCCGCCGGTCACGCTCCCGCAACTCCGCGGCCATGGATTCGGGTGAAGCGCCGCGCGCGTGTTGCTGCAGCATGCGCCGCTGTTCGCGAATGACCGGATCGGCATCAAGGAAGACCTTCACATCCGCATCGGGAAAAACTTTTGTCCCAATGTCCCGCCCTTCCATGACCACACCACCTTCTCCGCCGAGTTCGCGCTGCCGCGCCACCATCCACTCGCGGACGTCGGGATGCACCGAAACCCGCGATGCCGCTTCCGAAACGTCCGTCTCACGCAGGCGCTGCGTCACATCGCGCCCGTCCAGCAGCACGCGATTTCCCCGCAGCGTGGGCTCGAGTTTGATGTGGGACTTGTGGGCCAGGGCGTCCAACGCAGCCTCGTCGTCGAAGGAAATATCATTCTCGATTGCCTTCAACGCCAACGCACGGTACATCGCGCCGCTTTCCAGGTTCACATAACCCAATTTACGGGCGAGGCGCGACGCAATAGTGCTTTTCCCGGCCCCCGCGGGGCCGTCAATGGCAATAATCAATTTGCGGGAAGGGACTTCGTTCATCTCCGAGTGCGATTGTACACGGCACCCTCGACCGAATTCACCAGACTTCACCACGCTGCGACGGATCCGTGCAATAGAGTCGAATATTCCGCTAGCGAACCAAGGTCCGACTCCAATCCGGTGCATATCGAAGCCTGCAACCAATGTACCTTTGATAGCATCTCTGCTAACAGTTCTGGGGATTGCCCAATGTATCGACCCGCGACGTTTGTAATTGCGTTATCCGCTGGCGCTCTAATGTCCGGCTGCGGTCAGAACAGAGTCGTGAATGTGACTCCCGCATCGGCGGACGCGCAGAATTACCCGAGTGGCATCGTTCAGTTCACCGTGACCGGAATTAGCGCGCCAACCTGGTGCATCGGAGACGCCAGCGGCATGTGCAACGGAAACATTGCCGCTGCAGCGACCATTGATTCGAGCGGGCGGGCACAATGCGTCCCGGGAAGAAGCGGAACCGTAACCGTGCTTGCTGGCAACGGGCTTCGAATTACAAACCCGGACGGAGGCTCACAACTCTCGACTTTCGGATCGGCTCAGCTTACCTGCCCGTAAAACAGTCCGAGGTAAAACTCATACCGCGGTCCTGATCAAAATCCTGATTTCATGGGAAGGCCTTGCAACCAGTTGCGTCTCAGCAGCTACTAAGGCGAGCAGCGTTTGGAGGAAATGTGGCGAGAGTATCTGCGTTAATTCTTACGTTGGTGTGCGCCAATTGTGTGGCGTTCGCCGATGAAGTGTCGCTCACAAATGGGGACCGTCTGACCGGCAACATCGTCAAGTCCGATGGCAAAACTCTTGTGCTGCACACCGACTACGCCGGAGACGTGTCCCTCAAATGGGAGGTGGTGCAGGCGCTCAAATCGACGCAGGCTCTGCATCTGGAACTGCAAAACGGCAAAACCGTGGCCGGGCCAGTGAGCACAGCGGATGGCAAGTTCCAGGTCTCGACGAGCGGCGGGCCGGTCGAAGCCCCCATTGCCGGGGTGAAGGCCTTGCGTAACGATGCTGAGGAAACGGCGTACGAGAAGAGTCTGCATCCGGGACTCATGCAAGGGTGGAAGAGTGGCCTGAACGTCGGATTTGCCCTCACCCGCGGCAATAGCCAGACCAAGAATCTTTCTCTTGGTTTCCTCGCGACCCGCCAGACGCTCCACGACAAGCTCGGCGCTTACTCCAATTCGGTTTACGCCGCCAATGACGCGCCCGGCGCCGCGCCTTCTACCACGGCCAATACTGCTGGCGGCGGTTTTCGTTATGACCACGACATCAAGCCGCGCCTGTTTGCGTTCGTAGCGGCGGACTTCTTCGCCGATGGGCTCCAAGGGCTGAACCTTCGCTCGGTCCTGGGCGGTGGCGCGGGCCTCCACGTTATCAAGAACGATTCCACCACACTCGACCTGCTCGCAGGCGTCAACTACACGCGCGAGGCGTATACGGTATTCACGCGGAATTTCGCGGCCCTCACGCTTGGTGAAGAACTCTCTCACAAGATCGGCAAGGGGACTTTGCTTCACCAGGACCTCAGCTTCTTCCCGAACCTCAGCGACAGGGGGGAGTACCGAGCTACGTTTGATTTCGGAACCGTGACGAAGCTGAATAAATGGTTGGGTTGGCAGAACAGCTTTTCGGATATTTACGTGACGAATCCGCCTCCGGGCAAGCGGCAGAATGATCTGATCCTGACTACCGGGTTGACTGTTTCGTTGGGACAATAAATCGGAGACGCAGATCGGCGCTGAGTTGCTAAGAAGTCGCCTTCAGCCACCGGTACCCAGGTTTCAATTCGCAACGATAGACACGCGTCTCATCGGGATTGGATCGTGCATTGCAGTCAGCCCAGCTGAGCAGGAGGGCGGGACCGAGAGGAAAAACAATGCTTTGCCCGTTCACTTCCGCCTGCAGGCTCACGCCCTCGGCAGCCGGAGGCAAGGTGAAATTCAAGGCATCGCCAAAAATTACGGGATACGAGTTGCGCACTACGTCACTGACCATCGGGTGAACGACCTCGGCCTCCACCAGGAATGTCGCTGTATCGGACCATGCCAATGCCGAGACGGAGAGGGTCCGTCCTGGATGCGTCAAATCTTCGGTGTCGATCTTAGTGAATGGACATGGTCCGGCAATGCAGGAGGCGCGCGCATTGCGAAATTCGTTTCCTCCCCCCGCATCGAGTGAAGCACTCCCGGTTGCCGCTTTCCATTTTCCGTCCGGCGAGCACGGCGGCTTGCCACTGCAAGGCACGTTCCCAATATTCTCGATTTCAAACGACCGCACCGCGCTGCCCACGTTCAAAACATTGGCTGCCTTGATCGAATAGCGCACGACCACGTTCCCGATGGTCTGTTTCGCTCCCCCCGTGTCCACGCGCTTGGGAAGCGCCAGGGGAAGGAGCTTTGCCACCGTAATGTCACCCGCAACCCTGGCCGTCATCTCCTTGGGTTGGTAGTCAGGGTGTTTAAACGTGAGTTTTACGGTAGGGCGCCCCCGCAGTAGCCGCTTGCGAAACCTGAAGGCGAAAGATCCGCTCGCGTCCGATTTGATTCGCGTCACGGCGACTCCATCCGACGCCGTCACCTCAACCCCAGCAATGGGTAATTCCTTGCGCGGGTCTTCGTTTTGGGTGATAACCGCGCCTGCCACCTGAATCGTAGCTCTGCGCAGATGGCGCACATAGAGCAGGGAAGCCACCGCCGCGGCGATCAGCACTCCAAGCAGAAACTTTTTCCCCGGGCTCATAACCACACTATACAATTTGTGCAACTTTCCATCGCGTTGCGACGTAAGCAGCACTATTGAGGTTTGCAAAATAGAGTGACTGCAGCTGCCGTTCTTTGCGAACTTTGCGAAACCTTCGCGTCCTTTGCGGTTAGAAGCTTTTAACCGCGAAGATCGCGAAGAACAGCCGCAAAGGTCGCAAAGAAATCAGTTCTGCTTCGCACCGATTCTTGCATTCAAGCTTGCCACTATTTTTCGCATTACTTAATAGAGACAAGTGTAAGCTCAGACTTTCCTGAAAAGGGGTTTGCGACTTGGCTAACAGATCGAACGGCAGCTTATTCCTCGCGTTTATCTTGCTGGCCTTCATGGCAATCCTCGCCGGTGGCGCGGCAAGGCGCGAGTCAGTCACCATCGACGAAATCGCCCATACCGGAGCGGGCGTCAGCTACTGGCAAAAGCTGGACATGCGGCTGAACGAAGAGCACCCGCCGCTTTCCAAGCTCATTGCCGGCCTCCCTCTGGCGATACGCGGTGCCCACGCCGACTATTCCCACATCTCCTGGACCTTCAGCGGCAGCAAGCTGTTCAACCAGTATCTCGGCGAGTGGGTATTTGGACACTGGTTTCTGATGCGCTGGAACGATCCGCAGTCCACTATCTGGTGGGCCCGCGTTCCCATGCTTCTGCTCACGCTAGTTCTGGGATACGTTCTGTATGCAGGCGGTTCGCGCCTGGGCGGAAACTGGGGCGGCCTGCTGTGCCTGGCCTGCTTTGCGACCACGCCGACATTCCTGGCGTTCGGCCCATTGGTCATAACCGACATTGCCATCGCCTTGTTCTGGGTGCTGACGATTTGGCAGCTACCTAATATGTGGCGTTCGCCCAGCAAGAAGACGGTCATTCTATTCGGGCTGACGTTTGCGGGAGCTTTGCTGTCGAAGTTTTCCTCTGGACTGCTGTTCTTCGTCTTTGTCGCAGTCGCAGGCAGTATGCGTGTTCGTCCGCTTCCGGAGCAGCCCGCAGAGAAGATTGCGCGCCGCAAATGGCGCCGCCGCGCCTGGTGGAACATTCTGAAAGGAACGCTGTGGGCCGGGCTTTTCGTATATTTGGTGTATTTCGTCTTCTCCTGGCGCCAGTCCACGGATTCCTTCAGCGTGATCCCGCATTTCCCGCCGTCGCCGGTGCTTCGCCGTCTGCTGATGCCACCATGGATTTATCTCCGCGGCTTGGCTGGCTTTGCGTTTAGTGCCGGCAGCCGTCCCACTTATATCCTTGGGCATGCCTATTCTCACGGCGTGTGGTTTTATTTCCCTGTTATTTTTCTACTGAAATCGCAGCTTTCGTTCCTGCTGCTTCTGCTACTCGCGCTCGTTGCCGCAATCGCTGGCAAGGGGAAGACTGACCGCACTGCGGAAACTTCAGCTGTTGCGCCGGGAATGGATCTGCACTGGCGCTGCATCTGGGTTTCACTCGTCGTGTACGTGATCGCTTGCATGCTCAACCGGCTAGATCTCAGCATCCGCCACTTTTCGATTGCGATCGCGCTGATCATTCTGTTGCTGGCGCCATTACCGCGAATGCTGCAGAGGATAAGAAGCGCCTATCCACGATTCGCCCAGGGAGGGATGCTGGTAACGATGGGACTGGTGATGGCGTGCCTTATTTCTGCCGCGCGGGCCTATCCGTACTTCTTCCCCTATATCAACGCGCTCGGCATGGGCAGGCCCGGCTACTTGCTGGTGAATGATTCGAATCTTGACTGGGACCAGGCCTTTCCCGAGGTGCAGGCGTTTGCGCATCAACACTTCGTAACCCAGGTGCTACTCGACCCGTACGGTTTTTCCGATCCCTATGCCTACATTCCTCAGGCACGAGTGTGGGACTGTCAAAAACCCGCAGCCTCGGACGGTGGTGACTGGGTGTTCGTCTCACCAAACAATTTCGTCGATGCCGGGAATTGTTTGTGGTTGATGGACTATCCTCACGAAGCCTTGGGCGGAGGCAGCATGTATGCCGTTCATTTGCCAGACGTAATTCCGGCAGCTGGCCAGACTGGAGGGCCGCCCCTCCCCGCTGACTTCCACCTCTTTGGCGGAGGAATGTTGCCCTTCGACCCGCGGCAAATTTTTATGATGTGCATTCGGGATCCAGCTCAGTTGGAACCGACGATGGAGCGTTTCAAGGCCATGGGGGATGAACAGCGCAAGAAGCATTGAGAAACTTGCTAACCAATTACCCTCTAGCACAAAACTTGGTTAACATCTTCGAGTGACTCATGCGCACCTTAGCCTGACCCGGCGCAAACTGCTCAAGTCCCTGGCGGGGGCCGCGGTCGCTTCTCCGCTGGCCCACGTCTTTTTGACATCAACACTGGGGAACGAGTTTGGGATTCGGAAGTTTCTTCCATCGACACCGCGATCCTGCTCTGCGGCATTCTCACCTGCCGCACGCATTTCCGCGATACCGATATCACACTCCTCGCGCATCAGATTACAAATCGTGTGGAATGGACCTGGCTCTCCGAAGACACTTCGCTGCTGCCTCATGGCTGGCTTCCCGAGATGGGTTTCCTGCCGTATCGCTGGGACTACTACAACGAAATGATGATGATGTATTTACTCGGGCTTGGCTCGCCCACGTACCCTTTGCGCGCCGAAGCGTGGGACGCATGGAAACGAACTTTATTTGAGTACGATGGCATGCGCTACATCGGATCGTTTGCGCCGTTGTTTGTCCACCAGTATTCGCAGGCGTGGTTTGACTTTCGCGGCAAGCGCGACCGCTACGCGGATTATTTTCAGAATTCTGTTACGGCCACGGAAGTGCATCGCCGCTTCTGCATCGAGTTGGGAAAGCGATTTCCCACCTACAGTGAAGACCTTTGGGGCATCACCGCTTCGGATTCTGAAAAAGGCTACGTAGTCTGGGGTGGTCCGCCAGCAGTTGGACCCATCGATGGAACGGTTGTTCCCGCGGCAGCCGGCGGTTCGCTACCGTTTGTGCCGCAGGAGTCCGTCCGCGTAATGCGGACTATTCGTGATCGCTATCCGAAGGCGTGGAGCAGCTACGGGTTCGTGGATGCCTTCAATCCACTGAAGAACTGGTACGACACTGACATCGTGGGAATCGATACCGGCATCATCATGCTCATGGCGGAGAACGCCCGCACCGGCTACGTCTGGGACGTCTTCATGCAGAATCCGGAAGCGCAGCGCGGCATGGAACGGGCAGGGTTCAAGACGGAGGCGGGGAAGTAGGAAGTTGTTATGCAGTGCGAGTGCCCTCACCCGCACTGCGTAGGTATTAGCTACCGCAGCTCTTCCATCACTTGTTCGAGCACTTCGCGGCCCGGTCGCACCACCGATGCAGGCAGCGTGGCTAAAGGCTCCTCGGTCAGGTTGAGCATATCGAGAAAAGTTTGTGCCTTGGTGTTCACGTAGAGCACGCCGGTGAGCATTTCGCCGTGTTCCTTGGCTTCGTTGAGACGGGTCACGGCGCGAATCTTGTCTGTGGGATCGTAATCCTCTTCCAGCTTCCGCAGGCGCAGACGCGAACCATCGTGCATGGATACTTCCAGGACCGCTCCCGGATCGTACTCAACATCGATGCTCTCGAAGGACGGAATGAAGTTGATTTCTTGCAAAGGCTCGTCATGGTCCTTCATGTATTTGTAGGACTTCGTCGAACCCTCGTGATCGTTGAAGGTCACGCATGGAGAAACCACATCGAGCATGACCGTTCCTTCGTGGGCGACGGCCGCTTTCAGCATGGCGTGCAATTGCCGCTTGTCGCCGGAGAACGACCGTCCAACAAACGTCGCACCCAGCGAGATTGCCAGTTCGCAAGTATCGATGGGAGGCAATTCGTTGATCACGCCCGTCTTCAGTTTCGAACCAAGGTCTGCCGTCGCCGAGAATTGGCCCTTGGTCAGACCGTACACACCGTTGTCTTCGATGATGTAGATCAGCGGCAGATTGCGCCGCATAAGGTGCACGAATTGCCCAATGCCGATGGAGGCGGAATCGCCGTCGCCGCTGACACCCAGCGCAATGAGACTTCGGTTCGCCAGCACCGCGCCGGTAGCCACCGATGGCATTCTGCCGTGGACGGCGTTGAAACTGTGCGCCCGCGAAAGGAAGTACGCGGGGCTCTTTGAAGAGCAGCCGATGCCGCTAAGCTTCGCCACACGCTCAGGCTGTACACCCATTTCGTAGAGAGCGTCGATGATGCGCTCGGAAATCGCATTGTGGCCGCATCCCGCGCACAGGGTGGTCTTGCCACCGCGATAGTCAATGGCGCTAAGCCCAAGGCGGTTGGTCTTTGGCGCTGGAGTCGGAGTTGGAGTGGTGGGGGTTGCCATTACTTGGCCTCCATGGCTGCAATGTCGTCAGTTACGGAACGCGCGTCGATCGGCAGGCCGTCCAGTCGGGCCACGCTGCGCAGGCGGGGAACCAGTTCGCCTTCAAGATCAAGTTTCAGCAGACTGAACATCTGGCCGTCCCGGTTTTGCTCGACAACGTAAACGCGCTTGTGCGTGCGAACGAAGTCATGGATCTCATGCGCGAACGGATATGCCCTAATGCGCAGGTAATCTGTGGCGAGATCGTGCTCGTCGCGCAACTGGTCTCGCGATTCGATGATTGCCCAATGTGAGCTGCCGAAGGCAATAATGCCAATTTCGGCATTCCCAGGGCCTTCTATCACGGGAGCGGGTGCGAGCGCACGCGCGTGCTCAAATTTCCGGTTGAGCCGGAGCATGTTGTTTTCGTAGTCTTCGGGACGCTCACTGTACTGCGCCTGCTCATTGTGCCCGCTGCCACGGGTGAAGTAGGCCGCGGCGGCATGCTCTGTTCCCGGAAGAGTGCGGTAGGGGATTCCGTCGTCGTCAACGTCCTTGTAGCGTCCGAAACCACCCAAGCGGTTGAGGTCGTCCTTCGTCAGAACCTTGCCACGCTCGATAGGCTTTTCAGGATATGGAAATGGATCGGACATCCAGTTGTTCATGCCGATATCCAAGTCCGACATCACAAACACCAGCGTCTGGAACTTCTCTGCCAAGTTGAATGCCTCAATCCCCATCTCGAAACACTCCAGGGGAGAGGCAGGGAACAGCATTATGTGTTTGGTATCGCCGTGCGAGAGAAACGCGGTCGACAGCAGATCGCCTTGCGAAGTGCGAGTCGGAAGGCCTGTCGAGGGTCCAACGCGCTGTACGTCCCAAATGACGCCAGGAACTTCCGCATAGTAGGAGAATCCCGCGAATTCCGACATCAGGGAGATACCCGGCCCCGAGGTGGTCGTCATGGAGCGCGCGCCTGCCCAGGCTGCACCCAGCACCATGCCCACCGCGGCAAGTTCGTCTTCCGCCTGAACCACGGCGAATGTGGCCTTCCCATCTGCGGTGATTCGAAAGCGCTTCAGGTACTCGATGATGCTCTCTGCAAGGGACGATGATGGCGTGATCGGATACCAGCTCAGAACCGTGACACCTGCGAACACGCAGCCCAGTGCGGACGCGGCATTTCCGTCGATAATGATCTTGCCCTGCGTTTTGTCCATGCGCTCGACGCGGTAGGGATCGCGCTTGGTCAGATTCGCCGCAGCGTAATCAAAGCCGGCCTGAACTGCCGCCAGGTTCAGGTTCGCTGCCTTTACTTTCTTCGCAAACTGCTTGCGAATCGCCCTCTCGACTTCGCCCATGTCGATGTCGAGCAGTTTGGCCACGACGCCGACGTAAATCATGTTCTTGACCAGCTTGCGCAGCTTGGCTTCCGGACAGACCGGCGCGACAAGCTTGTCGAATGGTACCGCGTAGAAGACCAGGTCCTCGCGCAGAGAACTCAGATTCAGAGGCTCGTCGTACAACACCGCTGCCCCGGGCGCCAGCGACATTACGTCATCGCGCGCCGTCTCCGCGTTCATCGCTACCAGGAAGTCGATCTCCTTCTTACGCGCGACGTAGCCGCTCTTATTCGCGCGAATTGTGTACCAGGTGGGAAGCCCGGCGATGTTCGAGGGAAACAGGTTTTTGCCGGAGACGGGAATGCCCATCTGAAAAATGCTGCGCAGCAGCACTGTGTTTGAACTCTGCGAGCCGCTGCCGTTAACGGTTGCGACCTGTATGCTCATGTTGTTGACAACAGGCACCGTCGCAGCCCGGCCAGCGGACGGGTGCAGCCCAACGTCGGTTGTAGCCATTAAATTAGGGGATCCTTCCTGCCATGACGATATTGCACAGACAAACCATACCCACACTTCGCGGTTTTCGCGAGGGAACTTATGTACATTATACGGCAGTGGTAAAGGGTTGGTAACCGGAACGGGGTTCGAGGATTACCGAAAAGGAACTAGAGGCAGCAATCAGCATTCAGCACCCAGCTAAAGTCCTAGACGGTCCGGTTGCAGTTTCAGACCCTGCGTTTTTGTGGGACGTCTTTCTCACCCTCGCGGACTTGGAAGTCCGCCGGTAAACCCGCAAGCGATCGAATGCGGGTGCGATGCGGATCTCTTCACCGGACGAAACGCTCGAACGATTACGAACCAGAGAAGCCATAGCAGCAGAAAAGCTGCAATCAAACGAAACAGCCCTACAACGTAGAAGCCGACGCTTCCCCGAACGCGCGAAGGAGTTGAACTGCCGCGGAAAGTGGTTGGCCGCAACCGCGAATGCGATTATCGAGAGCAGGGATAACAAGAAGGCAAGACCTGAATTCCTTCTCTTCAGCCACAGAACCACCTGAGCCAGAGACGCCATCCTGTCGTAACCGAAGCCCGGAATCAAGCTACTCTTCCGTGAAGTACAGGGCCATCTTGCGGAACTTCTGGTAGCGAGCTGCGACCAGCTCTTTCGGCGGCAATCCCCTTAGCTCGGCGAGGTTCTTCTGCAGGGCCTCAGCAACCAGCTTGGCGGCTTCGTCGTGGTCGGAATGGGCGCCGCCCAGAGGCTCAGGCACAATCTCATCCACGCAGCCGAGTTCGGTCAGATCAGAAGCCGTGATGCGGAGCGCTTCCGCTGCCAGTTCCTTCTTCCCAGCGTCGCGCCACATGATCGAAGCGCATCCTTCCGGCGAAATCACGGAATAAATCGCGTTCTCCATCATCAGCACACGGTCGGACACGGCAATTGCCAGTGCCCCGCCGCTGCCGCCTTCGCCCGTAATGATGGTGATGATCGGGACCTGCAACCGCGCCATCTCGCGCAGGTTCAGGGCAATGGCTTCCGCCTGGCCGCGCTCTTCCGCACCCAGTCCAGGATTTGCGCCGGTGACATCGACAAAGGTGAAGACAGGACGTGAGAACTTCTCTGCAATCTTCATCGCCCGCAGGGCTTTGCGATATCCCTCAGGATTTGGCAGGCCGAAGTTACGATAGACCTTCTGCTTAGTGTCGCGGCCCTTTTGCGGACCGAGTAACAACACCTCTTCCCCGTGAAAGCGCGCCATGCCACAAATCATGGCCGGATCGTCGGCAAAGCGCCGGTCGCCATGAATCTCGCTGAAGTTGGTGAAGATTCTTTCTACGTAGTCGAGGAGATACGGCCGCTGTGGATGGCGGGCAAGTTCAGTCTTGATCCAGGCTTCCCGGTGTGCCATTTCGTCGCGCAGTGCGTGGACTCGAAGTCGCAGGTCGTCAATCTCTTTACGGATGTCGTCGCTCTGGCCTTCCAGCGACTCCAGTTTTCCCAGTTGCTGCTCGATGTGCTCCAGTTCTTCGGGCGCGCTGGTTTCGCCACCACGGCCATTTCGAGCTGCCCGCCGCGTCTCGACCATGGAAACCAAGAGCTGGGCGCCGGTGAGAGCCGTGCCGATGTCCGCAGTCTTCATTGGTGGATGTTTAGCCGTGGTATTTGCACCGGTCCTGGGAATTTGAGAGGCCGAACTAGTTGATGACGCGCACCGCACCCCGACCGCACAGCTCTTCCACGCGCGTGATGAATGCGCGGTCCGGCAAAACATTATAGCCTTCCGCCTCCATTACCACCATGAAATCTCCCGCGCGCTCCACGTCAAACAACACTTTGGCCTCGCCTTTGCGTTGAGAGAAAAGGAGATGCAGTTCGTCGATGGTGGAACCAGACGCGCTGTCGAGGGGTACTCGGATCCGCAACGAACGGGGTAGCGGTACCTTGGCTTCTTCAAGCGAGCTGAGATCACTTACCGTAAGCTTAGGGTTCGCGCCTTCCTCAATACGAACACCACCGCGCACCAGGACGGGCACGTCTGCGAGACCTTTGATCCGCTCCTGAAGCTTTTTGTATGCGTCGGGGAAGACCAGCATTTCAATCGAGCCGGAAAGGTCCTCGAGAGACCCTTGCGCATAGAAATCGCCTTTCTTGGACTTCAGCACGCGTAGGTTGGTGATGATCCCCGCTGTTGTCAGCGTCTCGTCTTTTCCAGTAGAGGACTTCATCGCGCACAGTTCAGAAGTTGAAAGCGCGCGTAAATCTTCCAGCTTGTCGCGATATTTATCGAGAGGGTGTCCGGTAATGAAGAAGCCGAGAATTTCTTTTTCATTGGCAAGACGGGTGTGCTCGTCCCAGTCGGGAGTGTCAGGCAGTCGGTCTTGAGGTGACTGGGTTTCCTCCTGCTGGAAGACTCCAAACAACCCATGTTGTCCGGACTCGGCGTCACGATGCGTCTTCTGGGCGTGCTCCATGGCCTTGTCGAGAACAGCCATGAGCTGTGCGCGCCGGCCCAGCGAATCCATGGCGCCACTCTTGATTAGCGATTCGAGCACCCGCTTGTTCAGCAGACGGAGGTCAACCTTCTCGCAGAATTCGTAAATCGAGTTGAACTTCCCCAGCTCCTTCCGCGCTGCAACGATCGATTCAATCGCGTTATGACCAACGTTCTTCACAGCAGCGAGTCCAAACCGGATTGCTGGCCCGTGCGGCGTAAAGTTCGCATCACTGACGTTGATATCGGGCGGCTCGACGGCAATCCCCATCTCGCGGCACTCGTTGATGTACTTCACTACATCATCCGTACTGCTGGTGACGGAGGTCAGCAACGCCGCCATGAACTCAACCGGATAATGCGTCTTCAAATACGCGGTGTGATAGGCCAGGAGAGCGTAGGCGGCGGAGTGCGACTTATTGAACCCGTATCCCGCAAACTGCGCCATCAGATCAAAAATCTTCTCTATCTTCCTCTGCGGATACCCACGCTGCACCGCACCCTGGGTGAACCGCTCGCGCTGTTGCGCCATCTCCTCGGCTTTTTTCTTACCCATGGCGCGGCGCAGCAGATCAGCCTCACCGAGGGAGTACCCGGCGAGTTTGTTCGCGATCTGCATCACCTGTTCCTGATAAACAATGACGCCGAGCGTTTCCTGCGATCGAATTCGGCTTGTAGCGCCGCAACACGTCGCGCATGCCGTGCGATTCAAACTGGAACACCCCCGAAGTCAGACCGCTATGAAAGACCTTTTCATAGGTGGTCTCATCACTCAACGGAATCGATTTGAGCTCAACCCGCTCGCCTCGGGTCTGCTTAATCAACTTCAACGCGTCATCCAGAATCGTGAGCGTGGTCAGGCCGAGAAAGTCCATTTTCAGCAGGCCCATCTTCTCGATGGCAACCATGTCGAAGGCGGTCACAATTTCGTCGTTCTTCGTCCGGTAGAGGGGGACCAGTTCGTTCAGCGGCCGTGGTGAAATCACGACTCCAGCGGCATGCACGCCAGCGTTGCGCACCATGCCTTCCAACTTCAATGCCGTGTCGATCAGTTGCTTGACCTGCGTGTCGCTCTCGTAAGCTTGCTGCAGCGCAGGAGACTCTTTGAGCGCCGACTCCAGCTTGATGTTCAGCGTGGTCGGGACCATCTTCGCGATGCGGTCCACATCCGCGTAGGGAACATCCATGGCGCGTCCCACGTCCTTGATCGCAGCCTTGGCTGCCATGGTGCCGAAGGTGATGATCTGGGCTACGTTCTCGCGTCCGTACTTGCGTGTAACGTAGTCGATAACTTCTCCGCGACGGTTCATGCAGAAGTCGATGTCGATGTCAGGCATCGAAATGCGTTCTGGATTCAGGAAACGCTCGAAGAGAAGTTCGTGCTGCAGCGGGTCGATGTCCGTAATGCCTAGTGCGTAAGAAACCAGCGACCCAGCTGCCGATCCACGGCCCGGACCTACCGGAATGTCATGCTCTCTAGCGTAACGAATAAAGTCCCAGACAATAAGGAAATAGCCGGAAAACTTCATCTGTTGGATGATGGACAATTCCCGCGTCAACCGCTGCTCGTAGTCTCCTAATCCGTGTTTGAGTTTCCCAGCTGACGAGACTTCTCGAAGCACCTCTAGCCTACGAGCAAAGCCTTCGCGCGAGATGTGCTCGAAGTAGCTGTCGAGGGTGTACCCGGCCGGCACATCGAAGTGCGGAAACGGGTTGCTGACTTTCTCCAATCGGACATGACAGCGCTCGGCGATGCCGAGAGTGCGCGAGAGAACATCCGGCGCGTCCTTGAAGACCTGATACATCTCGTCGTGGCTCTTGACGTAGAAGCCAGTACCTTCGAACTTCATCCGATTCGGATCTTGAATGCTCTTGCCGGTCTGAATGCAGACCATCACGTCCTGAGCATGCGCGTCATCCTCGCAGAGGTAGTGGCTGTCGTTGGTGGCGATCAGAGGGAGTCCGAGGTCTTTCTCGAGACGAAACAGCCCTGGATGAATGCGGTGTTCCATCTCCAGGCCCTGATCTTGAATTTCCAGAAAGAAATTCTGCTTTCCAAAGATGTCGGCGTAGGTAGCGGCTGCCTGGCGCGCCGCATCGTACTTTTCGTCGGTCAAGTATTCGGCGACCTCGCCTTTCAGACATCCCGATAGCGCAATCAGTCCTTTTGAATGTTCAGCCAGGAAATTCTTCGACACACGTGGCTTGTAGTAGAAGCCGTGCAGGGAAGCTTCAGAAGTGATCTTGACCAGATTGCGGTAGCCTTCTTCGTTCTCCGCCAGAACGAGCAGGTGATTGTATGTGTCGCCCTCGGGCGGGGTGCGCTCGATGCGGTGATCGTCCTTTTTGCAGACGTACAGCTCACAGCCGATGATGGGCTTGATTCCCGCGGCCTTGGCGGCATTCACGAAATGTACTGCGCCAAAAATGTTGCCGTGGTCGGTCATAGCCACGGCGGGCATGCCTAGCTCTTTGGCACGATGGCAGAGTTTCTCGACGTCGCAGGCGCCGTCGAGCATGGAGTAATCGGTGTGGAGATGAAGGTGAACGAATTGGGACATGCGGGTACTTCGATTTTACTTCTTCGGGCGCTGTTGCAAAACGCGAAAAGCCGCTCTGGGCTTGTGGATAATGCGTCCCAATTGCCAGTGGTAGCGCCTGCTAATGGCCCGCTGAAGCTCTGGCAGGCTCTTGCCGGCGCGTGATCTTACCGGAATCGATCGTCTCACCTGAGCGCGAAACTGTCTGATATGAAAGCTCGTCGCCATTGATTTCGATCAGCATGAAGGTGCGGTCTTTGTCGAAACTCGCCTCCATGACCTCGCGGCGACTGAAATCGTGATGCACCAACTTGCCCGAACTTCCTTGAATGAAGTAAAAGATTCCATCCTCGGGCTTGATCCGCTCATAGGCATGCTCGTGGCCGGAGAAGACTGCATTGACTCCGTAGGATTTCAGCAACGGCGAGAGTTGGTTTCGGAGATCCAGATCGGGCCCGTGCGATTTGCCGTCGTTGTATAAGGGATGATGGAGATAGCAAATCTTCCAGCGCGCAGTCGACGAGCGCAGGTTCTGTTCCACCCATGTCAACTGTTTCGCATCCATGTAATTGCTGTCGAGTGCATAGAACTGCGTGTCGCCACGCTTGAACGTGTAAAAGCGTTCGCCGTTCATGTTGAATGGTTTGTACAGGCGCTCGATATTGGGGTCATCGTGATTGCCAAGGGACGCATAAAACTTCACACCGGCGTCGAGCAACGGCTTGTAGGGAACCTGGAACTTGCGGGAGAAATCCTGAGGGCTGTGCCCGCCATAGATGTTGTCACCCAGCATAATCACGAAGTCGTATTTCACTCTCCCCCGGTAGGCTTCCATTTGCTTCGCGACTTCATATTGCTCTTTGTCACCAGTCCCGCTGTCGCCGATGACGGCGAACCGTACCGAGCCCTGGCGCAGCGGCAACTTAACGTCGAGCCGCTTTCCCTGCGCCGGCAGCGTAGCGACCATTGTCAGCAAATACGCGAGCAGAGCAACCATTTTCTTGGCGGAGGGTATCACTGGATAGACTCTGGTAAAGCGTTAGGGACGTAATCCACTACTAAATTGACTTCACTATCGCGGAGCACCAGCTCGCGATCCAACAAGCGGTATTCGAGCCCGTCGGGCAGTTCCGGTAACGTCAGCAATAGCGTGGGAGGAGTGGACTGCAAAGGCTGGTTTGCCGGGTAGCTCTGGTTAATCTGCAATTCCATCTTTACAGGCTCGGCGTGCTTCAGACTAGCGCGGATCTGGCTCCCATGCGGCCCCGCCAATGAGGCTGCGATTTGCTTTCGGAAATACTGCGCGATTTCCTGAGTGAAGAGTTCACCCTGTTTTGCGCCAGCGCGAGCAACCCGAATCTTATTCACCATCGCTTTTTGCCTGGAAATGATGTCTGCAGGGTTCTCTGTACGTTTGGGAGCCTGCCCAACGGTACTCTGCCGAAAATCCAGATACTGCTTTACCTTGGCTTCGAACCGGGCAACTACTGCCGCATCTGCCGTTCCCGCTGTCGGCGGTTTCTGCGAAACAAGCAATGTGCCTGCGGTCATCAGGATCACGACCGCCACGGGCAAGCATTTCGAATTTGTATTGCCGGCTTTCACTAAGCCACCGTTTTCGCCGCTTCTGCGGCAGCATCTTCGGCCGCCTCAGCCACAATGCCCTTAACCAGGCCCTTGACTGTCCGGTCCACGTCTTTCTTTTCCAAGTCACCATCTGCCTTTTGGTTGATCACCTTTGCGACTCTTTTCGCGACCGGCGAAACGGGAATTCGCTTTGCAATCTTGCGTGCGATCTTCTTCACAGCTTTCCCGGGTGCCGCGACGCGCTCTTCCGCCTGCTTTTTTGGACCTGATGCTGCCCAATCCTCTTCAAACACACGGATCATATCTTTGACAATGGAGGTATCGCGAAAGATCACGCCAATTTCACGCCGACCATCAAGTTCTAAATGCCGCAAGCTTTGGCTTCCGAGGAACGCTTGGGAGCGGTCGCGTACGATTGCACGTATGTGCAATCGCATGCGCTTCAGTTCATTGGAGGGCAGCCGGTCTCCGCTCACGCAGCCGAGAACGCGGATTTCCACTCCTGCGCGCTCCCTTTCCTGCAGATGGCGCAACATGGGCTTGTCGCTGATTTTCGGATCGTAGATCAGGAGTTCCTTTTTCGCGCCTTTGATGAACCTGGTCAATTCGCGCCGGGCATTCACTGGGCTAACAACAAAATTGTGGTAGCTGGGCGTGTAAACCTGGCGTTTGGTGTCCGCTTCAAAGAGCCGCACGGCTTCCGCCACGAGCTTGGGATTATGCGTCACAAGGCCGAAGCTGCGACTGCGGGCGATATCGAAACGAGTGAAGTTGAAGCCTAGAACGTAGAGTTCCTTGCGGTCCACAATCATCATCTTGCCGTGATAGCGCACCAGGTCGCCGGCGGTGCGCGCGACAGTTACGCCACTGGCGAGAAGATGCATCTCGAGCTTGCGCAGCTTGTCTTCGCCGCCGTGATTGGTATAGGCAATGAGGGCGTGCACGAAGAGCCCGCGCTCCACCGCATCGATCAGGGCACGCTCGATCTCTTCCCGGTCCAGCCTGAAAATCATGATCTCGATGCTCTTTTTTGCTTTCCGGATGCCCTTTACCAGGCGGTCCATCCCGTCTCCTGGTTGAATGATCAGTTTCATCCAGACACAACCTCGCGGCTTTAGATGCAGAGCTGTGGGCGCGCGTACCTCGCTTATCGATGCTATTACATGCAACCCGCAGCCCTGGACCCGCAACTCTGGAGAGGGCTCGCCATGAGCTCAGGAGGGGTTCGGTGAGACGAGTTCGACCAGCGTGGATAGCGGCTGTCATTCTGCTCGCTGCAGTGCTTTCGTCCGCAGCTGAGAACGGCGCTCCGAAACCCGTCCTGTGGACGGATCCGGGAGACATTCGCTCGCGAAACTTGTTCTGGGGGCCAGGTGGCGAGAAGCATCAGCCGCAAATGCCGGTGGAGTTCGAAAAAGAAGACATGGACGGCACCAGCCCCAAATTCGATGTTCGTGACGCGTCTGGTGGGAAATGGCGCGCGAAGCTCGGGCTCGAGCCGCGTCTGGAAACCGTCTCCTCGCGCCTCATGTGGGCGGTCGGCTACACCGCAAACGCGGACTACTACTATGCGAATCTGCATGTGGACAAACTGCCTTTTCCGCTGCGCCGCGGACGGCAGTTCACAACTCGCGATGGCGAGGTGCGCAATGTCCGCCTGCAGCGCCCTCCGGACCACTTGAAGCGAGTAGGAAAGTGGAGCTGGCGTCACAATCCGTTCTACGGGACTCGCGAGTTTGATGGTTTACGCTTAATGATGGCGCTCATCGGGAACTGGGACCTGAAGGACGACAACAACGCCATTTTCGAAAACGAAAAAGAGGCCGGCCCAGACGTTTACGCGGTGAGTGACGTAGGAACGTCGATGGGGAGCCCTGGAAAGAGCTATACCGATCGGGTCTCGAAAGGAAATCTTGCGGTTTACCGTCGCACCAAATTGATCGCACACGTGCACAAAGACTACGTTGACCTGAATTTCCCCAAGTGCCCGCCGTGGTCCGAGCTGTTGGAATTCGAGTGGGTATTCTATTTTCATCAGGTCGGCCTGGGTTGGATTGGGAAACACATTCCGCGAGAAGATGCCAGGTGGATTGGTTCGCTGCTGAGGCAACTGACCCCCGATCAGATTCGCGATGCGTTTCGGGCAGCTGGGTATTCAGACCTTGAGATTAATGCATATACACAGGCGGTAATAGCGCGGATTCAGGAATTGAAAGATTTGTGACGCGCGTGGTGAAACACCGGGCTATGTGGCAGTCGTTCGCTTCGGGGGCTGAATCTGCTCAGGGTGGCACTTCGCGAATCGCTGCTGGAGATGGCCGACTTACGAGACCCTCGTCAGATCCTCCTCTTTGAACTGAAGCTCATGAAGCTTGGCATAAACGCCATGCAGCTTCATCAATTCCCGATGCTTCCCTTGCTCGATAACGGCTCCATCGTTCACGACAAAAATCATGTCTGCGCGCTGAACGGTCGAGAGGCGATGCGCGATCACAATGACCGTTTTGCCCTCCATCAGACGGTCCAACGCCTCAAATACCAGCTTCTCCGAAGCCGAGTCCAGCCCGGAAGTCGGCTCATCGAGAATCAGAATCGGGGTGTTGCGGATGACGGCGCGGGCAATCGCGATGCGCTGCCTTTGGCCGCCGGAAAGCGTCATGCCGCGCTCGCCCAAAACGGTATCGTAGCCGTCCGGCAACTTGTCGATGAACTCGCTGGCGTTCGCCATTTCGGCAGCGCAAATGATGTCA
>WNFZ01001558.1_pt1 | contig 22081 bp, 26 predicted proteins | sample 5400081 | NCBI WGS metagenome assembly WNFZ01 (sample SAMN13153365, study PRJNA577476) | soil metagenome | isolation source: 80 cm soil or saprolite under grassland replicate 1 | place: USA:California | collected 2016-06-15
CCGGCGGCATGCGGACCTGCGGGAATGGCACTGTCCGGTGAGATCGTGTACAACAAGACGACGGCTCCTGCAGGTCGCTGGATTAGGCAACAGCACTCCTACAGGAGCCGTCTCACGTTCACGCGCACCAACACGCCCAGAACGTGCCATCAGCCACACGCGATACGGCGCTCACACCCGCCGGACGGCATCGAAGCCCAGGTCACACCGCCAGTCGCCTTAAGTCAGTGGTGTTGGGGGCGACGGGACCTGCGAGGGGTTCGTGGCCAGTACGCAGAAAGTGCTGCCCGATGCCGATGCCGACTCCGATGCCGCCATCGGCATGGGATATTGGTCCGAAGATGACCTGCCTTTCTATTACGGCCTGGCCCGGACTTTCCCGCTAGCCGATCATTGGTTCAGTTCATGTCTGGGTCCCACGTTCCCCAACCGCCGCTTCCTCATCGCGGGAACCGCGCACGGCCTGATTGATGACTTGCCGTTCGACCTTCTCGACTACCCGCCCGCCGGGACCATCTTCGACATGCTGACCAGGCACGGAATCTCCTGGGCCAACTACCACGCCGTGCCCGGGGACAAATCCGTGGTCCGGCGTTATGCGCACCATAAGCGCCGAATGGCCCGGCGCAGGCTGCTCTCCCTGGGCAGGTCTTTCCGGGCCGTGGCCCAGGGAGTTCAAAAAGACCTCCAGTTCACGGCCAACGTCTATCCGCTTGGCATCGCCCGGTACATGCTGCACATCCGCGGCACCGACCAGTTTTTCGCGGATGCCGACAATGGAACGCTGCCGGCGTTCAGCGTTGTGGACCCCGACTTCGATGTCTACTCCGAGGAGAATCCGCAAGATATTCGGAAGGGCGAGAGCTTTGCCGCCGAGGTGATCAACAGGGTCATGCGGGGCAAGGGGTGGCGCCGCACCCTGCTGATCTGGGTGTATGACGAACACGGCGGCTACCACGATCATGTTTCGCCGCCCGCTGCAGTCCCGCCCGATGATGTGGAGGGACGCAGCCTCATCGGAAGCCCAACGCGGCTTCACACCTTACTGCGGCTCTTCGTTCCCCGAATGGTCCATAGTGCGGAGAACATGGCGAAAGGGCCGCATCGCTACGACCGGTACGGGTTCCGGGTACCAGCCGTAATCGTGTCACCCTGCGCGCGGCCGGACTACGTCTTCAGCGAGGTGCTCGACCACACATCCGTGCTCAAGCTTCTTGAGGAGAAATGGAACCTGCCCGCGCTGACCGCGCGGGACGCCGCGGCGGCTTCGCCGCTCGGTGCGCTGGACCTTACCGGGCCGCCCGCCTTCCTCAAGGTCCCGTCCCTGCCAGCACCCAGCCTGAAGTGGGGTACCTGGTAACGCGACGGCCAAGGCTTCATGTGAGGTCACACTCTTCGCCACCGCGCCTCGCACAAGCCATAAACGCCAAAGACCATCAAGCCGAGAGCTGCGAGGATCAGCAGGAATTCGCCGAAAGGCTGGTTGCGCAGTGTAAGCAGCGCCTTGTCGATTCCTCCCGCCTTTGACGGATCGTGGGTGACGGCGGCCTCGATCACGAGCACGCCCGCGAGCGCGAAGATCAGACCGCGCAAGGCTGTTCCTATTACGCCGAGCCGCACAACGATGCGGCCGGCGCCGCGGTGAACTCGGTGATGGTGGTCATCAGCGCGGTCAGCTCACCCTTGCCGTCGCCGTCACGGCCGGGCACCTCGTACTCGATCACGCGGACCAGCGCGGCCTTATCTTCATCCACAGCCTCGCCGGCGGGGGCGGCATCAATCAGCGCCTGCCGCGCCTTGCCCCTGATCTTGGGACTGACCAGGACGGACAGGTAGGAGCCATCGGGCAGGATCTGAAGCACCGGCAAAGTCAGGTCTGCCTTCACCCGCCACAGCAGATCCGCTCCCGAGGCCGCGGCGGCCCGCCAGTCCGCCCAGTTATAAAAGTTCCTGTCGGCGATCAGCAGCCAGTCCTCCTCCAGCCGCCGGTAAAGCTTGCGGGCCAGCGACTGCTCCCCGGCGCTCTTGCCCGCGATGCCGCCGGCCTCCGCATCCACCACCGCGTGCGAGCCGCACTCGCTGATGCTCACCACCCGCACCTTCGGGAACGCCGGGCGCTCCGGCCCGGACCCGGCATACCCGAACGCCGCCGCGTTGCCCGGCGTGTCCGGGGCATCCCACTCAAACCCGTCGATGCTCATCAGCCGCCACGCCCCGAGGAACGCCCCCGGGGTCAGCTGATCGGCCACCGGCGCCGCCACCCGGGCGAAGATGTCCCGCACCGGCTCAAACCCAGCCGCTCCCGCGCCCGCGTGATCCCGCCCGAGGTCGGCGCCCCCCACCGGGCATCCCAGCACCCCACGAGCCCAGCGTGCCGGCCAGCCGCGCCGCGACCTCCCCATAGTCGTCCTCCGCGAACAGCGCCATGGCCATCGCGAAATACACCATGACATGCGGCGGCAGCTTCCCATCCGACCGCTTCGCCTGCCGCCCCGCGGCCGCGACCACATCATCGATAACATCGCGCGGCACCGACGAGGCCAGCACCCCCAGCGAGATCTGGTCAGCCCAGCGGCCCTCGGCAGCCACCCCAGCATTCTGCGTCATAAACCGCGATCATGCCGGCCAGCAGCCAGAACGCCAGGCAACGACACGAAGCGGGCCAGGCATGGTTCCCAACGTGCTCGTCCCCGGCGCAGTCTGTACTTGCAAGATGCCCATCGTGAACGACGTGAGGTGAGGGCGATGAGGCGGGTATTTGTCATCAGCGCCATGGTGGCGGTCTTGCTGGCCGGGGTGCTTGCCAGCGTGCTGGCATTTCAGCCCGCGCCTACGCAGGCAGCGGGGCGTCACGCGGCGAAGCCCGGGACCGCCGCTGCCGTCGAGTGCTGCCGGTGCCCGAAGACCCGCCCGCTTCCCCTGCCCCCGGACGCCGTAGACCGGGCAGCGGATCAGGCACGGATTCAGGCGCCGTTCCTCTACCGCGGCTTCGGCCCAGCGGTGGTGGAGCTGGCATGGCTGGCGAAATTCAAGCTGAATGTGTGGGCATCTACCCCGCTCCAGTGCAGCAACCTGGTGCGAAGCCGGACCGTCGTGGTGGACCTGCTGTTCCCGAAGATGCTCCCGAGTGCCTCACTGTCGCAGGGGGTGGTCCTGGTGTCCCTGTTCCCCACGGGCTACCGAGTCTGGGAGGTGGGCCACTAACCCGGGTTCCTGCCCTCCTTCGTGCTTCTGATAGGCGCGAGGCAAGATCAACTTACGGTAAGCGGCATTGGCCCAGGGACGGATGTGACGGGGCAGATAACCGACCAAGGGCCGGACGAACATGCACAATCCCGATGGTTCATCGAGCAGCTATGATTACCACGGCTCGGACGGTTGATGCCTGCCGCGCCGGTGTTGTGAAGAATGGCGCGGCCCTCGCCAGCGGGCGCCCCTAACCGAACAACTTTCGAACACTCGGTTCCTAACAACGGTTGACAGACTGCTCGGGACGGGAGAACAAGCGCTGACGATCCGCGTTATGTCGCAGCAAATCTGCGCGTGCGGATGCAAGCAGACCGTGACAACTGGTCGGAAGTTCATCAACCAGGCACACTACGACCGTTCACGTGGGCTATCTGGCACTGACGCTGAACGACTGGTTGCCCGCTTCGTCCAGGGCACATCCAAGCGCCAGCTCGCCCGCGAGTTCGGCGTTGCGCTTACCACGGTGAAGCGACTACTGAGGCGGCGTGGTGTGCGCCGGTAGCGCTTGGGCTGTCAGCTCATTGTTTCAAAGACCTGCGTGGCAACCTTCTGGGCTAGGAGTGGCGGTACTGCATTTCCGAGCTGGGCCTGCATGCTGGCACGGGTCCCCACCAGCTCGAACTCATCGGGGAAGGTGAACAGGCGCTTGATCTCGCCTACACGTAGGCGGCGGTCGTCCCAATGGAAGGGCCCCACGTTCGGGCCAGGCTGCGCCTGGATAGTCGGGGATGGCCGCTGGGGATCAAGCTTCAGGAGGAACGACCAGTACCGGCTGCGCCACTTGAATAGGGGGTTGGGGTGGCCGCGCTCGGCGGTGAAATAGAGGTAGTTCTCACCTGGCGGGACCTTGCGAAGCAACTCCGTGTACTGGCCGCGGTGCTCCTCTTCCGGCTCTGGCTCGCATTCAAGGTCGGCCAGGGCCTCGCCTGCCGTGACGTGCGGCGTCGTGCCGCCTCCCGACATGCGCCGCTCCCACATCCCGGTGTGACTCGGGTTCGGCAGCTCGGGGGGCGGAGAGCCTTTAGGCACTCCGACAATGAACAGGCGCGGCCGGACTTGGGGCACGCCATAGTCGGCGGCGTTGAGAACCTTCGGCATGCAGTCGTAGCCCGCGTCGTCGATCTCGCGCAGCAGCCGCTCGTAGGCCGGGCGGCTGGCCTTGTTCTTGTAGGTGAGAGCGTAGACGTTCTCCAGGATGAAGGCCCGTGGTTTCGCCTCGGCCAGCACGCGTGTATAGGCCTGAAGCAGACTTGCGCCAGGATCGAGACCGGCACGCTTCCACTCCAACCAGAAGCCGGACTTGGAGAACGGCGTACACGGCGGGCCGCCGACCAGCAGATCCGGGCGTTGGCCTCGTCTCAGCCCAGCATGTTGCAAGATCTCGCGCGTGGGCGTCTTGAGGATGTCTTTGCGGATGACCGGTGAGACCAGGTGATGAAAGTTCTTCTCCATGGTCAGCGCGGCGTTGGCGTCATGCTCCACCGCTGCCGCCACGCGGTACCCGGCCGCCTCGACACCGAGGTCCAGGCCGCCCGCCCCTGAGAACAACGAGATCGCTACCGGTCCGTCGGTCATGGCAGCCAGGATGGCAGGGCCCGACGACAAAACCCTCCCGACACACCGAGGATCATCGGTCACGACCCCTTGGGGGACTCTGCTGGGCCAGGAGCTTGTTGAGCTGGTTCCGGACGGTCCGGCCCACACGGAAGTTATACGCCCGCCAGAACTTGTAGAACTCGGCCTCTGTCTTGAACTCGCCCCGGCCCTGACGGAGATCGTCGAGGCCCAGCACAGCGCCGATGTACTCACGGGTGGTGGACGACCGCTGGCGGCTCCCGATCTTCCACGGCTCCTGGACGATCAGCTCCAGATCATCGACGCGGTAGGCGGTGTCCCGGTTCAGCGTGTAGATACCCAGAATGTCAAGGTGCTGGGCGTAAGCGGCAAACGGCCTGAATGTCCCAGGCCAGTGGTACGTCGGGTAGGCGAAGTACGTGTTGCCGGTGTAGAGGGTGATCCGACTCTGGGTCTGGGTGGGCGGCGTCCGCCTGGTGACCTTGCGTTGAGCCACCTTGATGTCCACGGCGTAGAAGGCGCCGCTTACCCCAGGTCCCGTGATCTCAAGATCCGGGTAGAAGCGCTCGCCGCCCCTCGTCGCCGTGAGCGCCCCATCGGTGGCAGCAATCCGGTCGAGCAGGAAGTCAACAACACTCACCTCAAGCACGTTGGCCAAGGCTGCTGGCTCCTTGGGCAGAGGCAGCAGGTGGCCATGATCGTGAAGCTGTCCTTCGAGGTCGGTGGCATCCGTCGCCGTCAGCGGCCACTGCGTGCTGCCGCCGGTTCGGAACACGCCCCTCAGGTCGTACACGTACTCCTGGCACTGCTCACGAAGCCATTGCTGGAGGTCGACGGATGTCACCCGCCCAATCCTGGCATCTGACAGCACGACTTTCGTGCATTACGCGCTGCTGCCCGCTGCCGACTCCAGCACCCGACGGGCCGCAGCTTGCGCATCCGTCGTGATCTCGCACTCCCAGACCCGTACGACGGTCCACCCCAGCCGCTCAGCGGTCATGGTGGCGTAGCTGTCACGCTCCCGGTTACGAGCCATCTTCGCCTCCCAGAGCGCAGCATTCGGCCCTGTGAAGGGAGTCTTGCGCCCATGGAGCGGGCACGAGTGCCACCAGCAGCCGTCGACAAAGAGGGCGATACGGCGGCCCGGCAGCACGAGATCTGGCGTGCATCGGTCGGCCAGCCTGCGGTGAAGACGGAAGCGAGCGCCCGCAGCATGAAGAGCCTGTCGAAGCATCAGCTCAGGCACCGTGTTGACCCTGCTCCGCCCGGCTAGGTGACGGCCTTCATGGGTTGATGTCCAGGCTTCACGCGGCACCCTCCCAGTATTGCCAGGGAGACGCAGGCTTCGAGCAGCGACGACCTGATCCCCGTGCGCGGTATCCTTGTGAACGGCTCGGGCAAGATCCTAAAGACCGTCCCCACGGCTGAGCGGCATCGCTCACTTGCCCGGGATAGATCCCCAGCGTGTACGAATTCCCTATCTGGTCTGCTCGGATTTTATTTGCTAAAGTGATATGACCAAAGGATAAACAAAGTGCGCTTGACGGCAGTCACGATCCAGAAATTCAGAAATTTCGTTGCCCCTCAACGTATCGTCGTTGAGCAAGACGTCACCGGCCTGGTTGGAAAGAACGAATCTGGTAAGACCACGATTCTCAAGGCTTTGCATCGACTCAATCCCGCCAATGGGGATGATAGGTCGTTTAATCTAACAATCGAGTACCCCAGGTGGCGATTGGCCAGAGACCGCCGCACGACAAACCTCAGTGACGTACGGCCTGTTGAAGCCGAGTTCGAGCTAGAGGAGGCGGACATCAAGGCGCTGGCCGACGTTCTGCCGGCGCAGCCACCTATGGGAACTATTTGCAAAGCCGCACGCTCCTACTCAAACAAATACATTGTATGGGTCAAGTGCCAGCATGATCTCATCGTTCGCGCAGCAGCCGCCGAAACCTCGGTGAGAAATGATGATATTGACGAACTTGTCAATTCCGCCTCAATAGCCGACGCTCAGGCCAAGGCAAAGCAGAAGGCAAAGGAAATCAAGGAGACGAATCCGCTGCCCAGCAAGGCGCTGACGGCATTTGCTTCCGCAATCGGTGATCTAACATATCTAGAAGACTCATCGGCGCTTGAGCAAGGCGTGCTCGACGCAATTGCGGAGCGGATTCCCAAGTTCTTCTACTTCTCTACGTACGACACACTACCCGGAGAATGCAACCTCACAGAGTTGGCCAACAAGCTGAGTTCTGACCAAGAGCTCACGGCCAAGGAACGAACTGTCGTTGCACTCCTCGCGCATGCAGGCGAGGAGCCCTCCGACTTTATGGACGCCAACTACGATAGCCGTAAGGCGGAGCTACAAGCAGCTAGCGTTGACCTCAGCCGCCACGTATTTGAGTACTGGAAGCAGAACACCGATCTCGAGGTCATTTTCGACACCGACAACGTCGTGGTTGGACAGCACCCCAACGACGGCGAGATCACCCATCGCATTCTAAAGATAGAGCTGCGCGATGGCCGTCACGGCAATGTCGAGACGAACTTCTCGACCCGGTCAGCCGGTTTTCAGTGGTTCTTCTCCTTCTTCGCCGCCTTCAGTGAGTATCAGAACTCTGACAGCTCGATCATCGTTTTGCTGGATGAGCCCGGTACGAGCCTACACGGCGAAGCGCAGAAGGACTTTATCCGGTTCGTATTCGAGGAGCTCGGCTCATACAAACAAACTCTGTACACAACACACTCGCAGTTCCTGGTGGACCCCGCCCGCTACGAGAAACTACGCGCCATACATGACAGAGCCACACGAGAGAATCCTGATCAAGGCGTCGCAGTTACGTCAGTCGACCTGTCCGCTGATCATGACACGATTCTGCCCGTGGAATCGGCACTGGGCTACTCGATCAGCCAGCACCTGTTTATCGGGTCCGGCCAGCACCTTGCTGTTGAAGGCAGTAGCGACTTCGTGTACCTTCAACGCTTCACTGAGTTCCTGACGAGCCAAGACAGGGGCGGGCTCGATCCGCGCCTTGCCGTAATCCCGGTTGGTGGCGCTGATAATATGCCCGCCTTTGTTGCTCTACTCGGTAGAAGGCTCAAGGTATCGGCGCTCATCGACGGGGCGAAGACGGGGAGCAAGATCGAGCGAGTGAAGGCTTCGGCAAGAAACAACGGAGTTCCGGAAGACGCTATCATTGCGTGTGCCACCGTGGAGTCAGGTATGCCAGCCAATGCTGACATTGAGGATCTATTTACGGTGGACGACTATCTGCGGCTGTATAACTGGGCGTTCGATACAAATTTGAATGCCAGCGACTTGCCGCAAACCGGCGAACCGATCCTTCGACGGATCGAGCTGTCGAAAGGAAAGTTTGACCATGCGCTTCCTGCGCACGCCCTGACGGAGCATCGAGCTGAGTTTATCGCCGGTGTTGGCCCAAACACACTCGATAGATTCGAGAAACTGTTTGCGCTGTTGAACGCTACCGTCCAAGAATAGCGGTCGTTCGTTGTTAGCGGACTAACAATGCGCAGGACTCACGGCCGTGAGTCCTCAATCACGAGAGCTGTAACAACCTTCCCGCCCAGCTCTGGAGGGACGTACCAGTTCCACTGGTCGCTCAGCGCCTCCACCAGCAGCAATCCGCGGCCGTGTTCATTCAGTTCGCCCGCGTCGATACGCATAGGTGGCTGGGGATTGCCATCCCAGACGAGGACCAGGACGCTCGCCTCGTCCGACAGCATCCAAAAGCGTACGGGAGTGATCCACTCCAGAATCCGAGAGGCTTTCACGGCGTTGGTCAACAGCTCGGATATGAGTAGTTCGACCCGCTCACTGAACTGCGTGAGGCCCCACTCCCATAGCACCTGCCGCACATGGAATCTCGCGCAGCCAACCGCGCTCGGCAGCGCACCAAGCTCAAGAGAGGTTTGTAGCGGCCAGTCGCCCGCCATGCTTGTTCCTCGAGAGTGGGGAGGCAGAACCGGCACCGGAGCACAGCTCGGGAGACGGGTCCGGGTTGGTGCTCGTCCCGCAACAGTGCCGACCCCGCCTCCAGCAGAACGAGCATGATCATGGAGTGACCGCCATGGTGCGCTCGTCCTGCCGCTCATCGAGGCCCGCTCACAACGCCGACAGCGCCAGGTCAGCTAGCACGGCTCGATCGCAAGGAAAGGCAGATCCGCACGCAGGGCAGAGTCCACGGTCGTTGCCATGCTCGTCGATCGCTTCCGTGCTCAGGGATGGCTCGGTGCGAGCGTCCCCGCCACGCCCGCCAATCGGGTCGTCCCGTCGGACGGTCTCGCGTTGCATGGACAGGACAGTACGAATGGGATCACGGTCGGCCAAGGGATTTGCTCGGTTTTGCTTCATGATCTTCTATTGATCATTCTGTTCCGCGTGCCCAAGATCATCGCCTTGGCCTCCGCGCCATAGGCAGCAAGGGCAGCGAGGCGCTCGAAGGCGCGCTCGTACAGTGTGATCTCGTCGGGCCTAACCAGCGACAGCTCGGCGCTGTAGGTGTCGAACTGGACGAGCGATTCATCCAGAATCCAGAAGCCGTTGTTGAGCGGCACCCGGTAGGGCGCGGCGGCGGGGATGATCCCGAGCCGCAGGCGTGGCAACTTCAGGACTGCCAGCAAATGTTCAAGCTGACCTCCCATGACGTCAGGGCCGCCGACGTTCGTGTGCAGCGCCTGCTCACCGAGCACCATGTGGAAATGGCGGTCGCCATGCGTCAGAACCTTCTGACGCTCCAGCCGGGCAGCCGCCCCCTCCTCGGCGTCATCGGGAACGCGGATGAAGTCAATGAAAGTCGACAACACCGCGACGGCGTACTCCCTGGTTTGCAGCAACCCGGGGATGACGGCAGGCTCATAGATTCGAAAGAGCCGTGCTTTCTCGTAGGCGATCGCAGACGCCTGCTGGCGACGCCTGGTGCCACCCCGCATGATGCGCCGCCACTCGGCGAACTGCGTCTCGATGCTGCGGACAGCGGCGATGAGGTCGGGCAGCTGGTCGAGCCCCCGGCAGTGCTCGCACCAGATGCGCAGGTCTTCCTCGGTCGGAGTCTGTTTGCCGTGTTCAATCTTGCTGACCTTTGATGGCAGCCAGCCACAGAGCCGGGCCAACTCCGTGCCCGACAGGCCAGCGTCCCTGCGTATGTCGCGGAGGCGAATGCCCAGGGACGCTCGGGCCTGGTCGGCTGACGTGGCCAAGGTGACAGGTGCCTTTAGGCGATGTAGTCGGCGTAGGGCATCGCCAGATCCCATACCTGATCGCGCACGACCAGACACTGCCGTAGCAGCTGCGGGCTGGTCTCGCGGGCAAACCCGCCGGTCCGGCCGTCCGCTGAAAACACGCTCAGGACAAGCTTGTCGTCATCGAGCAGCCAGTAGTCATCGTCTGGGAAGTCGATACCTTGGGCCAGACGGCGCGGCAGGTAACGCATGTCTTCGCCAGCCTCGGCGTTGAGACGTGCGACATCCATGCCCCAGCGCGTGTACTCGGTGTGCGGGACGCTCACCAACCTCACGCGCTGAACCTGCACACCAGCCGCGGTGGCCTCTCGTAGGAAGCCAAGCCAGTCCTGATGCCAGGCGTAGTCGTCCGGCTCACCGCGCTGCCACCGGCCAAACGGCTCATCCTCAGCCGCGACGTTGTAGGTGTCCCTCAGCTCCAGGTGGAAGGCGCGCTTGCTCCTGCGGACGAGAGCTTTGAACTCTTCATAGCTCAGTGGCTCCATGGCCCTCCCTCAGGTGAAGCATGAGCTTCCTCGGGACGCGAATGACGGCCTCCCCATCGGGTACCGCTCCGACCTGTCTCAAGGTCTCAGCATCCAGCGTGAAGCCTTGAATCAGGTAGTGGCCGTCGTCGGTCTCCCACAATGTCGGGGAGTTGCCGCCCTGCGTCACCTTGCCGAGGAACGTTAGCCGCATGGCTCGTCCTTCCGTCGAGATCTTGCCCGAATTTGCTCGGACCTTCGGGTCGATGCTCGGCGAGAACCGGACGCCCGTCAAGATGCGGGATACAAGATCTTTCCAGCGGGATGAGCAAATCCAGGTGGCACGCCCTCTGGACCGGCTTCCGGGCGCGCCGGTGCTGGAGGATCTGGCCGCCGAGCACGCGGGCAGGCCGCGCGTCGCCGCGGTGCCGCCTGATGACGCGCCCGGGCTCGCCGCCCATTTCGAGATCACGGCCTTGCCGACGCTGATCGTTTCCACCGGCGGGCGGCCGGTCAAGCGGATTACCCCGGCAGGCGGCAAGAGCCAGTTGCTGGCGCAGCTGGAGGAATTCCTGCGCCCGGCGGGAACGGCGGCATGACCAGTGCCGACGGCGAGAAGGCTCGCGGGTTCTGGGAGCGGTACGCGCCGCGGTACGACCGGGACATGCGCCTATATGACCGGTTCTTGTTCACCGGCGGCCGGTCATGGGCCTGCTCGCAGGCGGCCGGTGAGGTGCTCGAAGTGGCGGTGGGCACCGGCCTCAACCTGCCCCACTACCCGCAGGAGACCCGGCTGACCGGGATCGATGCCAGCCCGGCGATGCTGGCGATCGCCCGCCGGCGCGCCGCTGACCTCGGGCTGGAGGCGGAACTGGCCGAAGGCGACGCCCAGGCGCTGCCGTTTCCGGACGCCAGCTTCGACACCGTGGTCTGCACCCTGTCGCTGTGCTGCATCCCCGATGACAAGGCCGCGATAGATGAGATGCACCGGGTGCTGCGCCCCGGCGGGCGGCTCATCCTGCTCGACCACGTCGCGTCCGGCAACCCGCTGATCCGGGCCGGGCAGCGGCTGCTGGAACGGCTCACCCTGCGGGCAACCGGGGAGTACCAGACCCGGCACCCGCTCCCGCTCGTCCTCGCCGCCGGGTTTGCGGTCGAAGGCGCCGAACGCATGCGGGCCGGGATCGTCGAACGGGTCACCGCCGTCGAACCCGCTCCGCGCACGAAGCCGTCGCCGGGCAGCCCGGGCAGGGGCACAGGTAGACAACACGCAGCGGAATAACACACTCGACCGGTGTGCTGAGCAGGACCCGTGACACCGCCACGGCAGCCGTTATGGAAAAGATCGATACTTAACGGCTGTGCTGGTGTGGCACCAGCCCGCCCGCTAATCGCCGCGGAGGGGGCCTGTTCGTCATCGGGTGAGCCGCCACGGCGAGCGCGGCTGCGTCCGGCGCGGCGTGGCGCTGGTGCGCAGCGCATAGGCAGGCTGGCCCCGTGGTTCGCGCACGCGGCCAAGGTAGATATGCCCGGTGAGGTGGCACCAGGCGGCGAGGTCAACCGGCGCAGCCGGTTCGCGCGCGATCAGATGGATCACGGTTCCGGGCGGCAGCCGGGGCGGCGTGGTCCCGCAGTTCGAGGAGAAGCGCGATGCAAGTGCGGTCGCCACCGTTGATCACCACCGGCGGCGCGCCGGGCGCGGTCATGGCCTGCCGGGCGGGGCGGCTGGCGAGGCTGGAGGGTGGGTACCCGCAGTGGCGGGAGCGCCGGGGCCGCTGGCGGTGGCCGGGCTCCGGTGGTGGGTCTCATACATCCGGATGGCGACCACCAGCCCGGACACCGCGGTGAGGGCGGCGACGGCCCAGATGGCCGCGGCGAGGCCAAGCAGGTCGGCGATGATTCCGGCGAGGAGCGCGCCGATGGCGAACCCGCCGTCGCGCCAGAGCCGGTAGACGCCGACGGCGGACGCGCGCCAGGTGGGGTGGGCGACGTCGCCGATGGCGGCGAGCAGGGTCGGGTAGACCATGGCGGTCCCGGCACCGAGCACGAGGGCGCCGGCTGCCCAGGGCCAGAACCCGTGTGCGGCGGCGATGAAAGCGATGGCGGCCGCCTGGGCCCACATGCCAGCGGCGATGAGCCATTTGCGGCCCAGGCGGTCCGACAGGGCACCGGTGACAAGCTGCCCAGCGCCCCATACCGCCGGGTAGAGCGCGGCCAGGATGCCGACCTGGGCGACAGAAAGGCCGCCGCGGGCGAAGAAGATCGGGAAGATTCCCCAGGCGAGCCCGTCGTTGAGGTTGTTCACCAGGCCAGCCTGGCTGGCGGCGGACAGGGCCTTCTCCTTGACGCTGGTGAGCCAGAACACCTCGCGGGTGGACAGGCCACCGTGGGCCTGGGCGGAGGTGGCGGTGTGGGTGGCGGCCTCGTGGCGGGCGTGGCCGTGGGTCTCCCGGACGAACAGGGTGGACAGGCCGAGCCCGAGCCCGGCGAAGGCCATGCCGAGGAAGAACGGGTCGGGGCGCAGGCCCGCGCGGGCGGCGATGAACCCGGTGGCCAGCGCGGTGACGGCGACGGCGCCGTAGCCGGCGGCCTCGTTCAGCCCCATGGCCAGGCCGCGGCGGGCGGGCCCGACGAGGTCGATCTTCATGATGACGGTGGTGGACCAGGTGAGCCCCTGGTTGACGCCGAGCAGCACGTTGGCGGCGATGATCCAGGCCCAGTTCGGCCCGAAGGCCAGCAAGAACGGCACGGGCACGCCGGCCAGCCACCCGGCGACCAGGATTGGCTTGCGCCCATAGCGGTCCGACAGGGCCCCGGCGGCGAAGTTGGTGGCGGCCTTGACCACCCCGAACGCGACGATGAAGGTCAGCGCCGCGGTGAAGGCGTGCAAGTGGAACACGCGGGTGCCGAGCAGCGGCAGCACCGTGCGCTCTTGGCCGATCATGGCGCCGACCAGCGCGTTCACCCCGACCAGCAGGGTGAACTGGGCGAGGTTGGCGCGCAGGCCCAGGCGTACCGGTCGTGATGTCTTAGTGCTCACTGGCCGGTCTCCAGGCTCCGGCCGCGGGACGCGGCCCAGTCGGCCGGCCCGCCGACGGCCACCGTTAGATCGTCGCGCCCGGCCGCGCCGAGAATGCTGGCGGCGGTCATGGCCCGCTCCCCGTGGCCGCACATCAGCGTCAGCGGCTCGGTCCGCGGGAGGGTGACGCTGGTTAGCGATCCGAGTTCGGCGTGGATGGCGCCGGGCAGGTGCCCGACGGTGAACTCGGCGTCCTGGCGGACGTCCACCACCGCGCCGACGGCGCCGGCGGCGGGAACGAGCCGGATCCGGTGAAGCGGGAACCCAGCGTCCGCCCAGGCGGCGACGCCCCCGGCCAGCTCGCCCGCCAGGTGCTCGTGGCCGATCTTGAGTGCCTGACGCACGACCTCGCCCCGGTCCTGATCGGGGCCGAGGATGAACACCAGCGGACGGGCGGGCCCGGCGAGCCAACCGAGCCAGGTCGCGAATTGATCGCGCAACGGGATCGACAGCGACCCCGGCACGTGCCCCGCGGCGAACCCATCCAGCGGCCGGGCGTCAACCACCAACGCGCCCTCGCTGGCGAGCCGGGTTACCTCGGTGACGTCCAGGCGGGCCAGGCAAGGCGGCTGCGTCCCGTACAGGGCCGGGCCGCGGCGGTTGACCTCCCGCAGCCGCAGGAAATACGGCGGGTAGCTGCCCAGCCCGCCGAGCAGCATTTCGACGAACGCGTCCTCGCCGGGCGCGGCCAGCAGCGGGTTCGCCCGCTTCTCCCGCCCGATCGTGGTGGTGCGCTCCGCGCCGGCCGGTGCCGAGCAGAACGAGCCGGCCCCGTGCGTCGGGTAGACCGGCAGATCGTCCGGCAGGCCGAGGATCCGCTCGTGCAGCGAGCGCCACAGCTCCCGGGCCAGCTCCCCGGTCCGCTCGGGGGCGATCAGGTCGGTGCGGGCCACCGCCCCCACCAGCAGCGACCCGCCGGAAAACAGCGCTACCGGCCGGGCGCCGTCCAGGATCAGGTACGACAGGTGCTCGGGGGTGTGGCCGGGGGTCGCCAAGGACCGCAACGTCAGACCGCCGAGGTCAACCTCGTCGCCGTCACCAAGCCCCCGGTGGCCGAACTCGATCCGCCCGGCCGCGGCGGCGAGCACCTCAGCGCCATGTGCGGCCAGTTCCCGGCTGCCGGACACGAAATCGGCATGCAGATGGGTTTCGGCCGCGAAAGCCACGGTGAGGCCCCGGCGCCGCGCGGTGGCCAGGTAGGGGCCGGGGTCGCGCTCCGGGTCCACCGCCAGCGCCTGCCCATCGCCGAGATCAAGCAGGTAGGAGGAATTCCCCAGGCCCTCATCGACCAGGGGGATGGGCTGAATAGCCGGGGTCATAGCGCCCTTGCGCTCGTCGCTCATTATGATCACATCCGCCAGCCAGTCCCGCCAGTATTCCATAGAATAGTAGAGAAGATGTCCGGCTGGGACCTTCTGTCCAGCCGCGGGCGAGCTGGAGCCTCAGCCGCATGTAGGCCGTCGCGGGGCGGGCGAGCGGGTGCGGGCCGAAGGTCCTTGCCCCCTGACCACCGGTGGGGTTTAGCATCTATTCCATAGAAGATTGGATGAAGGGAGCGGGCGTGGACGGCCGTGAGGCCAAGGACCGGCTGTATGAGGCGTTCGCCCGCACCGCCAAGGCGGTGGCCAGCCCCAAGCGCATCGAGGTTCTGGAGCTGCTGGCGCAGGGGGAGCGGACGGTGGAGGCGCTGGCTCAGGCCACCGGGATGGGGGTGACCAACACCTCGGCCCATCTGCAGGTGCTGGCCCGGTCCCACCTGGTCGCTTCGCGCAAGGACGGCACGAAGGTCTTCTACCGGCTGTCCGGGGACGACGTCGCCGCGTTCGTGGTGGCGCTCCGGGACCTGGCCCGGTCCCGGCTGGCCGAGGTCGACCAGGTGGTGCGCGACTACTTCATCGCGCGCGACGCGCTGGAACCGGTCCGCCGGCAGGAGCTGCTGGCGCGGGCGGACCGGGGGAAGGTCGTCATCCTGGACGTCCGCCCGGCCCAGGAGTTCGCCGCCGGCCACATCCCCGGCGCCCTGTCGGTCCCCCTTGACCAGCTCGACGCGGCGCTGTCCCGGCTGCCCAAGCGCACCGAAATCGTCGCCTACTGCCGCGGGCCGTACTGCGTGCTCGCGCCCCAGGCGGTGGAGCGGCTGCGCGCCAAGGGCTACAAGGCCCGCCGCCTGGCCGATGGGCTGCCCGAATGGCGCCTGGCCGGCCTGCCCGTCGCTGCCGGGGAGGAGTAACCGCCATGAAGGCCCTCGTCATCTGCAACGACCCGCCATTTGGCGCCGAACGCTCATACAACGGCCTGCGCCCGGCCAGCGCATTGTCCCGGCGTGACGGTTCTGAGCATGGTCGAGACGGATACGGCTGAGTACCTGCGGAACCTCAGGTGTGAGAGGCCAGCCGGGACAGACCCGGCAAGCAAGCCCACGCTGGCCGGAAGACCCGACGACCACTCGCCGACGGGCGGAGAAGAAGGCATGGGCCGTTGGAACAGCGATCTTTGTCACCGCCGACCTTGGCAGCCCAGGCCCTGGGTGAGGTGGACCCGGTGTGCGGCGGCCTGGCGCCCGTCATCACCCCATCGACGAACTACGAACAGCAGCCGGATGGCTCCTACCGGCAGGGCCCCGAGTACACGCGGGCCGACAACCCGACCTATGAGCACGCGGAGCGCCTGCTGGCCGCCCTGGAGGGTCTTCAAGCGGGCCACCTCGCTGGGCGGGGTGGAGAGCCTCATCGAGCACCGGCGCACCACGGAGGGGCCCTCCTCCCCGGTGCCCGATGATCTGCTGCGCCTATCCGTCGGCATCGAGGCCGCCGGAGACCTGATCGCCGATCTGGAAGCCGCGCTCGAAGCCGCGCGCCGCATCAGGCCCGGCGCCTCAACGGCAGGCGCCGAGCAGGCGGCTGGGTAATGGATCTGAAGGAACGGGTGGCGGCCGCGCTGGAGCGCAGTGTTGTGCCCTCGGTCATTGCCCGGGGCGCATCCGTGCGTGTTGCTGCCGTCGAGAACGGGGTCGCCACCTTGGAGGTGACGGGATCCCCGGGCGCGGTCCTCCCGCTGGCCTCCCGCATCGAGGCCCAGGTCCGCGCCGCGGTCGCCGGGCCGGAGCGCGGGGGCGGGGGCGGCGAGCACCATGTCCGAAAACGGTGCCAGCATCCGGTCGCAAGCCGCCTGGTGGGTCGCCCAGTGGCTGGCTTCCTCGCTGTTCCAGTGATCGGCCTGTTCGTGGTTGGCGATCGTCACGCGCGGCTCCGGTGTTCGATGTGCCCTGCGGCGTCGGCGACGGCACCGACGCGGATCTCCTCGATGGCGGCGCGCAGCGCACCGCCCCGAAGCGGGTCAGCCTCGGCGCGGGCCAGCAGCGCCTCGCCGAGCCGGTCGGCGAACAGGCTGGCCAGGCCCTGCAGCAACAGCAGCCGGCCCCGCCGCAGGACCGGGGCGAACGCCTCGACGCGCCCCTGCGAGCGCAGCGGCTCCAGAACATCGTCGACGACGTGGCCGGTGACCGACTCGGCAAGCTCGTCCAGCCCGGTGCGCAGGGCGCCGATGAGATCGAGCACCCCGTCGGCGGGCAGGCCGGCGCCGACGGCGTAGGCCACCAGGGCGAGCAACGCGGGACTGCGGACCAGGACATGCTGGGCCCTCTCGGGCTGGAAGAGGCCCACCGCCCGGGCACGCCGCAGCGCGGCGGCGGACAGTCCCGGTACCCGGCTCTTGAGCTGGGCCCTGGTCAGGCGCAGCGGGGTCTCGTCCAGCGCGACCGCACCCAACTCGACCCCGAGCACAGCGGCGAGGCCGCCGCCGGCGCCTCCAGCCTGGAGGAGATCTTTGATGGCCGCCAGTGAGTAGCCACGCCGCTGGAGCCGGCCGATGGTGGCCAGCCGGTCGAGGTGAACCTGGCCGTAGACGCCGATGCGGCCCCGCCGCCGGGGCGCAGGCAGCAGGCGCAGCGTCTGGTACTCGCGGATGGTGCGGACCGGAAGGTGCGCCCGCTGGGCGAGCTCATCGACGGTGAGCTCCACCGCCTCCACAGTCTGGGTATCGGTCATCACATGGACATTACCGGTAAAAACCGTTACGGTAAACAGCGTAACTATGACTGATGAGCTCCCCGAACGCCTGCTGGCAGTGTTGCGCACGGCGACGGGCAACCCGCGCCTAGAGTTCGCGGCGCCACCGGAACCGCTGACCGGGGGGTTCTGGGCGGAGCTGCTGGCCTTCCGTCTCGCCGACGCTCCGGGGGGTCTCGACGGCGTCGCCCGGGTGATGCCCGACGCCGCACTGGCCCGCAAAGAAACACTCGTCCAGGCCGAGGTGGCGCGCTGTGGCTTCCCCACGCCCAAGGTCCGGGCCGCCGGCGGCCCCGAAGATGGGCTCGGGCGCGCCTTCATGGTGATGGACCGAGCCCCCGGCACCCGACTGCTCGAAGGGCTCGGCGGCACCAGGGCGCTCACCCGGCTACCCCGTCTGGCCACCACGATCCCCGAGACGCTGGCCGTCACGATGAGCGAACTCCACCGCCTCGACCCCGGGCCGCTGCGCAGCCAGCTGGACGTCGGCCTGGCGGTCGCCACGACCGTGACCGGCCTGCTCGAACAGCTGCAGGCGCTGTCGGAAGCCCACCATAGAGGAGACCTCGCCGGTGCCACCCGGTGGCTGGCCGCCAATCCACCGCCCGCCGCACCCGAGGTGATCTGCCACGGCGACCTGCACCCGTTCAACCTGCTGGCCGGTCCGGGGGGAGCGGCCACCGTGCTCGACTGGAGCGCGGCCCTGCTCGGCCCTCGGGCCTACGACGTCGCCTTCACCACGGTCATACTGACCGACCCGCCCATGCTGGTGGCGGCACCGTTGCGGCCAGTGGCAGGCGCAGCGGGCCGGATGCTGTCCCGGCGCTTCGAGCGCCGCTACCGCCATCACAGCGGCGTCGCCATCGATCAGGGGTCACTGCGATGGCACCAAGCCCTCGTCCGTCTGCGCGCTCTGGTGGAGGTGGCAGGCTGGGACGCCCGCGAACGTGATCAACGAAGCAGTCACCCGTGGCTGGTGCTTGGTCCCGCCTTCGCGTCGCGCCTTTCCAGGCTCACCGGGGTTCGCGTGCGGCGACACTGAAAATAGCCGGCCACGATGCTCATCGCTGGCTGGGCCGCGCCGGGGTCACCCGGTCATCGGATCACCACGCACAGCCGCTCGCGGGCTGTGCCGAGCGCGCGCTCAACCTGCTGGTAGTCCTCGCCTTCGGCGAACACGAAGCCCAGGTACCGGTCCCCTTCCGGGAGGGGATGGACTGGCTGGCCGAGGGGGATGGTGATGGTCAGGCCGGTGATTCCGGGCACGGCCGTGGCTTCAGCACGGCCGTCGACCGCCCGTAGCACCCCGGACCCCTCGATGGGGAGCATGAGCACGCCGGAGGTCCCGGGCAGGCGGCGTGGTGACACGCGCTGGCCAAGGGCGTTGGCCAGCACCAACTCCTCCAGGCTTTGCCCGCCGCAGAACCGCAGCGCCCGTGAGCACAAGCCGCCGATGGAGCGGGCCGCCAGTTCCAGCAAGACGGGCTTGGCCTGGCCGCCGCGGTGGTCGATGCGCAGCTCGGCGTGGATCGGGCCGTACCTGAGGCCGAGCGCGCGGGCGGCTTGCTCGGCGGTGCGGACGGCTGCAGATACGACGAGCCCGGGTAGCCGGGATGGGGTGATCAGCACGGTTTCTTCGAAGGTGGGGCCCTCGAGGGTGCCCGGCTTGTCGAAGACCGCAGTGACCGTGAGGTCACCGCGGTCAAGAAGGCCGTCGATGCTCAGCTCCCACCCGGGCACGTACTCCTCGATGAGTAGAGGTTCATTCCCCGGCCGCCCCGCTGTTGCCAGGATCCGCCGGATCCGGCCGACTGCGGCCACGGCGCCTGCGGGGTCGTTGGCTCGCAGGATCCCCTGGCTGGCGCTGAGCGACACCGCCTTGACCACGCAGGGGAATCCCACGCGCGCCGCTGCCTGGCGCAACGAATCCTCCGAAGCGGCGGCGGCCACGATCCGGAACGTCGGCTGAGCAAGTCCGGCGTGCGCCCAGCGGCGCCGCTGCTGGGTCTTGTCGGTGGCGGCGATCACCGCCGCCACCGGGTTGTGCGCCAGGCCCATGCGTGCCGCCACGGTCGCGGCCAGGGCCAGCATCGGGGTGTCTGCGGCGACAACGGCGTCGACCTGCCCGGCTGCGGCCACGAGCCGACTGGCGCTCCGGTCGGGGTCGCTGAGGTCGGCGTGCACAACTGGGAGGCCGCCTAGCGGCAGCGCGCCGTCGCTGCCGATCACCAGGTCGAGTCCCAACCGGGCCGCCGCGGTAAGGAAGTCAGCCGCCCGGTAAGTGCGGGCGGGCGCCAACACCAGCACCCGCGCGCCGGCCAGCCCGGCTGTATCCTCTATCGCCGTCATCTCATCGCCCGGTTCCATGGCGGTTTACCGTTTCTCGGGGGAGAAGAACGGCTGTGTTCCGGCCGCGTGGTCGGTGACGTCCACCAGGCCGGTCATGTCGGGAAGCCGCGCCCGCAGCAGTGGCTCGATGCCTTGCCGCAGCGTCACTTCGGCCAGACTGCAGCCCTGGCAGCCGCCCTCCAGCCGGATGCGCACCCAGCCCTGGTCCACGCTGGCCAAAGAGACGTGGCCGCGGTGCGCGGCGATCACTGGGTTGATCTCCGCGTCGAGTACGCGGCGGGCGCGCTCGGCCAGGCTGCCAGCAGCGCTTCCCGGCGGCGGCGCGGCACCGGGGCCGGTGATCCGCACGCCGGTGATCTCCGGGACGGCGGCGCGGATCAGCGCCTCGATGCGCGAGGCGAGCGGGAGGACGGCGCCCGGGGATCCGGTCACCTCCAGGATGGCGATGCCGTCCTGGACGGCGGCGACCCGCAGGCCCGCTCCGCGGGCGATGACCGAGGGGAGCACGCTGCGTTCCAGCGCGGCCGCGACGGTGTCGGCGAGCTCCATCACGCGGCAGCCCCTAACCCGCCGCTGATGCGTCCGGGGCGGCTGCCTGGTGCTCTTGCGCGGCGCCGAGCGCGGCGCCGAGGTCGGTGATCAGGTCTGCGGGTGCCTCGATGCCGATCGACAGGCGCAGCAGGTCGCCGGGCACCGGGGAGGAGGGGCCCTCCATGCTGCGCCGGTGCTCGATGAGGCTCTCGACTCCGCCGAGCGAGGTGGCCCGCTTGAACACCTGGACGGCGGGCAGCACCGCCAGGGCGTGCCCGGTGCCCCCGGCGAGCCGGATGGACAGCATCCCGCCGAAGCCGCCGTGCATCTGGCGCGCCGCGATCTGGTGGCCCGGATGCGACGGCAGTCCCGGGTAGAGCACGGCCGCCAGCGCCGGGTGGCCGTGGAAGTGGGTGGCGATGGCCAGGGCGGTGTCCGAGGCGCGGTGCACCCGCAGGAACAGGGTGCGCATGCCCCGCTGCAGCAGCCAGGCCTCGAACGGGCCGAGCGTGGCACCGGCGTTGCGCCGCCAGGACCGGATCCGCTCCCAGAACGGATCGCGGCGGGCGGTCAGCACCGCCCCGGCCAGCACGTCGCTGTGGCCGTTGAGGTACTTGGTGGCCGAGTGCACCACCAGGTCGGCGCCGAGTTCCAGCGGCCTGGTCAGCGCCGGTGTCGCCACCGTGTTGTCGACCGCCACCCGCACCCCAGCGGAGTGGGCCAGCTCGCAGACGGCGGCGAGGTCGGTGATCTCCCACATTGGGTTCGCTGGCGTCTCGGCCCACAGCAGCCGGGTGTGGCCCGGGCGGATCGCGGCCTCCACCACGGCCAGGTCGGAGGTGTCGGTGAACTCCACGTCCAGGCCCCAGGTGAGGCCGAACTCGGCCAGCCATTTGCGCACCCCCCAGTACAGGACCCGGGAGACCAGCACGTGATCGCCGGGCAGCAGCGACTGGAAGACCGCGGTGGCAGCCGCCATGCCCGAGGCGAACAGCGCGCACGCGCATCCGGCGCCTTCCAGGGCGGCCAGCAGCCGCTCGGCGTGCTCGAACGTCGGGTTGTCGGCCCGGGTGTATTGACGGTCCTGCCGGTAGGAGCCGTCGGCCTGCTGCTCGTAGTTCGTGGACGGGTTGATCACCGGTGCCAGGCCGCCGGACACCGGGTCCACCTCGCCCAGGGCCTGCGCGGCCAGGGTCTCCGGCGACACAGATCGCTGGTCCATCGCTCGCACCTCCTCCTCACCCGCACCGGCGAGCTTGGCCTGCCTGTTTCCGCAAGCATCGCAGTGTCTACCGGCCGTGGTTGTCGGCGAGCCACCGGGCCGCGAGCAGCCCGGAGAGCAGGGTGAGCGCCCCGTCGGCCACGACGGCCCGCTGAGGCCGAACGCACCGGCGACCAGCCCGGCGATCACCGCGTCGATGGCGTAGCCGAGGTCGCGCCAGAACCGGTATACCCCCAGCCCCTGCGCCCGCCACGAGGGGTGGGTGTGGTCGGCGACCGCGGCGATC
>WNFZ01008128.1_pt1 | contig 22077 bp, 22 predicted proteins | sample 5400081 | NCBI WGS metagenome assembly WNFZ01 (sample SAMN13153365, study PRJNA577476) | soil metagenome | isolation source: 80 cm soil or saprolite under grassland replicate 1 | place: USA:California | collected 2016-06-15
ATCGAGTCGAAAGGCTCATCGCCGGAAGTAGAGGGGATCGAATCCCCTCATACTTCCAGCGATCTCAATTTCCTCTCCATCCGAGCTCACCAAGATGTTCGCTACGGATGGAGTATCCATTGAGGGAAGAAGATGAAGTGGGGCGGACTTTAGTCCACCCCACTTCTTCCAGAGGAGATAGCGATGATTTGCCTGGGCAGCCCACAAGATTCGCCGACACGTTTGGAAGCGGAAGCGGCGCAGCTTAGGATCGTGCAACTCTTCGGCGCCGATTTCATCCGTCGTTATCCGGACGGCATAGTCATCAGCGAGCTGGAATATATGGGGCGCACGACCGCCGCGCCGAATCAACCAGGGCCTTTACGAATTCCCGGCAAACCCGGCCTCAACCGCGTGCTTGACGCTCTCGCCTCAGACTTTCGTCGCTGGGTTAAAGATCGAGATTACCGTAAATGCGACGCTCTGGGGATTGCCAGGGACGGCATGTACGCTGAGTTAGTTGAGGTAACGACTATTGACAACGCGGCGTCGGCAATCATCCAACTTGAATCCAAGTTGGCCATTTTGCGTGAGACGGTAAGTCGGATTCACAACCTCTCGGTGGATTGGCGGCCGACCTTCTGGCAGCCCGGCCCGAGTCAGTTGTTTTACGCTCTCCCTTCAGGCAGCCGGGAAGAAGTGCGCTACCTGTGCTACACGCCGACATTCCGATTGCCCGCGCCTCCGGGCGTTATTCTTTATGAAGTGCACGTCGTGAAGCGGCCTCGAGTCCCCGTGCCCGTTCCGGTTCCATCAGAGGCCGCCGAGCGCCTCAGGGAAGCGGCGCGCTCCAATCCGCCGACTCAGCAAACGGCTGAGAGCTGGGCGAGACAGTTCCTGGCCGATAATCCGACTATCGGATTGATACTTCGCGGTCTGGCCATCGTCTTTGGGATCGCTCTGGTGGTTGCTGCGATCATCCTGATTTTTGACCCCCTTCCCGGCGATGAGGCTGCCTGCGCCGCCGCAGCAATGTGGTTGCTCAGGCTTGCGACTGCCGGTCGTTGACAGATGAACAGAATAGACAATCACATTCGAATAACCCCTTCCGTGCTCGACAGGTTAATTGATCACGAGCCGCAGTCGTCGCGCGAAGCGCCAGCTACTCGCTCCCAAAGCCTGAACGATTTGAAGCAGGCGGTGAAACGGGATCTGGAGTGGCTGCTCAACGCGCGTCAGGTCGTCGGAGGCGTTCCGCCGGAATTGAGGGAACTCGGCCGATCTCTCGCCGCTTACGGCCTGCCGGATTTCACCGCCGTCAGCGTCAAAAGCCCGGCCGATCAGATGCGGATGCAGCGGGCCTTGGAAATAGCAATCAGCGCCTTCGAACCACGGCTCGAGAATATTACTGTCAGCCTGTCCCCGGTGCTCGATGTCGAGCATAAGCTGCGTTTCCGAATAGACGCCCGCATCAAAGTGGAGCCTGCGCCCGAGCCGGTGACTTTCGATACTGTGCTTCAAGCTTCGACAAACCAGTATGTGGTGAAAGCCGAGTAACCGAAGCTTTCGGCTATTTATTGGCGATGGCAGTGATCTGATAAGCATGCGTGAAAGCGCATGCTAACAGGAGATTTAAGATGGCGGAATCTATCAAAGCATCCGTTGGCATTCGCGATGACGGCGTCACACAGTGTCACAACGCCACCCAAGATCAAAGTGTGGTGGTTGGGCTGTTGAATCAAATCAGTCAGGCGGATGGCGGTTGCAAAGAGGCGCCGCTGGCGATCAAGCCCCGGTGGGGCTTCTGTCCCCCTGAACTTCATCAGGCCATACTGAGATTCCAACGGAAAAACAAAGGGCTTTCCGTGGATGGCCACGTCGATCCGGGCGCGGCGACGCTGCGGAAGCTTAACGAGATAGCTTCTCGCGCCGTTCCGCCATCTTCGTCGCCTACAACCGCCTCCACACCCGCGACGACGTCAAGTCGTACTTGCGCGCTTCCCTCAGGGTCGCTATTTGAGGGTTGGCCGGCGGAATTGCTGGATACCCTGTGTCGCACTTATAAAGCTCATGGCTCTGGGAACAGGTATCTAGATAATTCCTTCTGGGGCGGCGAGCCGGCGAATTTCGAAGATGCCTTAACACGTTTGGGGACGGCTTGCCAGAACAATGGCTTAAAATGGGTATACAATCGAGCCGCAGCTATTAAAGGCTTGTGGCCATTCATACTTTATATCCATAACATCTGGTCGGGGGATTCTCACGGCTTTGCTTTTACCTGCTCTGATAAGGGCAAGCTGCGGGCTTTTCTCGATGGATCGCCCTCGTTCTGCCGGGATACGCCAATTATGATGTCCGATCATCAGGCTGCGGGTCCAACCCAATGCTGGCGCGAAATCGTTGATGGAACCGCTGGCTTACATATCTGCATACCAATCAGTGATACAGCGGATCAAAGCACGGTCGCAGGCGAGTCCGGCATTCACATCGATCCACACCAGATTGTTACAGGAAAGAAAGAAGGGGTTTGCGAATATTCAGTCACGGGCATTATCTCTCACGGAAGAGATGTCGGCTCCGGGGTTATGAAACGTCTGCTTGAAAAGAAGCTGAACGATCTGAAAAAGAAGCTGTCTGAGTGAGATGTAGGACACATCGTATGAATGGGGTAACTTATGATGCAACCGAAAATATCAGCCTCATTAAAAGAGCCGGCGTTGGCGGAAGCCTATAGCGCCATTGCCTACATCGGCTATCCGTTCGCGCAAACTCACCCGGACCGGCTGGCGACATTAGGCGCCTTGTTCGGACTGCAGCCCGCTCCGGTTGGCAAGTGTCGCGTGTTGGAGTTGGGGTGTGGCGACGGGGGCAATCTTATTCCAATGGCTTTCACTTTGCCGGACAGCGACTTCGTTGGAATTGATCTGGCTTCCGCGCCGGTTGAGCGCGGAAAGGAGATGATTGCGGAGTTACGCTTATCCAATATCGAACTGCGCTGTGAAGATATCATGAGATTTCATGGCGACCAGCAGAGCTTCGATTACATCATCGCGCACGGCGTCTTTTCGTGGGTTCCCCAGGCCGTGCGCTTGCAGATGCTGGAACTTTGCCGCAAGCTGCTGGCGCCGCATGGCGTAGCTTATATCAGTTACAACTGTTATCCGGGCTATCACCTGCGTAACTTGACGCGGGAGATGATGATTTTTCACACGCGGGCGATGACCGATCCGAAAGAGCAGGTGCAACAGGGCTTGTCCCTGTTGCAGTGGTTGTTACGCAAGTTCCCGGATGAAGTGACGGCGCGAAATGATCTGTACGGCGCGTTGCTGACCGAACAACTCGACTTGCTAATGGGGCACCGCCACCGCGAGCAGATTTATCACGACGATCTGGCGGCGGAGAACACTCCTTTTTATTTCTACCAGTTCAACGCGCTGGCCGAGCAACACGGGTTGCAGTACCTGGGCGAGGCCGATTACTTCGAGATGCAGGATTTCATCTACCCTGAGCCGATTCGCGAAGTCCTCGGCCAGTTCGGCGACGAGAGGGTCGTGATCAAAGAGCAGTACCTGGATTTTTTGAAGTGCCGTACGTTTCGTCAGACGCTGTTATGCCACGAGGATGCGCCGGTTCGGCGGAGGATAGATCCGGCGCTGATGACGAAGTTCTACTTTGAATCGCAGGCGCGACCCGTCTCGGCGCAGCCTGACCTGCGGGCCGGCGTGGTTGAAGAATTTCACGGGCCGCGCGGGGCGAAGCTGCAAACAGATTTTCCGCCAGCGAAAGCGGCGTTGCTGGCGCTGGGGGATGAATGGCCGCGCTATTTGAGCTGGGGTGAGATGCGGCAAGCGGCGTCCGCGCGATTGGGCATTGACGGAACATTGGAAGTCGCAAGCCAACTCGACGATGAGTCGAGGACGCTGTCTGAAATCCTGCTTGCGGCTTGTGGCTCCGACCTGATTCGCCTCCACGCGCGGCCGCCGCAATTCGTCACCAAAGTCAGCGAGCGCCCTGTCGCAAGCCCCCTTGCGCGAGCGCAGGCGAACCACGGCGGCGTGGTGACAAGCATGTCGCATAAAAGCGTGGATATTGAAGACTCTCTCAGCGTCAAGCTATTGCAGTTGCTGGATGGCGCGCGCGACCACGCGGCGCTTTGTGACGAGATGATGAATTTTATTGCGCGAGGCGCGGCGTTTACACGGCCCGACGGAACGCCGATTAACGATCAGCAGGAAGCCCGTAGCGTTGTTACTACGGCGATTGAAGCCAATCTGCGAAAGCTTGCCCAGATGGCCTTGCTGGTTGCAAATGGAAAGGAGCCTTCATGACGCGTTGCGGCGCCCGGAAATAATGAAAATCGCGGCGCCCAATGTCCGGCAAGCTGCCAGCTTGTCGAGGCTTCAGGCCTTGGGCGACTTAGGAAGACATCGACAAGCTGGCAGCTTGTCGGACATTTTTCGAGGAGGAAATCATGGGTTTTCCACTGGAAGCTGTCCCAACCCTGAGCTATAGCACGGGAGGACGTCGTTATGGGGCCCCACGCGCAGGCGGACGCCGTCATGCCGCGTGTGATTTGATTGCCCCATTAAACACGCCGATTCTGGCGGTGGAAGATGGGGTGGTGATTCGAGGTCCCTATCCCTTTTATCATGGCACTGATGCGATTGAGATCAGACATACTCATTTCATCGTGCGCTATTGTGAAATTCGAGGGGCGGCGGAGGGAATAGGCGTGGGGTCGCAAATTAGAGAAGGGCAGGTAATAGCTTATGTAGGAAGGATGTATCACGACTCAATGCTGCACTTCGAAATGTATTCAGGGGTAGATGGCGATGGAAATCCGCTTGCCGGACAGCTCACTCAGCGCAACAATCCCCCTTATCAACGACGCATCGATCTGATTGATCCCACGCCCTATCTAGACGCTTGGGCGCAACTCTTGTGACAGGGAGAATAACGATGACTAAGTGGTCGACGAGAAAAAGGCTTGGGCATGGTTGGTTGTTGGCGGTATTGAGCTTGGCGCCGCCGGTCTATTTTGGGGCGCCATCCAATGCGGGGTTCCTGGTCGCTGGTTTTGAGCGGCAAGCCGCGCCGCCATTGACGCAGCAAGAGGTCGCTCAACAACTGGCGGACCTTGCCGCCTCGCAACAAGTATTCAAGCTCGAATTCAGTGGATTGATGTGCAGTTTCAACCGGTTGATACCGGCGGCGGCAAAACTTCCTGGCGGTTTTTGCAAGCGCAATTTGGATTTGCGCGAACAGATGGAAACTCCGATCAGTTATACCAGTCCTTCAAAGCGATCTTAACAAAACGGTTAGCAAAGCTTGGCAGACAGGAAAAAGAAACGCCCGACAAAGGTGTCGCCTGGCGATTGAAGCCTTTCAACGAAGTGCGTTTACTCAAAGGGGATTTTCTCAACCCGCTGACGAAACGGAAACAGCAAGTGGTTTTGCTCAAGATGGCTGTTTTGCAGGGCGAAGCGGAAAAATAGCAGGGATGGTGATTTGAGGACCCCGGAGTATGCGTCTCTTCAATCTTTAACTCGAAGTCAGCAGAATGCTGGTCAACATATGCGGGACGAATTACTGGGCTATTACGAACGTGAATTGATCTTCTTGCGCCAGATGGGCGCGGAGTTCGCCGAGAAGTATCCGAAGATCGCCGGGCGATTGTTGCTCGAACCGGACAAGTGCGAAGACCCGCACGTCGAGCGTATGATCGAGGCCTTCGCGTTTCTGGGCGGGCGCATCCATCTGAAACTGGATGATGAGCTGCCGGAGATCACCGAAGCTTTTCTGAACGTGCTCTATCCGCACTACCTGGCGCCGATACCTTCGATGTCAATCGCCAAATTCTCGCTCGACCCGGCGCAGGGGAAGATGACTACAGCCTATGGGATCGAGCGGGGAACGATTCTTTACTCGCGTCCGATTCAAGGGATGCCGTGCCGGTTTCGCACGGCCTATCCTGTCACTTTGTGGCCGGTCGAAGTCGTCTCCGGCGCGTATGAATCGCTCGATCCGATGAGCAGCCAGGGCAGGTGGGAGACGGCGGAGATCAGGATAGGATTGCGATGCGTCAATGGTACCAGGCTTTCGCAATTGAGCGCCGGGCAGGGGGGAAATGCGCCGGCGATCGACAGCTTGCGGTTTTACCTCAGCGGCGAGTCTCAGCTTGTTTATCCGGTCTACGAGGCCATTTTCAATAACGCCGTGAAGGTGGAATTGCGACCCAGAGTTTCGGAAAAGGGGGAACGGAAAATACCTTCGCCGATCATGCTCCCGGCTTCCAGTTTGAAGCCTGTCGGGTTTGAGGACGACGAAGGTATGCTCGGTTATACCGCCCGCTCATTTCCGGGCTACCGGCTGTTGAGCGAGTATTTTGCTTTCCCGGACAAGTTCCTGTTCTTCGACGTGACGGGATTGGGCGAGGCTGCGCGAGCCGGCTTCGGAGAGTTATTTGACGTTGTTATTCATGTGCGGAACGCCACTCCTCCGAGAACCCCGGTGAAGACCGATACTTTTCAACTCGGCTGCGCGCCGATCGTCAATCTGTTTCATAAGATCGCCGAGCCGATTGATCTGACGCATCAGCAGGGCGAATATCGCGTCATTCCTGACATTCATCAACAAATGGGCGCCGAAATCTATTCGATAGAGTCGGTCTATTCAATCGCGCCAAACACCGAAACGGCGCAAGAGTTTCAGCCATTTTATTCATTCGGTCATTCATACGAGCGCGAGCAGGCGAGCCGTTTCTGGTACGCGACGCGCCGGCCGTCGCAGCGCAAAGAAGACCCTGGCGCCGATGTGTACATTTCCTTTGTCGATCTGAATTTCAATCCGCGCCTTCCCGGCGTGGAAACGGTCACGGTTCGTACAGACTGCACTAATCGTGATTTGCCGAGCCGGCTGCCTTTCGGCTCCAGGGACGGGGATTTTGAAGTGGAGAACGCCGGGCCGTTATCGCGAGTCAGATGTTTGCGAAAACCGACCGATACTTTCCGCCCCCCTATGCGGCGCGGCGCGCATTGGCGGTTGATTTCGCATCTGACCATCAATCGCCTTTCATTGGTCGAAGGCGAAAGGGACGGCTCGCCCGAAGCCTTGCGCGAAATCTTACTGCTCTATGACTTCATGGATTCGGCCGCGACTCGCAAACACATCCGGGGCATAGATCGCGTCACCAGCCGCCGGGTCGTGCGGCAGACGGGCTCGCGCATCGGAACCGGGTTTGTGCGCGGCGTCGAAACGACTATCGAATTTGACGAGGATCAATACGTCGGCGGCGGCGTATTTCTATTCGCATCGGTGCTTGAAAGGTTCCTGGGGCTTTACACCTCAATCAATTCTTTCAACCAACTGGTCGCCAGGACAAAACAGCGCGAAGGAGAGTTGAAGCGATGGACTCCGAGGGCGGGAAATCAGATATTGCTTTGAAGCAGGCGCCAACGCCATCAACGCCGGCTGAAAAGAAACTCGAAGAACAGCTTTTCACTGAGCCGTACCGCTTCGATTTTTTCCAGGCGGTCAGGCTGCTGGAAAGGCTAACGCCGGATCGGCTGCCCGTCGGTCGTGTGAATGAGGAGGGGCAGGCGCCTCTGCCGGGGCGCGAAATAGCTCGTTTCCGCACCAGCGTCTCGTTGCGGTTTCCGCCGAGTCAGGTTCATAACCTGGAGCAGGTCCAGGAAGAGGAAAGCGATCGCCCACCGAAAATGGAAGTGGCGTTCATGGGGTTGACCGGCCCGCTGGGGGTGTTGCCGAATCATTACACCGAATTACTGATCGAGCGGCTGCGCGCCGGTGACCGCGCGCTGTATGATTTTCTCGACCTGTTCAATCACCGGCTGATCTCGTACTTTTACCGCGCATGGGAGAAGTATCGCTTCCCCGTAGCTTACGAACGCCGCCCGGGCGACGATCAATTTACCCTGTGGTTATTTGCCCTCGTCGGATTGGCTACTCGCGGACTGCGCGGGCAAATGACCCTGCGAGATGAGAGCCTGCTCTGTTACGGCGGATTGATCGCGCAGCGCCCGCATTCAGCCAGCGCGTTTGCGGCGATTGTCAGCAATTATTTTGGCGTTCCGGTCGCCGTAATTCAATTCTCCGGGCAATGGCTGGAGCTGGACGCCGAGAGCGTCAGTAAGCTGGGGCGGGCCAACAACGCTTTGGGCGTCAGCGCCGTCGCCGGCGCGCGAGTCTGGGACAGTCAATCGAAGTTTCGTCTGAAGATCGGGCCGATTGGTTACAAACAGTTCGCCGCTTTTCTGCCCGTCGGTTCGGCGTACAAACCGATGATGGATCTCGTGAAATTTCTGGCCGGGCCGGAATTCGATTTCGACGCGCAGCTCGTTCTGAAAAAGGAAGAAATCCTGGGAACGGTGTTGACGACGCGCGCGCGGCGGCGGCCGATGCTGAGATGGAATACCTGGTTGAAGACGAAGCCATTCGTGAATGACGATGAGCAGGTTGTGCTTATCGCAACGAGCGACGCCCGGAAACAATGAAATTCAACTTTTGACATTCGTTGTAAAAAGGCGGGGAAAATGACTCCGACTTGTGAAAATTTTATTCGCGCCGTTCTGGCGCAAAACTGGCGCAATGCTTTCTTGAATCTGAATGGGCTGAATATGCCCGAATTGCTGCGCGGGCTGGCGGCTTTGGATCGTTTGGATTTGAATGATTTGTGGGCGCAGCGCGGAAACTTTGCAGGTTCGGTCGACATGCCGCGCATCGAATACGCTCACGATGTTGTCGTCAATGGGCGGCTTCCAGCAATCGCGCCTGGCGACCTTCAGGTAACCGGACAAGTAGCCGCAGCCCTTACTTTCAACACGCAACGCTCGCCATTAACCTTCGAGCATGATTTAACCGGACTTTTGCCCGCTACAAACGCAAATCCGCCGGCGCTTCAGGAAAACGATTTTGTTATTGCGGCGGCAAATCTCGGAGTGGAAGTGGCGGCGATTATGGCGGTGGCGCAAGTCGAAGCCGGTGGCCGGCTCGGCTTTGCGGCTGACGGAAGACCGATTGTTCGCTACGAGCTGCATGTTTTCCAGAGACGAACCAACGGAATTTATCATCAAACGCATCCGCATCTTTCACAGCCGACTTTGGCAGCCGGTAATCAATATCATCGCGGCGGTCAACCAAACGAATGGAGCTTAATTCATGGCGCAATGATTTTGCGCGACGGAAACCGCGTTAGAAGGTCTTCCGACGCTTGGCAGTCAACCTCTTGGGGAATGTTTCAAGTGATGGGATTTAATCACGCCGCTGTCGGCTGGGCGAACATCAACGATTTCGTTACCGATATGTTTCGCTCCGAAGCGGAGCATTTGCGGGCTTTTATCGGTTATTGCCGGAATAATCATTTAATTGGACACATTCAAAATCACAGGTGGGCGGATTTTGCTCGCGGTTACAACGGACCGAATTACGCGGCAAACAATTATGATATTAATATAGCTAACGCATACGCCCGGATAAGCGCCCAGCGCCAAGCTCAGGGTCTTACGCCGTAATAAAATTTGAGGAGTTACCGTAGATGCATAGTCAATTCAGGACATATTTAAACCTTTTCGTGTTATTTATCACGTTTTCTGCGCTGAATTCTCAGGCTTCGGCGCAGGAAAAGTCTCTCGGGTATTCTGGAGTTTTTGATGGTTTGACGGTCGGTGTTGACGGCAGGAATAAAACAATTTCAGGGTATTTTTTCGACCAAACCGGCTGGGATGAAAAAACCCGATCCGCGACTTTTACCTGCGCGTTTTATCTTAAAGGAACCTTTCAAGACAATAAATACAGTATTACAACCCGGTATCCGGGCGAAAGCGAATCTATTAAGGGACAATTGAAATTTGTTACTGATGGCGGACAAACGAAAGTCGAGATAAAACTCGAACGAGAACACGGTGGATGTGGAAACGTGCATCCTTTCGCGGCGGAAGACGGCGGTGGAATGCTGATGGAAACAAGTCACGGCCATTGGTTTGCGGTGCGAGTTGTTTCTGCAAAGAAAGCGTATTTTTACAGCCGTCCGAATTTGAGCGCGAGGAAAAAGCAATATGTTGTGAGTTATAATCCGATTCGTATTTTTCAAGTTAAAAATAGTTGGGTTGAAGCTGAATTCGAAGCGGAAAAGACCACTCGCGGCTGGATAAAAATGTCTGATTTGTTTCCTCTCGAAGCAAAGAAACCTAATAAATAACTGAGGCCTGATCGTAATCGTCATCAAATGATCCGGAGGAAACTGTGAGGGGAAAGCGATGAACGTCAATCTTAAATCACTCATCGGCAGGCTCAACGACACCTGCCGGAGCGCGCTGGAAGGGGCGGCGGGGCTGTGTCTTTCTCGGACCAACTACGACGTCGAGATGGGATGGCGCGGTTGAACAGGGACCTGACGAGGGCGCTCGATCGGCTGAAGACGGGCAATGCGCGCACGCCGGCCCTGTCGCCCCGGCTGCCGGTACTGGTTCAGGAAGCCTGGCTGTTGGCTTCGGTCGAATTCGGCGCGGCGAAGGTTCGTTCGGGACATCTGCTGATGGCGTTACTCGGCAATGACGATCTGGGGCGCCTGGCCGTCGACATTTCTCACGAATTCGCACGCGTCTCGCCGGAGTCACTCAGGAGCAAATTTGCCGACATCACCGCCGGGTCGGCTGAAGAGAGGGGCGCCACCAGTTTGGCGGATCAGCCTACGGGAGGCGGCGCGGGCGACGGGCCTGCGGTCGGCGTGCCGGGCAAGACGCAATCGCTCAATCAATTCACGATCGACCTGACAGCCAGGGCGCGCGAGGGAAAGATCGATCCTGTGCTGGGGCGCGATTTCGAGGTTCGCCAGATCGTGGACATCCTGACCCGCCGCCGCCAGAACAATCCGATCCTGACCGGCGAAGCGGGCGTCGGCAAAACCGCCGTCGTCGAAGGCTTCGCGCTGCGCGTCGCCCTAGGGGACGTGCCCGATCCGCTTAAAAACGTGGCCGTGCGTACGCTCGACCTGGGACTTTTGCAGGCGGGCGCGGGCATCAAGGGGGAATTCGAGAATCGTTTGAAGTCGGTCATCGAAGAGGTCAAGGCGTCGCCGCAGCCGATCATCCTGTTCATTGACGAAGCGCACACGATGATCGGCGCGGGCGGCCAGGCCGGGCAGAGCGACGCGGCCAATTTGCTGAAACCCGCCCTGGCGCGCGGCGAACTGAGAACAATCGCGGCCACGACGTGGGCCGAGTACAAAAAATATTTCGAGAAAGACGCCGCCCTCGCCCGCCGCTTTCAGGTCGTCAAGGTCGAAGAGCCGACCGAAGAGATGGCCGTCGTGATGATGCGGGGCCTGACCGAAACTCTGGAGAAACATCACAACGTCCGCATTCTGGACGAGGCCGTCGCCGACGCCGTTAAACTCTCGCACCGTTACCTCTCGGGGCGACAATTGCCCGATAAGTCGGTCAGCGCGCTCGACACGGCTTGCGCAAAAGTGGCGATCGGACAGGGGGCGACTCCGCCGGCGATCGAAGACGCCACTCGCCGGATCGCGCAATACGACGTCGAACTCGGAGCCTTGGAACGCGAAGCCGCCACCGGCGCGGATCACGCCGAACGCATGGCCGAATTGCGCGCGGCCAGAAAGGGCGAGGAAGAACGCCTTGCCCAACTCAACGAGCAGTGGACCAAAGAGCGCGGTCTGATCGACAGGATGCGCGAGATTCGCTCGCAACTCGAGTCGCAAGCCGGCGCCACGCAGGAGCCGGGCGCCGCCGAGGTCGATGCGCATTCGCTGCGCGCGGAATTGGCGGAGATGAACCGGCAATTGCGACTTGCGCAAGGCGAAACGCCGTTGATGCATCCCGTCGTAACTTCGCAAACGATCGCCGAAGTGATTTCGGGGTGGACGGGGATCCCGGTCGGCAAGATGCTGGCTGACGAGATCAACACGGTCCTACGACTTAAAGACAGGCTGGCTCGCCGCGTGATCGGTCAGGATCACGCGCTCGAGGCGATCAGCCAGCGCATACGCACTTCGCGCGCCAATCTGACAGACCCGCGCCGTCCCGTCGGGGTCTTCCTGCTGGTCGGCCCCAGCGGCGTCGGGAAGACGGAAACCGCGCTGGCGCTGGCCGACACGCTTTACGGCGGCGAACGGAACCTGGTGACGATCAACATGAGCGAGTATCAGGAGGCGCATACGGTCTCTTCGCTCAAAGGCTCGCCGCCGGGATACGTGGGCTATGGCGAAGGCGGCGTGCTGACCGAAGCCGTCCGCCGTAAACCATATTCGGTGGTGTTGCTCGACGAAGTCGAAAAAGCGCACCCGGACGTGATGGAGCTCTTTTATCAGGTCTTCGACAAAGGAATGCTGGAAGACGGCGAAGGTCGCGAGATAGATTTCAAAAACACCGTCATCCTGCTCACGTCGAACGCCGGCCTGGACATCATCCACAAACTCTGCGCCGATCCAGAAACGAAACCCGAGCCGGACGGACTGACCGGAGCGATTCGCCCTGAATTACTGAAGGTCTTTAAACCCGCCCTACTCGGACGCATGTCCGTCGTGCCGTATTACCCCATCAGCGATGACGTCATGCGCCAGATCATCAAATTGCAACTCGGCCGCATCGCCGAGCGTTTGAAAGAGAACCACGGCGCGGATTTCGGCTATGACGAGTCGGTCATCGACGAGATCGCCGGCCGCTGCAAAGAGGTCGAAAGCGGCGCGCGGAATGTGGATCACATTCTGACGCGGACGCTGTTGCCGGAAATGTCGGGCGAGTTTTTGTCGCGGATGGCAGAGGGAAAATCGATCTCGAAAGTTCGCATGACAGTGGATGAGCAAAAGAAATTTCAATATGAGATGGGGTGATGTCGCGAAGCTAAGATTAGAAGTCAAACACCCGCCACCAAGCCTAGCGGCTATGGTGGGGGCTTGGGAGATGTGAACAAGCCCGTTTGACCAGACCCAGCCAGGGCGAGAGAGTCACTCTTTCGCTATCGGGCTACGTTATTTGAGTTAGAACACCATGACGCCATCCGGCATGCCGAAGAGAATCTGGGGTTCAGAGGATTGCATGTCGAGCCATACTGGGGGACGACCCGATGGAATTGCCATCTGGTCGTCGGCTATCAATCGGGGGCGAGGAAGCGATGGCGGCTGGATTTTTCTGGCCAGCCGGAAGACGGACAGCCGCCTAAATTCATCCATATAAACGAAGAAAACTTCGAGGCTCCTCCCGGACGACAGAAAGTACTGCACCGGGTTGACGCGATGAAGAACGAGAATGGCCATTATTGGGTCGAACTGCAATGGCGCAAATGGACGTCGCGTTATGATTTGCCGGAAAAGGTCAGGGAGGAGATTGAGTTTTACAGAAAATCGAGGCGTTAATATGAGAACGGTGGTACGCTTCTTGCGGCAAACGCGACGGCCCGAACATGCATCTATGCGCCGTCGGCCAGAATTCGGGAAGAGACTTGGCTATTCCTGAAGAATGAGTATTTGAGGTGAACTATGTTCAGACAATTCAATTTCGCGTTTTTACTGGGGGTTCAGATCGCGTTATTTTCTCACGCGCCCGCTCAGCCTTCCTCGCCGCAACGCCCAAACGCGCAAGCTCAAAATCGTGACCTGCTGGTCAAGGAGATGCGCAGCGGCGCCGCGCTCGACGGGCGGGGCAAATTGTGGGCGGTGGTGATCGGCGTGTCCAGATACAAAAATCTGGCGCCGAAAGCTCAGCTCGAGTTTGCGCATCGCGACGCCGAAGCGTTCGCCGCTTTCTTGCGCAGTCCGAATGGAGGCGGTTTCCCCTCGAGTCAGCTCACGCTATTGACCAATCAGGCGGCGACGCTGTCGGCGGTTCGTAGCGCGCTCGGCACGACCTTGCCACGTTCGGCCGAGCCGGACGATGTGGTCGTCATTTTTTTCGCCGGGCACGGTGTGGTCGAAGGCGAGCGCGACGGGTATTTGCTGGCGCATGATTCCGACCCGCAAAATCTTTATGCGACGGCGCTCCAGCTTTCTGAGCTAAATCGCATCATTACCGAACGGTTGAAGGCGCGAACCGTGATTCTGATCGCCGACGCCTGCCACTCAGGGCAGTTGGGCTGGACCTCGCGCGGCTTGGCCGATGACATTATGATCAACCGTTTTCTTGAGGAGATCGGCAAGAGCGGAAAAGGCGTCTTTCGGCTTCTCGCTTCACGTCAGGATCAGCGCAGCTACGAGGGAAAAAATTGGGGCGGCGGGCACGGCGTCTTCACGTGGTTTCTGCTGGAAGGGTTGGCGGGCAAGGCTGACAGTGACAAAGACGGCTTCGTCCGCGTCGGTGAACTGCTCAATTTTCTTTCCGAAATCGTGCCGAAGGAGACCCAATCGTTGCAGCACCCTCGCGCCGCCGGAGACATTGACCCTCAGATGCCGATGGCAGTGCTCAGCGCCGCCGCCCGGGAAGTTAAAGATGTTGTCCCCGTCGCGTCGCCGACGATTCCAATCGAGCCGCGCGGCGCTCGCCCTCCGAATCGAACCCATCAAAGTCCGAAACCCGCGCCTCAGCTGGTTTCACTCGAGGTGCGTGGCGCCCCGGGACTCGCAATCTATCTCGACAAATCGTTTCGCGGGCGCGTGCGGCAGAGCGGCTCGCTGGTGATCAGACAACTTAAACTGGGCAGCCACGACCTTTTAGTGCGCTCGCCGAATGTCGAACCGATTAACCAGAAACTCTGGCTAACCACGGCGACGACGATTCTGGAAGTGAACGGAAGCGCTTCGCCCGATTCCCCGCTCGCCGCGCAAATCAAACAGGCGCTCAATAACAAGGACGTCGGCGCCGCGTTCAATCTCTACCAGCAGCTTATCGTTCGGTCGCCGAAGGACCCGCAGCGCGCCAACATCGAAGTCGCGCTGGGCGCCGTATACGAATCGATTGGTCAAAACGCGATCAATGTTTACGTCCAATCTTCGGGCATGGAAGTTCGGCCCGGAATGTTTCGAGAAGCCGCCGAGGCGTTTCGGTTCTTAAAGATTGTGACGCCGAACACCGATCAGAGCATCGAGGCGAAACTGAATTTCTGCGAAGGCAAAGCGAATTTTGACAACAAACAATTTCAGGAGGCCGTGGAGCGACTCAAACTCGCGACTCAAACCGACCCCCGCGCGGCCTACGCCTTCAGCGCGCTCGGGATGGCCTACCGCAATCTCAAGAAAGATGACCTGGCGCTTGACGCGTTCAAGCGCGCGGCGGAGCTCGCGCCTTCCTGGGCGCTGCCGCATTTACAAATGGGATTTCTCTATCGGGATGGCGGCAACCTGAATGTGGCCGAGGAGTCATTTAAAAATGCTGCCCGCGTCGACTCTCGCTATTCCTACGCCCAGGAGCAAATCATGCTCATCCACATGCAGAAAGGTGAGTATAAGAAAGCTGAGAGGTTAGGGAATGAAATCATCGCTAAATTTCCGAATTCAGGGAGGGCCTATTTATATCTGGGCCAGATTTACGATGATTCGAAGCGATGGGGGGCGGCGGCGGAAGCTTATGAAAAGGGATTGACTCTTCCTTCCGACATCAATCCAGGGGAGCGCGTAGACTATACGAAGCGGATGAAGAAATGCCGGAAGAAGGGTAAGTAGCAGTGGGGCGGACTTTAGTCTGCCCATGAGCCGGGCAGACTAAAGTCCGCTCCACTTCTTCCGCAGTAGCAGTGAAAGCCATGGCTAAATCAAGAAAAGCTAAACCTGCTGGCCTGATCCCCATTTACCTGCCGTCATTGACGGCGGGGCCTCTCGGCCACAATGACGCCGGACATCCGAACCGCCCACGCCTGTTGCTCGGCGACACGCCCGGGCCGTTGGGAATAAACGATCATGGCGATCCGAATCTGCGCAAGCCCTTTGGGGCGTCATCTCAATCAGCTCAACTGCGGATGGACCCCTTTATTGAGGAGGCGTACTGGAAGATCTGCGCGTTTGCGGCCAATGCCGTCCTGGTGACCGAAGCCGACGACGCCGAATTCAATCTGTTCGAAGGCAAAATCGAAGACAGAAATGTCGCCGAATATGTCAAACATCGAACAGAGTTTTTCGGTTCGACCGCCGCTTACCATACGTATGCGGCAATATCGGATGAAGAACATAAAGAGGCCAGGTATAGGGAAAACCAGATCGAATTCAGAAGCGAGGCTGAGAAAGTCTTTTATCGCTGGGTGAGAAAAGCTTATGAGAACATTGGGGTCGAGGATGTCCCGAACATGATCAGGAGCGGACAATCCGATGAGCTACGGCAGGAATTGGCGAAAGTACGAACGGCTTATGGCCGGGGCTTCCATGCCGGAGGTTTCAATCCGCGACCGAAGAAGAAAAAAAACAAGTACCGGCTCGGGACCATCAGCGAACACGCTACGGGCATGGCCGTTGACATCGAGGACAAGAAAAATCCTCAACTGGTTCTTTCCCAATGGGAGTTCATCGAGAAGCTGGCCGGAAAGAAAGTTGACCTGAGCTTGGCGCGCTGGTGGGAGAAGCCGCAGGACATGTGGCAGGACGTCAAGGATTTGAACGACAAATTCGTCGCCAAAGTCCAGGCCGAGGTCGCGCGCATTCAGAAAGCCAGTAAGGCGCCAAAGGATACGGATGACGCTCTTGCCGAGATTTTCAAAGGGGACCGCGAAATTAAGGACCTCAGGAAATGGGCTAACGGTTTCTTCACGCTGGAATGGGCGCTCGTCGACCAGTTGCACAAACATCATTTCCGGTGGGGGGCCACGTTCTATCCGGGTAATATTGATTTGCATCACTTTGAGTTAGCGAGCGGGGAAAAGGGAAAATGAACGACATGGCGGCAGGCGGCGCCGTGAGGGAGGGCGTATGAATCACGCCCTCCCTCACGGCGCCGCCTGCCGCCACTCACGGCGCGTCCATGCGCCAACCGCTATAACCACAGCGCCCAGCCAACCAATGGAGGTCTTAGTTGCCGACATACACACAGGACAACCGGTTTATCAGAATTGACACGACGCTCGGCGTGGATGAATTGCTGTTGCAGAGCTTCAACGGCGAAGAGGGGATCTCCAGGCCCTTTCATTTCGAGCTGGCGATGCACTCCGAGAACCGCTCGATTCAGTTCGATTCGTTAGTCGGCAAGAAGGCGACGGTCACCGTTTTCCTCCCCGACGGGTCGCCGCGCTACATCAACGGGATCATCAGCTCTTTCTCGCAGGGAGGCTCTTCGCCGCTTGAAGGCGGAACGGCCCCCACTGTTTTCACATCTTATTACGCCACGCTCGTCCCCTGGCTCTGGGCGCTGACCCGCACCAGCGATTGCCGCATTTTTCAGAACCTGTCCGTGCCCGACATCATCGCGAAGGTTTTCAAAGATCACGGCTTCTCCGATTTCGCCAACCGCCTCTATGGCGCCTTCGAGCCGCGCGAATATTGCGTACAGTACCGCGAGACCGATTTCAATTTCGTCTCGCGGTTAATGGAGGAAGAGGGAATCTTTTACTTCTTCGAGCACACCCAGGACAAACATATCCTTGTGCTGGCCAATCGCCCCAACGAATTCAAGCCTTCGCCGTTGCACAAAGAGGTCAGTTACAAATCAGTCATCGGCGATAAACGTAATGAGGATGTGATCAACGAATGGAACAAGACCCAGGAGGTGCGCTCCGGCCAATGGACGATGACCGATTACAACTTCCAACAACCGACCCTCGATTTGACGGCGACCGTCATCGGCATGGACGAACGCAAGCTGGAGATATACGATTATCCGGGCGAATACCGCGAGAAAGGCCAGGGCGAGCGATATGCCGGCATCAGGATGGAAGAGGAGCAGACCCCGATGATTGTCATCAGCGGGTCGGGCGCTTGCGCGGGTTTTACGCCGGGTTATCGGTTCGATCTGCGCGATCATTACCGGCGTGATTTCAATAAGAGCTATGTTCTGACTTCGGTCTATCATTCCGCCGATCAGGGGACTGATTACCGCAGCTCCGCCGAACAGGCTGCGGCTGAATTCCATTACGCCAACAGTTTCCAATGCGTCCCTCATCCGACGGCGTTCCGCCCGCTGCGGCTGACGCCTACGCCGGTCGTTCACGGTTCCCAGACCGCCATCGTCGTCGGTCCGGCCGGCGAGGAAATTTACGTGGACAAGTATGGCCGCGTAAAAGTGCAGTTCCACTGGGACCGTGAAGGCAAGTACGACGAAAACAGTTCCTGCTGGGTGCGCGTGTCGCAGAATTGGGCCGGCAAACGCTGGGGCGCGATGTTCATCCCGCGCATCGGTCAGGAAGTTATCGTGGATTTTCTTGAAGGCGATCCCGATCAGCCAATCATCACAGGCCGGGTTTACAACGGCGATTCAATGCCGCCTTACGCCTTGCCTGACGAGAAGACCAAGAGCGCGATCAAAAGCTATTCGTCGAAAGGCGGAGGCGGGTTCAACGAGATTCGCTTTGAAGACAAGAAAGGCGAAGAGCAAGTCTTCATTCACGCCGAAAAGCAGCAAGATAATCGCGTCAAGAAAGATTCTCTCGAATGGGTCGGGGCCGAACGCCATCTGATCGTCAAGCAAGACCAACTGGAAAAAGTCGAAGGCGACAAGCATCTGCAAATCAAAGGCGATCAGAACGAGAAAGTGGACGGCACGGTCTCGCTCAAAGCCGGAATGGATTTGCAGGAGAAGGTCGGGATGAAGGCCGCGCTCGACGCCGGGGTGGAGATTCATCTGAAAGCGGGAGTGAACCTGGTCATCGAATCAGGCATGACGCTGACGCTCAAAGTCGGGGGCAACTTCATCAACTTGAATCAGGCCGGCATTTTCATTCAGGGAACGATGGTGATGATCAACAGCGGTGGCGTAGCAGGTTCTGGTTCAGGCGCGTCGCCCGAAGCTCCCAAAGACCCCAAAGAGGCCGACAAGGCCGATCCGGGGGCCAAGCCCGAAATGCCCAAGCCGAAGACGCCGGTCAAGCCGAAAACTTACAGCCCTGGCGCGTTGGCGCTAAAACAGGCGGCGCAGAGCGGAATGCCGTTTTGCGAAATATGAGCGGCGTGATAACAATCCCGTGAGGATATGGCCATAACAAACGAGGCGATAATACAGACAATCAGCGGCGAACTGTTCAAGAACGAGGAATTGAATGTTTTCGCCGTGCTCGACGGCGCGTCGATCCCCGAACTGCTCCAACGGCTTTATGAACAACAGCCGCAACACGTCTGCCTTTACCGAGGCGAGCTGGAGCCGGATATGGCCGAAGTCGCGCCTTATCTGGTGAGGCTGGAGAAGGACTCGGATTTTACCGACTGGCTGATTGAAAAAGGCTGGGGAGAGCATTGGGGAATCCTCGCGCTGAGCCGCGAAAGCCTGAGCGCGATGCGCCGCCATTTTCGCGCCATTCTGGTCGTTTACACTCCCGAAAACAAACCGGTCTATTTTCGTTACTACGACCCGCGAGTAATGCGGGTTTATTTACCGACGTGTAATGTCGAAGATCTGTCTAAAGTCTTCGGGTCGGTTGACCATTACCTGCTGGAAGACGAAGACTCGAAGACGGCCCTACGATTTCGCAATGACTCGGGAGAGTTAAGGCAGGAGAAAATATCCCTGACCACCTAAGGTAAGGCGATCTACGGCGCGAGCGCTCGGGGCTGCGGGAGCAGGAGGTTAATTGATGGGGTCTTTCATTGAGACTATCAGCAGGGCGATGAAAGAAATTAAGGAGAAATTCGCCTCTGCGCCACCCAGTCCGGTTGTGAAGTGCCCCGCCGGCGCCGTCACCGAAGAGGAAGCGAGCCAGCTTTTCAAGGAACTGGCGAATCAGAAACACATTCCTTTCGATTTCCCGGACGATTGCTGTTATTCGCGCGCCCACGAGATGTGCAGGATCATGAACGAGAAAGGGGTCAAGTGCGGTAAGGTGTGGAATTACGCGCACGATTATCCGGGCGGCGCCGGACTTAAAGCCGACACGCCCAACAATCCTGACGGGCATGTCAACTGGCGCTATCACGTCGCGCCGACGGTCAAGGTTTGTGGCAGTGACGGCAAAACCAGGGATATGGTGATGGACCCGTCGCTGTTCGGCGGCCCCGTGACCGTTGACGAATGGAAAAAGAGGCAGCAGGACGACAAATCGAAAATCGAGCCGACGGATGACAAACCCTATTTTCGGGGGCCCGGCGGTAGCCCGATGGTCGAAGACAAGGACGGCTCTAGAACCAAAGTGAAGCTTGCGGACCACACCAAGAAGCGTGACGAGCGCAAGCTTTCTAAAGGCAAGTAGGTTCTGTTATGAAATTCAAGGGTACCAGGATCGGATTACATCTTCGCGTTCTCCCGCTGATTTCGTTGTGCGTCTTCGGCGCGGGTTTTCAAGCCAATTGCGGCAATAAGGAGAAGAAAATGGAAAGCTCAAGCTATGTCGTCGGTTTGGTGGATAAGTTTGAGGTCGCTCCCGCCGGCGATAGCGACACGTTGAGTCTGCTCAATCAGGGGGAGTACAGAATCAGCAAGAAAGACCGGAAGTACGACTGGTACGCAAATGTCATCAGAGATTTCAAGGCGGAAAGGAGGCCCCTCTTCGTCGAATTCGAGCCGATTGAGAAGAAAGTCCTGAACATTTTTCTTCCGTCGGAATACCAAATTGAGTATGTCGCGGATCAACCGAAAGATGGGAAGTTGAATGTCGCTCTACTGATGTCGCCGGCGCTATATTTTTTGAAGACGACGCGGAAGGGTTACGAGGAGATGCGAAAGTTGCTGACGGAGAGCGTGAAAAACCAATCCGTCGTATTGGTGACAACCGACACTGATACAAAAGAAATTCTGGACGCGCGCCTTCAGCCGTGACATCTCAGGCGCGAAGACGGCAAAACCTGTAGTAACTGAAAGGAAAATTTATGCCTCCGGCAGCTAGAATAACTGACATGCATACATGCCCCATGGTGACTGGGGTCGTCCCCCACGTCGGCGGCCCAATCATCCCGCCTTGCTGCCCGCAAGTGCTAATCGGCTTCCTGCCGGCGGCGCGCGTGACCGACATGGCGATCTGCGTCGGTCCGCCGGACGTGATTGTAAAAGGGTCAATGACCGTGATGATCGGCTTCCTGCCGGCGGCGCGCATCGGAGACCTGACGGCGCATGGCGGGGTGATCGTGACGGGTTTTCCGACGGTCATCATCGGGGGATAAACGATCGACGGGAGATGACAGATGTTAAAGATTCGGCCTGAACAATCGGAGGCGTTTCAACCGGTGGCGGAGGCCGCTTTTGTGGCGGAAGTCGTTGACTACCTGAGAAAGACGCGCCCTCAGGAGGTCGTTCGTCTTCCCGGCGGCCCGACCACAATCGCAGAGATACCGGATGAAATCTTGTCAAGTATGGTCCGAGGCGGAATTGCCCGCGCGCGCGAATACGGCATTACCTGGCGCTCTACTCTGGCCGGTTTTGTAGCGCTTATGTTTATCTCTGCCCCCAACTTCGACGATCACCCTCTGCTGAAGAGAGCTTTGCTCGATAATGACACTGATCCGAACAGCAGATTGGAAAAGCTCATTCAGGATTCGACTGAGCAGAACTGGGAGGCGGTAAGACAGGCATACGATGCGAGCGCTTGGGGTTTGAAGGAGCAGGAGGTTAATTGATGGAGTCTTTCATTGAGACTATCAACAGAGCGATGAAAGAGATTAAGGAGACATTTGCCTCCGAGCCCCCCGCGCCGGTCGTGAATCGTCCGGCCGGAGCCGCCGCCGAAGCGGAGGCGAAAAAGAGCCCGCAAGACGACAGATCGAAATTGGCGCCAACCGATCCGGATACAAAATAAATTCTGGATGCGCGCTTTCAGCCATGACCTTCCATCGCCGCCGCCCACCGCAGCTTCGCCATTCAGGGAGAGATGTTCGCGCCAAGCGACCGGGCGAAAAGAATCACGACTAAGTTGATGGGCCAATTGCCTCGCCGTGACCGGCTGATTCGCCTCATCACGTTGCAATAGCCTTGGTCGTGGGCCTTTTATACTCTTCGCCTGTGGCGCCAATGATCCTTTCCCTGGCGGCCAAACAGTGGCCGTCGCCTGAATGCCAACGGCATAGCGCTACTG
>WNFZ01003115.1_pt1 | contig 22072 bp, 26 predicted proteins | sample 5400081 | NCBI WGS metagenome assembly WNFZ01 (sample SAMN13153365, study PRJNA577476) | soil metagenome | isolation source: 80 cm soil or saprolite under grassland replicate 1 | place: USA:California | collected 2016-06-15
AGATGCCATCTCGACGACCACGGCCCCCAGAAGGAACCCCCGAGGTCGCCAAGATGGCCACTGCGCGTTTTTGACTCGCCGCTCTGCCCGCGCTGGTCTCATCTGGCCATCAAAACAGTACGCCGTCACCTGGCAGCACAGAAGGAGGACAACATGATCACAGTTGGAAACAAGAAGCAAGGCGCAAGCGGGATCTATGTCGGGCGTCCGACGCCGCTGGGCAATCCGTTTCGCTGCATCGCGAGGTGGAGCAAGCTGCGGTCATTCGCGACTACGAAGATTGGCTTGCGGACCAACTGCTCGATCCCCGCAGCGCGGCGAGTATTGAGATTCATCGGCTGGCCGCGTTGGCGAGGAAACAGGATCTGTGCCTGGTCTGCTGGTATGCGCCGAAGGCCTGCCATGCCGACATCATCAAGCGCACGATCGAGGCGATGGGTAGCGAGTAATCGATGAGGCTCAGGAGCGAGGCGCTGGCGCTCATTCCGGCGGCTCGCTTTTAATGGTCCTCCCCATAGCCCCTACGCATGGCGCCAACATCTCGAGGCCGGAAACGCCCGTATCCGCACTATTGCGATGGATTTACTTGAATTGGCCCTGATGGTCAGGAGCAGCGACGCGACATTGGCCCGCGATTGCTTGAGTGCGCAGGTGATAAAATGATGGTGCTGGGCATACCCACACGATGGTGACGATCGATGCACCCAGGAGGAACCGATCTGTGGTGACACATCTGAAGTTGGCCTGTATCGCGGTTGTGTTCCTCTTGCTCGCTCTTGCCGCCTGTGGCAGTGAAACGGCCCCGGCCGCGAGCGATCCTCCGGGCGCACTGGTGCGGCTCCCAGGCTGCCCTCAATGACCCCGCGCTGGGCACGCTGGCTGATACCTATCCGGCCACGCTTCCCGCTATTGCCGGCGACACGCTGACGATCTACGGCGCCCATCGCCGCATGGTCCGCTACGATCCAAGCTCGCCCGACCTCCCTCCCGTGTTACAGCGTCTGATACATGAGGTCATGGTATTGCGGGGGCGCTTTTAGAAGTCTCGTAGTCGGTAGCATTCACACGTCTTTACTGCACAACGTCCTTAATGGCTTGCTCCACCCGTTCGCGCCTCGGCACCCCAATGATGGTCGCTCGTGCCCTACCCTCGCTATCGATAACCACAATCGTCGGATGCCCGCGTACCAGGTAGCGGGCCGCAAGTTCCTGACTTGCAGGGGAATTGAAATCGACCCGCATAAAGCGCAGGCGGGTTCCATGGGTCTGTTCAAGCCCATCCACGATGGGCGCGGTTTGCGCTCACGGCACTCAGTTATCGGTGTAGAAGAAGAGCAAACCTGGACCGACAACAGCCGTCGTGGGCGTCGTGGGCTGGCTGCTTCCGCATCCGCTCAGCGCGACAGCTACAAGCCCTAGCAGCGTCATCGCGCGGGCAACCAGAATAAATAGACGCATCTGCCCTCCCTGTACCCTTTCACTTATCGTAAAGCTTCCCCGATCCTTGTTATATTACCATTCGCCGCATGGAGTTGATACAACCGAGGGGCGGCGCTCGTGCTTCCGCCCCTCCGCAGTCAGTGCTAGCGTCGCGCCCGCATGATAATCTGGCGCAGCGCCATCCCACCGAGCAGGAGAACAATCGCGCCCAGGAGCGCATACCCAGACCCGTGCGGCTGACCGTCACGGTTCGTGGCAGATTCGTCGGACCAGCAGCGCCAGCCGGCCCTGCGGTCGGCTTTCTGGTCGGCGCGGTAGTCGGCTGTGCAGCCCCGCCGGCTGACGTTGCCGTCGGCGTCAGTTCCGCCGCTTCAGTCGGCTCCAGCCTGGCCGTCGGCTAGGCACTCGGGTCTTTACTTACCCGGAATGTCAAGGCACCGTCGCTGTGGCCGTTATCGTCGGGGGTGATGGCATTCCACTTCACTGCGTAGATTCCATCGCCCAGTCTACCCTTGAGCGCGCCGCAGCAGAATCACGGTAAGCCAAACAAGCAGCGCGATGGTCGAGCGTGGGTGGCGGTGAAAGGCGCGCGGGAGGCGGTGCTGGCGCGTTCGACCTGGTTGGCGTCGACACGTCGGCGAGTTGGACGCTGAGGCGCTATGCGGCCGCGGGGTACCGGCGATCTGCAAGCTGGCGTTGATTCCGGTCGAGCTGGATAAAGTATGCGAAGCCGACATTAAGGGCTGTCATTCTTACATGATGACTTCCTAAATGCGCTCCAGCATCGAGGCACATGCCTGACCGGCCACGCGCTGCGTAGGTAGCACTGGCCAGCATATAAGCCGTCGATAACGCCGATGTTCACAACCGCTTGGATACGGCCAAGGGCAGCGCCGATCGCATTGGACGAGCTGCCGACCTGGTGGTATGCGGCCGTTGCGGTAGCGGCCAGTACGATCCCGTTTGTCGCGGCACCGCCTTAGCCCGATTGCGGCATCGCGGTGCCCCACCAACAGTAGGCCGACCACTTTGCGACTTCAGCGATATACCCTGCCTCGATCTGCTCGATCACGAAGCCACCTTGCCTGATGAGCGACGGAATGTCCCGTCTCAGATACAAGCCCTGGAATAGCCAATGATATATCGCCTCCAGCCGAACCTGCCAGCGGCGCACGTGTTGATCGGGTGCAAGCCCGAGTTCAAAGAAGATAAATGTTCCGCCTGGCTTCAAGACACGTGCTAGACTGTGAATGGCCTCCACTACGCCGGGAATAGTGCATAGGGTGAAGGTGCTCACCACCGTGTCGACGGCCTCGTCAGCCAGAGGAATATGCTCCCCCGGCAGGTCGAGAAACTCAACATCCAGTGGTGTTCGGCGCTGTTGCCGTTTGGCGAGCCGTCGCATGCCCGGGTTGGGTTCGAGCGCATAGAGCTTGCACACTCGTGCTGGATCGTAGTACACGAAGTTGACGCCTGAACCGACGCCGATCTCCAGGACGGTTCCGTGCGCCAGAGGGATGATTCGCTGGCGAATATCTCGGATGGGTTTCGGATTGCCGAGTATGCGGATGAGCTGGGGGTAGACTTGATCGCGGTACACGGCCATCGCTGTCTCCTACAATCGTGAGGCACCCACTGGCCTGTGGCGGAGCTGCCGCGACGCGCTCCGCGACCCGTTTATCTATGAGCTTTTGCCAAGACGTTCACGCTGATCACACGCACCACAGTCAGCGCCATTCCGGCGGCCGCGAGTTTCAAAAGGCCTCACGCCGTTCTCGTGACAATCCCAGAAGCATTGCGGGACGGGTGGCCTGGATCAGCAACATGGGCTGAAGCCCCCCGCTGAGCTGTCGAACCTGTGTGATCTGGAAGCCTGTTTCCAGAACCATCCGCTCGGTCGCTCGGTTCCAATGGCAATTGCCCATGCAGCGCGTCGTTAATGGCACCAGCGCATCCTGGACCCATGCCACTATTTTGCCTTGTGCGCGCACGTGTTCGAGAAACAACAAGCTGCCTCCCGGCTTGAGCACGCGCCAGATCTCGCTCAGGCCGCCCTCTGGATCATGCACTGAACAGAAGACGAGCGTTGCTACAACACTATCGAACTGCGCATCGGGGAACGGGAGCGCCTCGACTGGGGCGCGCGAAAGTCGGATGGGCACAGCAGCATCCCCCTGGCTTCTCTCTGCAGCGACGAGCATCGCCACGTCCGGCTCGACCGCCTCCACGCGCTGCACGCGGGTGGGATCATAAAAGGGGAAATTCTGGCCTCCACCGGCGCCGACTTCGAGCACGACCCCATGAGCCTGGCCGACGATTTCACGCCGCAAGGGATCGAACATCCGCCGGACCAGCGCCTGCTCCATCATCCAATTATACACAGCGGCAAAACGGGGGTAGGATAGGCTTTCGGCTTCAAGCTGGTGGCTCACATCATTGCCCATCGTATCGCTCCTCTGCGCGGTTCAACATCAGCTTTCCTGTTTAGGATTGCTCCTGAAGCGTCGGCTCCGACGTTTCCGCTCGTACTGACTGTGCTGTCCCACTGTGTCGCTGCGCCCAGCTCAGGCTATACAGCAGCAGCGCCAGCCCAAACAGCTGTGCCGACCGAATCCCAGCGGGCAGCACCAGCGAGTCGGCGCGCAGCGCCTCTATAAGCAGCGACGAGAGCCCTTGCAGGCCGAGATAGGAGACCCACAGCGCCCCAAGTGGCAGCAGGCGCCGCGACAGCCGCCATAAGAGGAGCAAGCTGCTAAGCGCCGCCAGCGCGAAGTAGATCTGCGTCGGGTGCCGCACAGCCCCGAACAGCGGCACACCCCACGGCAGGCTGGTTGACACGCCAAAGGCCTCACCACTCAGCAGCAGGCCGACGCTGGCGATCGCCTGCACCGCGGGTAGGGTCAGCGCTGCGCTATCCGCCAGCCTCAGTGCATCGAAGCCATTGCGGCGGCACCACACGGAGCCAGCCAGCAAGCCTCCAAGCAGCGCACCCGGCCAGGCGAAGTCGCTCACGCGCAGGGCGAGGAACAAGCCTGGACTCCGGCCATACAGGTCCAGGTTGAACAGGCCGTACCACAGCCGCGCCCCGATTACTGCGACGATGAGTACGGGGTAGAAGCAGCTATCAGCCTGGCGAGCGAGCGGCGCCCCGCCATGTGCGTGTGCGACGCGTGCTATGAGCCATCCTCCCAGGATGATTGACAGGAGTAGGAGTAGGCCGCCACTGTTCAGGCGCAACGGACCGATCTGTACCAGTGGATACATGGGTTATTTCCCTTCGCGGAGCAACTGCTCTACCGTGCCTGCGACGATGCTGCGCGGCATCGGCCCGCGGTAGACCGCGCGAATCACGCCGCGGCGGTCTACGAAGAAGCTCGACGGCAGCGAGACTGCCTGGTAGGTCCGGCTCACCTGCCCATCCGGGTCGAGCAGCGCCGGAAAGGTCAACTGATGTTCGCGCATAAAGGTGGCCACCGCGCTCGGGTCTTCTTGCAGATTCACCGCGACTACTGCGAAGCCTTGATTGTAATACTGCTCGTAGGCTGCCTGGATGGTCGGCATCTCGACGCGGCACGGTGGACACCAGGTCGCCCAGACGTTGATCAGCAGCACCTGTCCCTTGAGATCGCTCAGCGCGACCTTCGTGCCGTCAAGGCTGGTGAGCGTGAAGTACGGCGCAGGATGATCGGCCTGCGGTGCAGGTGCGGTCACCGCGTCGGTGGCGGCCGCCGGGGCAGCAGTGGTTTGCTCTGGCCGTACACGGGTTGCCGCAATGAAGAGACTGCCCAGGATCAGCACAGTGGCGAGGAACCAGTTCCGCTGATGGTTCGTTAACGCGATCATCGGTCAATCCATGCTACTTTCTTCACATGCTGGTCTGGATCTCTTCGAGCCAGGTGAGGATCCATTGATATTCGCTGCGGATTTGACGAGCATGAAATGCAAGCACCCGCTGCTGTGCTTCGATGGCTGCACATGCCTCATCTGCCAGGTGTTGCAGGTTCTGAAGATACGCGAGCTGACCCTCAACATAGGCCAGGCGCTTTTGCAGAATCGCTTGCCGTTCTTCCAGCTCGAGATAGTCGAAGAACGCCACGCGGGTGAAAAACTCCGCGTCATTTGCAACTTGCTCGGGTGGAAAATCGCACAGATTGCTGTGCAGCAAGTCGATTCCGCGCTCGGTCAGGTGATAGATGTGGCGATTTGGCTTACCTTCTTGCGGCACCACCTCTCGTACGACCGCGCCCAGTTCTTCAAAGCGCTTGAGCGCCGGGTAGAGAACCTTGTTATTCAGCGAGATGGTCCCGCCAAGCGCCAGCTCGATGCACTTTTTTAACTCGTAGCCATGCTGTGGTCGTTGCCGCAGCATAGCTAAGATCACAATCTCACCATACATATGTTACTATATCCTATGTTACTATCACCTATATCATGAGTATAACACTGCATAGTGCTTTCAGTCAAGCGATTCTTTTGTGTCTCACTGTGGCGCACCGCGGTCTTGAGACAAACCAGCACTTGACAGTGTGCAAAAAGGTTGTATAATCGAACTAAATTCGTTGTATTTTCGAACTATATGTCATACGATTCATCAAGCAATCGCGCACTCCAAGAGCAGATCACCGCGTTTATTCGGGCCTTTGGACTTCATCGGCCCGAGCAAACCCCCTGCGGTGAGCCAGTCTCAGTCGCCGAAGCGCACGCGCTGATGGAGCTGAGCCGCGCCGCGCCGCTGTCACAGAATGACCTCGCACACCGCTTGCAGCTGGAGAAAAGCACGATCAGCCGGCTGGTCGGGCTGTTGGAAGAGCGAGCTTGGATTACGCGCCTGCGCAGCGCGCACGATAGGCGTGTGATGGAGCTGCGGCTGACAGAAGCGGGCCAGCAGGCCGCCGCGCAATTAGCCATAGCGCGGCAAGCGAAGTTTGTGCGCCTGCTCAGCGCCATCCCAGAGAGCCAACATCCGGCGATTCTTGAGGCCCTACGTCTGCTCACGGAGGCATTGAATGACTAGCAGTGACATCCGCCTTCCCAAGCTCTTGCGTTCGCGCGTCGTGGTAGCCGCGCTCAGCGCTGGTACTGCGATTCTTGCAAGCCTGAGTGTGTTATCTATAACCTATGATTCGCTCATTTTTACGCCAAGGGTTCTTTGCAGCTTAATAAGGTCGTCTGTGGGTTGTCTATCAAGAAACCTGTGATCTTTACCGAGCCTTGGTGAACCGCATACGACCTTTGACGAGAAAATACGCGAATGATGCCTTTCGAGCTGAGCAAAACAACACACATCTTTACGATGACCCAGACCGGAGGCGTGCAACAGGTCATTGCGAAAGACGCTGGCGACGCTGCGCAAATCGCGCTCATTCAACAGCACCTGCAGCAGGAGGCTACGCAGTTTCGAACCGGCAATTTCTCAGATCCGGCGCGCCTGCACGGCGAGGAGATGCCTGGCCTGAGCAACCTCAAAGCAGGGGCGACTAGGATCAGGGTCGAGTACGCGGCACTCCCGAATGGCGCACAGTTGACCTATACCACCGACGACCTTCAGCTGATCACCGCCTTGCACCAGTGGTTTGGCGCGCAGCTCTCAGATCACGGCCGCGACGCGACTGACCACTAGCTATTGGCCACCGGGCGCATCCGAGGCACGATGGTTGTGGGCTGGCGGCTGGGTTCGATCGCCCAGAAACGTGGCTTGACCAGCAGGACGACCAGCGGACAGATCGCCCTCCCCCGAGTACGACGTGCAAGAAAGCGTCGGGGTGTACCCGCTCGGCCAGATCGACAGTCAGTTGACAGGCTGGCTGATCGAGATGTGCAACGCCGCCAACCAGCCCATTTCCGCCGCGGCGTAACGACGCGCAGATATCCTGCGCCCCATAAGCACAGGCCCATCTGCCCGCGGGATTTGCCGCTATCCACTCGTCACGTGCTCTGCGACCGGGCCGTGCGGCGGCGCGATGAGATAGCTGAGCGCCAGACCGACAACACCAGCCAGGAACGGCGCGCCCAACCACATATGGATACGCCACCAGACCCCGCTGCTCAGAATGAGCGCCGCGAAATAGAGCAGAAAGAAGCTGAAAGGCGTCGCGAAGCTGAACACGCGCAGCGCCCGCATGCGATCGACCGATGGTTTGAGCAGTGCCAGCAACGCGTCGGCCAGCACACCGCCGGCCAGCGCTGCCAGCACCACAGGCCAGTGCTGCCCCGCATAGCTGATACCCAGGGTGAACATGAGCGTTGCGTTCGCGCCCAGGAGCAGTGTCATGCTCCCGATCGGTAATTGCCAGCGCCGGATGGCCAGCAGGATGAACCCCATCGTGATCGCTGTGGGAAGCAGCACACTAGTAATGCCGGCGACATTCCAGAAGTAGGTTTCGCCGACCGGGCCACTCCCGCCGATGATATTGGCATGGGTGAAGGCGTTGGCATATTGGGTGAAGAAGGTGAAGAACGAAAGGACGGTTAGCAGCGACAGCAGCGCCGGCAGCAGGCCCGCCCAGTTCCTGCGATCGTCCGCGCCAGTGCGCCGCCATGCAGCTCGGAGCGGACCACTCGTGAGCAACACCGCGCCGGTTGCCAGCAGCAGATGCGCCGGGCTGAGGAGCGCCTCTTCGTCGGCCTCGAAGCCAAAGGGCGAATGCCAGGTAAAATCCACCCCGCCGCCCAGCGCGAAGATGATGAAGCCCAGCAACGATAGCATATACCCAGTGGGCAAGGCCTGTCTCCAATCATACCCACGATTCACATTGCGGATGTAGCTCGGCACCAGCACCGCGCCCGCGGCCATCAGGCCACTGTAGAGGATGCCATGCCAGGGTGTGAAGAACGTCTCAATCGAGTTCTGAAAGGTATTGTGATACCAGCCGTCCAGGAATGTACCTGCAAAAATCCAGAGCGACGCTAAGGCCAGCAGCCAGTCGAAGCGGCGACTGCCGCCGAGCAACGAAGCTCTGGAATCCGCCGCTGGTGTGTCCGATGTCTGGATCGTGTTCGTGAATGCCATGTCGATTACCCTCCGTTGGCATATTTGGTTCATGCGAGCAGTATGCCAGACACAGAACGAATCGGCATCAGCGGCGGCGCGGATACGGCGCGATCAAAAACGATCGCCTGAAAGGCGATCGGCTCCACACTGTGTGGACAGGCACTACACCATCGATCGCAGGCTATCGGGCGGTGGGATCGTCGTCGAGCGACGCGATCCCCTCACGGAGCGCGTAGAGGGCGACTTGAATGCGGGTCGCGAGGTGCAATTTGCTCAGAATGTTGCTCATATGGGTGCGCACGGTCGGCTCGCTGATTCCGAGTTGCTCGGCAATCTGACCATTGCTCAGCCCGCGCGCCACAAGCCGCAGCACCGCTACTTCGCGCGCGGTCAGCGGCTCGGGGGTGGGCGGGCGCTCGGCTGGGCGCGCAAGCTCGCGCAGCACCTTGCGTGCGATCTGCGGATGCAGCGAGGACTCGCCGCGATACACCTGCCGGATCGCGCGTACTAAGTCCTCTGGCCCAGTGTCCTTCAGAAGATAGCCGAGCGCCCCGGCCTTAATCGCCGGGAACACCTGGTCATCCCCGGCAAAGCTGGTCAATACCAGAATGCGCACGTGCGGCAGACTCGCTGCGATCTGGCGAATCGCCGTAATGCCGTCCGACTCAGGCATCACCAGGTCCATGAGGATGACGTCCGGCCGGAGCTGCTCGGCTGCCACGACGGATTCGTCACCGTCGGCGGCCTCGCCGACAACGACGATATCCGGCTCCGTCGCCAGTAAGGCGCGGATACCGCTGCGAACGATGGCGTGGTCATCAGCAATGACGACGCGAATAGTATCGCTCATCGTGGCAGCTCCACGCGCACACGCGTCCCGGCGCCGGGGGCGCTGCGGATGGTGAGCGTACCGCCAAGCTGGGCAGCGCGCTCCTCCATGCTGCGCAGCCCCATTCCGCCGCGCGGCTGGCTCGTCGTCATCGCGAATCCCCGCCCATCATCGGCGACTTCCAGCACAATCGCACCATTCGCCTGCTCAAGCGAAAGCGTAATCGCATGGGCCTGGGCGTGTTTGAGCACGTTATTCAGCGCCTCCTGTGCGATCCGGTAGAGTTCGGGTTCGACATCCTCGGGAAACGTTTCCTCGCCCTCGACGATCAGTTCCGCGACCAATCCAGTGCGGGCTTCGACGGCCTCCAGCCGCTCCTGGAGCGCTGCGACCAGTCCCTCTGCTTCCAGGTCCGGCGGCCGCAGTTCGAACAGCAGGGCGCGCATCTCTCCGAGGGCCTGTTGGGCGGTGCGCCGGATGGTCTGCAACTGCTCGTTGGCCTGCTGCGTCGCGCCGGCCGCTAGCTCTCGGCTGGTCGCCTCGGCCTGCAAGGTCAGGCTGTAGAGCGTCTGAGTCAGCGAGTCGTGCAGCTCGCGCGCCAGGCGGTTGCGCTCGTCCGCCGCCGCCAACTCCTCGGCCTGCGCTGCATACTCTTGCAACTGGCGATGCGCCGCCTGGAGTTCAAGGAGCAATTGCTGGCTCTCGGCGCGCGTCGTCTCAGCCTGGTTCGTCATGTGCGCGTAGGCGGCGACGAAGACATACCCGGCGCCATACAACAACAGCAACGCAAGCCCGTCGCGCACGCTTTGGGTTGTCAGCAGGCCAATCGCCATGACAAGAGTGAAGATGCCAATCCAGCGGAAACTGGCCGGGCGGGGGAGCACCAGCATCGCCTGCGCACTCAGCGGCAGCCATAAGGCCGCGAAGAAATCCTGATGCGGCGGGAGCAGCAAGAGCACGAATAGGAGCCCGGTCTGTACGGCCAGATAGAGATGCAGAGACCAGGGAGCGCGCATGCGCAGCCAGGGCTCGACCACCAGCAGGATGGCAATGGCGAGCAGCAGCACGGCGGCGATGGAGCGGGCAGGATGGTTGACGAGAACGTAGAAGCCCAGCCCGCGGATCGCGACGGCGAGCAGGACGAGGAAACTGAGGAGATAGAAGAGAGTGTATTTACTACGTGCCACGTCAGTCGCGCGCCTGACCACTCAACCAATGACCATGTGAGCAGTATACCAGGAATGTGTCGCAACCACATCGCCCTGAGTATGGAGGCGAACCTGATCAGCACGATCAGCGCTCGGGCGCTACCCTCCACATGGCGTGGAGAGGTGCTACGACATCTGGTGTAGATGGAGCATCGATCCTGTAGCGCGTCCGCTTGTATACCCAGCCCATGTTCCGCGGTAGCCAGCGTATGTCGCTTCTTGTGCGACATCGCGATACTGGATGTAGGCGGCGGAATGACGTAGAATACTGTCACTTCAGCCTAGTAGTCTATCGCACAGTTCGATGGACGGGAGGTAGTCTGTGGCGGCGCCTGCGTCTCCTATCCGCATCTTCCTGCTTGGTCGCTTCGAGGTCGCCCATGCGGATCGCAGCGTGCCTGCCGCGGCGTGGACGCGGCGTAAGGCCGCCGCGCTGCTCCAGCGCCTGGCCCTGGAGCGGCGCTTGCTGAAGGATCAGGCGATTGAGTTCCTCTGGCCGGAGGCCGACCCGACAGCTGGTGCCAACAACCTGTACCGTACGCTGCACGCCCTGCGCCAGACCCTCGACACGGCCCTCGGTCCCGGTACAGCCGAGGCAACACTCACATTTGCCGACGGCGTGCTCAGCCTGGCTGAGATGGCCTGGGTCGATGTCCGTGAATTCGAGCGGTTGTGTGCCGAGGCGTCGGCCGCGCCCGCCATGCTGCAGCCAGCCTCCCTTGAACAGGCGCTGGCGCTCTATCAAGGCGATTTGCTGCCGGACGAGCGCTACGCCGAATGGACCTTTGGGCCGCGTGAGGCGCTCCAACAGCGGCGCCGCGCGGCCTGCCTGGCGCTCGCCGCGCACCAGCGTGACCGCCACAGATACGCCGATGCGATCGCCGTGCTCACGCCGCTGCTCACGCAGGATGCGGCCGACGAGCTGGTCCACCGCGAGCTGATGCGCCTCTACGCCCTGGCCGGTCGGCGCCACGAGGCGCTGCGCCAGTACCAGGCCTGCGTGGATGCGCTCGCCACCGAACTTGACGTACCGCCCGAACCCGAGACAGCTGCACTGTATACACAGATCCTGGCCGGCGAGCTGGTGCCACCGCCATCTCCGCCGCTCTGGGTGCCGCCCGCGCCGGTCGCCTTGGAAGTGGAGCAGGGCACGCCGCTGGCCGGGCGCCAGGCCGAACTCGATACCCTACACGCCTGGATGCACACGAGCTGGCGTGGTCCGGGCCGGACGATCCTGATTGCGGGCGATTCGGGCGTGGGCAAGACTCGCCTGGCGTTTGAGGCGCTGCGCGCCGCCGCGTCGGCCGGGATGACGACGCTGCTGGGCGCGACCTATGAGCAGGAGGGACAGCTGGCCTACCAGCCGTTCGTCGAAGCTTTCGAACGCTACCTGGTTGAACACCGGCGCCCGCCTGACGACCACCCGATCACCCACTTCCAGCGCCGCGGCCTCAGCGACCCGCAGCAGGAGCAGTGGGCGCTGTTCAACGCCACGGCGGCCTTCCTGGGCGGCCTTGCGGCGCATGTTCCAGCGGTGCTGCTCGTCGACGACCTCCACGCCGCCGACCCGGCCAGCCTGCAGCTCTTTCACTACCTGGCCCGGCAAACCCGCACCGCGCCGGTGATCCTGCTGGCGACCTATCGCAGTGACCGGGCTGACGCGGCGGGCACGCCGTGTGGTGCGCTACTCACCGCGCTCTATCGCGAGCGCCTCAGTCAGACGCTGCAGCTGGCGCCTCTGATGGAAGGGGCCGCGGCTGAGGTGGTCGCGCACACCCTCGGGGAGGTGGCAGCTCCCGACCTGGTGCAGGCGATCTTCGCGATCACCGAGGGCAACCCGTTCTTCATCGAAGAGATGACGCGTGCGCTACTGAACTCCGACCAGGTCGAGGAACACGAAGGGCAGTGGCGATTACGGCGCGGGGCAGAGCTGCGGATGCCGAATGATCTCGGCGACTTGCTGCGCGAGCGGGTGCGGCAGCTTGGGCCACCAATCGAGGTGGCGATGACGACCGCTGCGGCGATTGGGCGCGAGTTTCGCTTCGATGTCCTCCGCGGTGTGGCCGCGCTCGCCGATAGCGCGCTGCTGGATGCCCTCGATACTGCGCTCGCCAGTCACATCATCGAGGAGACGACCCAGGGGTATCGCTTCAACCATCCGCTGACCCGCCGCGCGCTCTACGACGGGCTCAGTCGGGCCCGGCGGGCGCACATGCACGGCCAGATCGCTGAGACCATCGAAGCCATCGGCGAACGCCAACCCGGCGGGCTCGATCGGGATGTCGAGGACCTGGCCTTTCACTACGACCTAAGCGACCGCCGCGACCGCGCGCTGCCCTATCTGCTGCGGGCCGGTGAGAAAGCCGCCAGCGTGTACGCCTTCGAGAGCGCGGTCAGCTACTTCGAGCGAGCGTTAGGCCTGATGGATGCGCTGCACCTGGCCGATGGGGCACGGCGCTGGATGATTCTGGAGCCGCTGGGCTGGTGGGAGATCATCCTGGCTGATACGCCGCGCGCCGTCGCCCGTTTCGAGCAGGCCCTGGCGCTCCCACCTGGGGAGGGCTGGCAGCCGGCGCGACGTGACCGGGCGCGGCTGCATCGCGGCGCGGCGATAACCTTGTTGACCGCAGGGGACACCACCGCGGCCGAGGAGCATCTGCTCTCGGCCCTGGCCGAAGTCGACGAGCGCGAGGACGCTGCCGACTATGCCTATGTGCTCTACAACGTGGCCCAGCTGCACTGGCATCGCAACGAGTACCGCGAGGCCTTCGACGTCGCGCAGCGCAGTCTGGCGATCGCGGAGCGGCTGAACGAGCCGACGGCGATCGCCCGCGCGTTCGAGATGCTCGCCCTGGCCTGTCACTCGCTGGGCGAGTGGCAGAGTGGCATCAGCTTCGAGCAGCAGCGCGCTGCGCTGGCTGGCCCGAGCCTCGATGTGACCGAAGCCTTCGATGTCCACTTGTGACTGTGGGAGTATCACCTGTACGGTGATCAGGGCTATGCGGATGTCAAGCAGGTGGTCAGCACCACGCATGCGCAGGCGCGGCGGATGGGCGCGCCGCGTGCGATCGCGCTGTGCCAGTGTTTCAACGGTGCGCTTGAATTTCAGGCTGGCCACTGGGCCGACGCCGAAGCCGCGCTGCGTGAGTCGATCCAGCTCTACCGCGAGATCGGGGCTGCCTCGGGTGAGGCGCTGGCCTGTCAGCGGCTCGGCGTGCTCCAGACGGCACGCGGCCAGCTGGCGGAAGGGCTGGCGACGCTGGAGGAGGGCGTGGTCGCGGCTGAGCGTGCGTTGATGCGCGCGCACTGCCTGACCCGTCTGTACGCTGCGCTGGCCCGCAACCGGATCGCCGCAGGCGATCTTGCTGCTGCCGACCAGATGCTGGAGCTCGGGCTGGTGATGAGCGAACGCCATGGCCACTGCACCACCTGCGACGCGCTACTCCTGCCGGCGGCAGTCAGCGTGCGCGTCGCCCAACGCGACCTGGAGGCGGCCGAGGACTTCTGCCGGAAACTTGATGCCGCGGCTGCGGAGTATGCGAGCCGCACGTGGGTGGCGATGGCGCGCCAGGCGCGCGGCGAGCTGACTGCGGCGCAGGGCGATCTCGATGCGGCACTGCGCTACTATACCGAGGCACACGCGGCCTACGCCGCCGCCAGCAATGCCTACGAGGCCGCGCGCTGCCTGGCTGCTGCGGCCGAGCTGCGGCGGGTGCGTAGTGCGCCGGGCGATATCGAGATCGCCTGCGCTGAACAGGCGGAGGTCCAGCGTGCCTTCGAGTTGCTCGGTGTCGCCTGATACGACAGAGTAGTTCGTAGTCAGTGGTCGGACTGTTATGTCTCTCATGCTTCGCATCGCCCCCGGCCGCAGGCACTGTTACCACGTCATAGTCCGCTGACCGTGGCAGTCGTTCGGTTGTACCTGCCACCTGGCCCGGTTATCGCCGCGGCCGTCCTGCTGCTCCCCGCGCGGTCTTCTTCGCCGTTGCCCTTCCGTACATCGCCAGCCTGATGACCGTCCCGGCGCTCACCCTCACCACCACGCTGGTAAGCGTAGCGGTCGGCCTGCCGACTGCCTTCATCGCGAGTCTAATCAGCGCCCGCAAAAGATTACGAAAGTCATGCCACGGTAAGGCCGGGGTAAGATTTTTGGGAGGTGCATCTCCTAGAATATATTCAACAAGTCAATCGAATTATTGAATATCTCGCACAGGTGGCGGACACACATCTGCCGCACAAAAGGAGGTTCACCATGGCAACACAAACACACGTTCCGCCCAGAACGACAGCCGGCCTCGCGTCGGCCGAGCTGGGCGCCAGGCTGGTCGCCCTGGCGGGTATCGGGCTGATCGGTTACGGGATCATGTTTCTGGTCCGCAACTTCACCGGGTTCATCGAGCTCGGCCTGACTCCCGAACATGTCGGCGGGACGCCGGAGCAGATCCGCGCCTTCAGCCCGGACCTGTATGAGTACATCAGCCATCTGCAGGTCGCCGTCTCCGCATTCATCATCGCCCTCGGCGTCGCGGTGATCGCGCTGGCCTGGTATGGCATCCGCAGTGGTCAGCGCTGGGCGCTCTGGACCGCCTTCATCGCCCCGGTGATTGGCGTCGCGATCGCAGTACCATTGCACTTTCCGTATGGGATCGCCACCCTCGGCCACTTGGGGCTGATCTACCTCGACGCACTGATCTTACTGGTTGGTACTGTGCTGGCATACCGAAGCCTCAAGCGATGAGCGGTAAGCTTCTTAGGAGGTGGCCGCAGGAGCATCCAGACTACGGTTGAACGTCCGGAGTTTCGTCCAGAGGTATCCGCATCAGCATGAGGAGAGATTATGAGCACACAAGCATCGAGCGGCGCTCCTGGTCCGGTCGCTGCCCCAGATCTTGATCTGCATGAGCTGCGCCAGGCCATCCAGGCCGAGTACGCCGAGGTCGCGCAGCACCCGACCAACGGGTTCCACTTCCACACCGGCCGCCCGCTGGCGCGCTTGCTCGGCTACGACGATGCCTGGCTGGAGGGTATCCCCGAGGGTGCAATCGAGTCCTTCGCCGGCACCGGCAATCCTTTCAGCCTGGGCACGTTGCACCCCGGCGCGCACGTGGTCGATGTCGGCAGCGGGGCGGGGATCGACAGCCTGATCGCTGCGAAGATGGTCGGGCCGCAAGGGCAGGTCGTGGGCGTGGACATGACGCCCGAGATGCTGGCAAAAGCGCGCCGCAACGCCGCCGAGACCGGCCTGACGAACGTTGGATTCCGTGAGGGCTACGGCGAGGCGCTGCCAGTGCCCAGCGGCTGGGCTGACGTGGTGATCTCCAACGGCGTGCTGAACCTCTTCCCCGACAAGGCTGCTGGCCTGCAGGAGATGGCGCGCGTGCTCAAGCCCGGCGGCCGGCTCCAGATCGGCGACATCCTGGTGCAAAAGGCGGTGCCCCATAGCGCCAAACACAAGATCGACCTCTGGACCGGCTGAATTGCCGGGGCTCTGCTGGAAGCAGAGCTCGAGGCCACGGTCGTGGCCGCCGGCTTTGTCGATTTCGCGATCACCTGGCGGGCGGACGTCTTCAGTGGTGCGCCGCAGTCAAGCAGCGCTGCGAACTTCGGTACGCTGGGCATTAACTTCCGGGCCCGCAAGGCGCTGAACGACGCGGAGTGGGAGCAAGCGCTCGCGGCGTTGAGCTGCGCGACCACTGCCCAACCCACGTCGCTGTTTGGGGCGGATGCCTTCTACGACGCGGGCGACCAGGGCTGCGGGGCCGGGCCGCTGGATGAGATCGCCCCGTTGATGCGCCGCCTCGCGCCAGGGCAGACACTTGAGATCCGTGCGACCGACCCGACCGTCGCAGGTGACCTACCGGCCTGGTGCCGGCTCGCTGGCCACGAATGGGTGCAACATGAAGGCGATCGCTACCTGATTCGTCGGAGGATCTGATGGCGGACGCGACGCTTGATGCAGGGGTTGAGAACTGCGGCCGGCTGATCAGCCTGGTCGTGGAGGCTCTCGCTAGCCTAAATGTTGGCCAAACACTCAGCGTGGTAGCCTACGACCCGAGCAGCCAGATCGACCTGACCGCCTGGTGCCGGATGACCGGGCACCGACAAAGGTCGGTCAGCGCTGTGGCTGACTATCTGGAATTCGTGATTGAAAAGACGCGGGATGTAAAGGAGGAAATACATGGGACACGTCATGATCAACAACACGCGCGGCAAGGATGATGTCGAGCGAGCATCGCTCTCGTTTCTGGTGGGCAACGTGGCGCTCACCTCGGGCCAGGAGGCGACAGTGCTGCTGACGATCGAGGGGGTGTGGGTTGCCACGAAGGATTACACCGACGGGCTGCAGGCCACCGGCTTTGACCCGCTGAGTGATCTGATCGCGAAGTTCGCGGCGGGCGGCGGGCGGATCTGGGTCTGCGGGGCGTGCGCCAAGCCGAGGGGTATCACGCAGGAGCAGCTCGTCGAGGGGGCGCAAATCATCGGCGCGGCGACGGCGGTGGAGGCGCTTGTGAATGGCGCACAGACGTTGAGCTTCTGAGATCCGCTCCGTCGGTTCGCGCATGTCCATCATCGGTCAGGCGTCATTCGCCATTGTCACACTCGTGAGGCAACAGGGATACATTTCCCACAATAGCAACCGAAGGAGCGAACGATGATCCTCGTACGGGATGTCTTCCAAGCCAAATACGGCAAGAGCGGCGAGCTGGTTGCGCTGTTCAAAGAAGCCCACCAGAAATGGCCGGACGCAATGCAGTACGGCCGGCGGGTACTCACCGATGCCAGCGGCCCGTTCTTCACCGTCGTCACCGAGACCGAGGTCGAGAGCCTGGCTGCCTGGGAGCAACTGATCGCCAGTATCTTTGCGAACCCGGAGTTCGGCGAGTGGTTCGGCCGCATGCAGCCCTTGGTCGAGTCCGGTCGCCGCGAGTTCTACACGATTGAGACGTAGGTGCGGATGTCGCCGGGGGCGGGCGCCTGACAGCCTGGCCCCCGGCGCTCGGCTCCACGTGTTCTCCTGTCGGCAATCAAGAAGGGAGTCGCCGATGAGCACCTCAACATTGCCACGCCTCACCGCTACAGAGGTCGAACAGCTCGATCCGTATGTGCTCATGGCCGTCCTCGGTAAGCGCGTGATTCACCCCGGTGGCTGGCAGTCGACCGAAGAGTTACTTCGCGGGCGGACCTGCAACCCAATCAGGAAGTGCTCGATGTCGGCTGCGGCGTGGGAACGACCGCGATTGAAATCGCACGTCGCTTTCGCGCGCATGTCACAGTCATCGACATCTCCCCGCTCATGCTCGCCCGCACCCGCGCCAACGTCCACGCGGCTGGCCTGGAAGACAGAGTGACCGTCGAGCAGGGAGTTAGACCGATTACAGACTACTCAGCAGAAGGAGACAGTCAGATGGGCAAGACACTTTCCCCGACCACGCGGCGACGCCTGGATGTCCAGGGGTTCAGCGACATCAACGATGAGACGCTGGCCGCAGTTGCACCATGGCTTCGGATGGCATTCGCGATGTGTGCGGTATTAGCCGGAGCAGGAACAGCGTTGGCCTCGCCTACGATCTTGTGGGCCTTGATGCCTATCGCGGCGCTTGCCGCGTTGTTTCCGGTTCATCCATTTGATTTGATCTACAACCACGGGATTCGTTATCTCCGCAATACTGGACCGTTGCCCAAACGGCGGGCGCAAAGTCGCTTCGCCTGCGGCGTTGGTGCCGTTTGGTTGGTGGCGACAGCATGGGCATTTCAGTCTGGCGCACTGACGGTGGGATATATCTTGGGGGCAGGGCTAACCGGCGTCGCCGTGCTCGTAAGCACAACCGACATCTGTATTCCATCCATGACCTACAATGCGCTCTTTCGTCGTTCATGAACCGGATAAACGGTCTGTTGGCCAGAAGCGGTCCGGTTTGGGACTCACGAGCATTAGACACTCTACCGATAGGTTGCAATGTCAAGGGGGAATCGGGGGCATTTTCGGACGACTTTTCTGCCTGTCTGATCGCGGGCGGCCAGACAACTCCTCAAGAGGTAGTGCTTGTGGATATCGATGGCGATTAGCGGGTCCAAACTTGAAAGGGAGGGTCGGTCATGCGACACTCCTTCTACCGACTTGGTTGAACGGTGGGGCGCGGATTTATGGGCGGAGCGGATCACACACCGATACGTTGGTAGGTTCAAGTCACTGCGCCCAGCACTAGGGTGGCGGAGATTATCCCGCCAACGCTGACGACGATCCATCGCATCTTCATGCGGATCAGGCCGTGCTGCGCACCGCACGGCCGTTAGGAACTGCTCAGCTGCGCCACAGTCAGCTTGATTAGAAGGTCACGACCTTGTCTGCCTCGACCGTCCACTGGGTCAGGTGACTCATGGTGCTGATGGTGATCCCCTCGATCAGGCGGGCATCGCGAAGCCCGCGAGCATCGATGCAGCTTCCGCAGGCGTAGACCTCGCCGCCCCTGGCGATCACACTCTTCAGCATCCGCTCGATGTTGTAATAGCCTTGGGGCGTGGCCTGACCAGGCAGCCCGCAGGTCACCGCGTCCGCAAGTAGGAAGATCCGTACCTGCACGTCGGCGTGCTCTTTCTGCAACGTCATGGCCATGCGGAGCGCATTGTAGGCTTTCTCAGACCCGTAGGGGGCATCGTTGATGATGAGCAGGATATTCACAATGGTACCTCCCCAGCGCCGGCAGTATTGCACTAGCGCCGGCAGGTTTAGTATAGGTACCATTGCAGGAGCGTACCGAAAAGATCACTTAACCGGTCGTAGTCACGTGTTCACTCGCTCAATCATGCGGGGCCGGTTTGAACACGGTCAGAGCATCGACGAGCAGCCGAGTGTGGCCTTTGAACGCCTCTGCGTAGGCCACGCCGAACAACCAGCCCGCGTGCAAGGAGCCACACGGGCGATAGTGATTCTCCTCAATCTCGGTCGATGCTTCTGTGACAATAGCAGCCAATACCAGAAGCGCGGAGGGCGAGTCGTGTGGATGCACAGATTGAGCGGCCGTGTTCGAATGAATGCGGATTGCCGTTATGTGGCACCTCCGCTCTTCGGGCTAGCTGTCCTGTTCGGCGCGCCAGCGGCGCCACCGCTGCGCCGTCTCGCTGATCAGATGGAGCGCGGCGCGACTGCCCTGGTCAACGCCCTTCTCGAAGTCTACTCCATTCTGGGCCATTTGGTTGGTGACATGCGCGAAGCAGATGATGTCCTTATGCTTTGCGGTCGCCAACGCGTAGAGGGCCGCCGCCTCCATCTCCACGGCCAGGATGCCCTCCGACCGGCAGCGTGCAAGCATGGCTTCGGTTTCCCGAAACGGCGCGTCTGTGGTCCAGCCCGCGCCGGCGTACAACGGTACACGCGTGTGATTCCACCCGGCCCGAATCACCTCGCCAATCTCTGGGCGCAGCTCGCTATAGGGCGCCGGCGGCAGGTAGTGGTAGCTGGTGCCCTCATCGCGAAGTGCGCGCTCGATTAGCACGAAGTAGGGCGGCGCACCGATCGGGGTGATCTGGCCCGCCGAGGTGATACTGATGAGCAGTTGGCACCCCGAGGCAAACAGCTCTTCCGCCACCAGGACGGCGAACGGGGCGCCGACCGCGCGACCGACGATACCGACGCTGCTGCCATCGAGGTCGAAGATGTCCAGCGCGGTATGATAGCATGCCCAGGTCGTGTCCGGCTGCGCCCGGCCGTGCGCCCGCAGATAGTCAACCAGGTCGCCGTCCGGGTCGAGCACGCAGATGTTGGGAACCAACCCGGATGCGATGCCTTTCTGCCGCCGCGCTTCACGAAGTAGGTTCTCGGGCGTGAAGACAGATGGTGCCGTGTGGTCGTCGTGATCTACAATGGGTGCGCGACCAAAGCCACGCGCTGTCATATGCATATCCCTGGTCATAGTATCTCGCTGTTGTATGCGCTGGTACGGCCGACGATCGGTCCTGAATCAGGCCATCGGGCAGGGATTCGCGCCGGCCTCCAGCGCCGTCGGATCGCCCGCAAGGAGCACATCCGCTTAGTTGAGTGCGATGAACATGATTGGGCAGCGTCGGCGGGATGCGGGCAGGAATGTTCCAACGCGATGTAGCCAATCAACGGGTGAGCGCGGGAACTGCCGCACCAATCACATCCGCCGCCTGTTGAACCTGCTGCGCGGTCGTGGCCCACCCCAGGCTCAGCCGCAAGGCTGCGGCCGCGAGCCCCGCATCACGCCCCATCGCTAGCAACACTTGGGAGGGCGCGGCGTGTCCCGCGTGGCAGGCCGACCCGGTTGAGCACGCCACTTGGTCTCGAATGGCCGCCAACAGCGCGGCGGCATTCACCCCTGGGAAACTCAGGTTCAACGTGTTGGGCAACCGTTCGACGGGATGCCCGTTCAGGACGGCGGTCGGGACGCGCTCCAGGATGCGGCGATGCAAGGTGTCGCGGAGCGCGCTGACCCGTTCAGCGTACTCCGGCAATCGCTCCATCGCCAGCTCGGCAGCGCGGCCCAGAGCCACCACAGAGGGGATATTCTCTGTGCCGGCCCGCCGGCCGCCTTCGTGCCTAGCCCCATGGATGAGCGGCTCAAGCGGTACGCCCTGCCGCACGATCAGCGCGCCGACCCCCTGGGGCGCATAGAACTTGTGCCCGGCGACTGTCAGCAGATCGACGCCGAGGTCGGGAACGCGCACTGGGAGCTTGCCGATGGTCTGGGCAGCGTCAGTATGGACGAGCACGCCGCGCGCGTGCGCGATGTCCACGATCGCGCGGATCGGCTGTATGGTGCCCACTTCGTTGTTGGCGTGCATAATCGACACCAGGATGGTCTGGTCCGTGATCGCCGCGGCGACTTGCGCGGGATCCACCTGTCCATCCGTGTCCACCGGCAGGGTCGTCACCGCATAGCCCTGTCGCTCCAGGAAGTGCAATGGTCCCACGACAGCAGGATGCTCCACCGCCGAGATGATCAGATGATTCCCGCGGGCGCGGAGCGCATAGGCGACCCCTTTGATCGCCAGGTTGTTGGCCTCGCTCCCGCCGCCGGTAAACACCACCTCCTCCGGCGCCGCGTCCAGCAGGGCCGCCAGCTGCTCACGGGCGGTCTGCACGGCTGCGCGCGTGCGGTAGCCATATGCGTGGTCGCTCGAGGGGTTGCCGAAATGCTCGCGTAGATATGGTTCCATCGCATCCACCACGGCGGGATCGATCGGTGTCGTGGCGTTATAATCCACGTAGATCGGTGTGGTCATGATATTCTCCTCCAAGTTGGGCGCAGCGGCCTGGTCGCCGCGGCCGTCCGGAATACTCCACAATTCGGACCTTCCGGTGCGGCGTGGGCCGCTGCAACGGCGAACGAGAACCCTTGGCGTACAGCTCCCACTCACTCACTGGCCCCGAAATACTCCGAGCATAACAGCGACATGATCACCAGGGACTCAAAGTGCTCTTCAACTTTAGTACACTCGCGGAGTGTACCTTCAATCACAAAGCCTTCCGATTGGTACAACTGCTGCGCGCGCCGATTGTGGGCGCGCACGTCTAACCATAGGCGATGAGCGTGATACTGCTCAAAGGCCAGTTGCTTGACGAAGCGGATGGTTGCGCGCCCA
>WNFZ01006308.1_pt1 | contig 22028 bp, 13 predicted proteins | sample 5400081 | NCBI WGS metagenome assembly WNFZ01 (sample SAMN13153365, study PRJNA577476) | soil metagenome | isolation source: 80 cm soil or saprolite under grassland replicate 1 | place: USA:California | collected 2016-06-15
CCCCTTTAAAAGCCTGATCTGGGTAAATTTCTGTTTTTGTAGGATGAGTCTTATGGTATACACCGGCGATGCTTCCCTTGCGGTCGAGAAGTAAACTGCTATTATAAAAATTTCCATCTTTTTTTGTGAACAGGGGGCAAACAACATAACAGTTATTTTTCTTTGCAAAAGCCGCTATTCTGTTTGTTACCGGACCCGGAATTTTTTCGTCCTCCGCTAATTCACCAAGTGGTTTTTCTTCCTCAACCCATGATGTATCGAATAATTCCGGCAGGCAAATAATATCAGGATTCATTCCAACAACCTCTTCCATTCTTTCAAGAATCCGTTTTATTCTGGATTCTCTTGTTGTATCGGGCCAAAGCTCTTTTAAATCAACACTAGCTACACATACCTCCCTTGGTAATTTTTTGATTCCATTACCATGATCAGGAGTCCGAGGACTGGCTTTGGTGATAGAAGGAATAGCTGTACTCCCTATTCCCAAGCCAAAAGCAAGAGATGAATTTTTTATAAAATTCCTTCTTGATGCGTTTTTCTTATTATTCATAAACATTATTCTAACTGTTTCGAGAATCCTTATAAAATTACAAAACAGGAAGTGTATTTGTTGTCATTAGATTTGAAAGTACTATAATTTTCTGCAAACAGTCTGGTTGGCCGAATTGCTTAATCGCGAGGTGACCAATAAGTACAATATCCCGAAGAATAAACCGGGCCTTTAAACAACAAACATTCGCCACATTCTTTTCCAGCCGCCGGGGGAATATGAAGTTTGCAGTTGTCGCAGGTTTTATCCGGAAGAGGAGATTTTTTTACATACCCGAATTTGTTGCGCGTTTCAATGTCATGTTTACTTACTTCCGATAAGTCTTCACATGGATTAATTGTTACGCCTTTACTTTCTCCCTCTGCAGGACTCTTTTTTGATCCACATTTACTTGCCATAATAGTCGCACTCAACAAAAAGAAGCTTGAAAAGAAATGCTTCCAAATAAATTCCCGTCGGCCATATATTTTCTGCATATTTGAACTAATTTTCTTCAAGCTTCTTTGATTAATGTATGAAGAATACGATAAATCCTATTCTTGGTGTTTTGTGAATATTATTGAAGCAATTTATTGATCTCGCCGATAGCTGCTTTTATTTCATTTGCAGAACCGTCTTCGATATTTTTAAGCGCTTCCTTTAGCATGGGATCTGCCTGGATTTTATTTTCTGATTTTTTAATCCCGCTGGCTAATCCCTTTAACCCTGCAATCTGCAAACCCTGCTCTTTTTTTATATCCGCGATTGTTAGCTCTTTTAATAAGCCGGCAATTTCTTCTTTCCTGTTGCGTGCACCAATGACATAAGAAAAATCTTCGAGGAAGGAAGAGCTTTCATCTGTTGATTCTTTAAAAAAAGAACCTCGCTTAACCAGTAATTCGAGAAGAGGCAAAGAAGATCCGGCCTCCGAGCTTAATACTGCCATTCTAAACCAGGAATTCCGTCCATATTTCTCCATTATGCTGGCCAAAGAAGGAACTACCTGCGCAGCAGAAAATTCTCCCAGGCCCAGGGTTGCCTGCAATGCCACACGGGCTGATGAGTCATTAATGCTCTCCATTAACTGGGGAAGGCACTCCGGGTATTTTTCTGATAAGATAATCCCCGATTCGCGTACACCTGGATGTGCATCTTTCATGGCCTGTTTAACAATTTTAGCATCCAGCGAATTGAGACCTTCAAGTGCAAAAAGTGCATGCAGACGAACTCCTGGGTCCTGATGATTGGCAAACAAATTTTTTAATGCGAGAACTGCCGATTTATCTTGTCGTTCCAGTAGTATTCTTTGCGCCTGAAGCCGCCACCATTGGCTGGGATTAGAAAGCTGATCAACAATTTGTTCAGTTGTTGCATTTTTCAAATCCGGAGACATTTTTTTATAGGGACCTGCATTCTTTGGAACGATACGATAAATCCTTCCCCTATCCTTGCCATTATTATAATCCATATCACTTTTCAAATCTTCCGGGATCGAAGCAGGTGATTCAATATGCTGCCTGTACATGTCCATTATATAGAGTGCTCCATCCGGCCCCACGGTGAAATTATCCGGCCGAAACCAGGGATCAGTAGAAGTAAGAAACTCCTTGTTTTTTTCCGCATCGTCACGTGTTGCAATACAGACAACGCTATCTGGAAATGCTGTAAGCACATCCCTGTGCACCAGGTTACCTGATACGTCTCCTATAAAAACATTACCGTAATATTTTTTGGGGAAAGCATCTCCCAAATAGATAGTTGTACCGGAGGATGCCGTGAAGTGACCTTCAGCATATTCTACCTGGTCAAGATGATGTTCCTGGAAAGCTTGGTTGCGGCGTTTAGTACGCTCGACCCGCCAATAAGGTGGTGCAGTAACATTGTACATAAGTGGATCATGATCAGAAATATTTGCTATAGCCTTTTTTAAAGGAAGATAAGGATGCCTGTGTAAATATCTCCAGGCAATAACTGACTGTTGAATGTGAATAGAATTTTCTGTTAGAAACCGATGACCCCATTCATCTATAGTCTGACCAAATTGAGTAGGTCCAGTTTCGAGTTCAAATTGTCCGCGATCCATCCTGAAGCGAAAATCTGCTCCACTCATTGATAGTGGCGGAGCGCCTGGATTTTTTACAGAAGTTACTTCACCTTCCTGTCCGAAATTACTTGCATAAATCCAGTTATCCACGCTAAAACGAAGGTTGGTGATTTGTGCCTCGGGATTGTTTTGAAAAAATCCTGTGAAGAGTAATTCTTTCGTATCGGCGCGGTTATCCCCATTGGTATCCTTTAGATAAAAAATATTAGGGGCAGCGGTTACAATCAACCCGCCCTTCCATGGCAGAATACTTGTTGCTTCCAGCAAGCTGTCGGCAAAGATTATTGACTTATCTATCCTTCCATCGCCATTCGTATCTAAAAGCATACGGATTCTTCCCGTACCTATTCCCGATTCGGGTTTAAACGGATAGTCGGGCATCTCAACTACAAAAGCATTGCCCTGCTCATTGAAGGTCATCTCTACCGGATCAAGAACAAAAGGCTCCGCAGCGAATAGTTCAATTTTAAAATCTTTATTCAGATTAAAACTTTTGAGTGCTTCTTCAGGAGATAGTGGATCTGTATAATGCTTCTTGGTACATGAAATACTTAGCATACAAAGGATTAATATCGCAGCAAAAAATTTTTTCATGTTAGTAAAATTTTAGAACTGAATGATCCTTCGCTCTCTTTTATTATCGAGTATGATAAGGCTTGCAACATTCTCATTTATATTGACAGACCTGGCAGACTGTGACAGAAAGGAAGATCCGTAGTAGAATTCTCTTTTTTCTGTCTTCCCATTTTTAAATTTGATTATGGCAGAAACATCTGAAGATTTTATTTGTACAACCTTTACTTTTCGCTTAAGCTCAAACAATTTCAATGCATCCCTATTCTGGCTTGCAGCTACAAGATAAGTGTCTGAACTTCCCGATAATTTAACCAGTGCCTTACCATTACCCGGAATATAGATTCCGCTTTGCTGAATTGAAAGCGGTGAAAATCTTCCCGAACCATCCCCTTTCAACAATAAGCCATTTAAAGCATCATAGCGGCCTATGGATACTTCAGTACCAAAATCATTTCCACTAATTAATACATCCAAATTTCCGTCCCCATCAAAATCATCTGCAACCATTCCGTTAATAGTAGAAATTTGTGCCGCTTTGGGTAGCGATATCATTGTAAATTTTCCATCTCCATCATTTCGTAAAAAACATGATTGCAGCATATTTGCTTTTAAACGAATAGCCCCTTCTCTTTTTGCTGCCGGAAATATTTCGTCCATTGTAGAGGTTGCAAACGATTTATAATTATTATACTGCTTTTTGAGACCAGGCAATCTTTCAATAATATCATCTCTGCCATTAGCCGGAAATTCCTTCAATTGTCCATTCTGATCCCGGAGAAACAAAGAAGTAAATGCTTCATAGCCTCCATTGTTATCAAAATCTTTCGCAGTAACGTAAACCGGGTATTGATCGCTTGCCTGATAGAGTGTATTTAATCCAACATTTCCAATAATATAGTCAGTTCTGCCCGTATGCCGGAAGTCTCCTGCAACAATTGAATTCCACCAGCCGGTTTTATTTCCAATACCTGTGGATGATGTAACATTTTTTAATTTCCCACCCATGTTTTTCAGAAAAGTTACCGGCATCCATTCACCTGCCAATATTAAGTCGGTTTGATTGTCGTTATCAAAATCTGTAAAAAGCGCATCGCAAACCATCCCGAGATTTTTTAGCTCAGGAGCCACCTCAGCAGTTACATCCGTAAATTTTACAACACCCTTTTCAGAATCATTTCTAAAAATGAAACTGCTTACCGGTTTTGGATACTTCCAGGGATCAACACGGCCCGATACAAAAAGATCAAGTTTACCATCATTATTAAAATCTATCGCTCTTACGCAAAGCTTACTCGTGTAATTATTGGGGAGTGCATTTACCGCCAATATAAAATTTCCTGCTCCATCATTGATATATAACCTGTCCTGGTAGTTTGTACTATTCTCTTTGTCTCTATATCCTCCGCTGGCGATATATAAATCAGGACTGCCGTCTCCATTCGCATCAAAAAGCAACAGTCCGGCATCTTTATAATTTAAGTGCGAAACGGAATCTTTTCTCAAAAAATCTCTTTGCAAAAATTTGCCATTCGCCTGCTGTAAAAACAATTGTGCGTGAGCAAAAGAATTACCTCCCAATATTATATCATCAATGCCGTTACCATCTACGTCTCCCGTTGACAGGGCAGGACAGTATTCTGAAAGCTTATGAGGCAACGTAGTTTGGATGTTGAAATCAATAAACTCTAAATCTTTGTGCCTGTAATTTATCCCTGATTCGGTGGTAACTTCTTTAAACAAGGCTGTCTCCGCAACTGCGGGCTTCCCCCATGAATACGATTCGTGGGCATCAGCGATGTTAACTTTCAGAACCTGGTCAGCTTTTATATTTTTGATGGTTTGTTTTTTTTCATTGGGCCAACGGATCACAACTGAGTCAATCAATGCCGACCTGCCCAACCCAAAATGTGCTATCGATTGCATTGTTGACAAATAACCCCTGTAAGGATTATTCTCATACACCTGGTGCATTCCATTATCATAATATATATCCGCCCAGGCGCCTAATCCTTCAATATTCTTTTGGTCACCATTAAATTTTATTTGTAAATAATGATTTGCACTATCATTTTTTTCCCTAGCAGTATTTTTATAAATAAGCGCTTCATCATTAATATTATTGATCACCATATCCATGGTACCATTGTTGTCAAGATCGGCAAAGGCTGCACCATTTGAAAATGTGGGCACATTTAAACCCCAGTCACCGGTAGCATCATGAAAGGTGAGGTTACCATTATTTTGAAATGCGTAATTGTGTAATTTAATCTGTGGTATTTGCTTTAAGATTTGCCCCTTGGATGTTTTTCCGTAGGCCTGGTCCTGGTAAACCATAAAATCATGGTCGCTTACATCCTTTGGAAATCCGTTAGTCACGATGATATCGCGGTAACCATCATTATTGAAGTCCGTAACTAAAGGAGCCCAGCTCCAGTCGGTCTGGGCTATACCGCTCATGAAACCTATTTCGCTGAATGCGGGAATTCCAATTGAATCATTTTCCCCGGTTCGCGGACCCTGGTTAAGTTGCAAGGTATTTCGCGTATATTGATATTGATGCCCAACTAACTCAAAATTCTGGTAAGTCACGGTGTTGTTGGCATTCAACATCATTTTTTTCCTGTAATTGTCTTCCGGGCTCATATCCAGCTCTATCACATCAGCAAGCCCATCATTATTTATGTCGGTAATATCCAGCCCCATTGCATTATATGAAGTATGCTTAAAGTAATCTTTTGAATGATTGATAAAAGTTCCGTCGTGATTGTTGATGTACAGGATATTATCCGAAAGAAAATCATTCGCTACATAGATGTCCTTCCAGCCGTCGCGGTTAATATCGGCTATTATTGCCCCATGGCCAAATCCGTCCAGGGTAATGCTAGCCTGGCCGGAAACATTATGAAAAACCGGGTGCTTCGCGGAACTGTCCCAATTATTTTGATACAACCTCCCCGTGCTGCGTTCGATAGTTTTATTAGCCTTTCCCCCAAACCTGTTTGGATTATAACCGGCAGAAGCCTCATTCACTGTCAGGTACATATCCAGGTCGCCATCATTATCATAATCAAAAAAGCTGGCCATGGTCGATTGAACATGAATGTCCAGGCCATATTCAGCGGCCGATTCTGCGAAATGGGGTATACCTTCCTTATCCGGGCCCTTGTTAATATAAAGCAGGTTCCGCCTCCTGAGAGAATCTTTGTAAATTGTATTGGATACATAAATATCCGCAAGCCCATCATTGTTGATATCTATAATTGATACTCCCCGCCCCCATCTGCCCATACCGTCTACTCCAGCCTTATCCGTAATATCTTCGAATCTAAAATCACCTTTACTCAGGTATAAGCGGTTTGGTACCATATTTCCCGTAAAATAAATATCCTGCAGTCCATCGTTGTTAAAATCACCAATGCCAACGCCGCCGCCATTATACACATTAACGACATCCAATGGATTGATAGAGTCATTTTCTATTATCCTGTTATTGAAATGGACTCTTGAATGCGAGGAAGAAACTAGTTCAAATAAAGTATCTGTTTTGTTACAGGCAGAGACGAGCAACACAAAAAGATAAATGAATACTAAACGGATTCTCATACTTAAAAAAGAAGGCTCTGTCCAGCAAAGCCTTCAGTAATATAAAAATTGATACAGTCAATATCCCGGATTTTGTACCAGTGTCGGGTTAGTTGCAAGTGCTGATGCGGGGATAGGCATTAAATCACGACCCTGAGGAATTGTAAATCCATGTTTATCCTTTAGATAAGCAATAAGGTCGCCAGTCCTTCTCAGATCAAACCAAAGCGACATTTCTCCGTTTATTTCATGCCTGTATTCATCTAATATTATTTTCATCATGTCGGTTTCAACAGGCGGGGGAACAACTATTGAAGGGTTTTCCAATTTACCCCAGGCCCTGTCTCTAATCTGTTGTATGGTAGCCATAGCGCCTGCAGCATCACCGCTCTTAAACTGAGCTTCGGCTTTACTAACTAATACCTCGCCTAAACGCAACATGATCACAGCCTGATCACCAAAAAGCGAATCATTCCCATTTACAACAAGGGGATCACGCCAGGTTTTCACATTAAAATATCCGGACCTTAGCTCACTAGGATCGGAGCCTATCCATGGCCTGGCAACAGTACCTGCGGTATTAATAATTTGCCCATTAGTTCCGATGTATCGCGGATCGCCACTCGCAAAGCCTTGTTGCACTTTTGAATAATTTTTTATTTGAATGGCGGGACTTGGATGCTCGTCACCAGGACCTATTATAGTGGGCAATTTTCGGGTATCGCCATTTTCAAATGACGCATACAATTTAGGGCTGGCAGACTCGAAGCCCAAGCCTGTTATTTCCTCCGGCATATTAAAGGATTGCAGCCAATTTGCGTCGTTGGAACGGCCCCATGATCTGGTCCCGCCCGATGGTATCAGGAATTTTACTTCGAAGAGTGATTCCTCGCTGCTTCCATTTCGGTATTCATGAATATCAAGATATTTTGGCGATAACTTGTAAGTATCGGGAATTTGATCAAAGGTGGCTATGGCCTCAGCGTATTTTTTCAACCACATTTGAGCGGCGCCGAGGTAGCCCAGTGCCGCGCCTTTTGTAGCCCTTCCATCCTCGATATCTTCCTTCTGGGGCAATAAGCTGACAGCTTTTGTCATGTCTGATTCTACTGAAGCAAATACTTCGTCCTGGCTGTTTCGGGGATGAAGCCCATTATCTGTCACAGTTTGTAATTCCAGCGGCACTCCGCCGAAAGCAGCGCCCAGGTAATAATAAAAAAGGCCGCGTAAAAAATAGGTTTCGCCGTTTAACCGATCTGCTAAACTTTGGTCCAGGATATTTTCGTCTCTCATTTTAGCAATAATTGGTAACGCAGCATTAGCTGAGGCAATGCCTTTGTAAAATTGATTCCAAAGTCCCTCAAAAGCCTGATGATTTGCATCAAACTGAAAAGTAGCCCAGTTCCTGTCTCCACCGTAATTAATTTGATCCAGCGTCAGATAATTGTTAATATAGTAAATCGAAAATTTCATGACGTCATAATTTCCCGGATCAAAGGTGTTATAAAGGGCATTTACAAGCTGAATGGCGTCCTCTGGTTTTTTAAACAAGGCATCTTCAGCAACATTCGACGTATCGGTTTGCTGCAGGAATTTTTTACAACTCAAAGGAGGCAGCAGTACCAGTGCCAGGGCCAGCAGGTAGATGCTATGTTTAATTTTCATATTCTTAATTTTTTCATTGTGTTAGAATGTTACGTTTAATCCAAACGTATAAACTCTGGATAAGGGATAGGTACCTACATCTACCCCGGATGACCCTACGCTCCTTGTAAGATCCCCGCCGCCAACGGGTCCATATCTCCTTGCAGCATCATACTGTTGCGGTAATCCAATTTCAGGATCAAGGCCGGTATATTTTGTAATGGTAAACAGGTTTTGCGCAGATACAAACAGCCTGAGCCTTGTTATTAAAAACCTGCTTAACAAATTTGAAGGCAATGTGTATCCTATTTGAACATTTCTTAAACGCAGGTATCTTCCGTTTTCAGCGTACACGTCGGATGGGCGGTTATTATCATTATTATCCTCATTTGTAATCCTTGTATACCTGTTGTTGTTTGATGGTTTACCAGGCGTCCAATGGTTAAAATAATAGTCCTGGCTAATGTTTTGAAGTCCCCCAAAGCTTTCAAGTGAGGCTTTCTGATAATTTAAAATCTTGTTTCCGGAAACACCGTAAAAAAATACGTTTAAATCGAATGATTTATAAGTAGCATCCAAATTTAACCCTCCAAAAATTTTGGGGATAGGGCTTCCCAAAGAAACCCGGTCATCTGCTGTAACCTGGCCATCACCATTGATATCAATAAACTTACGATCACCAGGCACGGCCCCGGATTGGTAAGTTGCACCTGCACCATACAGCACTTCGGCCTGTGCATTTAATGCATCAATTTCTGCCTGTGTCTGGAAAATACCCGCAGATTTATAGCCGTAAAACTCGCCCACCGGACCACCAATTCTTGTCAGGCTATACTGTTGCCAACTGCTGCCTGCCGGAAAACCTAATCCCTGACCGTCGCTACTAAGTTGCAAGCCGGATAATGTGGTTAGATCATCGGTCAGGCTTAATAATTTATTGTTAACAGTAGTAAGGTTTAAATTAATACCATAGCTAAAATCTTTTTTTGATTTCCTGTAGCCTACAGCGATTTCTACACCACTGTTACGGATACTACCCACATTTTTTGCTGCTGTAGTAAAGCCTGTTTGAGTAGGCACCGGAAGATTCAGCAGGAAATCTTTTGACTCTTTTTTGTAATAGTCAGCCGTCAGTGTGAGGGTGCCATTTAAAAATGTTATATCCAAGCCTATATCTGTCATCTTTGATGTTTCCCATTTCAGGTCTGGATTAGGTAATGCGGCAAGTTGAAGACCTGGTTGATAACTTCCGTTAAACGGATAACCAAAATTACCAGGGTCTATCTGCGGGCCTCCTGTACTATACTGGGCTAAGTATTGAAACAAGCCAATGCCATCCTGATTGCCCACCTCACCATAACTGGCCCTGATCTTAAGATCAGTAATGGCATTTGCATTTTTTAAAAATGATTCTTCCTTAACACGCCAGGCTATTGAGCCTGAAGGGAACACGCCATATTGGTGATTTGGAGCAAATTTTGAAGATCCGTCTCTTCTAACAGTACCCGTAATAAGGTACTTATCCATAAACTTATAGTTTAGCCTCCCAAACTGAGAAGCAAGAGAATAAGTTCGTTGGTTACCAGATAGGTCGGTTACATTTACAATACTACCCACATCTCTTAGCACGTCGCTTATAGAACCAAATCCTTTTACAGCCATCTGACGAAAAGTGTTTTCTTGCGCAGAAACACCACCCACAAAATCAATGCTGTGAACTCCAAAAGTTTTAGTGTAGGAAATTGTATTTTCCCAGAGCCATTCAAAGGATTTATTAGCGTATTGAGAATAAGTGTTTTGGGCTCTTTGGATTCCCGGATCACCATATTGTTCTAAGGAACGCGTATCGGAAGGTTTGAATAAGTAGCCGGAACTCTCATTGGTGCTAATTCCAAAATTTGTTTTAATTTTCAACCCACCCCATATATTAGCTTCTAATGAAGTAGTCCCTAAAAAAACATCGTTTTCATTTTTTATTTCATCGGTTTCAGCATCATAAACAGGATTCCCATAATTATAAAGAAAAAAATGAACATTTGCAGGAGGATAGAAGCCATAATTACCATTGCCGTCTTTAACCTGGTCAGTAAGCTTATTACCTGTCATTGTTGGTGGCAGAAAACTTAAGTCAAGTATTCCTTTTTCTTCTGCATCTCCCACCTGGCCACCGGTCCCAATATGAGTTTCATTCTTACCTCTTGTGTACTTAATGCTGGATGAAGATCTAAGCCAGGTAAAGGGTGTATAGTCCAGGTTAAGGCTTGCGTTAATTCTTTTAAAATCAGAACCCAGTACTATACCTTTTTGATCAAAATAACCGGCACCAGTGTAACCCATTGCTCTGCATTCAATACCTTATACATTTCAGGTTGTGACTGAATAGATGTTACTACATCAAGAGAAAGTTCTACGCCATTTTTCTTACCGCGTTTGGTAGTGATGATCACCACACCATTGGATGCCCTGTTACCATATATTGCAGTAGCTGAGGCATCTTTAAGGATATCAATGGAAGCAATATCATTGGGATTGAGTGCATTAAGCCCACCTGTGATAGGATAACCATCAACCACATACAAAGGAGTATTACTTCCTAAGCTGCCAATGCCCCTTATTTGAACGAACACACTCGCACCTGGCGCACCATCGTTATTAGTAACATTAACACCAGCTGCTCTGCCCTGGATTGCCTGGTCCAGAGTAGTTACAGGTACTTTTTCAATTTGTGCTGCACCTATCGAGCTTACAGAGCCGGTTAAATCCTTACGCTTCTGTGTTCCATAACCAACTACAACAACCTGACTGAGCTCCCTGCTATCGGAGACTAAGTTAACATCGATAACGGACTTATTGCTTACCTTAATTTTTTGGATAACATATCCCACATAAGAAAACAATAATGTGGCTTTCGAAGATGGTACCACTATAGTATAATTGCCCGAATTATCTGTAATGGTGGCAGTAGATGTGTCTTCGATAGTTACAGTAACTCTTGACAGTTCTTCACCCGTATTTGAGTCTGTTACCTTCCCGGTTATTTTTTTTTGATTGTGCCAAGGCCATTGAAACGAAAAAAAACAGGAAAAGAAAACAAGCAAAAACTCTCTGTAAGAATAGATGCAATTCTGAGTATTTCTTTTTAAAAGGCAGCATCATACCTTTTGTTGAACAAATTCTCATTAGCAGCAATTTGAAGGTTATGCAGAAATTTTGGTAGTGTAATTAAATAATAAATGTAGTTAAATAAATAATAAATGTAGTTAAATAAATAAATAAATATAGTCAAATAAATGGTTCCCATTTTTACCCAATAAAACTCTGATCGGAACGAAATGTATAAGAATTTGTGCATCCAAATATTTAATGGAAACATTCCCGAAGAAATAATTGCATCTCTTTCTTGTATTCCTCCAATTGTTTTTCATCTTTACAATTAATCAATAAAGTTATTTTACAAACATCATATGTCTGATCAGCGTTCAACAGTTTATGATGGTATCATTATCGGCAGTGGACATAATAGCCTGGTGCTGCAAGCTTATCTTTGTAAAGCGGGTTTGGATGTCCTTTGCCTCGAAAGACGAAGTATCGCCGGCGGAGGACTTACCACTATGGAAGATACGAAGCACCCGGGATTTTTACACAACACACATTCTTTTTACCACAGATCTCTTAACCGGATGGCATGGTACAAAGATCTGGAACTTCAACGTCATGGGGCTGTTTATATTGAACCGGATTACAATGTTGCATTGCTGCTTAAAAGTGGTGAATCCCTGGATTGGTGGACTACGTTTGAAAAAACAGTGGTGTCTTTTTCAAGATTTAGCAAGAAAGACGCACAGGCCCTGAAGAAATGGTATGAGTTGTTTACACCAATCGTTGAAAAGATTCTGATTCCGGAAAGTCAAAGCCCTCCCATCCCGGACAATTTGCGCATAGCCTTGCTTAAAAAAAGTCCTGAGGGCCGGTTATTGCTAAAAATCAGCGCCCTGTCTCCGGTAGAATTTGTGTTGCAGGAATTTGAACATCCTGTAGTTCAGGCTGGGCTTTTATTTTTTAATGGTCTCCGGGAAGTTGATCTCCGTTGCAAAGGATTTGGTCACCATATTCCCGCATTACTGGCCAGTAAAGGAAAAGCACAAATGTGCAGAGGCGGATCTGCAGTATTAGCTCAGGCGCTCGTGTCGGCTGTTTTAGAGAATGGTGGAACAATTAAACTTAGTACCGAACCGAAAAAAATTTTAATTGAAACCGAAAGAGCTGTCGGGGTAGAAACCTCATCGGGAGAGGTGTTCCGTGCACACCACTTTGTTGTCTCAGGGTTAAATCCACATCAAACCTTTCTGGAATTAACGGATGAGGCGTTCGTTCCTAAAGAGTGGCGGGAAAAAGTCAAAAGGTTTCAGTATAATTTGATTGCACCTCTATTTGCGTTAAATCTGAATTTGAATGCTCCTCCGAAATATACAGCAGCAAAAAATAACCCGGACCTTGATAAAGCATTAATGATTATACTGGGACTGGAAAATTTCAGACAATATCCTGAGATTGTGAGCCATCATGAAAAAGGAACCATTCCACCCACAGTGATGTGGGGAAGCTGTCCAACAGTATTCGATACAACGCAGGCGCCAACTGGTAAACATACGGCATTCATGTGGGAGAAGCTGCCATATTGCCTGAATGGCGATGCTACGAATTGGGACAAGGAAAAAGATATTCATGGAAAGCAAATGCTTGACCTCTGGACCAACTATGCACCTAACCTTGAGCATGACGTTATTGATTGGTTTACACAAAGTGCACTGGATACTGAACGAACTTTTCCGAACATGCGTGAGGGTGATTTGCTTGTAGGCGCATTTACAAATGGACAGGTTGGTTATCACCGTCCCTTTCCGGGTGCTGGTCATTACCGCGGTCATGTAAAGGGACTTTACCTGTGCGGATCTTGCTGCCATCCAGGAGGAAATATTACTGGTTTTCCTGGTTACAACTGTGCACAAGTCATTTTTTCTGATATGAACTTATCCGCACCATGGGCGCCGCTTCCCGCTGAAGAATACTTAAAAAAGTTATGTTGATTGCCCCAAATATAACTTACCCGACCAATATCTATTTCGGTTTTGGAACAGTGACATCGCTTCCTGCGCTGCTAAAAAAATATAGTATTTCACGCCCGCTCGTGATTACTGATAAAGGGTTGGTAAAAGTGGGGATAATTGAACGGTTAGGTATTAATGCTCCGGTTGTTTTTGATGATGTGGAAACAAATCCTACTGAATCAATGGCGCTTACAGCACTTAATATATACATCCAGTCAAACTGTGATGGCATAATTGCCGCAGGTGGTGGGTCACCCATAGATCTGTCAAAATGTGTTGCCCTGCTCGTGCATCATGTTCCTCCACTCGAACAATATGCAATTGTAGCCGGCGGCATCTCCAAAATCACTTTTCATATTCCTCCACTCATTGCTGTGCCCACTACAGCGGGAAGCGGAAGTGAAGTCGGCCGTGCCGCGTTGGCAACAGTAGCGAAAGGAAGGAAGCTGGGATTTCTAAGTGATTATTTACTTCCTAAAGCAGTTATTTGTGATCCTGAGCGTACATTAAGTATGCCTCCGTTGCTGACTGCCGCAACAGGAATGGATGCATTTTCTCATTGTGTTGAAACTTTCTGCAGCACCCGGTTCAATCCTGTCGCTGATGCAATAGCGCTGGACGGGCTTGAACGTGGTTATAAGAATTCTCCCTTTTGTATTGCGATTCAATTTTGATTACTGCAAAGAAAAAAAGCAGGTGATGGCGGAAAGGCTAAAAATAAAGGAAGCATATAAACTGCCAGATCAATTTACTCTATTGAACCAACAATTAGGGTTGCCTCAAAAGTTGCGTGAACTTGAAATAACCAAAGGCGAATTAGAGCCTTTGGCAGAGAGGGCCAAAGCAGATCATTGCACACCGACAAACCCGCGGCCACTCGCAATAGAAGATTGTCTCCAACTTTATTTAGAGGCCTGGTGACAGCTTATTATTTTATAAGAATGATTAAACTGCTTAGCTTATAATGAAATTAGTAGAATATACATCAATAATGAAAAAAAGAATAGCCATTATTGCAACTACGGTTCTGCCATTGTTATATTTCTTCGGCTGTAATTCCAAAAAATCTTCCCATAACAGTTCTATTCCTACAGATTCTGTAACAATTGCACAGGGCAAAAATTCTTTTGCTGAGAAATGTAATAGTTGCCACAATTTTGAGGTGGATGGTATTGGTCCTCAATTGGCAGGAATTACATCTCAACAATCGGTTGAATGGATAAAAAATTTCATCAGAAATCCGAAGCGAGTAATTGATTCCGGTGACACAACAGCACAAAAGCTTCTTAAACAGTACAGAACAATGATGCCTTCATTTGAATATTTACCCGATGAAGAAATCAATGCAGTAATTGCGTTTATAAATAGCCAAAAAAAACGTGAACAAAAACCCGTAGCGGTAGATACCAATGATATAAAAAATCCAATACCGGACACTATTAAATCTTCCGACCTGGTGGTTAGTCTGGATTCTATAACACAAATTCCTCCGTCCTCTAATGACTCACCTTTAACAAGAATAACCAAACTTGACTATCAGCCAAATACAGGTGATTTATATATTTTGGATCTGCGCGGTAAACTTTATAAACTTCAAAACGGCCAGCCAAAAGTTTATATGGATATGGCTACGTTAAAACCTAAATTCATTAATCAGCCTGGATTGGCTACCGGCTTTGGCAGTTTTGCATTTCATCCGGAATTCGCAAAAAATGGTCTTTTATATACAACCCATACAGAACCGGCCGGATCAGCCAAACCTGATTTTAAATATCCCGATTCTATTCCTGTTGTGTTGCAATGGGTATTAACTGAATGGAAAACTGGCCCGGCAACTTTCCCGTTTTCAGGTAAAAGCCGGGAAATTTTCCGCATAGATATGCCTACAGATATTCATGGAGTTCAGGAGATTGCCTTTAACCGACTTGCAAAACCAGGTGATGAGGATTATGGACTATTGTATATAGGCATTGGGGATGGAGGCAGCGCCATAATTGGATATCCTTTAGTGTCGGAAATTCCCGAGAAGATTTGGGGTAGTATTATCCGGATAGATCCATTGGGGAACAATAGCAAGAATGGTCAATACGGCATTCCACCGCACAATCCTTTTAATAAAAAAGACAGTTTAAAAAGTGTCCGGGAAATCTATGCCTATGGTTTTAGAAACCCTCACCGTATCAGCTGGAGTAAATCAGGCCAGTTGTTTGCTGTAAACATTGGTGAGCGTAATATTGAATCATTAAATATGATTATACCAGGACATTTTTACGGCTGGCCGATAAGGGAAGGAACTTTCCTTGAACGCTTTTTTAATGATGCCGGTAAAATTTATCCCCTTCCTTCAAATGATTCTATTTATCATATCACATATCCGGTAGCTCAATTTGATCATGATGAAGGAACGGCTATTTCGGGTGGGTTTGAATATCGCGGAAGCGTCATACCGCTTTTGAAAGGGAAATATCTTTTTGGAGATATTGGATCAGGCAGGTTGTTTTTTGTAAATATGAAGAACCTAAGACTAGGAAAGCAAGCCACTATCAGAAAATGGAACATCTCATTTAACGGCATGACTACAACACTTGCCCAGCTTTGCAAAAATAGCCGTGTTGAAATAAGATTTGGCATGGATAGCAAAGGAGAATTATACATATTAACTAAAGCGGATGGAAAACTGTACAAGTTAGTGAGAGCAGTTACGAAACATTCAAATGTTCATTAACCGGCAGTTGTATCATCCTCTTAAATTAATTATTCAAAACTCCAATTTACAATCGAATCAAGAGCATCCATTTTTTCAATAATCTTCAAATTATCCGGTGCTTTTTTAAAAGAATATGCAGACCGGGGAAATTCAAGTTCCTTCTTGATTAATTCTGGTGAAGCAGGCTCCAGCATTGGGTTTCTTAGACCTGCCAATACAACTTTTCTCGGAGCAATACAACCGATTAAATCCGGTAAATCATATGCGGTCAATACTGAAGCAATGCCCCATGTAAAATGAACTTCAACGGGATGCCAATAATCTGACACCGGTCTTTTTGTTATCCCAATTGTATGAAACCTGTTCATTACAATTGATTGGTAAGGGATGAGTGAACTGCTCTACCAACTGAGCCACAGAGGGCGGTTTAATCTTATTAAAGACTATGAAATATGCGTTGCCAATTATATTTTCTCCCCACAATTTACTATTTAAATTTACAGCCTTTATAAATAATTATTATGGGAATTACATTGAAAAATCTAACTGCATTCATTTTTGCCATTGGTATTTTTAATTATGCTTTTACTCAAAATACCGGTAAAATTATAGAACAAAAAACCGTTGCAAGCAAAATTTTAAACAAAGACGTTAAATACACTATTTATCTTCCACCTGATTATACTTCTTCTGACAGAACTTACCCTGTTGTTTACCTGCTTCACGGCTATACTGATGATAATACCGGTTGGCTTCAGTTTGGAGAAATAAACAGGTATGCTGATAAAGCCATTGCAGAGGGCACTATTCCTCCGATGATAATTGCTATGCCAAACGGTGATTCAAGCTTCTACATAAATTCATATGATGGCAAAGAAAAGCATGAGGATTTTTTTATAAAAGAATTTATGCCATCAATTGAAAAAACATACCGGATAAAAGCAGAAAAAAAATACAGAGGTGTTGCCGGCTTATCAATGGGTGGTTATGGATCATTAATATACGCTTTAAAATATTATGAGCTGTTTGCTGCTTCAGCTCCTTTAAGCGCTGCGGTATGGAGCGATGATGAAATAATAAATATGTCTGAAGAGCAATGGATAGAAACTAACGGCCAGTTATATGGACGTGGTCTTAAAGGCAGGAATCGATTAACTAAGGCGTGGTATAGTAATTCAATTTTAAAAATTATTGAAACTAAATCCGTGGAGGATTTAAAAAAAGTACGCTATTGGATAGATTGTGGTGATGATGATTTTCTTAGCATCGGAAATTGTCTTTTGCATATAGCATTAATGGATAAAAAGGTGCCTCATGAATTTCGGATTCGTGATGGTGTTCATGACTGGACCTATTGGCGAACCGGTATAACAGATGCATTACAATTTATCGGGCAAAGTTTTCATCAGTAATAATTAATAATTCTACCGGCTGATCTGATTATGAAGTTTTGAAAATCTCCACCAACAGGATCAATAAATATTCCTATTTCAGATAACTTTAGAAACTATAAAACACGTTCATTTTTTACAACACAACATCCTCAATATTTTACTTTCTGTATGATGTAAGGGATGGTAAGGTGAGATAGGTTTTTTAATACAGTGCAGTCAAACAGGAAATAAACAATCAACAGAATGGATAAACCTTCTCTTTGCGACCTAAACATAATTAGATTTTAAAGTCCCGGGAAACTATTCAAAAACCCAATTTACAATTGAGGTAAGATCATCCGTTTTCTCTATAGTCTTCATATTTTGCGGCACTTTTTTAAAAGAATATACCGACCGGGGGAATGCAAGTCCTTCGCTGATTACTTCTGCTGAGGCAGGCTCCAACATCGCATTTGTGATACCGGCAAACAGAACTTTTCGTGGAGCAATACAACCGATTAAATCCGGCAAATCATATGCAGTCAATACTGAAGCAATGCCCCAGGTAAAATCAACCTCAACAGGATGCCAATAATCTGAATTTGGTCTTTTTGTTATCCCAATTTTATGAAACCTGTTCATTGCAACCGATTGGTAAGAGATGAGCGAACCAATTAGTGCAATGTTATTAATTGAAGAGTCAAATGCTGCAGCATGGATAAGTGCAAGACACATTTCATTAAAGGCAATTGCACCAATTTTCAATGGATTAACATCACTTTGATTTTTTAAATAGTTCACTACTCTTACAATATCTCCGGCACGGATGCCAACCATGCTTCTGCCAATTAAAACTGCGGTATAGCCATCAGTATAACCTCTTGCGGCAGTATTGGTAGTCTCACCAATACCCAAAACATCAGCAGCTGCAACTATATATCCCTTTTTGACTAATTTTTCTATTTCGCCACCCGGTTCCGCATCAGTAACTTTCCCTTTAGAATGAAGATAAACTATTGCAGGATGTTTCACCAGGTTGTCATCAGGTTTAAACAAGAGAATAGGAATAGCATACTCATCGCTTTCTCCCGCAATGGCATCCAGTTGCACAGTGTAGCCATCTCTCTGGTACCTGCCATTAATAAATGATCCTTCCTTATCCCGGGAAGGAGTCTTATAACCCGAAATTTCCTTTGCCTTTATTTTAACCTTGTTAAGATGGTTCACAATATTTTGTCGCGACTGCTCAATATTGTTGATCAGTTTTTCGGATTCCGTTTTATTAAGGTCAAAAATCATTTTTCCACCTTTGTATGTAGCAATCTGGCCTGTTGGAGTTACGGTCAACTCTTTTACTGTAGGTAAATCTGTCTTTTCTTCTGCAGGATTACCGGGCATGTTAAAATGTTTCTGGAAAAAAGCATACATAGCTAATCTTATTTTCGGGGTCATCGAATGTTTAGCATCATCTTCGACCAATTGTAAATTATTTTCTTTACCGAAAGCTGCGTACGTTTTTTTGGCTTCTCTGAGTGCATCACGTGCTCCCTGAAATGCCATATTTTCGTCACGTGTTGTAAATGCCATCAATGTCGGCTTTGGTGATCTCACTTCTATCAGATCTTCAAAGGTTATACCTTTTGCAAGGCCACGAATCAATGTGTTTTCAGCATCCTGTATTCCTTTCGTTTCAAGCTGTGTTCTGTATGTGAGAGGCCAGCTGCATGGTACCGCCACTTTCACCCTGTCGTCATATGCTCCTAAATACGCAGATACGGTTCCGCCCCCGGAAAAGCCTGTTACTCCAATATTTTCAGGATCCACCTCTTTACGGGTGAGCAGATAATCGATAGCCCTGATTCCGTCCCAGATAAAATATTTTGCTGAAGAAATACCTGATATAAAACAAACATTTCCCATATAAGAATGCTCTATGACTGAATACCCAATTGCAGAAAATTTTATGGACGTATCATAATATTGCACGTGCTCTCCTTGTCCCAACGGATCTATTGCAAAAACGATCATTCCCTTTTTTACAAGATTTGTTATAATGACCTGGTAGTATTCTTCCCTGAATGATGCCTGGTCGTGTCCAAAAACATTCAGGATTGCCGGAGCTTTGCCATTTATTTTATCAGGTATATAAAGGCAACCTATTTCATAAAACCCTGGAACGGGCTCATAAATGATTTTCTCGATCCTGTAACCTTCTTTTTGTGTGATGCCAGTAATTTCTGGATTCAATGCTTCCTTCCTAGGAAAGGTGCCGATTAGTTCCTTAAGTTTATTCTTAACGATTTGCTGTCTCTTTATCCAATCGTTTTTTGTTTTTAATCCGGCTATCTCATTGTCTCTTATCTTATAATAATCCTCTGCCTGTTTGGTAAGATGGTTAAGCACCAGGCTCCCGGGGTTATTCCATTTAATCCAATCGTGAAAAACGTTTAAATTCTCTTCTTCCTTTTTTGTGGAATTTGTTTGCGCAAAAAGAGGCTCAACGGTAAGAAGCAGGAAGAGTAGCAAAATAAGGATAGCATAACAAGACACTTTTTGTTTTATGCGTACAATATTCTCATAATTGCATTTAATATTTTTCAGTCTCAGCTTGCATGAGACTGTTTCATTTTTTATTTTCATACCCGTTTATTTAGAGAATAAGTTTAGATTCGATATTACATTTATAGTGATCGATGCACTTTGTATTTCTTCGATTTCCTCATTAAATATAATTACTTCAAATAAATATTTTGTGACTTTAACTACTTGTGCATAGTGAATGCAATTACGAATTTTATTAAAACTCGTTGCAGATGAAAAATAAAATCAGCTTTCTGAGTCTCGCAATTTTTGTTTTGGGGCTGTGTTCAATTTGTAGTGCGCAAACTCCGGTTTTTCCACTCAAAAAGAGTATGAATGGCCGCTATCTTGTCGATCAAAACAACATGCCTTTCCCAATTCTCGGAAGGACAGCGTGGTTTGTGATCTCGCAATCCGTTGAAGGTTATCAAGCCTTTATTAATAACACCATTTCGCATGGATATAATTCAATCGAGATGCATGTGCTCAACCATGATCCGCGGGGCAATCATCCGCCATTCAATGGCAACGGAGATATCCCCTTTCTTAAGCGATTGAATGGATCAAACTGGGATGGTTCGCTTACTTATACTGATACCAGTGCCCAGGCACCTGACCTTACTACCCCTAACGAAGCATATTGGCGATTTGTGGATTCTTTTCTTTTCTATTGCGAGTCGAGGGGTATCGAGGTATTCTTCTTCCCGGCTTATGCAGGCTATGCTGACAGCAACCAGGGGTGGATGGCGGAGCTTCTTGGAAATGGAGCAGCAAAATCACGCGCTTATGGCGCATGGATTGCAAACAGGTATAAGAATCAAAAGAATATTATATGGATGCTTTTGGGAGACATGGGCCATTTTACAGCTACTGAAAAAGAAGTTGAGGGAGCTCTTATTGCTGGTCTTAAAAGTGTTGCCGGGCAGTTGTCAACTGAATACAGTGCGGAAGCAAACCCGGGGCAGAACAGTACAGATCAGGAAGATTTTGGCGACCGAATGACACTTAATGGCACATACACTTGGGTACCAAAAGATGTTAGTGTGCCGAGTCTTGGGGGCAGTGCTTATTCACATAAGCCCGTTTTGCCTGCTTATTTACTGGAAGAACCTTATGATCAGGAAGGGCCGGATGGCAACGGTAGATCTTAGCGCAATGGGAGGGAGCACCCGCGCAAGATGGTATGATGCTACGAGCGGCAACTTTACAAAAATTCCGGGTTCTCCATTTGACAATAAGGTCACACATGAATTTACTCCCCCTGGAAAAAACAACGAAGGCGAAAGCGACTGGGTGTTGATGCTGGATGTTGGCGCTGATGATATAACACCCAAGGCCGCGCGGACACCAGTCAGCGGGCCATTGAGACATTCCAGCAATCCAAATTACTTCGAAGATGCGAATGGCAACGCGCTCATCCTTTGCGGGTCGCAAACATGGAACACGCTGCAGGATTGGGGTAGTAACGGTTCTATTCAAACGTTGGATTTTAATGCCTTTGTCAGCTTCCTCAAGGCGCATGGGCACAATTTTACTTTGCTCTGGAGCACTGAGCTGCCTAAATTCCATGGCCTTCCAACCACAGATACTTCTTCTCCGCCGGATATTAAGGTAAGTCCGTTTCCCTGGAAACGTAGCGGCCCGGGATTGGCGACTGATGGCGGATTGAAATTTGATCTTACAAAATTTGACGAAAATTATTTCGATCGATTACGTGAACGGGTGCAAAGCCTGAACAGTGCAGGCATCTATGCAGGTATTTATTTGTTTTCTGGTGAATGGCTTTTGCGTTTTCGCTGTGCAACCGATGGATACCCTTTTTCGG
>WNFZ01003765.1_pt1 | contig 22021 bp, 19 predicted proteins | sample 5400081 | NCBI WGS metagenome assembly WNFZ01 (sample SAMN13153365, study PRJNA577476) | soil metagenome | isolation source: 80 cm soil or saprolite under grassland replicate 1 | place: USA:California | collected 2016-06-15
AATGCTGCGCAGCTGCGCGACGATGTTTTCCGCTTCAACTCGCGAGTAAAACAAACCGACGGTGCTAACTTCACCATCTGGGCGAATCTCATTGACGTAGAGTTTATCCATATTGCTTTAGCACGACTTCGGAGTCTTGTAGCCGACTTGCTTGCGTTCCTTCATGAACGCTTTGTACGTCTCCGGATGAGATCTCACGTTGTACGGGCAGACATCGACGCAAAGATCGCAGTATTCGTCGCGCAGGCGCGAATAGGGGTAGCACTTTTCTAGATCGATCAACCAGCGCTTGATGCCGTGCGTCATCACATGATCCTGCGGAATCGCGTCGCCCGGGCAGTTTAACTGGCAGACATTGCAGTTCATGCAAAAGTCTTGGACGCCGAATTCGCGCGGCTGGTCTTCGGCGAGCGGTAAGTCCGTCGTCACGAATCCCGGCCGAAAACTGGCGCCGTATTTTTCGTTGATCAAACTGCCGTGACGGCCAAGCTCGCCGAAGCCGACCTGATAGAAAATCGGGATTGCCTGCACTTCACTGGCGCCGTTATGGTGGGCGCGCGCGGGATATCCCATGTCGCGGACATAAGCGGCAAGCTGGGTCGCAATCTCGGTGCACCTCGCATAGACGCGCATCGCTTCTTCTTCGACGGCATTGGCGCCCTGGACGACCTTATCATAATCTTCCGCCACGCAGGCGACGATCACAAACTCGTGCGGCACGTCCGCGCCCAGATCGATCATGTGCGGCTGCAGTCGGCAGACGCCAACCATGTCGGCGCCGAGGTCGGTTCCTTTGGCTTTGATCTGTTTCGTCATCGCGTCAGAATCGCTCACCTCCGTTCGTTTCGGATTGATCGGGCCGTCGCGAAACGGCGCTAGCTTTACCCAGCTATCGCGATACGCCTGAATTTTGGGAGTCGCGGCCGTGTAGTGCCTCGCTGTCTCCATTCCCAAGGCATGGACCATTTAAGCCAACACCGGATCGGCCATTCCCTGCTCTCGTCTAGGAGTTATTCCGCGCATGCCCGCGGCTCAGCGACTTTTTCGCAAGGATTTTCTACTTTCCTTGCATTAGTTTAAGAGTGGTCTCAGTGCTTCGAAGTACTGCCCACGGTCGTCACAGTGATATGCGACATGGGCGAATCGGCCTTCGCTCCGTGCCAGTGACGCTCACCGGCTTTGATATGAACGACATCACCGACAGTAATTTCTCGCTCCCCCTGTTCGCTCGCTGCGATGCCCTTGCCGGCTGTGACCACGAGAATCTGATCGCAATCGTGTACATGCCACCCGGTCGTCGCGCCGGCCCTTCGCCAATGATCGCTTGCCGTGTTCGGCTGACCGGTCCGCCGGTCCATCCCGCAATCGGCGTGGCGGTGTCCATCGCTTGTTCAGGCAACTCATTAATTTTCAGTATGCGCATATTGGCCTCCGTGTGGGTTCGCGATTAGCACAATTGGAAAAACTCGACAGCATTGTCGACCAGAATCTTCTGCTTCTCATCCGCGGGCACACCAGAAAACATATCATCAATGACACGGCGGGAATTCGGCCAATCTCCCGCGGAATGGGGGAAGTCGTTGCCCCACATGATTCTGTCCACGCCGATATCGTAGCGCAGGCGAAGGCCGATGCGGTCGTAAATGAATCCCCAGTAAAAGTGCTCGCGCAAAATTTGACTCGGCTCTTGCTTGAGCTCTGGGTTTCCGCCCAGTATAACCGTAACTTCGGATAACGATCGAACACGCCGGACAGCAGCAACTGCACCGCGTTGAGTCCGCTGTTGCCGCCGAAGCGCGTCAGCACGCGGATCGGATCGCCGCCGAATGCCACCTCACCGGGTTCCTTGTCGTATTTGAAAAGCGGCCCGTCGGTCCTTTGTAAACCGACGTGGACCGTAACGGGCATCTGCGAGTCGAGCGCTGCCGCCCAGAAGCGATCGTCGTCGGGCGTCGGATAGAGTTTTCCGCTGGGAAAAGTGTTGAGCGCAACTCCCTTAAGCCCTGCTTTCCTGCAATATTCCATCTCTTTTACCGCCGCATCGACAGAGGCGCTCGGAATCACGCCCATCGCCAGTAATCGCTCTCGGTTTGCGGCGCAATATTCTTCCGCTAAAAATTCGTTGTATGCATGAATAATCGCCAGATAGGCATCATCGTTGCGGATTCCCCGCCAAAAGCCGAGGTTGCCGGCCGAGGTGAAAAGCACCTCGCCGTCGATCCCGTCCTGGCCCTGCTCTTTGAGCCGCTGATCAGGAGTCCCAGCGCCCTCGGATCCTTCGTAGGTTAAACCTGTGAGTTCGTGCCTTTCATAGGGCTTGCCTGCAATCGCAAGTCCCAGAACATACATCGGCCGGTTCTCAACGATGATAGCGTCGCCACCGTTAGCGAGCTTGATTAACCGCGGCGCCCGGTCGCGATATTTGGCGGGAACGCGGTGCGTCCACCGCTGCGGAGATATTTCTAAATGAGAATCGGCGGAAAAAAGACGATACTTGCTGGTCATGGCGAAACCTCCATATCCTATTTGGCGCGTTTTACTCTTTACGGTCAAAGCGACCTGACGACTGTAGTTGAATTTCCGGCGCAACGACCTTCGTGGTGCAATGTCTGTTTCGATTTTGGTTGCGGTTTAGCCGCACTGTGTTTTATTCGTTTTCCACACCCTTGACCGGGACTCTTGCCTGCTTCATTTTTTCACCGGTCTCGTAGTAACGGCCTTGAACGGCAAACCTGCCCGCTTCGAGATTCTCCTCTGACCACCAGCCAAGCTCGTAACCGTACCAAGGCTCGCGTAAGTTGAGCGGCGGCAACTCTAGTTGCTTCCACAACCCAAGCGCGTCTTCCATGATCTCCTTGCGCGGCAGCGATACCGGTGGATAAGGCCATGGCCGGGTGGCGTCGATCAGCATCCTCGTCGACTGAATCTCGGAAGTTCCGGCGTGCACGCCGCCGGGATTTCCAGTGCCCGGAGGAAAAGCCGACCAATCGGCGGACTGAAGTCGCGATGGTTTGATTCGGACATCGCGATGGGGTTGCATGCGAAACGTCATCGCCCAGAAAATTCCTTCGGCATCGCGCGGATCGATGTCATCGTCCACAACGATGATCATCTTGGCCCCCACCGCGGGGGACTCATGGCAAGCGTCGAGAATTTCCACGGCCTGTCCCGGTTTAGGGTCGTCGACTTGCACGCAGCATAGTCCCCAGCTTCCCGTCGATTCATGGAATGCGACTTTCCTCACATTGTCGAACTTGCTTTTCAAATAGGAGAGCACGTTGCCTTCCGCTCCCGTGCCGCGAATCTTGCTCGACTCCGACGGTGGAAATTGGCTCAGCATCGCGACGAAAATCGGATTTTTTCGGTGCGTGATACAGGTAATGTCCATGAAGGGGTTTAATTGCTGTGGATCCATGTATCCGGTGAATTCTCCGAACGGCGCCTCGGGCTCCATCAACTCCGTATTGATCAGCCCTTCGATCACGATCTCGGCATTGGCGGGGACAAGCAGATCCACGGTCTTCGCTTTGACTACCGGCACCGCTTCCCTCGCCAAGCCGCCCGCTACCGCATATTCGTCGACACCGTAGGGAATCTTGACAACCGAAGCATAAGACACGCTCGGCGGCGCGCCGATCACGATCGCCGCCGGCATGGGCTTTCCGATCTTCTGCCATTTGCGCCAGTGCTGCGAAATATGCTGCTGCCCGCCGGCGTTCATGCCGATCCGCGTGCGCGCTTTGACCATGCCGCGGTAATTGCCGATGTTGCGCACTCCGGTTTCGGGATCGTAGGTGATGAAATGACTCGCGCTGGTGTACGGCGCGGCGTCGAAGCCGGGCGTCGAGATCGGAATCGGAAATGTTTCGAGCCCCTTTTCTGGCTTGTCGAGATCGGCACCCAACTGCACGACCTCTTGTACCGGCGCGTTGTCGACGAGGACAGGCTCGATCGGATGGTTGCGCGCCTCGGTCCAACGCTGGCTGATCCTGTCCGGATCGCATTGCAAACCCACGCCGTAGATCTGTCGCGAGCCGGCGAGACAAGCGATCACCACTGGGATATCGTAGCGCCGGCCGGATACATCGGTGACGTTGGTGAAAAAAAAGGCTTTGCGCTCCGATTCGGGCAGGCCACGAAACTGCAGGCGGACCAGCGGATGGAGCTGCGTGTCTTTATTGATTTGACGATCGATACGCACGAGCAAATGCTCGCGTTCAAGGCCGTCAATGAGCTCGCGAATGTCTTTGTAATAAGCCATTGTGTCCTCCCTTGAATGCAATCACGCTGAAGACGATTCGCGCCCCTTCGAATCCATAATCGCGACCGCATCACTTCGCCGGTGGAATCGGTCCGGCGCCGAGCAATTGCTGCATCACTGATTTTACCTTGGCATCCTCCGGGACATCTTGGAGAAATTTTTCGATCTCTTCTCCCGAGATCGCCTCCAGAGGCTCCGCCGTCATGCGCTCATAGTCCTTGGCGAATTGCGGGTCGCTCCATAGCCTCCTGAACGCCTGCCGCAACGCGACAGCGGCCTCCTCGGGTATACCTTTCTGGGTAAAGTAAACGGAACTTCCGGGTCGGCTGTTTTGATAGAAGCGCAACACATCCTTCTTGAGCTGAGTGTCAGCGTAGTCATTAACGGTCTCTGTTTTAGGAAACCCCGGCACCGCCTCCGCGCCGCGGCCTTTAATGTTCTTGAGCAGAACCGGCACGGTGAAACCCTCTTGACGCCAATTGGGTTTGTTGTGTACGAGATCGTAAAGCACTTCGGTTCTGCCATCGGCTTCCCCTCGTTGGACTGCGATGTCCACTTCAGGACTTTCGTAGCCGACGACCCACTGCGGATCTTTGAGCTCGAGAACAAACGCCATGATGCGCCCGACGTTGTACATGGTGTGGCCGACACTTCGCTCCGCGATTCGCAATTTATTATGGGCTTTGAGCTTGGCCAATGAGTCGATGCCCAGGCGATGCATCAAAAGCGCGTAAGGACCGCCGACACTCGGCGCCCCGAGATACGTAAAGTCGCTCAAGCGGTACTGCACCGTGGGATCTTTGGACGCGGCTCTGACGAATATGCTCGTGCCGATATTGGCGATGGTCAGGCCATCGTTTTTGATCGTCTTCGCCATCATGTTGCCGGCTTGGATGCCGCCGGCGCTGGCAACGTAAATGGAAATGATATGAGCATTACCGGGTAGATATTTTTTTAGGTAAGGAATCGCCGTGCGAACTCGCACGTCGCCAAGGCCGCCGGCGGAGCGGCCTTGAATGATGGTCAACGTTTTTCCCTCGTAGAACGGCGCGGCGGCGTAAAACGCCTCTGCCCGTGGTAACAGCACGACAAACGCGCCGATCAGTAATGCATCGCGACAACGCATGGCTAATTGAACAGGGCGGGTTCCTTGGACGTTCACGCGACGCCACGGAAATAACAAATATTGCCGCGCCCCGCCAAGCCCGTTAGTTTTTCCTCCTACGACATCGCTCCATTACTCCAAGACTCCCTCACCCCATTCTTCCTACCTCGGCGTCTGCAACCACTTCTCCGGTTCCAGCCCCGGACGATCTTTGTACTTCTCCGCAATGGCGCGCACTTTTGGATGATCCGCAGTGGTGATGTGGCCATCTTTGTATACGTAATTTTCTCCGATCTTGAGATCGCCGCCGCGGAGTTCCGCCGAAACATGCAGTAAATAGGGAAATGTCTTGCTGCGCCGGCTGTTACCCATGTGAAAGTGAAAGCTGCTCCAGTGGTGATGCTCGATGAAGTGGCGGTACGGCGCGTTGGGACACTGGTGCGGTTCGAGGATTGCCGACGGATGCACGCCGCCGTGAAATCCGCGCACCTCGTAAGCGGCTTCGCCGAGATATTTGGCAATAAATTGGTAGAAGCGTGTTAGCGTCTCGGCTTCGGCGCCGCCTTCAAATTTTTTGATGTAACCTTTTTCGATGAAAACTTTGACCGGCTGCTTGAACGGACAGGGTACGCCGATATGCCGCGCCCAGATCACCCCGACTTCATTGATGATCCCGAAACCTTCGGCGTCGCGGGCGCGTATGGACGACCAGACGCCCTCGGGAAACGGACAATAAACACCGATATCGCGGTAATGCGCGTAGTCGTCCATGTCTTCCGGTTTCACTACGTAACCTTCGATGTGCGAACCGTTGGGATGAGTCATCACCCACTTGGCGCCCGGCTTGGCGAGCGCGTTGGCTTGAATGCGTATCTCGGAAACCAGCTCGTACGGTGTCAGGCCCCAGTTGCTCGAAAGCAGCGACGCTGTCGTCGCCATGTTGCGGGCGAAAGGGGTCTTGCGCTCTTCGAGTATGTCGGGAATCTCTCGCAACTCTTCTTCGTAGGTGAGGTCGACGGCGTTGCTGATCACCACGTCGGCGGCGCGCATGGCGTTGGTGACGACGGGCGGCACCCGCCAGGCCTTGCTCGGGTCGGCGCCTTCGCCCCAGAGGATCGCCGGTCGCAAAGGAATATCGCACCAAATCACCGTGGCGTCGGCGCGCCGCTGGACTACTGCCGACTGAATCCAAGCAATGGTCTCTTGATCGACGATGTTGACGCCGCCGTAGAGGCCGTCGTTGGCGGCGATGATCAGGACGTTCATACCCGGCTTGACCTTGGCGCAGTTGTCGATCATGTCGGCGACGGCAATCGCAGCCTGTTTGGGGATTAGTGGCATCGAACTCACGACATCCTCCAGTCCAAATTCAGTTCAAAGTTCCAGGTTCAAAGGTTCAATGCCGGACTCGATTCCCACAACTTGAACTTTGAACGTTGAAGCTGAACGCGACCCAAATAATCTACGACGCCGCCTTAACTTTAGTCCGCTCCGCCTCGACCAACGGCCGATATTTCGCGCACAGCGCTTTCCATCCTTCGGCCTTTTTCTTCGCCCGTTCGATGGTGGTGTCGGAAAAATTGATGATTGGAGTGCGCGCCGGCCCTGGGTTAACGTAACCGGCGAATTCAATGGGCAGCTTCGCCGTCGCGCCTTCGTTTCCTCCCGGCCGCTCGCCTCCAGCCGCGTTCATGATTTCGGCGATGACTTGCAACGCTTCTTGATCTTTTCCCTCGCGACAGAGGTTTCTCAAATGCAACACCGGCCATGGGCCCATCCAGGCATCGATCGACCAGCAGCCGGCCGAACCCATCCTATAGAACGGAAAGTATTGTGCCTGGTTCGTCATGACACTGATCTTGCCGTGGATAATTTCCATCAAACGGACAAATTCCCGCGTATCGCGATGGCTGTCCTTCATGCCGATAATGTTTGGACACTTGACCAGCCGTGGAAATACCGAGACCGGAATTTTCACTTTGTGGTTGACCGGATTGTGATAGATCAGAAAGCCGAGCTTGGGAAACATCTCCGCGATCTGAGTGTAAAAGTCAGCCATGTATTCGGGCGACTGCGCGTCGTAATAGGGCACACCGAGCAGCGTTCCATCGCCGCCGATGTCTTGGACGAACTTCAGCCGCTCGACAACTTCACGCGCATTCGGGCTGGTTGCGCCGATGAACAGAGGGACGCGCTTCTTCACCGCATCGACGGTTGCCACGGCCAAAGTCTTGTACTCGTCCCAATGCAGGTTGTAGCACTCGCCAAAACTTCCCGTGGTGGTAATCACATCGATTCCATCGTTGATCATCCGGTCCACCCCAGCTGTGAGATTGTCGACGTCGATCGTGTTCTTCGAACTCAGATCGCCGGCATCCTTGGTCGAAAAAGACGGCATCATCGCCATTACGCCTTGAACGTCTTTCGCCGTAACCATAACGCACCTCCTCAAGATTTGTTTCAGAGTTCATAGAGACATAACTGGAAACAGTTCCCCTTGTAAAGCCTTCGCAATCCTCGTTTGCGCAAGGTTTTACGAATTTGGTAGAAACGATATGGACGAACCATTGGAACCACATGATCGGTTTTAACTATTCGAACGAATTGCCCCCCGGAGGTGAATCATGAGCCGCCCAGCTACCAACCAATCTAGAGACCGCGAACAGCTCCACAAAAAATTTGCCGCAATGGGTCTGCGCGGCTACTGGCAGCTCGAACGCGACGATCACCGCATGGAGCCCAAAATCTGGCGTTGGAAGGAACTCTATCCGGTCTTAATGGAAACCACCGAAGTGATTCGCCCCATGTACATGCAGCCGGGAGATCTGCTCATTCAGCCAAATTTTGCATGGCACGATCACGCGAACAATTCCAAAGAGCCGATCATCTGGATCGACGCCCTCGATAGCAGCCTGGTAAATTATCTAACCGCATCGTTTCGCGACGAATGGGATGAAGGAACCCAACAACCGTTAACGAAATCCGACGGAACATCGAGGCGATTGTACGGCTCGATCCGTCAACCGAACATCGAGCTCGGTTCCGGCGTACCCTATCATTATAAATGGGCCGAGACTCTCGAAGCGCTCCAAACCGCCGCCAGAGAAGGCACCCACGATCCCTACGATGGAGTGTTGTTGGAGTATAAGAATCCCATCAACGGCGGCTCGACTTTCCGGACGATGACCTGTTACATCCAGATGCTAACACCCGGTCAAACAACCAAGTTTCATCGCCATACCGGCATCACCCACTACCATGTCATCAAAGGTAACGGCACGTTCGTCGTCGATCAGAAGGACACGAAAGAGATCCACTGGACCGAACACGACAGTTTCACCCTCCCGCCCTGGCGCTGGCACGCCCATGGAAATAATTCGCAAACCGAACCGGCCATTCTATTTTCAGTCACCGATCGGCCGCTGCTGAAGATGACGGGATTGGATCGGGAGGAGAACGGGTAAGCTTTTTTGCTGACATGAAGATTGATGCCGCTTTGACGCGCGCTATAACATGCTAGAGATTGATTCCCCTTCAATGAACGGCTTGACTGCTTGAACGATTTGAACGGCTTGAACCGCGCTTCATTGTAAATTACATCGTCAACCTTCTGTACAGCTGCGGCAATCGGTGCGGCAACAGACTCACGTCGGCGAGCACTTCGTAACTGAAGTCATCCATCATGGTACGCAGATAATCATTCCCCTCCTTGTCGACCGTCAGACAAAAGGGATGGATGCCCTCGCGCCGTGCTTCAACAAACGCCATGCGCGTGTCCTCCACGGCGTACGCTTTCTCCGCGCTCTCTTGCGAATACCCGCGGTCCTGCGGTCGCCCATCGCTGATTAGGAAAAGAAACTTCGAGCGCGTTTGTTGCTGCCGTAATCTCGCGGTTGAATGACGGATCGCCGCGCCCATTCGCGTCGCGTGCAGCGGGCCGACCCGGCTAAAGCGTTTCGCAATGTCCGGATTAAACTCTTCCTCGATATCCTTGATCACGTAAAATTCGACGTTTTCACGTCCGTGACCGGAAAAGCCGTAAACGCCGTAGCGGTCGCCGATCGCTTCGATTGCGTCCATCATCAGCACAATAGCCTCTTTTTCAACATCGATGATGCGCCGCTGCTGCCGCACGTCCTGCGCCGGAAGCACGGCCCCGCTTGATCTGCCAATGGCCTCGCCTGTGGAGCCGCTCATATCGAGGAGAAACGCCACTGCCACGTCGCGCTCGAGCTTTCGCTGGCGCCAAAAGATTTTCTCTGCCGGGGTTACACCGACGCGCAAATCGGTCAGCGCCTCGATGGCCGCGTCTAAATCGTGCTCCGCGCCATCCGGCAGTCGTTTTTCTTTGTGGTATAATTCGGGCGCGACTAGTTCAAATTCACCGCGGATTCGTTTCACTAGGGGCATGTAATTCGACAAAGTCTCCCGATAAAAATTCAGATCGCCCACCGGCATGATTTTTTCGTACACCCGGCACCAGCGGCTGCGGTATCGGTTCACGAAAACATCCCACTCGTCATAAACGAACGTGCCAGGTTGCAACGCCGTCAGCGGGCCCGTATCGTCGTCGTCCTGCGCCGACGGACGCCGGTGAACGCTTTGCATCCGCGGATCACGACGCTCGAGTTCGCGCATTAAATTCTGCACCATCTGCTCGGATTGCGGGTCCTGTTGTTCGCCCTCTTCTTCCGAATCACGCGGTTTTGGCGCTCTTTGGCTGCGTAGCAGATCCGCGAGTTCTTCGGGAGTCAATGATTTGCGCTGCTCGCGCGCGTTGATCTGTGCTTGGGTTAACAGCTGCGCCAGCTCCGGCCTGAATTCGCCGCGATAGTCCACGCCTTGAGGCGAAAGGTACTCCATTTGCCGGCCATTGACTCGCGGCAGCGTGTCAACGGCGGCATCCGCGTCGTTATTGCCCCAACGGTTTGACCTGGTTGAACGTTTTGAACGGCTTGAACTTTCCCTGTCGGTTTCAAAGAGTGCGAACTCGTTCTCATCGAGATAGTCATTCTTGATTTTTGCCAGCCGAGCGTAAATCCGCAGCGTCGCCTCGGCGGCGTCTTCCACGGTCGCGCCATAATCGCTGATCAATCGAACCATCCTACGAATCTCTCGAGCGACCTTTTGCTGTTTCACCGGGACTTTCACCCCACTTTTTTGGCCCAAACTTACGCGAATCATGAACTCGAGCAGCGCCTCACGCGCAGGCAGGAAAACTAATTCTTGGCGCAGTCTCAAAGCGTGGTCGCGCATTTCATGATACGCCGTCGCAATGCCGCGGTACTCGCTCATGATACGCGCTTCCACGCGGCTGCTTTCGATGATCGAAAACACATCCAGCGCCAAATGTTTGTTGGGAAAAAGCCGAAAAAACCGCGTCAGTTCCGTCATGCTCGGACGATCGTAGTGACCTTCGTGACCATGATCGTGCTCGTGATACTCCGGCGGCGCAGTCAGTTTTGGCCGCAGATCATCGAACCTAGCCGATCGCCGGTCGAACTGAAACTCAAAGCTGCCAAACTCCAGATGCCCCGCCTGCTGCGTGAGCATCACTTTCAAAAAGTTGAAGTTGTCGGATGGAGCCTCGAACCGTCTTACAAACGCAGGTAGAAAAATTGACGCGCCGTCGCTAGTCGCCACGTCATTCTTCGACCAACCGATGTTCTTGTCGATCAGTGGCTTGACGTCGTGGAGATCGACACTCCGCCCGGTCAGCGCTTGGCAATAAAGCCGCAGCATCTGGCGTATTGGCGCCAGTTCAACGGCGGGTGAATCAGCGGGAGGCATAAAGAAAATAGATCCCAGAGAACACAAGAATCACGAGATATTTTTCCTTCGACATCATCCTGATCTTTTATTTTGTGTCCTTTGTGGTTCCTGCTCTCTGAATTTCACGGAAAGATCGCCGAGACGACTTCGTCCAGGCTTCCCTGCACTTGCGGGTCGTCGGTAACTCCCCAGGTGACTGCGACGTGACATGCGCGGCGCGGGGCAATGCCTTCCTTGATCAACCGTCCCGCGTAAATCAGCACGCGCGTGCTGGCGCCTTCTTTGAGCCCGTGCTCTCGCAGATTACGCACCTTATGGCCGATCTTGGCGAGCTGCCGAGCAACCTCTTCTTCGACCCCGGATTCGTGGGCGATAATCTTGGCTTCGCGTTCAGGTTCCGGAAACTGGAATTCGAGCGCGATGAAGCGCTGCCGCGTGCTATGCTTGAGATCTTTGAGGACGTTCTGATAACCGGGATTATAAGACACCACAAGCAGAAAAGTGTCTGCGGCCTCGACCACTTCGCCAAGCTTGTCGATCGTAAGCAAACGCCGGTGATCGGTCAGCGGGTGGATGATGACGGTGGTATCTTTGCGCGCTTCGACGATTTCATCGAGATAGCAAATGCCGCCGGCTTTGACCGCCCGCGTAAGCGGGCCGTCGATCCAGTGCGTGCCGTTAGCATCGAGCAGGTAGCGTCCGACTAAATCGCTCGCTGTGAGATCTTCATGGCAAGCCACGGTCACTAGCGGCACCGCGCCATTGAGGTGCACCCCGCGTGAATCCCGCTTGGCTTGATTCTTGACCACTGTCAGGGGCTGGCCAAGTTTCCACGCCATGTACTCGACGAACCGAGTTTTACCGGTGCCCGTGGGGCCTTTTAATAATACCGGTATCCGTTGACGGTAGGCCGCTTCGAATATTTCCACCTCGTCGGCCGTTGCAACGTAAAACGGTTCTCTTTCAACCACGAACTCTTCGATTTTATACTGTCTGATCAGGTCACTCATTGTGTTTGCGACGATAGCTCAGTCCTTTCTGCTTTGTTTGCGAAATTTTCAAAAACCGTAACTGATTGGTCCCGCCGCTGTCAAATCTATGGTCTGCTATCACGCCTCGCCGCGCCCGCGGCTAATCGGTTACCACAGCACCGGACGTCTTGACTCTATTACCCCCAATCATTTACCTTTGCGCGGGCGCTCATACGATGAAATACCTCGCAGGGCGCCATGCGGACGGTTTTTGTTCGTCTAAAGATCTATAACAGGAGGCAGAAATGAAAAAGAAGTGGATGTTTAAAGCACTCGGTGGTGCAGCGTGGATGATTTTTTCGGTCGGACCGCTTTGGGGACAAGCCAACTTTTACGAAGGAAAAACTCTCACGATCATGATCGGAGCGAAAAGCGGCAGTTTGGAAATTGCCGCGCAAGTGGTCGCGCACCACCTGGGAAAATATCTTCCAGGCAAACCGGCCGTCATCGTGCAGCATGTGCCCGGCGCCGCGCATCTGCTTGCGACCAATAATGTTTTCAACATCTCCAAGCCGGATGGCTTGACGATCCTCGCGGCAAATCCCAATGTCGCCATCGCGCAGCTTTCCAAAGTCGAACAGGTGCGCTTCGACGTACGCAAGTTTCAATGGCTCGGCTCTTCGGGCGCCGATGGCGTGATGTTCTCCATCCGCCCGGATCTGCCCTACAAGAGTTTCGATGAACTCAAGAAAGCTGACAAAGAGCTGGTCGCCGGCACGACCGGGCCAGGCTCCAACGCGCACGATTTTCCTTTGCTCCTGAAGGAATTTGCCGGGCTCAAGCTAAAACTGGTCTCCGGCTACCCGGCCAACAGCGATGTTCTGCTGGCCATTGAGCGCAAGGAAGTCGACGCCTGGTCGGCGCTCGGAACGACGATCAAGCTCGCCGCCGATCGCGGCGCGGTCCGTCCGCTCGTCCGCGGCCGGATAGCAGTGCCAGGCTTCGAAAACCTGCCCGTCGACGAAGATTTGGCGACCAGTCCGCTCGGCAAGTCGCTGATGTCGATCAAAGCACTGCCGCTCGCGATCGGCCGCGCTTTCGCTGCCGCACCAGGCACGCCGGCGGATCGAGTGGCGGTGCTGCGCGATGCTCTTGCCAAGGCGATCAAGGATCCGGAACTCATAGCGGAAGCAAAGAAGGCCAAGATCGACATGCAGTACATTTCTCACGAGCAGGTTCAGAAAGATTTCACCGCATTACTCAATCAGACGCCGGAGACTTTGAAAGAAATGGGCAAGTACATTAAGGCTGAGAGCTGATTGTTCGTAGATTAAGATGATCTCCCCCACCTCTTTCCTCCCCCGCGCGCGGGGGAGGATGAAGGAGGGGGCGGTTTGAACGGTCCAATAATTCGGATTCTATTTTTTAATGAATCGTTGGACAGGCATGTTCCCCTGCTCAAAGCGCGGGTCATAAGCCATGCCTTCGCGGATCCGGGTTAAGTAATTGTCGCGATTCACGCCGAAAAGCTCCCATCGATATAAATGATTGAGCAGAAAAGTGTGGACGCCCATTTGATACAGCTTCCCCACCGCTCCGGAAGTCAAAGCGTCACGCTCTTCTTTGCTGAGACTGAATTCGTTAAGCACCGCTTCCGGCTCTTCCTGCATGCGCTTACGGAACGCGGCGTCGTTGTCCGTTAGATAGAGAATCTTGTTAACCTGATAGACGCTCATAGTCTCCAGACCCCTCACCCGTACCCTCTCCCGCACGCGGGCGAGGGAGCAGAGAAATCTTCGCGAAATCTTCTCGACCCAACGCGATTAGTTTCAACCATTCGAAAGAGAAAAATCAATCGAATTTCCACACCGCGTAGCCGTTGCCCTCGTCGCCTTCCAAAAAAAGCGGTTTGGTCTTGCCGAGCGCCCCCGCGACGGTGATCCAGTTGAGCAACTCGCCGCTATTGTTTCCGGCGGCGTTGATGCGCTCTTCCGTGGCGCGCCGCGCCAATGTCGGATACTGACCGCGCGCGAGCAGCTTCGAGATCGTTTCCGCCCACTCGTTATCGACCCAGCCTCGTAGCGGTCCGCCGACGTCCATGGCAAAACAGCCGCTCGCGATCAATGCGATACGCTCGTTACCTTCCCAGGATTCAATAAATTTGCGCAGCATGCGGCCCAACGCCAAACAACGGGTTGCCAGCGGCAACGGCGAAGCGAAGCCGTTGGTGTAAATCGGCACGACCGGGAGCGTCATGCCGGGATTGAGAAAGTGCAAGGGCACCACCAGCGAGTGATCGAGACGCAATTCATGCGCTGCGGCGAGGTCGAATTTTTCGCTCACGCCGTACTTGAACAGCGCTTTCGCCAGCGGCACATGGCCGCGCACGGTATAACGCGGCATCGGACACCACGTCTCCTGCGGGCCTTGAGCTTCCTCCGCCATGCCGATGCAGAACGACGGCAGATTGTCGTAGAAGAAGTTGACGAAATGATCGCTGTCCACCTCGATGATCAGATCGGGTTCGGCCTTCTCGACTTGCTCGCGCACCTGCTTCATCAGCGCCTCACCCTTGGTTTTTCCCGGCGATTGCTGCATCTCGAAAATCAGCCGTGGCGGATGCGGCACGCCGGCGGCCAAGACCAATTTCGCCATAGTATGTTCCTCTCTGCGCGTTGCAGCAAAATTTCAATTCTCTTAACATCGGCACTCCGAGAGAGTCAACGCGCTCGACGCTGGAAAAAGGGCCGCGTCCCTTGACTTGGCATTTTGTCATCCAATATATTCGCGCGAATCTTATCCGTGTATGCGGTCACCGATTTCAATGATGCGTCATCGCAGGCGGCGGAAATGAAGTAGCGAAACCAATGTTCGACGCATTCATCGACGGTCTCTTTCTTGTTCTGCAGTGGAAAGCCTTCAGCCTGATGCTTGTCGGCATGGGCCTCGGCTTCTGTGTCGGCTTGCTGCCGGGCATCGGCGGCGCGGCGACTCTCGCCTTGATGATCCCATTCATCTTCAAGATGAGTCCCGCCGAGGCGTTCGCGTTTTTGCTGGGCATGCATTCGGTCGCCGCCACCACCGGTGACATCACCTCAGTCCTTTTCGGCGTTCCCGGAGAAGCGATTTCGGCCGCCACCGTCGTCGATGGCTACCCAATGGCCAAGAAGGGAGAAGCGGGTCGCGCGCTCGGTGCCGCGTTGATGAGCTCGTTGCTTGGCGCGCTGATCGGCGCGGTGGCTCTGGCCCTCGCGATTCCCATCGTGCGTCCGCTGGTCCTTACCTTCGGGTCTCCGGAACTGTTCATGTTATCGGTGATCGGCATTTCCTGCATCACTTCTCTCAGTGGCGCGGGCGCGCGCGGCCAAATCAAAGGCTTCGCGATGGGTCTTCTCGGTCTGCTCGTTTCGACCATCGGTCAGGAGCGCCAGTCCGGCTCGCTGCGTTTCGACATGGGCATAATGTACCTTTGGGAAGGTCTCGACTTCGTTCCGGTCCTGGTCGGAATCTTCGCGATTCCCGAAATCATCGATCTGGCCGTGCGCGGCACTTCCATTGCGGGGGAAGGACCTGCGCAAAACCTACGCAGCGGCGTTATGGAAGGCATCAAGGATACTTTTCGGCATTTTTGGCTGGTCTTTCGCTGCTCGGTGATCGGCGTTTTTGTCGGCATCATGCCGGGGGCGGGCGGCGGCGTCGCGCAATGGATGGCTTATGCTCACTCGGTGCAAAGCGCCAAGGATTCTAAGGACCGGGAACGATTCGGCAAGGGAGATGTGCGCGGCGTTTTGGGACCGGGGGCAGCGAACAATTCCAAAGAAGGAGGCGAGCTGATCCCTACGGTTGCGTTCGGTGTTCCAGGTAGCGGTGCGATGGCGATCCTGCTCAGCGGCTTCTTAATTATGGGCCTCGTGCCCGGGCCGGACATGTTGACTAAACATCTATCCATCACTTTCTCCATGGTCTGGACGCTGGCGATCGCCAACATCATAACCGTGCTCTTATGCCTCACGGTGCTCGACCAGCTTGCCAAGATAACGAACGTCCGGGGCGGCTGGATCATCCCTTTTGTGTTGCTGCTGGTCTTCGTCGGCAGCTACACGGCGAACGGACAAATCGCCGATCTGATCGTGACCCTCATTTTTGGTATGATCAGCTATTTCATGGTGCTTTTTGGTTGGCCACGTCCGCCTTTCGTGTTGGGCTTCGTTCTGGGAAAGGTCATCGAGACTTATCTGTTCATTTCGATGTCGCGCTACGGCTTCACTTGGCTGAAACACCCCATTGTCGTCTTACTCATTGTCCTCATGGTCGTCGTTATTGTCTATCCCTACATTCAACAGCGTCGCGACCGCGCCGCGGGTTCGGCTAATGCGTAAGGGCCGCGTGCTCTTCTGCATTTTCTTGATTGCCGTCGCCACGTACGCGATCCGTTCGGCGCTCGGATGGTCGTTCAAGACCAAGCTATTTCCGCTCTCGGTAAGCATTCCACTTTTGGTCCTTGCGACGATACAGCTCTTGCAGCTGATTTTCGGCAAAGGAGAAACCGACGAAGGCGCGGGTCTCGACTTGGATTTTTCGAGCGACGTGCCTGCCGAGGTGGCGCGACGTCGTGTGATCAATACTTTCTCGTGGATTATCGCCTTTATTGTCTCCGTCTATCTCATCGGTTTTCCATTAACCGTTCCGTTGTTCATTTTCTTTTATCTAAAGTTTCAAAGTGAAGTGAGTTGGCTGTACACGATCGCGGCCACGGCGATCACGTGGGGCTTTTTTTACACTCTGTTTCAATGGTTGGTGCACATCCAGTTCGAGTCTGGCGCGATTCAGACTTGGCTCGGCTGGTGATCGGCGTCATTCAGGCGCATTCCAAGTTGAATGCCCGGTACTATCTTCTATTGCGCATTTCATACACGCAACAAGCACGCCCGCAGTGCGAGCCCTCAGAAAACAATGGCATTTGGCCTCGCGACGCGCTCGCCGAGAGCGTTGAGAATATGCTATCAGTCAGAGTAGCCTGAAGCAGCAAGATCTTTCCGGAGGACCGGCAATGAGGTTTGGCACATTCAGCTATAATCAATCGCGACCCTGGGTGCCAGAGAAACAAGCTTTCGCGGAACTGCTCGAGCAGATCTTGCTCACCGAGGATTTGGGCTTCGACGACGCCTGGTTTGCTGAGCATCATCACTCCGATTACGGGATGTTGGCGTCACCCAATTTAATCATCGCCTCGCTCGCCTGCCGCACCAAGCGGCTTCGCATGGGCAATTTGGTCAACGTTCTCCCGCTCTACGATCCGATGCGGCTCGCTGAGGAGTGCGGCATACTCGACATTCTCACTGGCGGGCGGCTCAACGTTGGGCTGGGCCGCGGCGTGCCCAAAGATGACATGAAGCACAGGCTCGACCGGGAAACGGCTCAGGCGCGTTTCGAAGAGGGCATCGAGATCCTCATGCGCGCATGGACTGGAGAGACTTTCAGCTACTCCGGCAAGGCATGGGGCTATGAAGAGATCTCATGCCGGCCCCAACCGCTGCAGAAACCCCACCCGCCGATCTATTACGGTGCCACTTCGCCGGACAGCCCAGCGATGGTAGCGCGCCGCGGTTGGAATCTTGCGCTCTCGCGCCAGCCGCTGGCTAACTGCGCGCGGGCGATAAAATCTTATCGTGAGGAACGTGCCAAGCATGAGAATTTGACCGGTACCGGCGATGCGATCATGGTGCGCGACATCTATGTCGCCGATAGCGATGAGCAAGCCTGGCGGGAGGCCGGCCCGCAGCTTTCGCGTTTCTGGCAGCTCGCGACCGATAACTTCTGGCGCGGCGATTCCGTGTCGCTCGACGATCTGCCGAGGTTCACCGAGCGTTTTGCTTACTTTCCCGGCGGCCTGAATGTCAAGCGGCTCGATGAATGGGGCACTTCGTTGATCGGCAGTACGGAGACCGTTACCAAGAAAGCGCGTCAGATGATCGAGACCGCCCGCCCGGATTGCCTGGTGGGTATGTTCAGCTTCGGGGGCTTGAAGCATGAACAAGTCATGCGCTCCATCGAGTTATTCGCGAGTGAAGTCATGCCGGCGTTGGGAGCGTGAGTCGGCGGCGTCCATGACAAACTTCTGTTGGCGCTTGAATTCTCAGAACACTTTGTCATGAAAACCACGATCGGCTTGAGGACCGCTCTGGGTTTGGCGCTCGTCATAACGTACTTTTGCGCGGCACGGTCTGGGGCACCGGGCGACTTTCAAGCCATCGGTCACCAACGGGTTCAATAGTCGAACGTTAGTCTGCGACGGCATCCCTAGTCCAGAAAATGCGGGCCTTATACGCATCAAAAATAATAGAGGCGCTGAACAAAGCCAGCGGCTTTCTTTCGGAAAGACGCGTTTTTCTCTATTCGCTTGCTTTGATGATTATTACCTGCACGTTGCTTGTTAAGGTGTATGTGCAGGCGGCACGGATGGGTGAAAAACCCGGAGCTGATTTCGTCCAGTTTTATACCGCCGCAGTCTTGACGAGAGTCAGTCCAGAAAAGGTCTATGACGCCGATGCGCAGATTGAGCTGCAGAGGCAGTTTAGTCCGGCGCAGCTTGAGGGAATTCACTGGCCATATCTTCATGCTCCATTCTTTACGATTCTTTTGATCCCATTGAGTTTTTTTTCTTACGTCGTTGCGTATTGGATATGGATTACCGCAACTGTACTGCTTTATTTTCTATCGATCGGCATTTTATGGAAATGCTGTCGGCCGAAACAGCCACCTCTAGGTTTGGCGCTCGCGATCGGCGGTGCAGCGCCGGTCTTGTATTGGCTGACGACTACCGGCCACTCCACCGCGATTGCTCTCTTTTTCTGGACCGTGGGGTTTTACCTCTTAAAACGGGAACGCGTCTTATGCTCGGGATTCATATTCGCGTTTCTATCATACCGAGCACAATATCTGATCGCCCTATTGCCCTTGCTCATCTTTCGCAGGATGGGCCGCGCAATCGTGGGTATAGCCGCAGGCCTCTTTCTGCTCATCGTCATCGGCGGCGTCGTGTTCTCATTTGACTCTTACTTGAAATACATAGACGCGATTACAAACTTTTCACACCGAATAGCGACACAGGCACAGCCACTATCATTCTATATTACTCTCTACGGGTTCTTCAGGCCGTTGCTTCCTGAGGCATGGGCGGTAACATGCACGATCGCGACTGCTCTGCTCTTGGTATACTGGCTCCTGCAAACATGGCGGGTAGTTGTCCCACTTCGATCAAATGGTTTTGATCTTCAATATGCCATGTTAGTGACGACCACCCTGCTTCTCATGCACCACGGATTTGTTTACGATCTGCTGCTCCTGACAATTCCCGCCCTGCTTATGTATCCGCACAGGGCCTTGTTTCCACCGTACTACAAGATATTGCTGGCCCTGATTTACATCACTCCATACCTCCTCTTGTTGTTTCGCAGCAAGTTGCGAATGAACCCAGTTCAACCTCTTCTTTTTTGGCTCTGCTTCGAACTATATCGTGCCAATTTGAAGCTGCGGCCCCATCAAGTCGCGGCGTGAACCGTCAATAACGGGTGTGTTCCCAAGCGAGCCGAACCTACGACTTTGCCGCGCTGATGATCAAGGGATTGGCTTAGCCGTTTAACTTGACAGACCCGGCGCCGCCTACCTATAAGTGTGACTACTACCTGGCCGCGGCTTGCGGCTCGGAATCATCTTTTCACAGTTTCGGTTTCTCGAAGGATCGGAGGTTTCAATGCCTGACTATACAAAAAAACTGCTGCCTCGTTTTCGTTACGGCGTCATTCAACCGCGCGCCCATGAAGACGTTCACCGCGGCCGAACCTACCAACTATATCGCCTCTTACCGCTCGATTTTATGGAGATCGCCACCGGACTTGGGCTGGAAAACTACACCGAAGAGGGAGTCGAAAAAGCGATCAAAAACTACTGGACGTGTGTCGACCGGCTGGTGAAAGAAAAAGCGGATCATATCATTTTCAGCGGGGCACCCATTTCAGCGGTGTTGACCCGGCCGCGCGTGCTCGAGTTACTACGGCAAACGAAGGAAAGAACTGGCATCTCCGCCGACGCGCCGCTGGAAGCACTGATTGCTGCCTTGAAGCATCTCGGGTACACAAAGCTGGCCGTCGGTAGTCGCTGGGCGGACCCGGTCAATAACGCCATCGTCCGTTATCTCGAGGAAGGTGGCATCACAGTTGTCGGCATTACCAAGCGAAATCAATGGGCGTCGGATTCTTTCGCCATGACGCTGGAGCAAGGATTGGAAATGGCGCTCGAAGTTGGCCGTGAAGCGGCAAAAACCTGGCCGCAGGCCGAAGCCATCTCCGTGCCGGGCGGCGCGGCGATGGCTCTGCACGTCATACCGGCCTTGGAAGAAGAATTCGGCAAACCGGCGTTCACCAACATGAGCGCCGAAGTTTGGAACGATCTGATTCGGCCCGGCATTATCCCGCCGGTGCAAGGATGGGGACGGCTGCTGGCCAACGCTGACCGCTAGCCGCGTCGCGCAACAATCCGGCGAAATTCCGCTCGGCAAACGGGTCCCGACATAAGGTCCGCTTCCTTTTCAGTTGGAAGACGTCGCTGGGGTCATCTCGACGCGTAGAGAGAAAATGCGCTTTTCCGCCGGGTGGAGAGCGCCGATACCGATAACCTGACGAGATAGGAGCTTTCCGGCATCGTCCCGGACTTCCATTAGAACTTGATATTCCAATGGCTCGCCCGCACCGGGGTGCTCAAGGGTGCCTTCCACCAGAAGTGGACACGTCGTCGGTTTGGATCGCGGTTCGAAGCCAAAGGAATTAGCCCGCAACATGTGGCGACAGACAGGGCAAGACGTGGCGCTTTTCAGGATCGTCGCCCGGCAATGCGGACAGCTGCGGGATTCACCCGCGGTGGCTGCGCGGCCGATTTTCATCCCCCGGTCCGGTTCTTGTCATTATCGTGGGCTTGACCGTTGACGAATTTCGCGACATCGGATGCGTTCCAGCCGAACTCCACGTGGCCGCGCATGCGCGACCCGGCGGCGACTGTGAGCGTACTTGCTTTTAGATCGCCGAGAAGCTGCCCGGACTCCAAGAGCTTGACTTGAGCACTGGCGACGACATTGCCGTCCAGTTCGCCGCCGATGGTAACGTTAGCCGCGCTGACCTTTGCCGTAAGGTGAGCGCCCTTTTCGATGTTCAAATCTCCCTTGACTTGAATCTCGCCTTTGAACTTTCCGGCGATACGCACATCGGCGTCGCCTTCGATTTTCCCCTCAATTGTAACTCCGGCGCCGAATATCGACTCACCGCGGTTCTTCGGCGCGCTCTCCTTCGGTGTCAAAATGGGAGTTGACTGTGCTGGCGACGCCGGGGTCGCAGGCGATTTATCCTTGCTTTCCTCCGGTGTCGTCTGATTCCACACTGCCATAAGAACCTCCTTTACGATTTTTTTATCAACTGACAATTGATTTGATGGGCGAGTCGAATAAAGAAAACCGACGAAAAAGTAAGCAAAGCCAGTGCCACAATTGCACAATCAGTTTATTTTGTGAGCGTTGCGACTGGTGTTTCGCAAATACTACGCTCGTGTTCCCACACGCGATGATTTTCAGGGACCTTACGTCGCTTTGATGAAAACAACCGACACGGAAAATCCTGTTCCGTGCAGCAACAAGACCTGAATGACCGTGGCGGTTGTACAGATACTGCCTGCCGGACGCTATAATTGCACCGCAGGAAACTACAGTCAACGCTTATTTTTTCGGATGTTGTAGCAACGTGAATCTGTCAGGGGTTAATAGCAACGTAATTATGTCAGGGTGTGGCGATGACAACCCTGACGATGAAGGACGAGAAGCGGATAGAGGCAATTCAACGAGTGTTTCGAGGCGAGCTAACGGTAGGA
>WNFZ01001566.1_pt1 | contig 22019 bp, 27 predicted proteins | sample 5400081 | NCBI WGS metagenome assembly WNFZ01 (sample SAMN13153365, study PRJNA577476) | soil metagenome | isolation source: 80 cm soil or saprolite under grassland replicate 1 | place: USA:California | collected 2016-06-15
TCAAAAACTTAGCGGAAACTCTCCATCGTTTGCAGCGCGCTGCGATCCGTGATGCGCTCCATATACCAGACTGAACCGGCTAGCTAGAACAAGCAGGCTATCCGCTCCAGGATAGCCTGCTTTGTCTGAAATGAAAAGTAATTTATAGAGTGAAGACGGATGTCTGGACTGTAGTTTTCCACCGCCAGCCAAAAATTGTTGCCAGGAGTCCTCCAACCAGAGTCAGACCAGCAATCGTTAAGGCACTATCAAACCAAAACTGTTCTGGGAAGAGACGGATCAAAGCATCTGTGTAGAGAAACAACCATGATCCAGGTTTAAAGAACAAAAAGTGAAATGTATTGAACCAGGATTGCCAGGCAATGATTGCGGTCACACCGATCAGTAAGATAAGCCCGCACGTCAATAGCCCGCCCCACTGGATCGCTGTGAGCAGTGTCTGCTGCTGCCCTCTGCTCCAAAGAAGCAATCCGATTACTACGAGCAGGATGAACACGATTTGCCCTGTGACTAAAACAAATTGGAAGACAGAGCGAACATCGGCCATGTGGGATATTTCCCGCGCATTGTAAACAGGCGCACCGTACATCGTCTGCTTTGCAAGTTCATCCTGTGGAAGATGAGCGCGCACATAATGCACATTGGTTGATGCAAGAATGAACCGCTGCTGGCTTGTAAAGCCAAATGAATCGGGCGGAAAAGCAGCTTTGCCGTATTCGAAAGTAAGATACTGATCTGTCGCTAATAAACGTACGGCGGCCGTGATGACCAGAATGGGGATCAGCAGCGTAAAAAAGAACTTGAGAATTTTCATTGTTCGATCAGACATAGAAGCTCTCTTCTAAAAAGAATTGTTTCATAGGTTTTGATAAGCAACGATCTTGAAATCATCGTGACGAGCATAAAGTAGGGGAAGCAGACGATGCAATCGTTGGCACTGGACGGCAACAAGCACGCGCCGCCCACGATCTCGTTCAATGGCTTGTAAGATATTTTCGACTAACTCGCTGTTTTGTTTTTCCCATAATGCTTTCTCGTCCGAGGACCAGAAGAGTTCGGTGAGCCAGCAAACTGTGTGGCAGAATGCGCCAAATCCAAATCCATTGATGGTCTTGGCATCATTCGCCTGCATTTGTCCCCATCGTAAGAGCCGATCGAAAGTCTTTACGATGCGTTGCCTCCAACCTCCACGAGGTGCGAAGTCTTTATATTCTCTTGGGTCGGGAGCTACTGGGATCAGGACAATATCCATGGAAGCAATCATTGGCGCGAGTGCCTCTCGAACTTCAAGCGAAGCCTGCGATAAATCATCCTGTTCCCAAGACGCCTTGGTAATCTCAGCGCACAATAAATCTGGGGAAAGATCTGCGACGATTTTCTTTAAAGCGTCAAGATCATAACTGATCGGCTGCGTATGCAGATCAGACATGGTTCCGAGGATGGCGAGACGAGTTGTAGAAATAGCCATAGGTAAAACAAGATACTATTGAACTAGAAAGTTGAACAGCGCAGAGTGACCTAAAATCATCGCGTAAAACTACCTGACTACAGTCCCGACACCGCACCTGCGGTGGGTGCAGGTGTGCTCTTCGGGATTTTGACAGCCACCAACATGGCTTCCGTGCGCGAGTGTACATCAAGCCGTACGTAAATGTTGGCTAAATGCCCTTCCACTGTGCGGACGCTCAAATAAAGTTTGGATGCAATTCCTTTGTTGCTTAAGCCTTCTGCAAGTAATTGCAGGATCTCACGTTCGCGTTCGGTGAGGGACTCAATGACAGATTGCTGTGTATCTGTGAGTTGTATTTTCGCATGGCGTTGTTCGAGAATGGCAGTTGCCAAAGAGGGACTGAGATATTGTTCGCCGCGCGATACTTGGTGGATGGCGACTCCAAGAGCCTCCGGGGTTTCATCTTTGGAAATAAGACCTTTTACCGTATCTGGAAGCGAATAAGCCTCTGCATTTTCAGCCAGAAGTAAAACAGCTGTGTCTGATTCAAGTCGCGGCAACTCTCTGCCAGGGAACTGTATCCAAATTAGCACTTGTGGAAAGGGAATGTGGTTAATCGGCATCACGCGCAAGCCAGGCAAACTGGCAACGAGTGCTGCCAGTGCTGCCCGGTCGAGTTCGTGTCCGCCGCCGATTGCAACCGTGATTTGCTGGAGTGCCATGCTTTGCCTAACGATACCCTTAATGTTTTGATAAGAAGAGCGCCAAAGTACTTATTCAGGAATACGCACTTTCGCCTATAATCGGTTTGGAAAGGCAAGATCGTATGGACAATATAGCACTCACTGCCCTTATTGCGCAATACAAGTCGGATCCCGAGTCTGTTTACAACACCTGGTTTATCGGTGGGGAAGAACGCATGAAGGCATTTCGCGCCATCCGGCGTGGAGTGCGCGACACGATTGATAGCATCGTCGCCGGAACCTTCGGAAATGATTTTAAAGGTTCACTACTAGAAGTTGTTCTCAACGCTATCACCGAGCAAAAACAAGTATTTGAGGGCGCTGCCCATCCATTCTTCTGGAAACCAAAACTCCGCATTCCCGACATCTATGAGAACGAAACCAACAAGCGCAAATTTGCGGCGTTTTTGGAAGCTTGTCTGAATGCTACGCGGGAGGAACAAGTACTGGCAGAGATCAGCCGACTTGCTGGCGCCCGGATCAAGGGACTTGGTCCGGCTGTTGCGAACATTGTTTACTTTTTGCATCCGACCTTTATTCCGCCTTTCAACACAGCGATGGTCAATGGCTTCAATGTTCTCTTTCATGACAAAAAGAAACTTGGTTCCTGGGAGAGCTACCTCGAAATGCGCGAAGTCATTGTGCAAACGAATACTGAACTGCGCGACCAGCTTTCCAAAGATCTCGGCGCCTTCGCAGGCTTACTATTTGAGATTGGTGCGAGCCGATTGGTAGTGGATGGCAATGCGGAAGCCGTTTTACAGGCCGAGAAAGCAAAAGCGGAAAAGGCGGCAAGGACTCGCCATATGAAAGTCCTCGTCGAAGGACAAGAGGCATCGGAACACACGCAAATTCAGTATCTCCTCATCAAGATTGGACGAGCGTTGAAGTATGATGTGTATGTAGCGCGCAATGACCACCATCGTTCCTATGATGGACAATCCTTTGCCTTGCTGACGATACCAACTTTACCGCCGATGAACTGGCCATCCGAAGTGATGAATACTACCAGCTTGATCGATGTCATCTGGCTGAAACCGGGTACGAACGAGATCATCAGTGCCTTCGAGATTGAAAAAAGTACATCAATTTATTCAGGTATCCTGCGAATGGAAGACTTGGCTCGTTCTATTCCAGAATGCACATGCAATTTCTATCTAGTCGCTCCCAACAAGCGTGAAAGGGAAGTGATTGCCCAACTCACGCGACCCGCATTTCGTAGTGACTTAACCGATATACCTCTCTCGTTTATCCCTTTTGATAATCTACGAGATCACTGCGATGCTTTGTGTAAGTTCGGTGAAGATCACACGATCCTCAAGAAGATCGCGCAGGGCAGCACGCTCAGTAACTAAACGAAATACTCCTGAACGAACGTCAATAACAAAGCAGGCTTTCCTTCAAGAGAAAGCCTGCTTTGTTGCTAGATAGGAACGGATCAAATGGTAACGGTTTCGCTGCTTGGCTCCGCTACAGTGGAATGCGCTTGTTCAATCAACGAGTGATCCACAACGCGCAGGTATTTCACACCCAGGGAAAACGCGGTTAGACCATAAGCAAGAATCGCTGAGCCTGTTAATATTTCAACAGGAGATGGACGATACGTGGTGTACCCGATGGCTTGACCTGGTACATAGGGCATGACAACCAACAAGCCTGAAATATTGATATCCCAACGATACGCTACGACACCGGCTGCCACGAAAAACAACGCGATCATGCGCCAAAATCGATTCGTTCGAGTCGGTGTGTACAACAACAGGACCATAGGCACAAGTATTCCAAGAAGTATTTCCCCAATCCAGAAATTGAAGGCAAGCGTACCTTTCGTAATCAATTGCAGACCCTCACTGCGCCCTGGATCATAGGTGTATGACACGGAAAGCGTATCCCACGCGCGGAAGTAAAAATATCCGATCAGCAGCCAACCGACAAACCGGGCTACACGTTCGATCAACAAATCATTTACCTTTGCTTTGGGAGTGAGCTTTGATGCCAACATCGAAGCAAAGAGGGTAAGGGAAATGCCGCCAACGATCGCTGAGAACATGAACAACACAGACATTTCCGGTTTGAACCAGAACGGTCTGGCCTTGATGATGCCATACGCCGCGCCTAGAGAAGACTGGTGCATGCTGGAGAGTCCAAGGCCGATAATTGCCAGAACAGGTGCATAATGATGAACCGATTCCATTCGCGCAGCGAGCTTGGGGAAATGTTTGCGCAACGATTCGAAGCGTGAAAAAATTGGCATTGTTTCAAAAAGCAACACGGTGATATAGAGCATGATCGCAATCGTAACTTCCCACAGGAGTGAATGCTCATTCCAATACACAAGCGCTTTCCAGAAGCGGTCCGGCCGCCCAATGTCTAAAACCAGTGCCAGCATGGCCATCGTATAGCCAACTAGCCCAATAAACGTTGCGGTTCGTGCGATGGGCTCATAACGTTTCAGTCCAAATAAATGAACCGCCGCACATAAGCTAAATGCTCCGGCTGCCAATGCAATTGAGGAAAGGTCTATCGTGATCCATAAACCCCAAGGGACAAGGTCGGTAAGGTTCGTGATGCCTAAGCCTTTCCAGAACACAAAGACGCCGCCAACCAGACCACTTACTAAAATAACCCCTAGCAAAGAGAGCCAAATCATCCACGGTGTGATGATTTTTGTGCTTATTTTCTTTAGCATCGTTTGAGCCCTTCTGTGTCAAATTCTTTCTACAGTCTATAGATAAACAGTGGCAAAGTAAATGTGGTTACTGCCCCAAGTTGCTATAGGCAGATTTGCTTATTAAACTGATACGCCTTTTAGCGCTTGTGAGATCAGGCACAAAACTAGATAATCGTGACCATGAAGCGCATCTTTCCGCTGGCGTTGATCACGCTCGGCACATTGTTGAGTCTTGCCGCGCTTACTCAGTTGTACTTTGGCAATCGCAATGAAAGTGGGACAAATACCAATCTGCCCAATCAAGTCGCGGGATTCGCTCTTACCAGTTCTAAGTCAGGTAAGGAAGCTATTGCTGAATTTACCAGCTTGCATAGCGAGGAGTTCCCGGTGAAATCGGGAGCAGTTGGCGTCTATGGGAATGGCGCGATTACGTTGTGGGTAGCGGGGACTTCTTCTGATTCCGTTGCTGCAGAACTGGTAAGCGATATGCAGTCGAAAATCAGTGATGGTAACTCTCCTTTTACACCTATCAAAGAAATTCAAGATGGAGATCGCAAGGTCTACATCTTGGATGGTATGGGGCAAGAACATTATTACTTCCAATCTAAAGATCGAGTTATCTGGCTCGCTTCACAACCGCAAACGGCTGATCAAGCTATCCAACAAATCCTGGAGGTCTATCCATGAAGAAATCACATATGTATCTGATGCTTCTTTGCTGTCTAATTCCAGTGGTTGCATTGACACTGGTCTATTTCTTTAAGATCCCGCTCAACACAGTACTGTTGTATGGCATGCTCCTACTTTGCCCTCTTTCCCATATCTTGATGATGCGATTTATGGGGCATGATCATTCTTCTACAGAACAACATGCAGAGCATCAGCACCACACTAATTCTTTGCCTGCTTCTACGCAGGATAAGTAAGTGATGACCCAGCAAACATTTCTAGAAGAAATTCCATCTCCTCCAGCAAAGAGAACAAGACCAGGAGTCATCCTTGCTTTTGCAGCTGTTCTTGCTCTTCTTGCGCTGCTAGCGTGGGGATTGAAAAAAGCGCAAGCCGGTCCGATTGAACGTGGCATGGCGCCTGAGATCACGCTTACGGGTTATGACGCTCGTACATTCAAGCTCAGTGAACTTCGTGGGCAGGTCGTCATCGTGAACTTTTGGGCTTCCTGGTGTCCTCCCTGTCGTGAAGAAGCTGCGTATCTTGAACAGACTTGGCGAAAATATGAAGGCAAAGGCGTCGTGTTTGTGGGCGTAGATTGGGTGGATACGGAAAAGGAAGCGCTCGCCTATATCAAAGAATTCGACATCACGTACATAAATGGTCCCGACCTTGAAACTCGCGCCGCGCAAGCCTATAACATCAAGGGCGTTCCGGAAACGTTTTATGTGACCAAAAATGGCGAACTACGCGGTGTCCAAATTGGTCCATTGAAATCCCCTGAACCGATGAAAAAATTGAAGAACTACTGGCAGAAAAATACCCCTAGAAATTGGAGTTCATCATGCTCCTGACATTGGCTTGATCGCCCTTACCATCGCTTTTCTTCTTAGTCTCTACGCAACCTTTGTCTCCCTCTATGGTGGCTAGTATAAGCAGCCGCTTTGGGTGGAAAGTGCGCGCAATGCGGCTTTACTCGTATTTCCCTTGTTGACCATACCTGTTCTTGTCATTGTCTATGCACTCTACACGTACGATTTTTCGCTGGCGTATGTGTACGATGTTTCGAGTCGCAGCATGTCATCCTTCTTGCGTGTGACGGCTTTGTGGGGTGGACAACAAGGCTCTATCCTGTTTTGGGCCTGGTTGATGGCTGCTTTTGTTGGTTTGGTTTTATTACGCAAATGGGATCGGGACAGAGAAATGATGCCATACGTCATCTTCGTAGCGATGCTGACAACCGCTTTCTTTGTAGGAGTTGTGCTCTTCATTACCAATCCCTTCATGCGCTTATGGCATGTGCCCGGCGCAGAAGAATTGATCAAGGCACTTTTCCAACCAGCCGGCGCAATGCCATACATTCCCGACGTATTTCTCGGATACCGCGCCCGCCGCTATGGATTCTTTGAAACTTGCATTTGACGTGCCTATGTATGAAACCACAAAGGACTTGGCAAATGTAGAAGTCGATCAAATGCATGTATTGTTCGATTTCTCCACCGATGGATTGGAAACGAAGGAGTTATACATTCTTTCGAACCGAGGAGATCGCACTGTAAAAGATGCCTATGACCTGGGAGATAATAAATTTGCCGCACTAAAGTTTCCTCTCCCGAAGGACGCCAGTTACGTCTTCTTCCAGCCGGAAGATAAAGATCGCTTTGTAAAGCAGACGGAATCTTTTGTTGACACCTATCCACTCCTGCCTGGTAATCAGTCTGCTCAGATCATGGTCAGTTACCTCGTTCCTTACTTCGGAGAACGGATATATACATATACTGCACCTGTAGACATTGCACGAATAAATTTTGTTTTGCCCAGTACTTCTAGTGTCTCCATAACCGGATCTGGTCTCTCCGCGCCCGAGGCAATGACTCTCAAGGATAACCAATCCTACATGGTGTATTCGTACAACGCTGGCTTAAAAGCTGGAGAAGCGTTGGAGATCACACTTAAAGGTTCGCCAGCCCAGCCTGAAAGCCAAAGTAACCAGACCAATAATGTACTTGCTGGAGGAGCGGCATTCCTTGGCTTTGCCGTGATTGGCGCGGGAATTTGGTGGTGGCGAAGGTCGAATGAAACTGAGGAAGACGAAGAAACACCCGAATCCGATGAACTCTCATTTGATGAACTCATCACCCAAATTGCCCAGCTAGATGAGTCCTACGAGCAAAAGGGGCTGAGCGAAAAAGAATATCTTGCACAACGCCAAGCACTCATGCGGAAAGCAAAACAACTTTCCACAGACTAGACATAGTTGTATTAAGAAAAAACAACATGCGGCTGGCAATTTTGCCAGCCGCATGTTTCTATTCGGTTACTTCTGCTTAGCCTAGGTCACTGAGCATTTGCTGATATTGTTCACGCGTGAGTTCACCACGTGCATAGCGTGCCTGCAGAATCTCTTTGGGGCTTTGCATAGCAGGGGACGAATTATTGCTTGTGAAGCGTTTGACAGCCCAAACGACCAGAAGCACAATTCCAACGAGGATCAATAGGTTGAAAACCAAGCCAATGATTCCTCCAAACAGTCCCATGCCTCCATATCCCATCATGCCACCACCCATCATAGTAATTACTCCTTTCCGTTACAGTGAACGATTAGTTTTGAATTTATGACTATATCTTATCAAACGATTATGCTGTTTTCTTCAAGCGAAGTTAAAGATTTGGTAAAGATATCCAACTAGAAAATATCTCCGCGCCAGCGATACCATAGCCAGCCAACACCGATGCCGAACAAACCGCCGACAATCGCTCCGCCCCAATGGTAGGGATGTGGATAGGCATCCAGACTGACCCGAGCCACCAGGTAGCTGACGATAGCCAGACCGAATGCCCATACATAGACGACTGCGGGCCACTCCTTACTTTTCTGTTGCATGGGTCCAGACTGCGTTCTTGAAACTTTGATTCTGCTCATAATGATCTCCTGAAGAAGGAACTAACAGATTGTTCTGTGTTCCTAGGCAATTGCTGTTAGAACCTCTGCAACCGGAATTGATTTGTAATTTCCATTGGAAACGGGATGTGCATGAATAAGCCGCAACACCGTTCTAGCCAGATCTTCCACTTCCTCAATTTCTAAACCTGCGAGTTTTACATTTTCCACTGTTCGACGATTAATGTTTGCTCCCATCATGCGCCGCATCAGGGGATTCACAAAATCCATCAACGGACCAATCACTGGCTTATCCACGCGCATGTGTTCCATTAACCAGATATCGCCGCCTGGCTTGACAACTCTTCCCAACTCGCGCATACCTTGAACAGGATCTGGAACTGAACAGAAAACACACGTGGTCAGAGCAGTATCAAAGCTAGCATTCGGAAATGATAATTTCTGCGCGTCCATGATTTGCAGGTCTACCATTGCTCCTAATTTTTCCGCTCGCCGTTTGGCGCGTGCCAGCATTTGTTCGCTGAGGTCCACGCCGGTCACCTGACATTCTTTCGGGTAATACGAGATATTCGCACCCGTGCCAACACCCAGCTCCAGCACACGACCGGGTTTAATCCGAGACCACAATAGCTGACGAAATTTCTTGAACAGATATTCTTCTGCCATATAAGTTCTTAGGTCATAGATGGCGGCCAGGCGGTCATAGCGACTACGGGTTGCGACTGTTTCCATATCCATCTGATTCTGTGCATTCATTTCACATCTCCATCAACCATTCCCAACAGAAGCTGATTCATCGACAGTTAGAACCATGAGCGATTTGCGAACAGATGCCTCGAGAGCCTGGCGGGAATGTGTTTCTAATGGTGTTGCTAAAGATAGCCAAGTCTTGCCATCCTGACCGTGTATCACTAGGGTGGCAGGACTCTCCTGCTTGCCATAGACAAGGAGGATCACCATTTGGCAAGTGCATTGATCCGTTCCATGATGAGGGCAGGAGCAGTCCGGATGTGCAAGCCGAGCAACATGTAAATCGAAAGAAGGTACAACGCGAAAACCGGCCGACGCTAGGCGCTGGCGCACCTGTATCTCTACCTGCTCATAAGTTCCCTCAAGAGTCGAAAATGGTAATAAAGTACTCATTCTGCAATCCTATGGCTTCCAGTATAGACCGTGAGAGTGCAAACCCTAAGCGCCAAATTCCCCATTATATGGTAGGCATTTTTGCTTATAGGATTCACGCCTATCTCGCCCGAAAAAACCAGGAGGCTGTCATCCAAGACAGCCTCCTCAATTCCATATCGAAGATCAAACTGTCGCTAGGATAAGCAACCCCATGGCCACGACACCGCCACCGAGTGCTAAACGTACCCACTCCTTATGGTGCAAATTCCAGTGAGCAATTCGGTTTAGAGTCGGACGAGCAGAAGCTGCAATCAAAATAGCCACTAGGGGAACTACAAAGATTAAATTGTAAAGTACCAGATAACCATACCCCATTAGAGCAGATGGTTGCAGAGCAAGTAAACTCAAAACGCCGAGATAAACTGCACCACTGCAAGGGACCGTGCATAACCCGATCAAAAACCCACCGATAATCAAGGCGGGCACTGTGGCTTTCTTTGCCATCTGCCGCGCTACAGTGCCGATCTGACCCGGTGCCTGGAGTTTCCATCCCACATCCGGCAGGAAAAAGTCCTTGAGCATCCACAAACCAAACAAGATCGCGGCTAGTGCTCCGAACCTTGCCGGCAGATGCTGGCGTGTGAAGAAATCGAGCGTCTTCAATAGACCGACACCTAGCGCGAGATACGTGAGAAAGACAGCAGCAATATGAATTGCTCCGAGACGCAGCATTCGAGCGCGAACAGCCGGAAGAGCCTGTTCTCCTGCTTGCATGGTGGCCAGCATGGCAGTGATAAAGAGCAGGAGAACAGTAAAGGCGCAGGGATTGATGCCATCGATTGCTGCCGCGACCACAACAGTTGGCAACGTGATCTTGGGCAAATACATCTGCATCGCTTCCGCGGGCGCGTTCGGATGCCACAAACCTGTCAGAGCAATCGCTCCGAGCGCGACCACAGTCAGGACCGACAAAGTTATGATACGGCGAAGAGGAGAAGTTGTTGTCATGCTATCCTTCCACGATCAACTTGCCGCCCATCGTGGGATTTGCCTTTCCACCACAGCAGATGTCACAATAAAAGCTGTATGTGCCGACTTTCGTTGGTGTAAATGTTGCGTACTCTGAACTCTCGGGTTGTGTAATGATATTCACACCGAAATCATCGAAGCGGATACGTCAATCACATTTCCTGCCATCGGCGGAGGAGCGGGGCGGAAGAAGGCTTGTCGCAGAAAATTGCCGGCGATGGCTAATACGCCGATGACGATCAACACAAAGATTCCACTGCGAATACGTTTCTGTCGTACATAAGACTTTTTACGAAGTTGGTGCGCTGTTTTTTTCATATTGGGGAGTCTTTCCTATGACGGTATCTATTCCATCGCGACAAGTTCCGCGCGGTATTCGTGACGCCCATCGTTTCCCGCGCGAGCCACCGCGGCGATCAATTCTTTTGGTGCTGTCTTTTCGCGATCATAGCTAACCTCTGCGATAGACATGTTCAGGTATACATCCACGCCATATACACCTTCCAGGGAGAGCAAGCTGTTGCGAACGCGCGTGGCACAATTCGGGCAACCCATGCCCCAGACGATCAAGGTCGCTTTATCTGCTCTCTGCAGTTGATCGACCGGAGCCATATTTTTGTAAATTGGTTCAACATAACAATTTTCGTCCATGTGCTTTTCTCCACTAGATTATTTGCTTGAATGACTTGCGGGACATTTGGAATAACAAGGCAGTACCGATAACGAAGCCGAACGATGCGATGATTTGGGATTGGGTCAACCCATAAGCGATGATTCGATAAGAACTCGTGAAGGCAAGGAAGAATCGTTCCAGACTGTAGAGGACTAAGTAGACGAGGAAGAGTCGCCCATCAGCCCAATGGCGTTTACGTAATTGCCAGAGGAGCATGAAGATTCCCAAATTCGCAATGATTTCATAGACCGGCATGGGGGTTAAGTAGACACTTAACTTTGGTACTAGCGCATGGGGACTGGTATAAGCAAAACCAAATGGCCCGTTCGTCGGTTTTCCCATTGCGTCGCCGGTAATAATGCACGCCAAACGTCCAATTGCCTGAGCAAGAACTAAACCAGGTGCGGCTGCATCAAGCAAGGCCGGAAAATTCCAGCGTCGTTTCCAAGCAACGAGTGCTGCTGCGACCAAGCCGCCGGCAACAGCTCCCCAAATGGCAAGACCGCCTTCCCAAATATACAGAGCACGGATGGGGTTCGCCGCAAACTCAATGGACCAATGATCGAGGACATGAAATAATCGTGCTCCGAGGATTCCCCCCAGGATGATATAAATCGCCACCTCATAAACATCGTCTTTTTTGAAACCCTTTGGTTCTGCTTCACGTGCAGTGAACCAGATGGCCACGCCAATTGCGGTGATGATAATCAGGCTGTACCAACGCAGGACAAATGGCCCAATATGAGCAATGATCGGATCGAGAGTAATCGTGAACATGTTTAGCAAACCTCATTAACGCGCGGTTTTTGTTGCAAGTACACCGGATCGATTTGGAAATGGAACTAGATGCAATCTAGAGTTTTTGCAACACGGTTCATTTTACGGTTCGTACCTTGAACTCCCTAGCGCCGTTTGTCTCATTTTACAGTAGGCTTTTTTGCTTACTCATTTAGTAGTGTTGGGATCTTGAATTTTCTTTGTTAAGCAATAAAAACATTCGATCGATAATAGTCTTAGATGATAAGATTGACGATGCACTTCCGATGCAACATTCATAGTTCAAGCTTTGGGATCGAAGATAAAAAGAGCATGAACTTCGAATTGAGTCGCCTTTCCTATTCGGGTGCAGTTTGGGTGCAATTAGAGCAGAATCCAGATCAATTGAGGGCATAGCCACAGTGAGCAAACCAAGCGTGAATATCTTGAGGCGTAATGGTAAGCAGGGCTTGCTTGAGGGCCTCGATCAAATCTGGAAAGGTTCTGGCCTTGAGGCGATGCAAGATGGTCTTGACCTTCGACCAAGCCAATTCAATAGGGTTGAAGTCAGGCGAGTAAGGTGGCAGATAAATCAAGTGTGCACCACAGGCCTGGATCAACTCTTCCAGCCCGGCGACCCTGTGAGCGGAAAGATTGTCCATGAACAAAATATCCTCGGGCTTGAGAGTGGGAACGACACATTGTTGGATATAGTCATAGAACACCGTACCATTGACAGCACCCGACAGTATCAGGGGTGCTGTGATCCCCGTCCAGCCAATCACCGCCAGGGTGGTGGTTTGCGGTCCCGAAGGCTGCGGCGTAGAATCCACCACGCGCTGATCCGGTGCAGCTCGCCCATACAAGCGGGTCAGGCTCAGATTTACACTGGATTCATCCAAAAATTTGAAGCGTTCCACATCCAGCTCCGCGACTTCCTTTTGAAACGAGCTACGCTTCCGTTTCACATCCGGCGTGTCCCGCTGGCTGGCATGGAGCGACTTTTTTTTCGCGGCAGATTGAGCCGAGCCAACTCGCGACACATCATACTCGAATTGGATCTGATCTTCGTTTCCTTTTCCACCACCTCACATAACTCCTCCAAGGTCGCATCCGGCTGCGCTTTCACTGCCGTACGGATGACTGCTTCGGCGCCTGCCAACTTGCGGAGTGGGCCTCCAGTGTGGGGCAGCGGCGATCACTGCCCAGCCATGATGGCGAGTCATTTCACGCAACGAGGCAGCTGCTTCTCCGCTTCGACCTTCTTCATTCATCCTGCCTGTCAAGCCAATTACGGGGATTCGATTCAGATAATCCACGGCAATGAGTGCGTGTCCATGAACTGGAAAGGCGTAATCATGGATCAACATGTCTTCCAGCGCGCGAACGGTATCTTCTGGGGAATTCAGGGATAGCAGCACTGCTTCACTTGCAGAAGCAAGTTTGCGTTCCACCATTTCTTGTGCTGCTTTTGTATGCGGACCGCTTGTGATCGCTTCGACTTGCAGGAAAAGACGGTATCGCAGTTCCTCTGGCGTATGCTCGTAACATCCAATCGCCGATGGAACATGAAGGGATGAAGACTCGAATAACATCCGCAGCAGCCAGGAAGTCTTGCCAATTCCTGGCGCTGCGGCAAGCAGAGTCAAACCGCCGCCCCAGAAGGACAGGCCAGCGAAGATACCAAAGGGAGTGTATGGTTGCGGATTGCCCAAGAGGCATAAGGGCATCATATTCGGATGACTGATAGGGATGTGTTCGGACGTCGCTAAAAGGTTCTTGGGGCAGTAGGAGTATACTTGCCGATTATTATGCGGTCCGTTTGGCGAAGGAAGCTCTAAAATGAAGCAGGAAGCTGATGAAATTAAAGGTATTCAGAACGGGGACACTTAATGGCGAGCCTGTTCATTTCCTATTCCCGCAAGGACATTGAATTTGCCCAGAAACTCACCGCAACCTTCAAGAGCCAAGATTTAGACTTTTGGATTGACTGGGAAGGCATTCCACCCACAGTGGACTGGTGGAAGGAAATCGCCAAGGGCATTGAAGAGGCAGATGTCTTCCTGTTTCTCATCAGCCCTGATTCTGCCAAGTCGAAAGTTTGCGGACAGGAGATTGGACATGCTGCCAAAAATGGCAAGCGGCTGATACCCGTTGTCGTGCGCGATATCAAAGCCGATGAATCTCCAGCTGAACTGAAACCCCTGAATTGGATATTCCTACGTGAGACCGATGATTTCAACGCAGGTTTCAACAAATTAATTACAGCGATTAAGACCGATTATGAGTGGGCACAGACTCACCGGCAATTGCAGGTTAAGGCGCTGGAGTGGGAGAGGAACAATCACGAAAACGGCTTTTTGTTGCACGGGGAAGAATTGCAAGACGCAGAAATTCAACTTCTTGCAAATTCATCAAAAGAACCACACCCCACGGATTTACAACGTGAATACATCCAGAACAGTAGGCAAACTGCAGATAGACAAAGAAGAAGAACAATTATTTTTACATCAGCTGCCGCAATCATCATGGCAGCGCTTGCGGTGTTCGGATTCATACAGGCAACACTTGCCAATCAGAGAGCCATCTTTTCTCGTGCCAGTGAGTTGGCGGCACAATCCGTTTCATCTCGAGACTCTCAATTTGATCTGTCTTTATTACTTTCCGTTGAGGCGTTTCGTACCGCTGACTTCCCGCGCACGAGATCCGTTTTGCTTGACAATACACAGACCAATCCACAATTGCTCCAATATTTAAGCAGTCACCAAGATTCCATGTGGCATGTAGCCTTCAGTCCAGATGGAAAAATCTTGGCATCAGGAAACAGTGATAACAAGATTGTATTCTGGAATGTAGCTACTCTACAGCCTATTGGTCAACCGCTTATGGGATCAGCGATGGCATTCAGCTCAGATGGCAAAACTTTTGCCTCTGCGAATCCTGACAACACCATTACCCTCTGGAATGTAGCAACTCGCCAGACCATTGGCCCGCCGTTCACCGGATTGATGAATTCAGTGATCAGCATCGTCTTTAGCCCAGATGGCAAAACCCTTGCTGCCAACAGTTCCAACAACACCATCATGTTATGGGACGTGGAGTCCCACCAACTCATCGATCAACCACTTGAAGGTCCACATATTACAACCGTAAGCAACATTGCCTTCAACTCCGATGGCAAAATGCTTGCTTCGGCGAGCGCGGATAACACCATCCTCCTGTGGGATGTAGCGTCACATCAACCTATCGGTCAACCACTCACCGGACATACCGATTCAGTATACAGCCTAGCGTTCAGCCCTGATGGCAAAACGCTTGCATCCGGCAGTGCTGACAACACAATCATTTTATGGGATATAGACACCCGCCAAGCCATTGGTCAACCGCTTAGAGCGCATACAAACTCGGTGAATAGTGTGGCTTTCAGTCCCGATGGAAAAACACTTGTGTCTAGCAGTAACGATAAAACCGCCATCTTGTGGGACGTCGAGAACCATCAGCCTATTGATCAGCCTCTCAAGGGACACACAGACTGGGTACAGAATGCAGTCTTCAGCCCGGATGGCAAACTACTGGCTTCTGGAAGTAATGAAATTCTTCTCTGGAGAGTGACCTCAGATCAGCCACTTGCTCAACCGCTCAGTGAACATTTGGATTCTGTGCAAAACATAGCCTTCAGTCCGAATGGCAAGCTCCTTGCCGCTAGTAGCAACAATTTGGTCACCGACTTATGGGATGTAGCATCTTTGAAGTTGGTCGATCCACCGCTTACGGGATTCTTGATCGCATTCAGCCCGGATAGCAAAACTCTTGCACTCGTTGGTGTCGAGGGTTCGCTCGCCCTCTGGAATTTGGAGAGTCACCAACCTATCGATCAGCAGTTTAGTGAGCACGCATATCCGATCACAAGCATTGCTTTTAGCCCTGATGGTAAGCTTCTTGCGACTGGTATTGGTGATGGCACAGTCGTGCTTTGGGATGTGAAGCCCCAACGTCCCATTGGTCAGCCACTTCAAGGACATAGTGATCGGGTCTGGACTGTGGCATTCAGTCCAAATGGAGAGATGCTGGCATCTGGGAGTGAGGATAAGGATATCGTTCTATGGAATGTGGCAACACATCGGCCTATAGGTCAACCGCTTATCGGAAATGCCTATCCTGTGACCAAGGTGGCATTCAGTTCTGATGGCAAGACATTGCTTTCGAGCAGCAATGTAAATATTTTGTGGAACGTGAAAACGCATCAGCCGATTGGACTACCATTTGATGGACAAGTCGCGGCTTTAAGTCAGGATGGTCACACGCTCGTGGCAGGCACTACTGATGGAAAGATTATCTTGTCGGATGTAGCCAGTCATCAAGCGATTGGTCTGCCACTGACAGGTCCTCAAAATGGCGTGTTGAGCTTAGTCTTAAGCCCCGATGGAAAAATGCTAGTATCGGGGGATATGAATGGTTCCATCCTGGTGTGGAATCTCAACCTACAATCGTGGATCGATCAGGCTTGTCGACGAGCTGGTCGGAATTTTACGCAGACAGAGTGGACTCAATACTTCCCATCTGAGAAATATCGCAAGACTTGCACACAATGGCCGTTAGAAAGTGCAATAGCCTCGATATCAAGCACCACACCTTAGCTCGCATCATAGGCTATTAGGGAACGTATTGATCAAGCATGGCCGTAAGTTCGTCCCTAGACTGTGTTCCCTCAAGCCGTGTTTGTTCGGTCCCCTGGTTGATCAAAAGCAAAGAGGGTAAAGATTGAATCGAATAGGTAGTGCCTATTTCCGGATTGTCGTCGGTGTTGACCATCGCAACCTTGAGTCTACCTGCATACTCACTCGCAATCTCTGCAAGAACTGGCTTCAGTGCTACCGATGCTCCATTCCAAGGTGCCCAAAATGCAAGCAAGACGGGTAGGGAGGATTGGTTCACTTCTTCCCCAAGATTCGAGGTCGTGATCTCAACAACAGTAGCGTTCGAGGATGATGCGCTTTGGTTACTGCTTTGAGGCTGATCCAACATTTGCGTGATTTCTTCTTTTGATGTTGACCCTTCGATCCGCGCTTGCTCATTTCCATTATTGGTGAGCACGAGGGTAGGTAATTGTTGAATACTATATTGATTGGACAGATCTGGATAGTCATCCACGTTAAGTTCCCCTACCTTTACTCGGCCCGCGTAGCCATTTGCAATTTCTTCTACTGCCGGCTTAATCAACCGTGAAGGACCCGACCAGGCTGCCCAAAAGAAGATTAGCACAGGTTCCGATGACTGAACGACTTCTTGATCGAAATTATCCGCTGTTAGCTTTACCACAGTGGCATTCGTCTGCGAAGAAGGTGCTTCCGTGCCAGGCGCGACCGTTGGCACTGAAGCTGATTCGGGCGTGTCCGATGGAAGTGGTATAGTTTCAGCAGTCGCACTCGGTAGAGGGGGTTCGGTCTGGATTGGAGCTTCCGTTAGCACCGGAGCCTCGGTTGGGGCAAGTTCTGCTGGCGGCAAAGGTGTGGCTGCGGGTCCGCAGGCAACGAGAATCATGGCAGCAATTACGATAAGAAAACTTACTACCTTTAAACGAAACATGATATTTTCTCCTTGCACAGACTTATGAAGCTAAACTAAGCTGTTTGGGCGAAATACTTCTATTGGCAGGTTATCACACCTTGAACCAAAGTACAACCATGAAAAGTCCTTTTCCAGTTTTAGCCAAATGCGAATTAAACTCCATGGAAATCTGCCTCTAGACCGTTACCCTCAACGTAACATAAATCAATATTCCTAACAACAAACCCGGTAATACGGGAACTGCGCCTACCTGTCTTCGAATCCAAATTCTTCTCCACACTTCCAAACCAAGGAATGCGAGAAGAATCGCAGGCAAGGGAAATAAACAAGCAAGACCGGCAATAGCAAATACATCCGCCCGACCAATGATTCCTTTTCGATACCCATACCCAGTCAGGAGCACGGGCCATGCAGGTAGATAAAAGAAGAGTGGCAATGCTAGCCAATCAGGAGTATTGCATAACAATCCCCAACCGCAAGCCAGTAAAATTATTCCGGCTTGAATTGGTGCAATTGGCAAAGTTAGCAGAATCGTTCCCAGAAAAAAGAGCACTATGCCTGGCACGAGGCGATAACGCAAATCAGCAAAGCTGAATAAGGTAAACGATACGACGGCAAAGGATTCAGACAGACTCATGATTTCTTGTCTTCTGCTTTATTGATAGGAATGAAAGTGATCATGCTCTGTACTGTACTCACATTCCCTAATTGCGTTGCGCGATAAAGTGGATCAGACGCGTGACTAATTTCATCTCTGTGCTTAAGATATGCCTGCACCATGCGAGCGGTGTCCTCCGGATATTGTGCAGCAAGTACATTTGGATCCAAGCCATGTTGGGAGATGTGAGGGGATAAGCCTCCAAAGCCGCGTTGGAAATCCTGACTGGAACCACTGAAATTGGATTGAATGGTCGCATTCACCGTGGGCGAGAATCCAAAGTCCTGTGGTTGAGATTGTGTTTGCACACCTTCGAAACGCTGCATGCGTTCGCCGAGTTCTATCTGTCGCGCGACAAGTTCATGCCCATGTGCCAAAGACCGGTTGTATGCTGCTGGTGCATGCAAGCCCATTGCATCGAACGTTCCTGCAGTTTGTGTTAGCTGTTGTGCGGCGTTCAAATGACTCGTGGCAGCAGCACCACCAGTCAGACCACTTGCAGTGGTTGTCCCTGTCGCACTAGTTGTTCCCACTAGTCCTGTACCTGCTGTCCCTACACCACTTGCCGCCAGCGCGCCGATCGAGATAATCTGTTGCGCCGCTTTCACCATCTGTCCAAAGGCATCGGCTGTTGTGGAGATGGTCATCTTGCTCAGAATTCCAGCTAAGGAAAGCAGGATGCCTGTTGCTCCCCATAACCAGATTACATTAATCATGGCGGATAAAAGTCCTGGTTTATTGAACAGATAACTGGCTGAGAGTCCTGCTTTGAAAACTCCACCTGCAACAATAGGAAGCAAGGCGATCAGGATCACTGCCTTTATCCAGAGCGATCGCAACCAGCGCGCTTGCGGCAAAACACTGGCAATGGCAAGCGGCGGAGCGAGAACCGCCAGGATAAAAAGAACAGCATTTGCAGAAGCAAAGGCAAATAACATTCCTCCAATGGCAATCAGGGAACCAATCGAAAGACCAATGGAAATCAAACTTGGACACACTCATGGATGTCAGAATGGAGCGGTACAAATTAAGTAATCCCCTATATCACCATTCATTTCAAAAACCTTGCACTCGCCTAGAAGACCATGACCAATTATCCAAAACGTATCTGTACTCGTTGCTAGAAAAGAGTCAACTCGACTTATCAGCGCTTGTCTACCATCACATCCTCAAACTAGCACAACCACGCGCGGGCTTCGCTAGATGTGAAGGGATCCAATCCGTGCATTTAGTAAAGGTGTTGTACCGTTCGCAGCACCCGAAGTTGATAAGATGAAAATCGATTTCTACGATTTTGGAATCAAACTTAGAAAAATTCTTTGCTAATCGCTTAATTTAATCAACCCTATTCGCATGGCGGTCAACACGGCTTGGGCACGGTTGGGCTGTTTCATCTTCTCAAGAATGTTTTTGGCGTGAGTTCTGATTGTCTCTTCACTTACGCTCAAATGAGCCGCGATTTGTTTGTAAGTATTGGGTGATGCCATCCATTCGAGGATTTCAAGTTCACGAGGAGTCAACGCGACGGATGATGAATGCTGAGGCTTCATTCTGCTAAGAATCCTTTTCATCACATCTGGGTGAAGATATGCTTCGCCGTGTACCACGGCGTGAATGGCCCGAACCAGTTCCCCAGGTTCAATATTTTTCAGAACATAGCCTTCAATACCTGCAGCAATCAGATCGTATACACGATCGTCGACCTCTGTCCCAGTCAGCATCATGATTTTGATCGTTGGATTGGTCTTACGCAATGAGAGCGCCATCTCATAGCCATCCATTTCTGGCATGACCAAATCTGCCAGAACAATATCTGGGATAATACGTCGTGCTGCTTCCAAACCGGCACGTCCATTTTCCGCTTCACCTATGATCTCGATGTCTGGTTCCAGACGGAGAACCATTGCCAGCCCTTTACGAACCACGGCGTGATCATCCACAATAATAATGCGGATGGGATCAAACATTTTGATGCTGCCCTTTGACAGGAAGTTCGATCAGAATGCGCGATCCTTGATTCGGTTTGCTGATGATTTCGCAGCTTCCGCCCATAGCCAGGGCGCGTTCACGAATGCCATGCAGACCGAAGTGTTCGCGATTGATGCTGCGAGATAAAGCAATAGATGGATCAAAGCCCCGACCTTCATCGGTAACGCTAATGTTCACCTGATCTTCGTTCACGTTCAAACATAACCTTGCAGATTGCGCACCCGAGTGTCTTGCAGAATTAGCGAGGGCCTCCTGCGCCATGCGATAGATCGTACGACGCATTCCGGAGGATAGACTGTTAAAATCGCCGCTGTTGTTAAAAATGATACTAAATGTACGCGGCCGGCAACAGCTACTGATGTAATCTGTGAGATCCGCGATGAACAACTCGATTGTCAATGCAGACGGCCATAAATCAAAGATGGAGCGGCGAACCTCATCATGGGCACTGTGGGCTAGGGTGCGCAATTCGATCAGTTCATTTCTGACATCGTCGGCTTTTTGAGGAAGCATAGTAATGCAGGCATCCAAACTATAGACAATGCCGAAGAGCGATTGTGCGACAGTATCGTGAATGTCCCGTGCAATTCGATTACGCTCTGTCTCAACGGCGAGACGTCGGGCGCGATCAATGCATAAGATGGTAGTTCCCAGCGCGAGAGCTGCTTGATTTGCGACAGTCAGAAGGGTGCTTTCGCGCTCCTTTGTGATGCTATCGGACGCATCCACGAGCAACAATCCAACTGAGTGTTCCCTCAAATAAAGTGGCAGTACCAGCCATCTGCTTTGGTTGAGCCAGTCATTGAGATTTTGATCGCAAATGAGAACCTCACCTTGCGAAGTAAAGGTGTTGCGATTCCATAAGGCTTTGATGAGCTCGCCATTCTCTGATTTTAGAGGAATTGCCTTTGTTGGGGGAAATGAAGGCTCGTGGGGGTACACCAGCCAGCCGCCTAATTCCTCGTATGCAGGGTCAACCAAGCCAACCACAGCTTTTGAAAAGCCGAGCTCTGTTGTGACTGCGCCCAACACGCGCTCTTGAACGGAAAGCAGATCAGGGGCAGACTGCAACAGCATGGTAAGGTCATGAATAATCTCCAGTTGGCGATGCGCCGTTGCCAGGTTTTCGTGCTTTTGGGTCAGTTCATCACGAATAGTCGCAAGTTCTTCCCGTGCATGGGATATATCCTTCAATAAGATGGATGGATAAGCAAAAAGCATAGGAATTAGCCAGATACCAGCGACTTGACTAGTTAACACGATGATATCAGCCTGTGTCGCTGTCGGCTGCGAGTTCAGGTAATTGCCTATCAGATAGAGCGGTGTAAAAACTGTGGAGACCAGTAATGCCCCGCGCACCTGAAAGAAAAATGCTCCTGCCAATAAGGGGCTGAGAGAATACAAATAGTAAGGACTATGGGCGCCGCCGCTGACCGCAAGGATCGCCGCACTAAAAAGCAGATCAATGCCGATAAATGCAGGATGGTTAATAACTAATTGATTTAATTGACGATTTGCTAGGGAGATAAAAATATTTGCGACCAGTGCGCAACTAAAAATCAGGATTGAAGATAGAAGTTGCTTGGGTTGGTTTCCTATTCCTAGAGCCATCAGTCCTGGAATGAGTGCCGCCCAGCGAAAAGCCAGGAGAAATGTAAATATCCGGCTTACATGGAAGAAAGTCACTAGTTTTGCAAACATCAAAGTTATAAAATGATTATATCCGAATCACCCGCGCGGGGGAGGCAAATCCCCCTGCGTGCGGGATAGTGCTTGGGGAACTCAG
>WNFZ01002428.1_pt1 | contig 21996 bp, 12 predicted proteins | sample 5400081 | NCBI WGS metagenome assembly WNFZ01 (sample SAMN13153365, study PRJNA577476) | soil metagenome | isolation source: 80 cm soil or saprolite under grassland replicate 1 | place: USA:California | collected 2016-06-15
CCGGTTTCTCGTTTGCGCCGATAAGTTTCAGACCGGTTACGATGAGCCTCTGCTGCATACGATGTATGTCGACAAGATCCTGAGCGGTATCAAAGCCGTGCAAACTCTCTCGCGTCTTAATCGCGCTCATCCGCAGAAACACGACACGTTCGTGTTGGATTTCATGAACGACGCAGATACGATCCGGGAGGCGTTTGCCGACTACTATCGCACTACAATTCTAAGCGAGGAGACTGACCCGAATAAACTCCACGATCTTAAGGCCACACTGGACGGCTATCAAGTATACGTGCAGGAACAGATCGATCAATTGGTGACGCTCTATTTGGGCGGAGCCGACCGAGATAAACTCGACCCGATTCTCGATGCGTGTGTCGCGACCTACAAGGAGCAGCTCGACGAGGACGGACAGGTCGATTTCAAGGGGAAAGCCAAAGCGTTTGTGCGCACTTACGGGTTTCTCTCTTCGATCTTGCCGTACACAAACGCGGAGTGGGAGAAACTCTCGATCTTTTTGAATTTCCTTATTTCCAAACTGCCCGCACCGGAAGACACCGATCTTTCAAAGGGAATACTCGAAGCCATCGATATGGATAGCTACCGGGTGGAAAAACAGGCCGCGCGGCAGGTTCAACTACCGGACGCTGATGCGGAAATCGGGCCGGTCCCGACCAGCGGCGGTGGACGAAAGGCCGAGCCGGAGCTGGACCGATTGAGTAATATCCTCAAGACTTTCAACGACCAATTCGGGAACATCGAGTGGACCGACGCAGACCGGGTAAGAAGACTCATTACGGAAGAAATTCCGGCTCGGGTTTCGGCGGACTCCGCTTACCAAAACGCCAAGAAAAATTCCGATCGCCAAAATGCGCGAATAGAACACGATAAGGCGCTAGCCCGCGTCATCGTCGGTTTGATGAAAGACGATACCGAGCTTTTCAAACAGTTCAGCGACAACGAATCTTTTCGGAAGTGGCTGACGGATACCGTGTTTACGGCGACGTATGAAGCGAAGCCGACAAACTAAACGGTTCTCAGTATGCCTGTACAGATACCCCTAGAAGTTAGTCGAGTCGACAATCGGTTAACTGTTGCTGGTGATTTGGGTCTATCGAGTTATCTCCGTCTCTTAGCCGCGATCCATCAGGCTACCGATACCCAAGGGTATGCTGACCTTATCCTTGACTTTTCTCCCTGCACAGCGGCTTTCTCAGCATCTATGCTTGCGGTCTGTTCTCAAATAATGTTGCTTCGCGCTCGCGGGATAGACGTTTCAATTAGCTTACCCGTGAAGGATCAGCTTCGAAAACTTTTTCACAATTGTAACTGGGCCAATTTGCTTGACCCAAGTGCATACGATCCCTCAAATTACCGTGGATATAGCCACGTGCCTGCTACGCGATTTACATCTCCTCCCGAACAAAACAGTGCCGTTCAACGCTATCATCAATGCTGTTATGGGCTCACTAAGTGGAATGGACAGGCACGACATTGCGGCAATCGAATGGTCGTTGGCAGAGATTACAGATAATGTCTTGAATCACGCACGATGTGCAACGGGAGGTCTTGTACAAGCGACCACTTTTGAGAAGAGTCGTCGAAGGGTAGAATTTGTAGTTTGTGACGGCGGAGCGACGATTCCCGGTACTTTGCGAGAGACGCATCGAGAAATAACTTCCGATCCGCAAGCATTAGAAAAGGCGATAAGAGAAGGCGTTACCCGTGACAAAAATTTTGGTCAGGGTAATGGTCTTTTTGGTAGCCTGGAAGTTTGTCGGATCAGTGGCGGCCAGTTTCATGTTCATTCCCGGAACGCCAACTTAAGCTACTACCCTAAATTCGGTTTGCACATTCGGAGAGAGACGATTCCATTCTCAGGGACCCTAGTGGTCGCCAACATAGACTGTTCGACACCTGGCGTATTGCAGAAGGCCCTAAAGTTCGGAGGAGAAGAGCACGTTCCAGTCGATTATATTGAGACACACTACGAGTTAAGCGGCGGAGAATTTCCGCGCTTCGTTATGCGTAACGAAGCTAGTTCCTTCGGTAGCCGATTAGCTGGGGAACCCATAAAAAATAAGTTGCTTAACCTCGTATCTATGGTGGTCGGAAAGAGGTTGGTTATAGACTTCGAAGACGTAGCGTTGATCTCAAGCAGCTTTGCAGATGAAGCGTTCGGAAAACTATTTGTCGAGTTAGGTGCCTTGCGGTTTGGACAAAGCTTTGAGTTCGTAAATGTATCAGAAATGGTTCGTAGTCTCATCGACAAAGCAATCACGCAGCGCATGACAACGGCTCGTTACGTTTGACTTGAAATTGTTTACTGGGGGCTATAATCGGGTCCTACCTTTCATTCTTGAGTATCCTGCCTGAACTATAAGTCCGAAGAACCTGCTTAACCGCCTTGCCTGAGATTATTTCTAGCACATCTCCGCTGCAGTACCTTCATCAGGTCGGTTACTGCATGTTTTCCTAAGCTAGTCAAAACTGGAATTGAGAGAATAAGAAAGGCGAAGGTGCTGGCTGTCAGTTGTTAGCGGAATTTTTCGGCGGAAGAGGATACAGGGTTTTGGCGGGATTGAAAAAATGGTCGAGCACGAGCCATAAGCTTCGCGAATGGTGAAAAAATATCAATGGAAAAATCACGGCAAACGGTATCCATAGAGCAAGCTGCTGATTTATCGTCAGGCCCGCGAAGACGTCTAAAAGAAAAAATCCCGGCACTGCGATCCCGACGGTCGCGGCGTAATTGATGTAAATCGCGCCGACGAAATAGCCCTGCTCGCGCTCGAATTTTAAACCGCAGCCCGGGCAATTGCCGAGCATCTTGAAAGGTTTCGCGTACAATGGTCCAGCGCCGCAGCGGGGACATTTGAGGCGCAGACCGTAACCGAGCATGCGTACGATTCGCCAAGGCACCTTAGGCGGGAGCTTCTTCAAGCGCGATTTTTTGTCGCGCAGGCTTGGCGGTCACGAGACCGCCATTTAAATACTCGCGTAGAAAACGGGCTGTGTGGGATCGTTTGCCGTCCTTAATGATATCCACGGGCGAACCACAGGCAACCACTTCGCCACCCTGCTCGCCGCCCTCTGGTCCGAGATCGATCACGTAGTCCGCATCTTTGACGATATCGAGATTATGTTCGATGGTGATCACCGTGTTGCCGATGTCGACGAGACGGTGAAGAATGTGAATCAGCTTCTCCACGTCGACGAAATGCAAACCGGTGGTCGGTTCATCGAGCACGTAGAGGGTTTTCCCGCGCGATTCTTTTCCTAGTTCATAGGCGAGCTTGATACGTTGGGCCTCGCCCCCGGAGAGCGTATTGCTTGCTTGTCCGAGCATGATGTATCCCATTCCGATATCGTCGAGGATCTTGAGCGGACGGGCGATTTTCGGAAAAGCATGAAAAAACGGCACGGCTTCCTCGACGGTCATGCGGAAAACGTCGGCGATATTCTTATCGTTGTAGCGAATGCTCAAGGTTTCTTCGTTGAAACGGTCGCCGACGCAGGCTTCGCAATCGATGAATACGTCGGGTAGGAAGCTCATTTCCTTGCGAATCTTTCCTTGGCCCGCGCATGGTTCGCAGCGACCGCCTTTGACGTTGAAGGAGAACCGGCTAGGCGTGTATCCGCGCAGTCTCGCTTCGGGCGCGAGCGCATACAGCTTGCGAATTTCATCGAGAAGACCCACGTAGGAAGCCGGCACCGAGCGCGGCGTCTTGCCGATCGGTGTTTGATCGACTTCGACGACGCGCTCCAGCGATTTCCAGCCGGTGATTTCTTTGTGGCTGCCCGGTCTGCCGGCGAATTGCCCGAGGTGAAGCTTGAGCGCTTTGTAAAGTACTTCCCTTACCAATGTGCTCTTGCCGGAGCCGGAGATGCCGGTGACACAGCTCCAGAAACCGAGAGGAATCTTGACGTCTATATTTTTTAAATTATTCGCTTTCGCACCGCGAATGGTAAGCCAGTTGGTATTTTCCAATTCGCGCTTGGGTCCGAGTCGTTTCTTATCGGATCTCAAATAGGCGCCAGTCGGTGAATCGGGATTGTTTTTGATTTCGTTGGGCGTGCCGATGGAGACGACGCTGCCCCCGTGCAGGCCGGCGCCCGGTCCCAAGTCGACGATCAAATCCGCCGATTGAATGGTCGCCTCATCGTGCTCGACAACGAGAACGCTGTTGCCCAGCTCTTCGAGCCGGCGCAAGGTACGCAACAACATTGCGTTGTCGCGCGGATGAAGACCGATCGTCGGTTCGTCGAGAATGTAGCAAACGCCCCGCAGGTTCGAACCCAGCTGCGCTGCCAGCCGAATGCGCTGCGCTTCGCCGCCGGACAGCGTATCGGCGCGGCGATCGAGGGTTAGATACGGCAAGCCGACTTCCGACAAGAAATTCAAGCGCTGTTGAATCTCCCGCAGAATTTTATCGGCCACCACTTGGTCGCGCACGGCGTTGCCATTTTCCGTTGCCATTTTCGGAATGCGATAAATCGAGCTTGGCAAAATAATCCTTGGCTTCGTCCACAGGTAACGAAGTGACCTGCCAGATCGATTTGCCCTCGACTTTCACGGCCTGCGCCCTTTGGTTGAGGCGCCGCCCGCCACAGGCGGGGCAAGGCGTCTCGGTCATCAGTTCGTCGAGCTCGCTGGTCGAATTCTCATCGGCGGCCTCGCAGAGCTCTCTAAGGTAGGGCACCAGGCCGACAAAAGCTCCGCGACCAGCGCCGCCATACAAAATTTCCTCCTGGACCTTCTTCGGCAGCTTGCCCAGCGGTTTATTGATGTCGATGCGACGCTTGTCTCTCAATTCGAGCAACAGGCGCTCGAGCGCCCGCTCAAGCTCCGAGCCGTTTACCGATGAGCCAGGAGAAATTCCGCCGATCGCATCTTTCAGCGACCGGCGCGGATCGGCGAAAATCAGATTGGGGTCGAAGTCCCAGGTGAAACCCATGCCGGCGCATTGACCGCAAGCGCCTTGCTGGCTGTTGAAAGAGAAAAGCCGCGGATCGAGCGCCTCGTAGCCAATACCGCAGCCGAGACAGAAAAGTCGCTGATTGAAAATCTGCTCGCCGCGATCGGAGATAAGGTGAATCACTCCATTGCCCAAACGAAGGCCCTGATCCACCATACCCTCGACTTCGCGCCCGCCGGCTTTGGCTTTGCCGATGACAATATCGATGTTGTGTTCCTTAAACCGTTCGAGGCCGTTCGCGAGCTCGGGGGCGCGCAGGTCCATCAGTTTGCCGTCGATGCGCGAACGGCGGTAGCCCAAGCGACGCGCGCCGGCGATGACTTCTTTGTGAAAGCCTTTCCGGCCGCGCACGATCGGACTCAAAACCATCACCTCTTTGCCGCGATGGGAACGCGAGATGCGGTCAAGGATCTGACTGCGGCTGAGCGATTGAATTTGGCGGCCGCACTGCACGCAATGCTGCTTGCCGACTTTCGAGTAGAGCAGGCGCAAGTAATGATAAATTTCCGTAACCGTCGCGACGGTGGATTTCTTGCCGCCCTGGCTGAGTCGCTGCTCGATGGCGACCGTCGGCGGTATGCCCGCGACATAATCGACGTTGGGCCGAGCCATGACTTCGAGGAACTGGCGCGCGTAGGCGGAGAGACTGTCGATGTAACGGCGCTGGCCTTCGGCGTAGATGATATCGAAAGCTAAAGAAGATTTTCCCGAGCCGCTCAAACCGGTGAAGACTACAAAGCGGTCACGCGGGATGTTCAAGCTGATATTTTTTAGATTATGTTCCTTCGCTCCGACGATGGCGATGGCATTCTGGTCCACAGCTACGGGCGCGGCAGGCACTGTCCTTACATTTTCCAGGGCAGGTGTGAACGGTAACGCGCTGGTTTTGAGATAGGGCCGTAAATAGACTCCGGTGTGAGAGCGTTCGACTCGCGTGATCTCTGCGGCTGTTCCCACAGCCACGATTTCTCCTCCAGCGTCGCCGCCCTCCGGGCCGAGATCGATGATGTGATCGGCGCACTTCACCACTTCCATGTTGTGCTCGATGACGACTACGGAGTGACCCTGATCGATCAGTTCGTTAAATGCCCAGAGCAGGCGCTCGATGTCGTGAAAGTGGAGGCCTGTGGTAGGCTCATCAAAGATAAAAAGTGTTCCGGCCTTTCTTGCTCTCGCCATGTGCGCGGCTAGTTTTAGGCGCTGCGACTCGCCGCCCGAGAGTGTCGTCAGGGGCTGACCCAAGCGAACATATTCCAACCCCACCGCGCGCAGCGGAGAAAGGCTCTTTCGGATTTCCGCCGTGTCTTTGAAGAATTCAAGTGCTTCGGCAACGGTGAGGTCCAACACCTGCCGGATATTTTTGCCGCGATAGCTGACTTCTAAAATTTCTTCGCGAAAACGGCTGCCATGGCATTCCGGGCAGGAAGTGTAGACGTCCGAGAGAAATTGCATCTCGACTTTCTCGAAGCCTTCGCCGCGGCAGGTCTCGCAGCGGCCGCCTTCGACGTTGAAGGAAAATGTCGACGGCGTAAAACCGCGCAGACGGGATAGATCGGCGGCCGCGAAAAGGCGGCGAATGCCGTCGAACGCTTTCATGTACGTCGCCGGATTCGAACGTGGCGTGGTGCCAACCGGCGATTGATCGACGAGCACGACCTCGGAAATTTTGTCGACACCCTCGATGCTCGCGCAGTCAGTGACTTTGGCAGCGGGGGCTTCTTTGAGCTTTTTCAAGTTGCGGTAGATGACTTCGTCGACCAGGCTGGATTTTCCCGAACCCGACACGCCGGTGATGCAAACCAAGACGCCGAGCGGAATCTCGACGTCGAGATTTTTCAGATTGTTAGCATGGGCTCCTTTGATCTTGACGGCGCGCTGAAACAACGGCTTACGGTTGCGCGTCGGAAACGGAATTGACCTTCGCCGGCTCAGGTAGGCGGCGGTCAGCGATTGCTCGTCTTTGAGCAGCTCATCGTAAGTGCCGGCAAACATGACCTGACCACCTTGGTCGCCGGCCTTCGGGCCGAGATCGATGATGTGATCGCATTCCTTGATGATCTCCGGGTCATGCTCGACGACGACGACGGTGTTTTGGTTCGCCCGCAAACGCTGGAGGATCTCGACCAATCGACGGCTGTCGCGGGGATGAAGACCGATGGAAGGCTCGTCGAGCACGTAGAGCGTGTTGACGAGTGACGAACCGATGGCGGTGGTCAGATCGACACGCTCGAGCTCGCCGCCGGAAAGCGTGCGCGACTGGCGGTCAAGCGTGAGATATTCCAGACCGACGCCGACGAGATAACCCAGTCGGCGACGAATCTCATTGAGGATTAAACTAGCCACCTGATCGAGGGCGCCGGCAGGCTTGAGCTTGTCGAAAAAGCTGTGCGCTTCGCCGACGCTCATGGCGTTCACTCGAGCGATGTCTTGGCCGTCGATGCGGTAGTTGAGCGCGTCGGCTTTTAGCCGTGATCCCTGGCACTCCGGACAGATCAGATAGGCCCGGTAACGCGCCAGCAGGACACGCACGTGCATGCGGTAGCTCCTGCGCTCAAGGCGGCGGAACCAGCCGCGGATGCCTTTGTATTCGCCGTCGCCGTCGGTGACTAGCTGTCTTTGTTTGTCGGTCAGTTCGCGCCAGGACTTTTTCGTCGGTATTTTTTTCCGCTCGCAGAAATCGAGTAATCGGCGCGTCCGGCGGGTCCGGTTAATCCACGGCTTGATGGCGCCGTCCATGAGCGACTTTCCCGAGTCGGGAATGACCAGATCGAGATCGATGTCGATCACTCGGCCAAAGCCACGGCAGGTCTCGCAGGCGCCAAGCGGGCTGTTGAACGAAAACAGATTGGGCACGGGATCGCGATAGGAAAGATTGCAGTGCGGACAATGTAAACGATTGCTGAATGGCTCACACCGCCAATCATTGTGCGGCAAAAACAGATTCAGCCGCCCTTTGCCATAATGAAAGGCTTGTTCCAGAGAATCTGAGATGCGTTTTTTGTTTTCCGGCCGGAATGCAAAGCGGTCGACGACCACTTGCAACGAATCATTGCCGCCGGGCGATTCCTCAAGCTCGTCAAGCTCGCGAATCGACCGATCGATGAGCAAGCGGTGAAAACCGGCTTGGCGCAGCCCATTGCGCACATCATCCCAAGCAACCGAGGAGGGCGCCAAGGGAAAGGTCAAGACGGTCGCGGTCCCTTCAGAGAACGCGCCGAGTTTAGAAAAAACCGACTGCGCTGTATCTCGCTCCACAACGCGATCGCAGCCGCGGCAGTGAAGCACCGCGATTTTGGAAAAAAGCAGCTTAAAATGATCGTGCAGCTCCGTCATCGTGCCGACAGTGGAGCGCGAAGTTCGTACCGGCCGGCTCTGATCGATAGCGGTCGTGGGCGGGATGCCTTCGATACTCTCCACGTCAGGCTTATCCATGCGATCGAGGAACTGCCGGGCATAGGCGGAAAAACTTTCAACGTAGCGCCGCTGCCCTTCGGCGTACAGAATGTCAAACGCGATCGTCGATTTTCCCGAACCGCTGACGCCGGTAATCACGGTAAGCGCATTGAGCGGGATCTGAAGATCGAGATTTTTGAGATTGTTTTGTTTAGCGCCGCGGATATGAATGAATTTACCGTTCATGGTTCCGTTCGTTAGCGCGGTCTCGACCCGTGCTGCGGGGGGATTTGAGTTGGTCAGACGGCGATTCATTGCAAGTGATATTTCTCGACGAGAATGCGGCGAAAACGCGAGCCGTAAATCAAATCGAAAGTCTCCTCTTTATCGGGAAAGAGCTCCAGCGCGGTGCGCTTCGCGTGGTTCACGACGTCCCGCGCTTCGTCCAAAGTGAGATCGACCCGCCACAGGAGCGCCGCAGCAAGATCCATCGCCCGGCATAGCCGGCGCAACTTTCGCTCTTCGGCCATCAGAGCTTCCTTATCTGCTGCCATCGGACAGTTTTCCTTTATGGCGCCTGTGGGCGGATGCTTTTCCTAGCGCGCCAACCCATTACATTTATCACACGGCGCGATTGATGCAAGATTTCGGTGGCTTTAAGCCGCGCCGACACTTTGATAATTTGATCCGGTGCGCATTAGCGAGATTTTCTATTCCATTCAGGGCGAGGGCCGTCTTTGCGGTATCCCGTCGGTATTCATTAGGACTTCCGGTTGTAATCTCCGCTGCGTGTGGTGCGACACGCCGTACACTTCGTGGCGGCCGGAAGGAAAGTCATGGAGCATCTCCAAGATCGTCAGCGAGGTCAAAAAATACCCGAGCCGTTACATCGTCATTACCGGCGGCGAGCCCCTTTTGGCGCCGGAAATCGGCGCGCTTACCGGCGAGCTAAAGCGTGACGGCGCCCATATTACGATCGAAACAGCGGCAACGATTTTTAAGCCGATTGCCGGTGATTTGATTTCGCTGAGTCCGAAACTGGCGAATTCGACGCCGTGGAAAAGGGAGAATGGCAAATTTGCTCAATTGCACGAGAAGCAACGGCTGAATTTTACCGTCATCCAAAAATATCTCGACAGCTACGACTACCAAATCAAATTCGTGGTCGCGCAAAAAAAGGACTTTGACGAGATTGCTCAGATTCTCGACAGGCTCGAAGCCGTCGATCGATGCCGTGTTTTGATCATGGCTGAGGGGACGACGACAAGACAACTGCGCGCCAAAGCGAGCTGGATTGTCGAGCTGTGCAAGCAATACGGCTACGGCTTTACACCGCGCTTGCATATCGAACTGTACGGCAACCGGCGCGGCACTTAGTTCAAGAAAGGCTTCTAGCACAAGATAGCCTGTGATAATGGAAAATTAGGTTGCCACTTTTAGTTTTCTGTAACTCTCTCAACGTGCAAAACCTCGCCAATACTCGTTTGGCCGCAACCCTCATTTTCGCGCTCACATTTTATATTTGACGCTCGCATCGCAGGTCGAATAAAATAGTAAATTACGGCCGTAATCATGGCCGCAAGTGTATGACCATTGAGAAAGAACGACTACTCACTCTCATTGAGTACGCGCAGCAGTCAGCCCGTCTGCGTGCCAAACCACCATCAACGATCACCCAGCATAATCAGTTCGCACTTTATGAGCATCAGTTGCGCGACCGTCCTGGGATTTCCCTTAATATTCAGAAGGGCGACGGTGAAGATGAAGTCTGGCTACTGGTGAAACGTCTTCACGAGACCAAACCTCCGGAGGTAACCAGCGCAATTCTGAAGCCTTGGATCGCGATAACAAACGCTCCCGACCCTGAGCCAAAACTCAAGACGAGCACAGATGGAGTGAGTCTCACCGCCGCGGGTACACATAGATCCTCCACCGCGCAACCGATTTCCGACCAGCAGGCCAAGCTTCCACCAATCGACCCCCGCGCAACGATTAGTCTTGACGCCTATGAAAATCAGCAGGCGGTTAAGGCCCATTTCCAAACGTATTTAGAGAATACGTGGCGTCCTTGGGCCACTCAGGAAAGACACCGTCGATGGACGATTCGACTTTACTCCCAGCTCTTCACACTCAAGCAGCAACTTGAGGGAGGGATTGTCGAGGCGCAGCTTGAGCTCGCTTGGGGCGTTGGAATAGGTATCTGGACGCAAAATGCGGCGACTGTTGAATATCCGCTAATTACTCGTTTAGTTGAGATTAACCTAGATCCAGAAACCGCCGAGATCGAAATTCGCCCTCGTGATGTCGATCCGAAGCTCGAATTAGATTGGTATGTATCGGTTGATAATCCTGGAGTTACTGAGCTTGAGCGCACGGCAAAGGATTTTTTCAGTAAAGCTTCGACGACCTTTTCGCCTTTCGACCGGGGAACGTTCGAACCACTGCTTCAGGCTGCAGCGACGCATCTTGACCCAAACGGCGTCTACTGGCCTAACGAAGTCCCAGCGGAAGATCGAAGCGTCCCCAAACCCGAGGAGAAACTTAAGGTCACAGACACATGGGCGGTGTTCGCTCGGCCTCGGACCAACAGCATCTTTATTCAGGATCTTGAAAACCTTAAGAAGAAGGTGTCTTCGCTTGAAGATTCTGAAAAGTTTCCGCCCGCCGTAGCCGCACTAGTCACAAACCCGGCAACTGACAATCAACCAAGCGAACTTCCAGTTTTTCGTGGCGTATCAGCCTCTTACCAAGATTTTGCGGGCGGCGTATCCAGTAACGGCAAAGGTCGCGATCTGTACTTTCCCAAACCGTTCAACAACGAGCAAGTGCGGATTGTCCAGTTGCTTGAAATATCAGACGGGGTCGTAGTGCAGGGGCCACCGGGCACCGGCAAGACGCATACGATTGCCAACGTTATCTGTCATTACCTGGCAAACGGCTGGCGAGTTCTAGTAACGTCAATGAAAGACCCGGCGCTTGCCGTATTGCACGATCACCTTCCTGAAGAGATACGGCCCCTCGTTATTTCACTCCTTACATCTGAGCAAGAGGGAATGAAGCAATTCGAATTCGCAATTCAGAAGATAGCGTCGGAGGTTCAGTCGCTCGATCGGCATGCGACGGCGAGACTGATTTCCCAGCTTGAGGAAACCATCGATGCATTGCACGGGAAACTTGCGCGAATCGACGGCGCGATAAGCGAGTGGGCACGCAAAAATCTTGAACGGATCAAAATAGATGATTCAGACGTCGATCCACAAGATGCCGCGCACGAAGTGGTTGATGCTGCCGGGCAGTACGAATGGATTCCAGACCGACTCGGAATTTCTCCGGAGTTCAAGCCGCAGATTTCCGATGTGGACGCCATCCGGCTTCGAGAAGCCCGCAAGACTCTTGGCGAAGACATTTCTTATGTTGGTCAATCGCTGCCGCAGCTTATCGAGTTTCCGGATTCAAAACTTCTTCTGCAGGTTCATCAAGACCTGGCGCGATATACAAACTTAAACAATGAAATAGAATCGGGGCAAATTCCTGCCCTCGTCGACTCCAGCCAAAAAACGATAGACGCTGCTCAACAGCTGGTTCATCAGATTGAACAGCTGAGAGATCTCCGACAGGAAATATCTGATGCAGGCAAGCCCTGGACGACGGCTATGCAACACCGCCTTCGCTCAGATGATTCGGCAGAACTCATCGCCATTTTGGAAGCTCTGGGCACCGAATTAGGGAATGCTGTCAGAGAACGGCAGGATTTCCTTAGACGTCCCGTTGATACACCAGCCAATCTCGAGACCAATGCGGAGCTTGCCGAAGCCATTTCCAACCTTGCGGCGGGCAGGAGTCCCTTTGGAGTCTTTGGGGTTTTTGGAAAATCACATCAAAAAGAGCTTCTGCAACAAATCACAGTGTTAGGAATTCATCCGGACAGGTCCAACTCGGATGACTGGGCTCATGTCGGACGCTATTTAGCAAACCAGAAGTGGCTCCGGGAACTCGCCGTCAGATGGAATGCCTTGGCCGCGGAACTTAAGATTGACCTACTATCAGGAGTTGAATCTCAAGACGGCGTTGTCGCAGCGGAACAGTTTCAACTCTACTGTCGAATCAGGAGCGCCGTGGAATTAGAACGGTTAGTATCGGCGACAACCACAAAACTGTTTCCAACTTGGACTACGTCAACCGGGGTAGCCACGAACTCTGAGATACTAGGCGAGCTTGATCGTGCTCTGCGAAACCACTTAACCAAAATCCGACTGGCGGATGTTTGGACCGTCAAAGAACGGTTTCAAAGAATCCTAGACGGGAAAGGTGGTCGGATAGTCGACAGAATCAGGGAGTCTTTGGCTGACACTTTAGGTAATCCACACATACCAGACGCAGATACGCAGGCCGAGTGGTCCTCTACGATGGCCGAGCTTTCGCGCGTCCTTGGGCTTGGTCCGCTGCTTCACGATGTGGCTGAAATCTGTGAGCGTGTTAAAGCCTCAGGGGCACCTCGGTTTGCCGACGCGCTAAAGCAGCCTCTAACGCACTCAGCCGACCCAATGTTGCCTGACAACTGGCGACAAGCATGGCGAATGAGGCGGCTTGCAACGTATCTTGAGTCTATTGATGCCCAAGACGAACTGAAAAAGCTGGCGAAAACACGAGTCGAACTCGAAAAGGACTTGTCACGAGCCTATCAACAGATTGTCATCAAACGGACTTGGTTGAAGCTTGCCGAGAACGCTTCACCGAGCATTCGTGCAGCTCTCCAAGCGTATCTCAACGCTATCCAGAAAATCGGTAAAGGAACCGGGAAGAGAGCGGTGCGTTACCGTCAGGACGCACGTAATGCGGCACATCAGGCAAATCCAGCGGTTCCATGCTGGGTAATGCCGCACTATCGTGTATCGGAATCGCTTCCGCCGGAACTTGGCTGTTTCGACCTCGTCGTTGTCGATGAAGCGTCCCAGTCGGATCTCGCGGCATTGCCTGCGCTGCTACGCGCCAACAAAGTCCTGATTGTCGGTGATGATAAGCAGGTATCACCTGAAGGCGTCGGCCTGGAGGAAGACAAAGTCCGGAGCCTAATGAACCGATTTCTCGGAAACCAGGTTCTCACCTATGGTCCTCAGATGTCACCAGAGCGGTCTATTTACGATTTGTACAAGGTAGTGTTCGCAAAAAGCGGCGTCATGCTCAAGGAACACTTTCGGTGCGTTGGTCCGATCATCGAATACTCAAAGCGTGAGTTCTACAATCACGAGTTAAAGCCTCTTCGCGTTCCTCGATCCTCTGAGCGTTTGGACCCGCCGCTCGTCGATGTCGTAATCGAAAACGGTTACCGCCGCGGTGACTTAAATTTGCTAGAGGCCAAATTTATTGTAGACGAAATCATTAAGTTGGTTTCGGACCCGGCATTCACCAACCGAACGATAGGTGTTGTTTCGTTACTTGGCGACAAACAGGCTTACCATGTTTGGGAGCGGCTTACGGAGGAATTGGGCCCCGAGGAAATGCAACGCCACAAAATTGCGTGCGGGGATGCTAGGACTTTCCAGGGAAAGGAACGACACATCATGTTTATGTCGATGGTGTCGGCGCCCAATGACGTGGGCGCGCCGCTCTCACGAGATACCTTCGCTCAAAGATTCAACGTGGCCGCCTCACGAGCCCAAGATCGGATGTATCTTGTTCGTTCCGTGGATTTAGCGCACCTGTCAGAAGCGGATAAACTGAGGCGAAGTCTGATTCACCATTTTGCTTTGCCGTATGCTCAGGATGAGACACGCGTTGAAGACCTTCGGAAATTATGTGAGTCACCATTCGAGCGCGAAGTCTATGACCAACTTACGCAACGCGGCTACTACGTAACGCCACAGGTTCGGGTCGGTCAATACCGCATCGACCTCGTCGTGGAAGGGCATAACGATTCACGGCTCGCAGTTGAATGCGACGGTGACAAGTATCACGGTGCCGACAAATGGGCCGACGATATGCAACGGCAACGCATTCTGGAGCGCGCAGGCTGGGTGTTCTGGCGATGCTTTGCTTCGTCCTGGACGCGAAGGCGCAAATCTATTTTGGATGACCTTTTGAATACGCTTGAAGACCAAGGCGTCGCACCGATCGGTGCTGAAGGGGCAACGCGTAGCGTCCATACTGAACAGCGACGAATACAGATCGACCAGTAATTCCCATGCAAGCTTGATGTTAAATTCTCTGTCTGGAGTTCAAAGTTACGGCCGATCGCACGAAGATTTCAGATGGCCCCTTTTTGTTCCCTTTTGTTCGCCAAGGTGGAAAGGTTATGACCCATGAAGAGTTCGTACAAAAAAACAAACTGCTGGGCGAGCGCCTGGACGAGATCGCAAGACTTACTGAGGGCATGGCCTGCTGGGGCACCGCTGAGCCCTCCAATCCAGTGTTCTGCGAGCTGATGGCGGCGCAAGAGGAATGCCTTAGAAAAGCCGAGCGGCTGGTCAAGGAATACGAGGCTTACTAGGCTTCCGTGCAAGCATTCTGACGAGCTCAATCAATCTAGGGAAGGGAGCCAAACCCATGGGACAGTCATACATTCCTAAGGTAAATGTCGCAAAGGAACTGGCAGAAATCTCGAAGGACTTTACCCACCCTCGGGAGTTGATTCGAGAGACAATCGCAAATTCGATCGATGCTTCTGCGAGCCGCATTGCTATTGAGGCGCTAAAGGACGACAGCAGCGGTGAAGATGAACTCGTCATCCGTATCGCGGACGACGGTGTCGGCATGACGCGCGAGGAACTGGAAGGCTTTTTCGATCTCGGCTTCAGCAACAAGCGTAACCAAGCTGCAATCGGCCATAAGGGACACGGCACAAAGATCACCTACAACAGCACGATGGTGACGGTTTTTACAAAATCGATCGGCGTGGACCGATGTGGCGAGCAACCTTATCCAACCCGCGCCGGGCGCTGAATCTCGCCGTCAGGCACAAGGGAGAGCCGCCAGCGGTCGACTTCTCCGAGATAGACAAGAGCGGGTTCCCGCTGTTAGATGACGCGGCGTCCGGCACAGTCGTCGAGGTAAGGGGGTACGACAATAACAACTGGAATGCCTTCGCACATGCACCGCTGATTGACTATATTCGGTGGTTCACCGCTTGGGGGCGAGTCCATTCAGCTTGGGGCGAGGGCCTTCCAATTCCTTGCACCTTGAGCGTGCGCGGAATTGGTGAGCAGAGCGCTGAACAGGTCCTCTACGGCCACCCGTTTCCCCCCGAAAATTGGGATTTTAGAAATCTGCGCGCCAAGGACGAACGACGACCAGAAAACTATTTTGTTCGCCGGTGGGTGTCTGATCCAATTAAAGTGCAGGGATTTCCCGAGCACGAATTACTTATCGTGTTCTCCGTCGAAGGAGATTCGGCGAAGCGTGAGCACAATATAATGCTGAAGCGGGTCGGTCGTCCGGAGACGAAACCTTTTCCCTACGAATCGGCCCGGTACACGGTTTCTGAGCGTTACGGAATCTACGTTTGCAGGGACTTCATTCCAATAGAACGTAAGAATGAACGCTTCGCAGATCGGTCCGAGTGGACGAAGTGGCACGCGTTCATCAACTGTCAGTCATTCCATCTGACCGCCAATCGCGCCAGCGTTGAGAACACTCCCGCCGATCTTCTCCAGGCTATCTATAAGACAGGGGAGGAGTATATTCTGCAACATGTCCTGCAATCGGAAGACTATGAGGACTTTGCGAGACGGATAGAACTGGAAGCCGGTCGACGCAAGGCAGAACGGGAAAAAAAGGACGTCGACCGGCGCTACAAAGCCTACAAGACGAAGAAGCCATTCAATCTGAGTTCTAACGGCAAGAGCCTGGAATTTCTAGAGCCAAGGACCGAGCAAGGGGTGCTTTGGCTTCTTGGTCAGCTTACGCATCTGTGGCCTGAGCACTTTTCGTGGCTGAACGTCGTCGATCTCGATTCTCATTTTGGATATGACCTACTCGTCCTACAAAAGCATCACCTGACGGACGCGCAGGAGCCAGCGTTCGTCGAGCTGAAGCATAATCTGAGGGATTCGGCCGATTTTAATCACTCCTTCGATTATCTAAGTCGAATCGTTTGTTGGGAGACGAGTCTGCGTGAGGACCGAGGAACTCAGGGACATTCGTGACCACCTCCGCGTTTTCAAGATCGGCCGGCAGAACAAGGAGCGCCGCTTTACCAAATATTTTCTTAATAATCCTGGAGGTGGATTGAACATCGAGGTGGTCGTACTCCGGAAGTATCTGGACGAAGTTCTCGGGCTCAAACCTGTAGACTGATCCGAACTGCATCCCCATCCCGGGGGACCGGAGAAATGGGACATTCCGAATTTCCAGAAGGTTTTCGGTTCTCGTTTTCAGGTCCTAAGGAGGGCACACTGAGAACTTCCACGGACCGGACCCACTTACCCTGTTCCAACTGGCACGTATAGAACTGATAAGAGTTGATCCGTACGAATGCGAGACAACAATCCTAAACATTCAGTCTCCGGATTTAAAGATGCAGCTCCTCGGCAACCACTTTCTTTACTCCCCCTCAGATCTTGCGAACTTCATCGCCTGCGAACACTTAACACGGCTTGAGCTTGCCGTCGCGCTCGGCGAGCTTACACGTCCGCGCTTCGGAAATGCGTATGTTGATCTGATTAAGCGTAAGGGCGAGGAGCACGAGCGCAATTTCGTCGACGCTCTTCGCGCGGCGGGGCACGTCGTGACCGAAGTCGGTCTTGGTGAGGACCACGACTTCGCGACTGCGGCGAAAGCAACCGAGGAAGCGATGCATGCGGGTTCAAACTACATCTATCAGGCCGTTTTTATGTCGAATGGTTGGCACGGGATCGCTGATTTTCTGGAGCGGATCGAGCGGCCGTCCGCGTTAGGTGCGTGGAGCTATCAGATCCTCGACACGAAACTCGCCCGGCATCCGCGAGCCGAGCACGCGCTTCAGCTCTGTTTCTACAGCCAGGCGGTGACTCAAACTCAGAAACTCGAGCCGGAGGTGGCGTACGTAGTCCTCGGAACACGCGAGCGTGTCCCGATTAGGATCGCGAACGTCTCGGCTTACTACCGCCGAGTCCGGCGACGCTTGGAGTTAGCGATCGCTAAGCGCCTGCAAACGGCGCCTTATCCATGTGAGCACTGCCCGCTTTGTGATTTTCAAGGACAATGTGAGGCTCAGTATAAACGCGAAGACCACCTCGTGCGCGTTGCTGGAATTCGCCGTGATCAGATTCGTCGACTTTCGGCCACCGGCATCAATACGCTGACGCAGCTCGTTCAAGCACTTCCAGAAACCCGAGTTCCCAAAATGCCTCCCGCGACCTTTGAGGGATTACGCGAGCAAGCGACGCTACAATTCGAAAGTCAACAGTCGGGAACGATCGGCTGGCGAGAGCTGGCTATCGAAACTGGGCGTGGCTTCGCGGTTCTGCCACAACTTTCGAAAGGGGATGTCTTCTTTGATTTTGAAGGGCACCCCTTCTTTGAACCGGCACGCGGTCTGGAGTTTCTCTTCGGCGTGCTCACGGTAGATGGTTCGGAGCCTCAGTACGAACCGTTCTGGGCGCATGATCGCGCCGGAGAGCGCCACGCCTTAGAAAACTTTGTCGATTTTGTCCATGCGCGGCTGCGCGAATATCCCGGTCTTCACGTCTATCACTTTGGTGCACACGAGCCGAGCACAATCAAACGGCTGATGAGCGAGCATGCAACGCGGGAATCAGAGATTGATGACCTTTTGCGCCGAAAAGTCTTTGTCGATCTTTACACAGTACTCCGCCAGGCTGTACGCGCAGGCGTTTCCAGTTATTCTCTCAAGGACATTGAGGCTGTATTCGGTTTCACACGATCCGGCACTGTCCGCTCGGGCATGGATGCAATCGTGGATTATGAGCGATGGATCGATAGCGGCGACAACGGACTGCTCGCGAGCATCGCGGCTTATAACCAGGAGGACTGCCGAGCCACTTACGGACTTCTCAAGTGGCTGTACAGTCTACGGCCGGCCGAGTTGACTTGGCCTCAGCCTCTGACTGTGCGCACCGTCTCCGAGGAAGCGGCCGAAGCTGAAAATGCGCGGCAGCTTCTTCGTGATCAACTGCTTGAAAGCGCTGAGCCGGGGAGCGCTCGCTGGCTCGCGGCTGAGCTGCTTGAGTACCATCGCCGTGAAGCGCGACCGGCTTGGTGGTGGTATTTCGAACGGCTGGGTATGAGTCCTGAAGAGCTCGTTGACGATTCAGAGTCGATTGGCTGTCTGGAACCGGAACCACTCGTTCCGCCTGAGGGGCGTAAGAAGTCGCTGGTTCATACTCTTCGATTTTCCGCGCAAGATCACAAACTCGGACCTGGCCGTGTCTACGATCCGGCTACAGGCGAGAACGCAGGGGAAATCTTAGAGATCAACGATGCAACCGGAACGCTCAAGCTGCTGCGCGGGCCTAAGTTGACCGCAGTTCCACTTCCTCGATCTCTAATTCCCGGCGGTCCGTTTGATGATTCGCAGCAGCGCAACGCAGTGTTTAGATTCGCCGAATCGATCCAACGGGGCGAGGCACGCTATCCGCCGCTCGAAGCAATTCTCAAGCGCGACTGCCCCCGCGTCCAGGAAATCGCCGCCGGTGAACGAATTCAAACGACCGATCTCGCGGAAATGAAAGCACTCGCGTTGCGTCTCGACGAAAGTTACCTTTTCGTACAGGGTCCACCTGGCACGGGTAAAACGTGGACGGGCGCACGCCTTATTGCACACCTGCTCGCCAATGGAAAGCGGGTTGGGGTGACAGCACAAAGCCACAAGGCGATCCACAATTTATTACGTGAACTTGAGGACGTTGCGCGCGAAGACGACGTACGCTTCCGGGGACTCAAGAAATCGACAAAGGAAAATCCCGAGTCAGAGTATGAAAGCGATTTCTTCAAGAGTGAATCGAACAACTCAAGATTTTTCGAGATGAGCCGTCAAGCCCAGGTTGTTGCTGGTACAGCTTGGCTTTTTGCCCGAAGCGAGCTCGATCGTCAACTTGATTATCTCGTGATTGATGAAGCGGGTCAGGTGTCACTCGCGGATGCGCTTGCTGTAGGTACCTCCGCACACAACTTAATCTTGCTCGGCGATCCCCTGCAGCTTGCACAAGTGTCCCAAGGCGTACATCCACCCGGTTGCGGCGCTTCAGTGCTCGAACACCTGCTTGGAGAAGCGCCCACGATTACGGAAGATCGCGGTATTTTTCTCGAGCGGAGCTACAGGATGCATCCTGACGTATGCGCGTTCATCTCGGAAATAGTTTACGCTGGCCGGTTACGTTCCGACACTTTGGCGGTGCAGCGCACTACCAGCTTTGGCACTGGCATTCGGTTCGTCCCTGTCGAGCACGAAGGGAATCGTTCCGCCTCCGACGAGGAGGTCGCCCAGATTGCTGCGATTATTACGAACATGCTCGAAGGCTCATTCACGGCTGAGGATGGGTCTACCCGGCCGTTGTGCGAGAAAGACTTCATGGTTGTTGCGCCGTACAATGCGCAGGTACGCCGGCTGCGAGCGACGCTCCGCAAAGGCGTGGGGGTCGGAACTGTTGACAAATTTCAGGGTCAACAGGCACCGATCGTCTTTTTCTCAATGGCAACCTCAAGTGGTGAAGATGCCCCGCACAATCTCGCTTTCCTTTTTTCCCGCAACCGCCTTAACGTAGCGATCTCACGTGCGCAGTGTCTCGCTTTTCTGGTCTGCTCACCACGCCTGCTCGAAGCGCGCTGCGGCTCGATTGAGGAAATGGAGTTGGTGAACGCGCTATGCCGGCTGGCCGAGTACGCCGAAAGCAGCCCGGGGCTCGGTTCGTAGATATTCAGTGCTAGTCTCGGCGGTCTCAAGATTGAGCGCGGGATTTCACTGTGCGACCGGAGCAACAGGAGCTTGCGAACTGGATAAGCCCGTGGGACGCAGCTTTCCTTCGGCGGAAGTGTCTTTCTCGAGCGACACTGCCGGGGGTTCCTTAAAATTCTTGTCCAACTTCGCGAGCACGGTAGGCGCAAGAAGTTTCAACAGAGTCACCGGCAGGGAGCTGGTAAAGTGGTAATTGTCCGCCTCGCGTCCTTGGACATAGGCGGTAATGACACCGAAGTAGCGCTCGCCGATATAAAAAACGAAAGTCGCTGTCCTATTGGTAGCGCGCGACGTGATCACACCGCCGGCACGGTTGAAAGTCTCAAAGCGGTTATCGCCCGATCCGGTCTTGCCGCCGACCGTAACGACTTTACCGTCGGATAATTTAAATACGCCGTTAAGGCGGCGGGCGCTCCCTTGCTCGACGACTTCGGCCATAGCCTTGCGTACCGTTCCAGCGATTTCAGGGGCGAGCACTCGCTCGCCTTCTTTCGGTGTCCGTTCGAGCAGGGTCTCGTAAGGAGTGCCACCGGCGAAATGCACTTTGGCGAGGCTTGCCGAAGGCCGGCGCACCCCATCGTTGACGAGAATACCGACAAGTTCAGCGAGCGCTACGGGACGATCCGAAGAACTGCCGATGGCGCTGGCGTAGCTCGGAACCATAGTCTTAAAGGGAAAGCCGAGGCGCTGCCAATACGGCGCCATTCGGCTAAAGGCGTCTCGTTCTATGCGGATGCGCAGGCGCAGATCCTGCGCTCGGCGATTGTGGCTGTTGAGTAGCCACGCGGAGCCCATGCGGCGCGCTTCGCCGCTCGCGGCATAGAGTTTTTCCCACGAAAGATTGGTGTCTTTGCGAAACTCACCAGCGCACCAAAGATCGAGCGGGTGCAAGGCAAGAAGGTAGGCGTAGTCGACCGACGTCAGACGAGGGTTGTGATAGGCGTGCAACAACTTCGCTACATCGACACCCGCGGTTGGCAATTTGTTCTTCTCCAGCCACGCTTTTAGCTCTGCTTCGCTGGTGCCGATGCGCCAGGCATAAAAGAGAATGGTTAAGCGCCGTTCGATACTACGTTTTGTTCCGACCAAACGTCGGACGATTTCATCGGGGGACTGCTTAGCATAACTTTGATAGGCGCGGCGCAGTGTGGCGCGCGATTCCTCCTCGGCAATTTCTTGGAGCATTTTCAGCCGATGGCTATTGGCCGGATTCTCGAGCACATCATCAGAGTCATAAGTAAGACGCGCGCGATGATAGCTCACTACGTCGCGCATCAAACGGATGAATACGAGATTGATCGAATTGCGAAACGCGTCGCGCAGCTCGACGATCCGGTTATTATCTCCCTTGGAGAAGTTCTCGAAGTGAAGCAGCCCGCCTCCGGTAAAAAACTCTTCATAAGGGCTGGCCGAGTAGCGCCGCTCCATCGCGCGATCGAGAAACGGCTGTAGCCCGAGATTTTTTTCGTTGCGTAACGTTTCGATGCCCCACCGGGTCAACGGATCGCGCGCAGTTTGCGCTCTTTGGGCGAGCTGTTTTTCGGTCAAGCCGGAAAGCTCGCGATGGATCTCTGCGATCACTTCCAAATAATGGGTGAGGGTGCGCAGCTTGGCCGTGCTGCCGAGCTCCAGCTTGACGCTTCTGTTGAAATCGAACGGCGCGGCGAAATTATCCGCCTGAACGCGGACGAGATTGCCGCCCGGTGTCGCTTCGACCAACAGAAAGGAGTAAATCAC
>WNFZ01006172.1_pt1 | contig 21984 bp, 24 predicted proteins | sample 5400081 | NCBI WGS metagenome assembly WNFZ01 (sample SAMN13153365, study PRJNA577476) | soil metagenome | isolation source: 80 cm soil or saprolite under grassland replicate 1 | place: USA:California | collected 2016-06-15
CGGTGGAACACCGCGACCACGTAGGCCGACATCCCAGCCGCCCACACGATCCAGGCGGCCCGTCCGAACCCGCCGAGCCGTGGCACACCACGGACCGACGGCTCCGCTCGCTGGACGGCACCAGCGTCCGCCTGCACCACGTCCTCCTCTTCTCGACCGGCTTCCCGACCGGCTTCTCGACCGGCTTCTCGACCGGGGCTCCTCGAGCGGCCTTGTCGAGCGGCCTTGTCGAGCGGCCTTGTCGAGCGGCCAGCAGCCGCTCCCAGCATTGCGTGTCCGACGAGGACGGTTCCAGCGCGAACTCTCGCTCAATGAGAGCGCCGGCGTGAGATCCGCGACACGCCGGCTGGGCGTCGCGCAGCGGGTGGCCCTGGCATCCGTCGCTCATCCGATGTCTGTGCGCTCCAGCCGGGCTGGGAGCCCTGGACTTGGAGCGTTTCTCGCCTTCAGTCGGGATTGTCGTTCAGTGCAAGGTGGTTGACATCCGATCTCTGGCTCGCCTAGCGTTACCCGACGTCATCGATGTCGGCCTCGGTAGCAGGCCGTTTCCAGAGCCGGCGCCCAGCGTCCGGCGCGGTCGTCCGGTGCCGCCCTCGTTCGTCCCGGTGTGGTGGGGCGTCAGGAAGGGAGACTGGCTGTGAGCGGGTCGATGAGCCGTCGTCGCGTCGTCTCATGGGGAGCCGCCGGGGTGGCCGGTGCCGCGCTGCCGGTGGTCCGGGCCGGGTCGGCTGCCGCAGACCCGGCCGAGGAGGTAGGGGACGCCCTGTCGGGAAGGCTCAGCCGCATCTTCGACGTGACGCGTTTCGGCGCACGGGGCGATGGCGTCACCATCGACACCGATGCCATCAACCGGGCGATCGAGGTAGCCGCCCAGGCCGGGCCCGGACCCGATGGCGGGCCGGGCGGCACCGTCTACTTCCCGGCCGGCACCTACGCCAGCTACTCGGTCCGGCTGCGGAGCAACGTCGCCCTGTACTTCGCGGAGAATGCCACCCTGCTCGCGGCCACCCCCGCCGGCGGCCGTGGTTACGACCCGGCCGAACCGGGTGCCGGGAACCCCTATCAGGACTTCGGGCACAGCCACTGGCACAACAGCCTGATCTGGGGTGAAGGGCTGGAGAACATCACCGTCTGCGGCCCCGGCACGATCGACGGGAAGGGGCTGGTCAGGGGCGGCAGCCTGGAGTCGGCGCCGCTGCAGGGAAACAAGGCGATCGCCCTGAAGCTGTGTCGCAACGTCGCTGTCCGCGACATCACCATGGTCAACGGCGGCCATTTCTGCATTCTCCCGACGGGTGTGGACAACTTCCGGATCGACAGCTTGATGATCGACACGAACCGTGACGGGATCAATGTCGACTGCTGCAAGAACGTGCGGATCTCCAACACCACGGTCAACTCGCCCAGCGACGACGCCATCGTCCTGAAGAGCTCGTACGCGCTCAACGAGGTCCGCGCCACCGAGAACGTGACCATTGACAACTGCATGGTGAGTGGCTACGACCTCGGTACCCTGATCAACGGCACCTTCCGGACGGGGAACTACGGGCGCACCGGGCGGATCAAGTTCGGCACCGAGTCGAACGGCGGGTTCCGGAACATCGCAATCTCGAACGTGATCTTCGAGTACTGCCGGGGATTGGCGTTGGAGACCGTCGACGGCGGGCTGCTGGAGGACGTGGCGATCAGCAACATCACCATGCGCAACGTGCAGATGCCGTTCTTCTTCCGGTTGGGTGCGCGGATGCGCGGACCGGCCGGGCTGGAGATCGGCACGCTGCGCCGGGTCAGCATCAGCAACGTCATCGCGCACAACGCCGACCCCCGTTACCCGTCGACCATCGCGGGCATCCCCGGTCACCAGGTCGAGGACATACGGATCAGCAACGTCCGGCACCACATGGTCGGCGGCCTGTCGATGGCCGACGCGGTCGAGAACCCGCCCGAGCTGGAGAACGCGTACCCCGAGCCCACCATGTTCGGAACCCTGCCGGCCTTCGGTTTCTTCATCCGGCACGCCAGGGGCGTCACGCTGGACAATGTCGAGGTCCGGTTCGAGCGGGAGGACACCCGTCCCGCATTCGTGCTGAGGGATGTGGACGACGCCGACTTCCACCACGACAGGGCAGACAAGGCGCAGGGCGTGCCGACGTTCGTGCTCGACGACGTCGACGAGTTCATCGTCACCGACAGCCGTCCCGTCGCGGACACACACCTCGACCATGTCGACCACACGCAGCTCTGACCGGGGTCGCCCCCGCCGGGTCCGATCCGGGTCCGATCCGGGTCGGCCGGTCTGTGGGCCGGACCGTGGCGGGGCATCCGCGCGCCGCCCTCGATAACCGGGCATAACCACCCGGGCAGGCACCAGTGCCTCAGGATGTAGCTGGCGATCCGAACAATAACGACCCAACCGGGCAGCCGTCGCGGACGGGCGGAGTCATGCACGCGCGGCTCAGGCCGGCGTACATCGGGCCTTCGACACCGAGCGACAGAGGGGCCGGCCGACGTGCGAGATCACGATCTCGTGGTCGGCCCGGCCTAGGCACGGCCACCGTTCCCAGCATCGGGAAAGGGCAACCGTGCCCGGCCTTCACCCCAACCGTGACACACCCAGTGCGTGACCGGCAGGGAGTCTTCAGCTACTCGACCACGAAGAAGTCCCGCCGTGCCTGCTCCTCGGCCGCCTGAATCTGCTGCCAGGTGTCGGCCGGCACGTACACCGGATCGGCAGTAGGGTCACCGTCGTTGGTGTCTGGCATCTGGTCTTCGTCATCCTCGGGCCGGGTAACGGGTTCGGTCAGCTCATCCATGGGTGCTCCTCATGGCCACGATGCGGGTAGGTGGCAAAAGAGCGGTGTGCGACCGAATGGCACCACGACGCCGCTCCTTTCGCAGCGGGGATGGTGCTTCCCCCCGTTCCCCCACGTCTCGGCGATGACGCAGGTCCTCGCGGGCGAAGCACCCTCCGGTGGAGGGCAGAACCGGGAACGGGCACTGGTGGGCAAGGAAGATGCCCGGAGCGAGGTAGCACCTTCCCATCCGGGCTCACCATTCCCGGTTCTGCCGCTTGGGGGTCACCACCTACAGCAGGGCAGTGTTGTGTTCAGCGAGCACGGCCGACTCACATGGGAAGGCGCACCCGCACACGGCGCATAGGTTCTGGTCGTTGACGTGTTCGCCCAGTACCCGCACGGCGAGCCGGGCCAGCCGCTCAAGGTCGGCGTCCACGCTGCTGGCGGGCTGTAACTTGGCGTCGCTCACGAGGATCATCGGGCGGCCTTGTCGCGCAACAGCTCGAACACCTGGCCCATGCTGAGCTGGAGACCGTGGCGACTTCTCAGGTCATACACCACGTCGGCCACCGGGCGCAGGGTGCAGTCGGCCCGGATACGGTAGCGGCGGACCAACTGCCGCAAGCGGCTGCGGCCCTCGTCGGACAGGGAGTGCAGGGCGGCCGGGGTGCCGGCGTCAGCGGCGGGGGCGGTAGCTGGGGTGGGGGTCATCGCAGACTCGTTTCCAGATCGGGCAAATTGCCGTGCGGTGCGACCACCCTCACGCCGATCCGCCGACCGTCTCAATGACACGGACCGGACATTGACCCGTCACGCGCCGGACATATGACCGGCCCATCCCGATTCCGTGGAAATCTGTCCTCGCGTGCCCCGGTTCGGGCGCCGTATCGTTCTCATGCCCGCGTGACCGGACCAACCCATTGGGAGGGACCATGAGCGACCACGGGCCATATCCCACCCGACTGGCCGCCCTCCTCGCCGGCAGGCACCAGACGCGTGAAGAAGTCCTCGAGGACTTCTATGAGCGCGCCCGCAAGCTCGGCGAGCCGGCCACCCTGTCCCTGCGGCAGTTGGATCGCTGGCTGACCGGACAGATGACCGGCCTCCCTCGCCCTACCGCCTGCCGCGTGGCTGAAGCGCTCTGGGGCGAGCCGATTCAGCGCTTGCTCGCGCCGCCGGAGCCCGAGCTGCCGGCTCTGCCAGCGCGCTCGGTCCCCCTGAGCGTCGAGCCGCTCGCGGTGTCCCTTCCCAACCGGCCCGCTGCCGCTGACCCCGAGCTGGTGCCGCACTGGCAGAAGCTGCTCGGGGTCTTCGCCGTCTCGGAGAACCTGTTCGGACCGCAGCACCTCACCGGCACCGTCATGCGGGAGCTGGCCGTCATCCGCGCCACGCGGGAAGCCGCCCGCGATCCCCTGCGCACCGCGTTCGTGCAGGTCGAGGCCCGGTGGTCCGAGTTCCTGAGTTGGCTGGCCGACAACGCCGGTGACAACGCGGCCGGGCAATACTGGGCCGACCGGGCCGTTGAGCTGGCGCTTGAAGCCGGTGATCACCCCATGACCAGCTATGTCCTCATGCGCAAGAGCCAACAGGCAGTAGCCCAGGGCGACGCCGCCCGGGCTATCGCCTTGGCAGCGGCAGCCGAACGCGAGCCCCAGATCCCCCCGGTCGTGCGCGCCCTCGCCGCCGTCCGTCAGGCCGAAGGACACGCCCTCGACCAAGACGAGGCGTCGTGCCGGCACGCCCTCGACCGGGCCTACGAACTGGTCCAGTACGCGCCCGATGGCGGCACCAGCCCCTGGGAAGGCGACCTCGGCCGCCACGGCACGACCTCCTACGTTCGCGCCCACGAAGCCCACTGCTGGCTGCGTCTTGAGCAGCCCACACGGGCCATCGCCGTGTTCGAAGAGACCCTAGCCGGCTGGCCGAGTTCGTACCGCCAGGACGAAGCCCTGCACCGCGGCCGGCTCGCGCAGGCCTACGCTGCCAGCGGTGACGCCGAGCAGGCCGCCGTCGAGGGCGACCGGGTCCTGGCCGCGACCGAAGCTGGCACCGCCTACCGGGTCCAGGCCGAGCTAACGCGACTCGACCGCCAACTCGCGGCCACCCGCCAACCCGGCCACCACGGCGTCTGGCCCTAGCTCGTGGGCGTGCAGGCTGATTGGTCACCCGCTCGGTACCGTGAGCAGGTGGACCACGCTGGCCGCTTCCCTCTCACCACGGCGACCTCCCGCGACGAGCGCGAGCGCGCCGCTCGGGTCGCCGTGCTGCCCGTCGGGAGCTTCGAGCAGCACGGCGAGCACCTGCCGCTCATCACCGACGCCTTGGTGGCGCAGCTCATCGCCAGCACGATCGCCGAGGCCTACACCCTGTTCCTCCTGCCGCCGCTGACCATCTCCTGCTCCCACGAGCACGCCGGCTTCCCCGGCACCGTCAGCCTCTCGGCCCGCACGCTCCATGCCGTTATCGAGGACATCCGCGGCTCGCTGCGGCAGTCGGGCATCGCCAAGCTGGTGCTGGTCAACGGCCATGGCGGCAACTACGTGCTGTCCAACATCGTGCAGGAAGCCAACGTCGGTGGGCCGACCATGACCCTCTTCCCGACCCGCACCGACTGGGACACCGCCCGCCGCGACGCCGGCCTGGAAACGAACGCGCACGACGACATGCACGCCGGTGAGCTGGAGGTCTCGCTCCTCCTCCACGCCTGGCCCGACCTCGTCGGTGCCGACTACAAGAGCGCGGACCACGAGGCCGAGCGGCCACTTCTGCTCGTGTGCGGTGTGGCCGGCTACTCCAATAGCGGGGTCCTGGGTCGCCCGTCGCTCGGCTCGGCCGAGAAGGGCGGGAAGGTGCTACATAGCCTTGTTGAGAACTTTGAGGCACATCTTTCGGCCCTCGGATCACCTCGTTCGTAGCTGTCACTTGCCAGGACCTTCGACGGATGTGCGTGTCAGCAAACTGACCCCACCCGGTCCTGGCGAGCCCGACCGTTTTGGGCGCCGCGTCGTTGTACCCTTGCCTTAGCGCGGCGCTCGGGGAGGGCGGTTCAGTGGGCACCAAGTGGCAGGGCTTTGAGAAACTAGCTCAGCAGATCATGGCCGAGCTGTTGCCTCATGCCACTGTCGCCTGGGACGACAAGATCTATGGTCACGATACCGAGACCGAGCGTCAGATTGACGTCTCGATTCGCTGGGCCGACCAAGGGCGAGAGTGCTTGACCATTGTCCAGGCCCGAGATCGTAAGAGCCCAGCCGACGTCAACACCGTCGGCGAGTTTGCTTCCGTCGTGCGCGATGTGCGGGCAACCGGTGGCGTGCTCGTTTGCAATGGCGGCTTCACCAAGAGGGCGCACACGTACGCAAACAACCTCGGCATTCGTCTGTACAACTTGCACGACGCCACCTCTCATCATTGGTCACGCGAACTGACCGTGCCACTGGTATGGGTGGACCTAACGCCTCACATTATGGTCAACTGGGAGGTCCGTCTTGAGGTAGGCGATGAGGTATATCCGCACGCGGTAAGTCAAATACCGCCAGTTTCCCTCGATGGCGGCAAGACCATCGTCCACCTACTCGACAAATTCGAACGGCACTGGAATGAGGGCGGCTTCGCCGTGACTTAAATGCATTGCACACACTCAACGGACCGACTGGCGACGCTGCGATGCTGGTAACAGACGCCACAGGCAAGCGGCAATGGCGTCCCGCTAGGAATATCCGCATGCCCTACACGGTCCAGCGTCGTGCGTGGCTCGGCCAATTTGAGCCGGCAGACTGTCGCGGCCTGATCGACCACCTCGACCAGCAAGCGTTCCTGGCCTCCTACCTTCCGGCGGCGAGTATACCGGCCCAGCGCGACGACGCTTGGCAGCCGATCGACGATCCTGATGCCGTGGCGGTGAGCATTCGGGGAACGGTCGTTACGTCTGAGGGGTATGAAGTCCTCGCGGGCTCGGGGCAAATAGAGGAAATGACCTTCAAGTTCGCAGGGCCGTCGTGAGCAGGGAAGCGCGTCCCATGAGGCCATCGTCGGGGCGAGAAGCGATGCAGGCGACACGAGCCCTTCGGCACTCCCCGCCTGGCCTGGCAGGAGCTGACGAAGAACGAGCACGAGAATTCCATTCGACTCTTGAGCAAGCCGAGCAGCTACTTCGAGCCTCAGCGGCGGTTGACAGCACGGTCCGCCCAATTACCGTCTACTACGCTCTGAACCGATTTGGGTGCGGATCTTCTCAGGGGAGGTTGGGGTCGTGCTGACCTGGCGCTGACCTGGGGTGTTGTGCCGTGCTGGGCGTGGGGAGGGCTCCTTCCCGCTACGTTCTTGGGTGGTTGAGATCCAGAACGCGAAGAAGGAGCCCGGGTGTCAGAGTACGGCGTGGAGGGTGCGGCGGGGGCGTTTGAACGCCTCGCCGGACCTGCGTAGCCAGGTGCTGGCTGCCGCGTCGCTGGCGCCGGGAGCCCGGCCGGCGCGACATCCCACTGCGCGGCGTGCTGCTCACCGACGCCGAACTGGACCACACCCTCGGCCTGCCGCTGCTGCGCGAAGGCTCAGGCTTTTTGGCCTGGGCGCCGCCGGCGGTCCAGCAGGCCCTGACCCAGGACTTCCCGCTGCGCGAGGTCATCGGCCGGTACGGCGACTGGGACTGGCGGCCGGTCACATCGGGCCGGACGGTCGAGATCGGTGAGCTGGACCGCGACGGTGGGGCGCTCCGGGTCACCGCGTTCGGGGTCGGCGACAAGCGGCCGAGGTATGTCCGGCCCGGCCTCGAGGACACGGCCGACGCCGGGCCCTGGGTGATCGGCTACCGCATCGAGGACCCGGCCAGCGGCGGAACGCTCGTGTACTGCCCATGCACGCGGGCCTGGCCCGACGGCTTCGACGATCTCGCCGCGGACGCGGATTGCGCCGTCCTGGACGGAACGTTCTACTCACCCGAGGAGATGTCGGCGGCCACCGGCCGGGCCACGGACACTGCGGCTCAGCGGCTGATGGGCCACCTCCCCATGGCCGGCGCCGGCGGCAGCCTCGCCCGGATCCGCCGGCACCCGGCCGTACGGTGGATCTACACGCACCTGAACAACACCAACCCGGTGCTGGACCCGGCCTCGACCGAGCACGCCGCCGTCATCGCCGCCGGAGCGGAACTGCCGCCGGACGGCACGGAACTGGACCTCTGAGTCCGATCCAACGGCGGGCCGTGCCGATTCCCCTCATTCTGCGGACGTTCCTGTGGTCGGGCGGTGTCGCACAGGCTGTGTCGAGCCCTGCCCGGGACGGGCCGGCTCGTAGAGTGCTGGCGCGGTCATGCCCGATGCTGACCGTTGTTGTGACCGTCAGGGAGAGGTACGGGAATGACCGGAAGCGACCAAGAGCTCCAGCATCACCCCGTCGTCGTGGCGCACCAGGCCCGCCGCGCCGCGAATGTCCAACTACGGGTTGCGGACATGATCACCGCCTTCGCCGGGTCGATGCCGTTCGTCTACATCCATGCGATCGGCTTCGCGCTCTGGATGCTGTTCGTCGAGTCCGACCCGTGGCCCAAGCTGACCCTGCTGGTTTCGTTGGAGGCCATCTTCCTGTCGACCTTCGTCATGATCGGGCAGAACCGACAGGCGGAGTTCCAGGAGGCCAAGGCCGACCACGACTTCCGCGAGCAGGAGTTGGAGCTGAAGACGAACACCGAGCTCACGCGGCAGATCCATACGCTGACCACCGAACTGCACCGGCGCCTGGTGCTCCGCTCGGGTCAACAGTAGAACGCCGGCGCCGGGGCGGATGTGTCGTGGACAGCGACGTACGACGTCAGCGTCGCGGGTTCGCGCCCTGAGCCGGTGCGAATCGACACCGACCGGCCCGGCACTCGGCCATGATCTTCACGGTGTTCCGCCGGGTCCGGCGCAGTTCGGCGATCCTGGCATCGATCCGGTCGACGACGGCCTCCAGGCGCCACCGTTCGCTCTCGCAGGTGGCGCCGCCCGCGTCATGGGCGCGCAGCGCGTCGATGACCTCGTCCAGGGTGAAACCCAGGTCCTGTAGGGCCCGGGCCATCCGGATCCGCTCCACCGTGGACCCGGTGAACATCCGGTAGCCAGAGGGCCTGCGTTCGGGCGCCGGCAGCACACCGCGCCGCTCGTAGAAGCGGATCGTGTCAATGCTCACGCCGGCTTCCCTGGCGACCTGTCCGATCTTCACGGGCATACCCCTTGACTCTGGACTCAGGTCCAGAGTCTACAGTTGCCGCGGCGGGACGCAAACAGCCGACAGCTACCCGAGGAGCCTTACCGTGGACATCCCGGCAACCACCACACCGATCATCTGCGACATGGCCAACGCCCCGGACACAGCCCCGGAACGCCTCGCCGAATACCAGCGGCTGTTCGCCCAGGCGCTCCTCGGCCGGGAAAGGACCGCAGACGGGATCCGGTTCCGGTTCCGCGCCCAGCGCGGCGTCGAACCCTGGGTGCGGGACCTCGCCGCACGCGAAAAGGCCTGCTGCGCGTTCTTCACCTTCAGCATCACCACCCTCGGCGGAGAGGTCCGCTGGGACGCCTCCGTCATCGATGACGACATCGCCCGCGCCGTCCTCGAGGAGTTCTACGCCCTCCCCGACACCGTCGCCGAAGGCATCGAGGGCCTCCAGGACCGGTTCACCCGGCGGGGCCTGCAACTCACCTCCGACCCCGCCGGCACCCTTCACCACCTACAGCACGCCGCCGCCCAGCCGACCGGCCGGATGGCTTGACGTTGCAGATCACGGACTGCCTGGCGGTTCAGCACCGCCGCGGATCAGTGCGTCGGGCCGGGCGGCTGCAGGGTGCGGCGCAGTACCAGGAAGGAGTTGGAGGACACCGGAGCGAACCTCGGGCCGCGCACCGGTGACGCGACCAGGTCCCGCGGTCCGGGCTGGTCATGGTGGAAGACGAGCACCCACGCGTCCACCTTGCCGTCCCGGCCGACGGTGACCTCACCCGGAAGTTGTGAGATGCCGATCGACCAGGCCAGCCGGATCCGCGCGCCGGCTGGGAAGTCCTTGCCGATCGCATGCACCACGACGCCCAGTTGGCCGGCGCCGGGGTCGACGGTCAGTACCGGCTGCCGGACCACGATCCGGGCGTCCGCGGTGTTGTCGGAGGAGTCGACGTCGGGGCCGGAGGTGGTCGCGGTCGCGGTCACGGTCGCGTCGACGGTCGCCGTCGCGGGGAAGGCGATCCGTACCGTGGTGCTCTTGCCGGGCGGCAGGTCGCCGAGGTCACAGCTGCTGCCGTCCGCCAGGCAGCCGGTCGGGGCGCGGGTCCCCGGAGCCGCCGCTGTCGGGGACGCCGCCGTCGGGGTCACCGCTGTCGGGGTCACCGCTGTCGGGGTCACCGCTGCCGGGGCCGGCAGCGCCGCCGGCCGCGTGGTGGTGAGCCGTACCGACGGCATGACCGTCTCGCCGCCGTTGCGCACCGTGTACGACACGGTGATGCGGTCGCCGCCCACGAATCCTACGGTCGGGGCGACCGCCGCGGTCAGCGACAGCGAGCTGACCGGTTCTCTCGCCTTGCGCAGTGTCAGCGTGGTGGTCGCGGTGACCGGCCGGTTCTTGCCGTCGAGTACGGTCAGCGTCACGGCGTAGACGCCCGGGTCGGTGCAGGTCGCGACCGCGGACAGGCTGGCGGCGTCGGTCAACGAGCAGGTGGCCGCGGGGTTCACGGCCGGCCCGGGGACGACGGTCCACCGCGTGCCCAGGCCGGGGCTGTCCGGGTCGTCGACCGTGCCGAGGAGGTCGACCGGCGAGTCCTCCGTACCGTCGTACGGTCCGCCGGCGCTGACCCGCGGCGACGCGTTGGTCAGCGTCAGCGTGGTACCGGCGGAGACGGCCGGGCTGATGCCGTCGCTGGCCGTCAGCGTCAGCGTGTACACACCGTCGCTGGTGCAGCTCACCGTGGTCGACGGCGCGGCCGGGTCGGCGAACGAGCAGGTGGCGTCGGGGTCCACCCCGGAGACCGGCACCGCGGTCCACTCGGTACGCAGGTCGTTGCCCTCCGGGTCGGTCACCATGCCGGCGATGGCCACCGGGGTGCCCTGCAGGCCGGAGTACGGCATCAGCCGGCCCGGCCACCGGCAGTGCCGGCGTGACATCGGTGATCGCCGCTTCCGGGCCGTTGTCCACCCGGACGGTCAGCTTCTCCAGATGGGCGGCGATCACCTTGGGGAGGATGTCCGGGAGCGTCGCGAGGTCGGAGATCCCGGTGCAGATACCGCCTGTCGCCGTGGCGATCTGCCTGAGGCTCCCCTGTTTGTCCTGCCCGGTCTCGTCGCAGCCAGCCAGCGTTCCGACCGCGAAGGTGTAAATGTCGACGTTGTCCGGCACCTGGCTCAGCGGGCCGTCGATTTTCCCACCTATGCTGGCCAGGCCGTCGGACAGGAAGGCCACGATCTTGTGGGGCTTGCTGGAGGCGGCCGCCACCTCGGTGGTACGCGTGATGGCATCGGCGAAGTTGGTCAGGCCCGGAACGGTCTTCTCGGTGAACTCGTGAACTCCGCCGAGGCCGGCGCTCTGCGAGAAGGCCGAGGAGAACACCTCCTCGATGTCGGGGCCGGCGGCGTTGCTGCTGTCGGTGGACGGGCCGGTGATCGGCCGGTCGGCCTCGGGATCGGGATCGACATCGGCCGCCACCGCCTGCGACCCGAAGATCACCGCGCCGACGTCCCCGACCGTGCCGGTGCCCGCCGCCCGGCTGTTCAGCGCCCTGGCCGCGGCGATCTCGCAGTCCAGTACCAGGGGAGTGGCGCCGTCCGGGGCGTCGCCGCAGCCCGGGGCCTCCACGTCGTGCGTGCTGTTCGACACGTCGAGGACGGTGATGAGCGCGGTGTCGGCCACCGGGGTGGCCTGGCCGACCGACGCCGTCCCGGTCAGGGTCACCGCGCCGGGCGGCAGTACCGCCCCGTCGGACGGGGCGGCGATGGTGACGGCGAGGCCGGTGCCTCCGGGCAGGTTGCCGCTGGCCGCGACAGCGGGCGCGAGAACCCCCGGGGGAAAACCCAGGAATGGTCCGGTGAGAAGCGCGACCACCGTCACGACCACCGCTCTGCTCGCACGCACGGCCCACCCCCTCGCCCCCCGGACTCCGCGTGCCACCATTCTAGGGATGGTGCCCGGCACATGGACATCCTTAGCGGAACGCCCTTTCGGGTAATTGTGGTGCCCGTTCGGTCATAGGATCGCCAATCACGGTCCCCATCCGCGCACCGCCCGCCGGGACATTACCTTCAAACTCGGCGCGAGTAAGGCGGAGTGCACCCGTTCACCCGAAAGCGCGAATACCTCTGCGACAACTGTCGGGTGTGGCTGGCACCGCCGCGGATCCGGGAGACAGGGACCAGATCAGATGACGATCGCCCCTGTCGGGGCCGGACCGGTCAGCCGGACGAAGGCCGGCATGGCCTGATATGTGTCCGGCGCGTTGACGTTGACGCGCCGGATCACCTGCTTGGTGCCGACGTCGAGGACCTGCAGTTGCAGTAGTTCACCGTTTCCGGAGGTGTGCAGCACGAGCAGGTGGCTATCGTCGTACCAGCCGGCGACATAGGAGGCGAACTCCCTGACCTCCCCGCCGAGCATCTCCCGCACGGAGCCGGTCGGCAGGTCCAGAACGGAGATGTAGCCGAAGACCAGGTGTTGGCCGTCCGGGGACCAGGGGGCGCAGCAGAGGAACGGGGCTACCGGGGTGGGGAGCCGGATCGACCGGGTCGGATGACCTTTCAGGTCGAACAGCCGCAACGACGGTGCCCCGCCCAGTCGCCGGTCGGCACGTTGGTAGAGGGCTACCCCCTGCCCGCCCGGCGCCCAGAACATGTTGAAGTCGGCTGGGCCGAGGGATCCCCGCTGATACGGTCCTCCCTCGAGTTGGACGACCCGGATGTCGCCGCTGTCCACGTCGGCCACCACGAACCCGGTTATCAGCGTGCTGTTCGACACCGAGTTGAGCGACGTGCGTCCGTCCGGGGAGAATGCCGGGGACTCGTGAAGCGGCATGTTCCGCAGGCTGCTGGGCCACCGCAGCCCGCGGACGGCGTCTGTTCTCCCGGCGGCCGCGTCACTCAGCGAGAGGACGCCGAGGCCGGACGCCCGGCCATTGCCCGAGCGTGCAACCAGCATCCTGGTGCCGTCGGCGGACAGGGCCTGGACGGAGCCTGGCAGCAGCAGCGAGGGCAGGTACCGCCGCTGCGCGGCGTTGAAGGTCCACACGCGGAACGCGCTGCCCTGGGCCTCGTCGGCCCGCGCGGGGCCGCCAGGGCCAGCCGCAGGTCGGTGTCCGCGGTCCGATCCCGCACGTCGGCCCGCTCCGGCACGACCGGCGCCGGAGTCTCCCGGCCCCAGGACAAGCGTCGCCAGCGGCTGACCTGGTCGTGGTAGAGGGCACGCCGGGCGTACGCCTCCGGGTCCTGTCGGATCCGATGCCAGCGCAGCGCGACCTTGGCCAACACGCCCTGCAGCAGGTCCTCGGCCTGGCCATGGTCGCGGGTGAGCAGGCAGGCCACCCGGTACAGCCCGGCCGACCGGGCCGCGACGAAGTCCCGGAACTGGCGCTCCGCGTCGGGATCCATCCGTCCTCCTGGGGTCCACCAGTACAGACGCGGTGCGGGCGGCTCCGCTATGCCAACCCGGCCACATCCGCCGGTGACAGACGAGCACCAAGGGGTGACAATCGGTATACACCGTCTTCCGGTTGTGGAGGCTCCCCTCATGCGCCGAGTGATCATTTCCCTGCTCGGCCTGTTGTTCACGTTCCCCGTGGTCCCGGCAGCTCCCGCTCAGGCCGCCGGCACCCCCCTGCAGGTGTACGGTGCCTGGCATTGCGGCAACGACGCGTGTATCTGGGGCGCGGTCCGTGACCTGGCCGAATTCGACGTCAACAACCACTGGCTCATCGACCGTGGCGACGGCCGCCCGTCGGTGAACCTGGTCGTGCTCAGCTTCGTGCAGCCCGCCAAGCTGCTGAACCTGACCACCGACAGCACCACGCTGGGCGGAATCCCACGCGGGTTCACCCCCGAGCTGGTCGGCTACTTCACCTCGCACGGTATCCGGGTGCAGCTTTCCATCGGCGGCATCACATACGTCGACGCGTGGAACCAGGCGCTCGCGGCGAACGCCGCCCAACTCGGTCGCAATGCCGCCGACGTCGCGAAGCGGCTCGGCGTCGGCATCGAGATCGACTACGAGGAGAACTCCGGCGCCAACCTGACCGGGCTGCAGGCGTTCATCGACGCCTACCGTGCGGCGCTGCCCTACGACGGGTCCGGCGCCAACCCCGCGGCCCGCCTGACCATCGACGTGGCGGCCGGCGACCGATGGCTGATCGACATCGACCGGAAGGCGACCAGGGACTGGCTACGCACCGACGCGCCGGTGCTGGACTACGCCAACGCCATGGTGCCGGCCCGACAGCCGTCCACCTCCAGCGCGATCGCGAACTGGCAGGAGCACATCGACGGCAAGCCGACCTACTCCCCGCCGATCCCGCCGCTGGCGCCGGCGAAGTTCACCGGCAGCCTGTTCATCGCCGAGGGCAAGCAGGTCCGACCGGAGTGCACCAACTTCGCGAACTCGCTGCAGAACTCGACCGGGAGCTGGGTGCAGTCCGCCGCTCCGGCCGGCGCCGGCACCACCCCGGGGCTGCTGGGGTACATGTTCTGGGCGGCCGAACGACCCTCGACCCGGGGCGTGACCACCACCCCGCCGAACACCTGCGAGGGCGGCGTCGGCGTGGGCGCGACCACCTACGCGATCCCCATCCCGATGCCGGCGCTGCGGCCGAGCTGAACGGCTGCTGTGCTCATTTGGAGGTGGTGCCCACGGTTCACGCGTGCTTGAACACCACGGTCGCCATCAGCCAGGTGGTCCGCGCCCCGGTACGCACGGTGGCGTTCGGGGTGGCGCCCTGGCCGACCACCTGGTCCTCGGCGAGGAACTCCATGTCGGCCGCCGGCGAGACGTTGGCGCGCTGCGTCCAGCCGGCGCCGGCGACCAGCGTGTCGGAGAAGCCGGAGTCGAGGTAGCACCCGATGGCCAGTTCGTTGCCGGCGGTGGTGGCCGCGGTCGGCCCGGAGGCCACGGTGGCCGCCGAGGTGCCGGTCTTGCCGGTCGCCTGGACCAGCCTGTCGACCACGGTGGCGTCGGCGACCGCCGACAGGCCGGAGTACTCCAGCACCTGGATGCCCAGGTCGGCAGCGGCCGTCGGGGTGGCCGTGATGGTCGGCCGGGTGCCGCCACCCTGGGTGACCGGCGCGGTCCACACGCTCATCTCGGTCTTGTCGGTGGCCTTGAAGTGCAGCAGTTCGACGTAGCCGTTGCCGGCCGAGTCGGTGACGGTACGCGCGGTCGGGCCGCCGTTGTTCCATACCCCGACCAGCACGATGAGCCGGTTGCCGGCGGTGACCGCCGACGGCGGGGTCACCGCGATGCTGCCCGCCGCGCCGCTGTGCGCGCCTGCCTGCTGCACGAACGCGGGCACGACCGCCGCCGCCGGGGTGACCGCGTTCGACGGGGCCGACTCGGGGCCGGTGCCGAGCGCGTTGGTCGCGGTGACGGTGAATGTGTAGGTCGTGCCGTTGGTCAGCCCGCTGACGGTGGCCGTGGTGGCCGGCGCGGCGACCTGGGTGGCCGGCTGCGCGATGCCGCCGACGTACGGGGTGACCGTATAGCCGGTGATCGGGCTGCCGCCGTCGCCCGGGGCGGTCCACTGCACGGTGGCCGCGGCGTTGCCGGCGGTGGCGGTCACCCCGGTCGGCGCGCCCGGCTGGGTCGGCTGCGAGCCGGTGACGGCCACGTCGTCGAGGTACATCGAGGTGTCGTCGGCCGGGTTGGCGCCGTCCTGGTGCACGTTGAACCACAGCACCACCGTCTGCCCGGCGTACGGGCTGGTGTTGACCGTGACCTGGGTCCACGCCTGCGCGTTCGAGTCGAGCTTGAACAGCGTGGCGAGGGTGGCGCCCGAGGTGCTGCGCAACTGGGCCTCCTGCCAGTCGTACACGCAGCCGGACCCGGAGCAGAGGCTGTCGGTGCTGGCCGGCCAGTACCAGAAGCTCAGCGTGGACGTGCCGGACGGCAGGGTGAGCGCCTGGGTCAGCGTGCTGTCCCCGAACGGCTCGCTGCCGGTCAGGGTGCCGAGCACGGCCGACGCGCTGCCGCTGTGCGCCTTCGCGGTGCTCACCACCGGGGGCGCCACCCCTGGGCGCCGGGTCGCCGGTCACCACGGTCGGCGGCTGCGCGGTGCCGCCGACGTACGGGGTGACCGTGTAGCTGGTGGCCGGTCCGCCGGTGGCCGGCGCCGTCCAGCTCACCCCCGCGGAGGCGTAGCCGGCGGTGGCGGTCACGCCGGTGGGCTGCCCCGGCGGCGTGGACGGGGTGAAGACCACGTCCACCCAGTAGTTCTCGGCGTTGAACGTGTTGGTCGGGAATGTGCTCGAGGCGCCGTAGCCGTACACGCCGTTGCCGCTGGTGGAGGAGTTGCGCTGCGCGTGCAGCGGGCCGGAGTCCACCGTGCCGCCGCCGTCCGGCGGGGGCGACGGCGCCGGGTAGAAGTAGCCGGTGGTCTGCGCGTAGTGCCCCCGCGGCGCGAAGTACGAGGCGACGTAGGTGGTGTTCGGGTTGATCGTCACCGGGTTGGCGAAGGTGACCTGCTGCCAGCCGGAGGTGGTCTCGTTGCTGAACGTCGCGGTGGCCAGCCGCTGGCCGCTCGCCGACCACAGGCTGCCCACGTGGGTGCCGCTGTTGGTGCCCGCCTTGTAGAAGCGGACGCCGCTGACGGTGCCGAAGACGTCGGAGCGGAACTTCATGCCGACCTCGACCGACGAGGCGTCCCCGGAGTCGGGGGTGGCCGGGGTGACGTTCGAGCCCCAGATCGAGCACGGGCACGAGACGTTGACCGGTACGCCGGCCGACGCTGCCTCGAGGTTGCCGCTGTCGTCGATGGCGCGGGAGCGGATGGTGACCGACGGGGCGCCGTGCGCGACCCAGGTGTAGGACCAGCCCGTGGTGCCGGTGGCGGGATGCCACGTGCTGCCGCCGTCCAGCGACACCTCGACCCCGCCCACCACGCCGCCGGTGTCCGCGGCGGTGCCGGTCACCGTGACGCGCGCCCCGTCGGCCACCGTGCTGCCCGCGGCCGGCGAGGTGACCGCCGAGGACGGCGGGGTCGTGTCGGTGGACGCCGCGGCCCGGACGAGCCCGGCGATCGGCTCGTACGGCTGGGCGCCCATGTCGGCGAACAGGTTCACGGTGGCCTGCTGCATCACCGGATCGGCGGCGTGGCCGCTGGGGTTGCTGGCGTCCAGCCCCCAACTCCACTGCACGGTGCCGGCGCCGAAGACCAGCGCCCCGCTGGCCGCCCGGTACAGCGACAGGTGGTGGGTGCGGGTGCTCGGGGCGATGCTGCTGCCGTAGTCGGTGAACGCCTCGGGCACGCTCGCGGTGGTTGCCGAGGCGTCGAACAGCCCCGCGGGGCGGAAGCCGTTGTCCGGCTCCTCGTCCCACTCGTAGCCCAGCGTGCCGGTGCCCGGGGCCAGCGTGCGGGTCTGCCCGGCGGACAGCCCGGCCACCGCGGTGTTGCGCCAGAACCGCAGCCCGGCGTACTGCGACGGCACCTGGATGTCGGTGGTGCCCCCGTTGACGATGAAGAACTGGCCGGTCAGCGCGTTCTCCGGCCGTCCGCCGTCGGCCGGCGGGCTCAGCCGCGGGTCCCGCCAGGTGCCGGTCCAGGTCGGCGGGTCCTGCGGGTCGATCGCCTGGCCGGCGTGCGTCTCCTTGTAGCAGACCAGGGTGCGGCTCGGGGTGTTGCTGCCGTCGATGCTGGCGCTCCACCGGGTCTTCCAGAAGATCTCGTTGCCGCTGAAGAACGCCAGGTTCACCCCGGCCGCGCGGGCGGCCTCGACGTTGGCCCGCTGGTTGCCGGACCAGTACTCGTCGTGCCCCACCGACAGGTACACCTTGTGGTTGAGCAGCAGGCTGCCGCGCGAGTCCACATCGGCGCCGCTGGTGTAGCTCGCGTCGAACCCGTTCGCCTCCAGGAACCGCACCATCGGGTACTCGGCGTCGAAGACGGTGTTCGGCGAGGGCGTGATGAACGGGCGGTTGTAGGACACCGCGTACGCCCGGCCGGCCGGCGCGCTGCCGGCGTAGAGGCTGTTGCCGCCGTAGCTGTTGTAGGCCTGCCAGGTGGTGTCCGAGGTCTGCACCAGCAGGTCGGAGTGGCTGGCGTCGTTGCGCACCACGAACACGACCTGGCTGGCGCCGCCGGTGTCGTCGCGCACCAGGTTCGCCAGGTAGATGCCGGAGACCGCGCTGGCCGGCACCGTCCAGGACGCGGACACCCCCCAGTTGCCGCAGTCGACCAGGCCGGTGGTCGCCTGGGTCAGGCAGGCCGGCTGGTTCTGCGGCAGCGATGCGGACGGCCGGATCCCCGCGGCCACCATGCGGGCGCCGTTGCCCTGGTACCAGCCCATCCGCAGGATGTCGAGGTGGTACGAGCCGGCGCTGGTCTTGACCTTGAACGACTCGGTCTCGCCGACGTTCACGCTCATCGAGGTGGCGAACCCCACGATGCTCGTGTCACCGCCGCCGGACAGCCGCCACTGGCTGGACGGGGTGCCCGGCAGGCTGTTCTCGCAGGCGATGACGCTGACCACCGGCGGGCCGCACGGGCCAGCCGCGCCGGCCGGCCGCACAGCCAGCGGCACCAGGCAGAACGTCGCGATCAGCGATAACGCCGCGGCGATCCGGCCGAACCGCGCAGTCCCGCGGGCCGGACGCGCACCACGTAACCCACCTTGCGACACGGCGTTACCCCCCAGTAATCCGCCACCCGCCGGAGACCGGCGGCTGACGTAGCGTGGCACGCCGCACGAGCCGGCCGCGGTGAAACCCGCAATTGTCCCCGGCCAGTGGCGTAGCGCCGCGGCCGGGACGGTGTCAGGCGATCCGCGCGGTAGATACCCCGGCTCGCATGACACACCACAGCGCGGCGGGGGCCAGCAGCAGCAGGCCGGAGGCGGCGAGCGCGGGGCCGAGGCCGGCGCGGTCGGCGACCAGCCCGGCGCAGACCGGCCCGACGAACGCCCCGAGGTCGGTGGCCATCTGCTGCGCGGCCACGATCCGGCCGCCGCCCGCGCGGCCGCCGACCAGGTCCGCCACGCTGGCGCCCAGCGCCGGCTGCGCCGTGCCGGCGCCGAGCCCCACCGCCACCGACGCGCCCAGGAACGCCGCCACGAACGGCAGCGTGCCCATCGTGACCAGCGCCGCGGCGCAGCAGACCAGCCCGGCCACCATCACCACCCGGCGGCCGCGGCGGTCGGCGACCCGGCCGGCGACGAACACCACCACCGCGCTGCCCAGCGCGCACAGCGTCAGTCCCAAACCGGCAACGGCGGGGGACTGGTGCAGCGACCCGGTCGCGTACAGCGGCACCAGCGACAGCCGCACCCCGTACACCTCCCAGCCCAGCACGAACGCGGCCGCGATCGTCGCCGCGAACAACGGCTGCCGGCACACGTCGCGGACCCGCAGCGCGCCGGCCCGCGGGTCCCGCCGGGGGTCGGGATGACCGGCGGTGTCGCGGGCCAGCAGCACCCGGTTGCCCAGCCCGAGGCCGACCATCAGCACGCCGTACAGCACGAACGGCAGCGGCAGGGAGTACCCGACCAGCAGGCCGCCCACCGCGGGGCCGGCCATGTTGCCCAGCAGGAAGGTGGTGTGCGACAGCCCGGAGGCCCTGCCGCGCAGTTCCGGCGGGGTGAGCCGGATCAGCAGCGTGGACGCGGACACCGTGTACATGATCGAGCCGACGCCGGAGGCCGCCCGCAGCGCCATCACCCAGCCGTAGCTGCCGGCGAAGCCGCACAGCGCGGTGGTCACGCCGACCAGGCAGGCGCCGGCCACGTACAGGTGCCGCTCGCCGACCCGGTGCGCCAGCGAGCCGCACACCGGGGCGAACGCCAGCCGCGCCGCCGAGCACACGCTGACCAGCAGCGCGACCGCCGCCGCGCCGACATGGAAGCTGGTGCCCAACTGCGGCAGCGCCGGGGCGATCAGGCCGAAGCCGAGGGCGCACGGAACGTTGCCCGCGATCAGCATCAGCGCCCCGAACGGGAGCTGCCGGATGGATGAGACCTGGGCCGGGGCGGCGCCGCCGGGCTGGGCCCGGGCTGGCAGGGTGGCGGTCACGGCGGCGCTCCGATCAGGGGTGGACGGTGGTCACGGCGGCGCTCCGATCAGGCGTGGGTGGCGGTCACGGCGGCGCCCCGATCAGGCGTGCGGCAGCGGCAGCAGGGTCATCTGCGACGGGTCCAGCGGGGTGTCCCGCCAGCCCAGCCGCGGACCGTCCCGGCCGATCACCCCGTTGCCGGTCAACGGGAACCCGGCGCCGAAGTTGGACACCAGCCCGGGCACGACGACGCGAACCACGTGGTACCCGGCGTGCGCCACGTCCGGCGTGGTCAGGTCCACCACGACCACCTCGTACCCGAGGCGCTCGACCACCCGCCGGTAGCCGTCCAGGGTGCGCGGGAAGTCCCGGTGCAGGGCGGTCAGGTCGGCCACCCCGTCGGGCCGGAGGATGCGCAGCGCCTGCGCGGTGGCTCGCGGGTCGCAGTGCACCTGGAGCTGCGCCTCCAGGTCGCCGACGTCGCGGAAGTCCGGGGCGAAGGAGTCGAGGTACCGGCGGTCGGCCCGGTACGGCTTGAAGTACCCGATCTCCTTCTCGCCGGTGCGCACCGAGGTCCAGAAGTGCCCGTCCGGGTCGAGCAGGTCGGCGTTGCACACCATGTTCGACGCGCCTTCGGCCAGTGACTTCGCGGTGGCCTCGGCCGGGTCGGGGCGCAGCGCGGTACCCACGCAGGCCAGGTCAAGGTCCGCGTCGCGCACGACGGTGGCGATCACCGGCAGGCCGAAGACGTTCTGCACCAACAGGCTCCAGTGCTGCCACCGGCCGGGCAGCTCCGAGCGCGCGCCGACCAGCGGCAGCCGCCGCCCGTGCATCCACCACACCATGGTGGCGTGCCGCTCCAGGACCTCCTCGAGCGCGGCGCACGCGGCACCGTCCACCGAGGTGCCGGCGGCCACCCCGGCGAACAGCGGCGGGTTGACCGGTGTCTCGGCCGCCCGCTCGCCGACGTGGTAGTTGGTCCAGGCCACGCTGGCCGGCACCCACACCGGCTCGTCCCGGGTGACCGACCGGCCGCGCACCCAGCGCACCCGCAGGTCCGGGGTGAACGGCACGAACGGGAACCCCGGCTCGCGGTAGTGCTCGTCCGCGAACAGCACCAGCGTCGACGGGTCCACGGCGGGCTCGCCGGCGGCGCGCAGCTCGTGGTAGGTGGCGAAACGGGTGCCGTCCAGCAGCGGCAGGCTGCCGCAGTACCGCTCGATCGCCTCGCCGACCGCGGCGGCGCGCAGGTGTTCGGCCGGCCGGCCGATCGCTACCGAGCCGTTCACGACGCTGTTCGGCCACGGGCCCACCCGGACCAGGTCGGCCGCCCTCGCCACGATGCCGGCGATGCCGTCCGGGGCCTGCGGCGGGAAGTCGAGCTCGATGAGGCTGGTGACGATCCCGGTGCGCCCGTCCAGCACGAGCTGCCGGCCGGACAGCGTGTCGTTGCGGTACGGCGGCATGCCGGCACGCGGCATCGGCAGCACCGGGTGCAGCGTCTCGGCCAGGTCGCCGAAGCCGATCCGCACCTGGTTGCCGATCACCCGGGACGGCCCGCCCGCGGCCAGCCGGCGCGCCTCCCGCACCGCCGGGCCCAGCGCCGCCGCCAGTTCGGTGGCGGACGGCGCGCGGCCCCGCAGCGGCCGGCGGTGGTCCACCCCGGCGAGGTCCGGCACCGGCGCGGCCGCCGCCTCCCGGGTGACCGCGTCCAGCACGCTGCCGGAGTGACCGGGCACCGCGGCCGGGCCGACGGTCGCCTCGGCCGCGCGCAGCAGCACCGGGATCCAGGTACGGCCGGCCGCGGTGGTCGCCGCCAGCAGGTCGGCGAGCTCCTCCGGGGTGGGGTACCAGTGCGCCGTCACCACGACCGGCGCGTCGCCCGGGGTGAACGCCGGGCCGTCGAGGATGGCGACGCCGGCCAGCAGCCCGGCCGCCAGCAGGCCGGCCACCCGGTCGGCGAGCGGTCCGCCGAGCTGGCCCGTCCAGATCGGGACCAG
>WNFZ01001946.1_pt1 | contig 21981 bp, 33 predicted proteins | sample 5400081 | NCBI WGS metagenome assembly WNFZ01 (sample SAMN13153365, study PRJNA577476) | soil metagenome | isolation source: 80 cm soil or saprolite under grassland replicate 1 | place: USA:California | collected 2016-06-15
TGCTCTTCGTTGTGCCAAGTGCCGTCCTGAGAGGGTCATTATTCTCCGGTCCTGCCGTGACTGTGAGGTTGAGCTTCCCGCTCCCGAGGGACGTGGACGCCCTGCCGTCCGTTGCCTGGAGTGCCGTAGCAAGACCAAGGCTCTTGTCAACGCTTAACTTAGCCCCGAGAGGGGCACATGAAAAACGAAAGAGAAATCAGACCCCATCTATGGACCATGGCAGATCTTCTCGAAAGAGGAAGAGGCTGCTCAGATTCGTGAGTCCCTTCAACGTCCAGAATGACTTCTACCGTAATTGGGAGAAGCGCATGGACATCAACTATCAGTACGAATAGCCCAGCTTGTGACCAATTTCACAAGCTGTCAGCGTGGAGGCCCTAGGGCCCCACCAGTCCAAAACCTTTATCTCATAAGGAGATTAGAGATGTCTGAGCTGTTCTCAAAGGATGACCTGATCCGTAAGATCTCAGGTCTTCTGACCACTGCTGAAAGCTTTTCAGAGCAGGGCAATGACGAAGCTGCTGCTAGCTACGTCCAGAAGGCTCACGCTCTGCAGGCCAAGTACTCTATTGACGCTGCGCTTCTCGCTGAGAAGACGGGTCAGAAGATCCAGAAGATCATCTCCAAGGTGATCATCCTCAAGGGCCGCCACGGCCGCCGCAAGGTGGATCTGGCGCATGTGATTGCTAACGCAAGCTCATGTACTGGTTTCTACTCCATGGGTAAGAACTACCAGGACGGTAACTATCGTTATACGTGCTGGGGATACGAGCAGGATGTTGAGTACGTCGAGATGCTCACCGAGTCTCTCGCCGCTCAGGCAGACGCTTCTCTGATCCACGCTACCGCTAAGAAGGATAGTTGGGAGCATGGCAAGTCTTTCAGCGCTAGCTTCATGGCTGGATTTACTGCTGTTATTGGAGGTCGACTCTGGGCAGCGCAGAAGCAGGCCCACGAGCAGGTTGTAGAAGAGGGCACCTCTTCTACCTCCATGTCTCTGGTTCTGGTTAGCAAGAAGAAGGAAGTGGACGCAGAGATGCGAGCAAGTGTTGGACGCCTTGGCAAGGGCACCACTACCCAGACTAACTCCAGCAGAGGTTACTACGCTGGAAGGCAAGCTGGGACGAACGCCAGCCTGGCAAAAGGTTCTGTGTCCAGCAACTCAGCCGGTTCCCTGAACCGCTAGTTTTATGCCCTGAAAGGGGCACACCATACCAGCAAAGGAGTCCAATGCATAAGCTTCGTTTCTCCCATACCCTCACGAGAATCTTTACTGTTCGCTGCGATTGTGGGTTTCTGGCTACTGCCGGTAACCCCAAAGCCAGAGACCGTAAGGGAGATGAGCACCTCAAGGCAGTAGGGTGATAAGGCGGGCGCTGGATTACATGTACCCACCTGAGGAGAGAGACTCTCTCATCCGCTGGAGTTGCTACGCCTCCCTGGTCTACTGGTTTGTCTCAGCACTGCGGGCTTAGCTCGCACAATCTACGAAGGAGATAAAGGTGGCTCTTAACGAGCAAGAAGCTGTGTATGATTCTCAGTCGAAAGTCTTCCCATTTTGGGGACAAACTTTCTATTCTATCCATGAGATTGCCAGTTATCTGACCAAACTTATGGATACTGAATGGTTCTTCGCCCAGTTCGGTCCTACACCTCAGGTAGCACTGAAGGAGTGGAAGGACCGTAATAGGTGGGCAGGATGCGCTGACGCTAAGACGTTTACCATCTATCTCAAGAAGGGAAACCAAGCAGAATCTACGATTCTGCATGAGCTTGCCCATCTCCTCTGTGGCTCAGGAGACCATGGTCAATGCTTTGTGGATACGCAACTAATCCTCATCCGCCAGCAGATGGGCTTCCATGCTTACTCTGAGTACCGCAACGCTCTTCTAGAAACGGGGGTCTTTACCCCCACAGTACGACCACTACCAAAGGAGCAGAACCATGGGTAAGACCAACGCAGCAGCTCTCAAGGCACTCAAGTCTAGTCATCTCACCCTCAATGCTGAGAGGGCTGTTGAGCTTCTCATCAATTATGGTGTCATTGACGCTGACCCTGCCCCTGAGCCTGAGCGATACGCTCAACTTGCCAAGGACTATCTGGGGGATGTCGGCCCCAAAGCAGTGTTCGACTTTGTGTCTGGATGGAGCACTTCATCGTGGGAGCACGTGATCAAGGAAAAGCTTGAGCACGATACCAAGAGGCTTCAGAATGTATTCCACGCCATCATCCTCCTTGGCAAGGAGGCTGGAGCCCTGTAATACTGCCCGCAAGGGCACAGTACTACCCGCAATGGGAACCAGTACATACCGCAAAGAAAGGAAATCCATGGAAGACCTGCGTAGTTCAGCAGATTGGCAATATTTTACTGGGGTGATTGTGATTGATGCGGATGGGTGGGACCGTAAGAACTTCGAAGCCTCATGGGCTGAGAAGATTACCCTTACTGAATTCAAGAGGAGAGTGTTGGAGTCTACGATTGACTTCACTTCACTCAACCGGATGGGGTGGAATATCAAGTGATCCTCAAAGGACGCATGTCTCAATGCCCACTTTGCGATCTTATCTTTGCATCTGATAATGCTTGTGAACGTCACAAGCCTTACGCCACTCCAAAGACTGAGACGTGTAAGGACCCTTCCAGCATTGGCATGATTCTGAGAGATAGAGGATGGGTAGTTCCCGTCCCAGAAGGAAGCAAGTGGTGGAGTAATACCACCAAGGCAGAACCTGCTGGTCCGCAAACGCTAACCTGCATCAAGTGTGGTATTGTGTGGAAACGAGCAGCAGTCAGAGGCCGCAAGCCAAGACTGTGCGATTCATGTAAGTAGCAGACCGGGAGATTAACTTTCTCCCGGACAATTTCAAAAAAGGAGGAGTAATGGAACTGATTATGCTCGCTTGAACTTTCCAGTAGACTCTGAGCAGGGGGCGTGACCCCCACATCAAAATAGAGAAAGGAAGAAAAAATGCCTCCTCTTATTCTGCGTATTGAGAGAGAAGTTCTAGAAGGGAAGCAGCGCACCAAGAACCGGATCAGAGAGCACTCTGGATTGGGCCATGATGAGTGGGATTGGCTTAGAGAGATTGGCAAAATCTCCCTGATCACTTGCTCCTGTGGATGGACTGGCTGGTTGCCTACCGCAGAGATTGACCATCTGGAGAAACTAGTATAGCCCCGTAAAGGGGTACACCCTACCGAAAGGATGCCTAACCCAATGTCTTATAGCATGACTGTCACTGTCCCTTCGTTTGGCGTTTTCGAGAACTACTGGTATGGGAATGGTGAGATTGTTGGCGTTGTAGAGCATGAGGGGATGGTCTCCGTTGAGGTTTATTACGGAGAAGATCTTTACCGTGCTGATTATCAGGCTGGCAGGTTCGCCTCGGGTTTGTACTTCGCCAAAGTGGAGGAGGTGTAATGCCGAGACCAAATCCTGCAGAACGAAATCGGAGATTGAAGAAAGAAGCTAAGGAACTCCTCGGAGGTGTCTGAGTTGTCTGCGGAACCTCAGAGGATCTAGACTTCGACCATATTGACCCGCAGACCAAGATGTTTAGGATAGCCCAGATGGGCCATTTCAGCGACGACGATTTCTGGGCTGAAGTTGCCAAGTGCCAGCTTCTCTGTCGCCCCCATCATAAGGAAAAGTCATCTAGGGAGGGATCATTTAGCATATATGGGGAGAGAAATCCAAATAGCAAGTTAACTGCTTCTGAGGTCATAGATATTCGAAAGTTTTCTTCTATGGGCTATTCAAGTTATACTCTCGGAAGGCATTATGGTGTTGATCCCAGCCATATCAGGGCCATCATACGGAGAGAATCTTGGAAAAGCATTTGAAAATGTGATAGGAGGGGTGCTGGGGCCTCTCCTATTACTACATTGTGATACGATTCACAAACTGTCAGCTTGGAGGAAGTAAGGGGCTTGACACCCATTCTGACCTGCTAGTTTGTATAGGAGAGTGACTAGATTAATACTAGTCATTTCTACCCAGGCGACATTTACAATGGGATACCCCGAGAAGGAGGAACCCCGCTGTGTCTGGATTTAGATGGGAGCATTTTCTGGAAGAGCATGGCATGTCTGAGGACATTGCCAAGTCTGTTGGGTACTCATACTTTGAGTATGGGGATATTGAGGCTGTTATTATAGCTTGCCAAGGATTTGGGAAGGATGACAGATCCCTGCGAGCTTGGGCAAGGATGTTCAGCGAGACGGACGGGGTGATCATTCCTGCTTATGACCAGCACGGCAACCCTGCCATGCCGGAAATCAAGCCTTTGATTGATGTGGAGATTGGTCCTGCCAAACTTCACTATCATGGTAAGATTGGTCCTCGCTGGGTTATGGAGGATCTATTAGTCCTAACTCCAGAGAGAGTTACTGCTGCCTACTGTATCGTGAAAGCCCCTATCCCTCCTAAGAAGGTGTTGTGCTCCGACGGAGAGATGAGAGAGAAGAACACCAAGAAAGTCTTTGATGAGAGGAAGAAACTGGTTTTCATTCACTCTCACGAGATGTTAAATCCGGAGGAACGTGCCCATCATCTAACCACCTTCCATGGTGTTAGGGTTGAGGAGGACGACGTTCATGGTCATGCTCTGGCCTGCTACAAAGCTTCCAGCTTTGCAGTAGGTGAGCATGTCAAGAAGACGAAGAAGGAAGATGTAGGGGAGGCCAAGGAGTATTATACTCCTGGCCTCACATAACACCCCAACGAAGGAAAGGCATAAGAATGCATCCTGTTGGTCTTCACGATGGGTCACCTAACTACGAGATTCATGCTCACCAAAAGACAGCGAAGTACGTCTTCGTTTCTTCTGACTCTACTGGATCAGAATACGAGCATGATCACTCTTCCATGTCTATTGCCAAGTTGGCAGAGCATCTTCGCCAGTCCAAAGGAAGAAGAGGTCACGTTGGTAAGGAAACTCCATCTGTAAACGAGCTTCACTTCCACGACCGTAAGTTCAAGGATAAGAGCAAGGGGAACTTTGCTTCCATTCTAAACTATAATAGCCCCCTAGCTATTTCCATGCATGAGTTTGCTGAGGTGTTCTTTCTTGGTATTGAAGGGTCTTTCAAGGCATCTTCGATTCTGACTGAGATCATCGAGACTGGCATCAATGCATCGGTAGCTTCCGTTCCCTCTGTTTCTTTGTGGATGGATGCCCCTGGCTTGCGTGAGTTCATCACTGAGGTTGTCAAGGGTCGTCCAATCGTTATCGTTCCTGATGCCGACTGGGCTAAGAATGCCAACGTCAATGCGTTCTCATACTTCTGCAAGGCTCGTCTCTTGGAATACGGTGCCACTCAGGTTCTTATTGCTGCTCCTCCTGTGGGCAAGAATAAGAAAGCTCTCTGGGGTATCAACGCCCATAAGGCTATCAAGGGACCAGATGGAATGATCACTGGGTATACCGTTGTAGAAGAGCGGTGTAAGGGAATTGATGACTTTCTTGGGTTTGGAAAGGGAAGGCTCAGCGACCTCGTTGCAAGAGACGTGATTCCTCCAGACTCAGACGAGCTTAAGAAGTTCATCCGTCTGGGGCTAACCACCATCAATGAGACTAGCCGGGGGGTCAAGGAGAAGTCAGTTTCTAACTGTGCTCAGATTCTTAGTGCTATTAGCATCTTCGCTGGTGGTAGGGAGATGCTGGACGAGAAGCCCGAGCCTGGCATGGTTAAGAGGTCACTCCTCTCCATTGGAAAGGCAGTTGGTATGGACGTGAAGAAAGTTGCCAACGCTGTTACGATGCTAGAAGAGATTGGTGCCATCGAGGTAGATGGAGACTTCTCTCAGTTGAGAGGGGATCCTGCTCTCATTGACTCTCAGATGGTCCCAGTGATCTGGATTGATTCCAGATTTCGTTCTACTCTGTCTGAGCCGGTTAGGCTCGGTGATGTGTTTCCGTTCCTCTACTGACTCCTCAGACCTGGGTAGGTCAGAAAACTGCCCAAACACTTCAAAACTAGAGGGGGGAACTATAAATGTCCCTGTGGCAGGAGAATATGATACAATGATATATGTCCCCCAATTAGGGGACACATGCCCTGCTCGTATAAAGGCTATTATCCGATTCCTGTAAAATCGTGATCTGGGTTCAATTCCTAGGCGGGGCTCCAAGTCTCCATAGTGAAATGGATATCATGCAACTCTACGAAAGTTGCGTTGTGGGTTCGACCCCCGCTGGAGATACCAATTAAGGAGGTATCATGCAAGTCTTTACTATTGATGTATCGTTCTCAACCCATGAGGCCCTTCAGAGGGGGGTCACCTCTCCGGGTTTCCGGAGGGTTCGGGTCTTTGCTGATACTGGTGACCAGGCTAGCCTGATCGCTGCTCAGATGGTCGCCGCTGTCCATGGCGTTATGCCTACTGCTGCCACCCACTGCATTTAGGAGGTGTGTCATGTACCTGCCTACTACTCATGATGGGATGAAATCTGCTATTGGCTGGTACTGCGCCACCGTCATTATCGGTAAGTTCGATGCTGGCCTGGCTGAGTACCACGCTAAGAAGGCTGTTGATCCCAATTACCAGCCCAATCCGTTTGCCGTGTCCAAGGCAAGACCTATCAAGTCTGACCCCCTCGCTGACTACTGCGCCCGCATTAGTGCGGGTGGTGGCAGCAGAGACGGTATGAGGACTGCCCCTTAGGGGGCACACAAGCTGCCATAGCTCAATGGAGGAGCAATGCGCTTCGAACGCAAAGGATGGGGGTTCGAGTCCCTCTGGCAGTACTAGTCATTTCTACCCAGGCGACATTTACAATGGGATAGAGGAAGGCCATCCCCCAGAGACCTCCGAGAGGAGAGCACCATGCTGTCCCTGTTTGATGAAGATGGAGATTTTGTAGCAGATCACGACCTTGAGGCTGGTTTATGGACAGGTCATGGTTATGACTGTGCCTCCCCGTTTGCTGCTTGTGATTGTGGAGGCCCTGAATTTGGGTTCTCCTGGATTGATGAAGAAGACCAGTTCCACGAAGGATTCGAAGCATACGATGAAGACGTCGAATCTTGGTTAGACTATGCTACTTATATTGAAAGCAGATAAAAATGGCTATGGACCAGTTTGTCTGTGAGAAGGGGCACTCTATTACGAGTGGGATCAAAACTATAAGAAAGAACATTGTTGGATCCTCGTATTTAACCCAGACCCTGATAATCTATTCCCTTATCCAACCTTCAAAAGTTGTGGGTGCCGCTTGCTTTCCCAGGAACTTGATGGAAAGAGGAGAGGTGTCATGGTAAATAAAAAGCAGAAGCAGATGAAGGCCAAGTCATCAGGACCCCAAGCATGGGAGAATAATGACGAGGAATACCCGACAAAGAATACTAACTGTCGAGTATGTGGTCGATATGGGCCCATGCGTCTTGCTTGGGACCGGCGTGGATATTTATGCCAGAATGCTGGTAAGTGTATAGCTTACGCAGTAAAGATAAGAGAAGAAGCCCTAGAAGATTAGGGCACAAGGGCAGCCGCCCAGAATAAATACGTACCAAGACCTCCAAAAGGAGAAATAAGATGGGTGCTGTAGTCTCAGGCTTTTCTGCTCGTAACGTTGCGTTCCATGGACTTCCTTCCTCGAAGATTGTCAAGTATGCCCCTAACGTTGAAGAGGCCATTCGCCTCGCTGATCTTGACTGGACCGTCTCACTCGCTCCTGTGTACCACCAGAAGACCATGGACGGTGTCGAAACTTATTCTCCCGTTGATGGCAAGTTCTTGACCGTGCGTGAAGATACTCAGCAGGTGCTGGGTTCTGTTGGACGCAACTACCGGACCTTCCAGAACGCTGATGCCTTTGACTTCGCCAACGAGCTTCTCGGCTTTGGAGTTGAGTTTGATGCTGCTGGTCACTACGCTGATTCAACGAAGGTGTTCCTGACCGCAAAGGTTCCTACTGGGATCACTGTTCCTGGTACGGACGATAACCTTGACCTGTATCTCTTGTTCAAGACGAGCCACGATGGCTCCTCTGCTATTCAAGCTCAAGTTACTCCTGTGAGGCTGGCATGTACCAACATGCTCAACCTTGCTACTCGTAACGCTATCTCTAAGTGGAGCGCCCGTCACACGGCTAAGGCTTCAGAGAAGATTGAAGAGGCTGCGAGAACTCTCCAGCTAGTCGACGCTTACCGCTCCGAGTTCGAGCAGATTTCTGCTCAGCTTCTTGCGACTGAGGTCACCATGGAGGGCTTCGAGTCCCTGGTTGAGGAAGTTACCGTTTCCGAACGTCTGCGTGTTGGTATGATCAATACGTGGAATAACTCTCCGACTCTTATGGGTCCGAATGGTTGGTCAGCTGTTAATGCCATTGGTGAGTACCTTGAGTTCGAGCGTGGTGGGCGAGGAAGCGTTGAGACGAGGTTTGACTCGAATATTGATGGCCAGACTGCTGCTATTCGTAATCGGGCTGCTCGCCTTCTGCTTGTTCGATAGCACCTACGCAGCGCCGGTCTGCGATACCAACCGGCACAGACGAGGTGGTGGGATTAGAAGCGTCCATCCTTAATGAGTGGTGATATGACTTGGGAATCGGGGAGACTGGCCCAACCCTCAGGCGTTGTACAGCGCACTGGCCTTCAGCGTAATAGCACGCCTCGTCTGACATTTATGATATACTGTAATTCTGAGGCCCCGGAAAGGCGATAAACTTGCCCTGGCGCAGTCCTCGCATTTGATGACAGTCCTGAGCCGACTCTAAAGGGCTCGTTTCTTGTTTTTATCTTGCCCCTATAGTTTACTAGAAAAACACCTGGCCTACACCCAGGATAACGGGGAGCGTAACCTCGTGGGGGTACTGGGGTATCTACAGCCTGTAGGGTGTATGAGGACCGAGATGCTAATGCTGCCATCAACTTGGCTCGCATTTTAGAGAATGAGCCGTGGGCTACACGGTGACAGGACGTGGAGTCGGAAGCTCTGGCTCTCAGGTAACTGAGGGTGAAACTACTGACAATGAAGCGTCAAGACCTTTAGGGTCAACTCTGGACAGCAATGCCCTACTGAAAAGGACTTGTCCAACAATGTCCAATAAAAAGAAAGCAGCATGGTACAGCAAGAGAATATAAACGAGGTTGTAGGTGTGATGCCTGGAATACTAAGAAAAATATGAACCAGAAAAAGAGGATTTTCAGGAATAAATCTTGAGTACTAGAGGTAGCCGTAGTGTAACAGTAAGCACAGCAAGTTGTGGCCTTGCTAGAGCGGGTGCAACTCTCCGCCGGTTACACCACCCCTACCGGGCTCGTGGTAGGTTAAATATAACGAGCACATGACGCTATGGTGTACAGGTTGTGCATGGGTTCCTGTCAAGAATCAGGTGGGGGATCGTTACCCCCTAGCGCCGCTTTCCAGTTAGCAGGTAATAGTGCTAATGGCAGCGTGGACTGTCTTGCTTAGGCATATAAGCTTCCAACAGCGAAAGCCAACGGGAGGCGAAAAGACGTCATCGTCAAGAGAAGTAACTTTCTAGCTGTAGTTCAGAAGCAGAACGCCGGTTTTGGGAACCGGAGGTCGGGATTGCGAAATTCCCCAGCTAGACCAATGAGCAGGGGGTCCGACTCCCCCCGTCCCGACCATATGATGAGAGTTCCGGGTTCGACCCCCGGAGGGTGGCGTGTCCACTTGCGGGCTCCTAGGTTCGACTCCTGGCTACTGATGCTGGATCAAACTCAAATCACGTCGGATGGCACGAGCGGCGTAAAGGGGATGCATACCCTTCTCGTGCCCCCAATTTTATAAGGTTCTATGCAGCGGTTCTGCATGGGTAAAAGGCTTTAGATGCCTTCTCCTACCTTTTTGGCCCGTTCGATTAATGGTAAGTCACCACCCCCTCAAGGTGAAGTCAGGAGTTCAATTCTCCTACGGGCTACCAATGTGGATGTCGTTCAACGGTAGGACAGAAGTCTGCCAGTCTTCTAATCGGAGTTCGATCCTCCGTATCCACACCAGTCCTCTGGAGGACTATAAACCAGCTTAAGTCCAGAGCGTTATCCCAGTAAGGAGTCCTCTTAACTGAGGGACCGGTGCGAGTCCGGTAACTGGGATAGGTGCCCATATCTAATGTCGGAAGACCCCTCCGATGCTGGCTGATTCTCCCTTATTGGGAGGAAGTCAGTAGTGAAACCAGGCCGGGGCATGGCCTGAAGTAGTCCTTAGGTGAAGGAGAATAGCGTATAAACATACGCCGCTATTCTCCAAGGATTATGCGTGTGTTGAGGCTTTCCTGGACGCCAATAGAAGCAAGGGCTGATCACCCACCGGGACACTCGCCTGTAGTATAACGGTAATTACTCCAAGCTGATAACTTGGAAACGGTGGTTCAATTCCACCCAGGCGGACCAAGCGGTATTGGTGTTAATGGCAGCATAAGACCCTTCCAAGGTTGAGGTATCGGTTCGAGTCCGATATACCGTTCCAAAAATCCTAACTGATCAGGGTTTGTGATCAGACGTAATCCACTAGGTTCGTCCAGGGGAGAGGCATACGAAAGTGCCACATGGGTCTGCCAGGTTTCGATTGTGGACAGTCCGTTCAAATGAAGCGATGCGCCAATGGGTAGTGGCGAAAACTAACCCGAAAAAATAAAGGCTATCACTAACGTGTGGTCCGGGATCCTTGAGGATTCCAACTCCCTAGTCACGGTTTAGAAACCGTGCATGGCAACGGTCTCCGCTTCTCGGATCATTGCTTTCAAAGAGAAGCTGCTCTTTCGGGGCGTTCAACCCGAGGGCTAAGATTGAACTAGGAATCGGGGATGTTTGTTCTCTTCTCTCCCGAGCCCGAACCACAGAAGAGGACTATCATCGTAGAAGAGTTGAATTGAGTTCGCAAGACGTGGCTTCGATGCCACCAGATCCACCAAGCGGGATTAGTCGAGAGGTCCAAGACACCTGCCTTTCAAGCAGTGAGAACGCCGGTTCGAATCCGGCATCCCGTACTATATTATCCAATCGTGTGGGGCCAGATGCCCGAATTCTCTGCCCTAGCTGTCATTCTCTGACTCCAAACTTCAGAAACCTCAATAAAGTTGGAGGAAGGAAACGAGGCAAGCAAATAAGGCCAGAGGAAAGGCGATAGAGACTCGATAGACACTGGCCCACATCATGGCTCGGTAACTGAGATGGATTAGTGTACGCCTGAAGAGCGTGAGACGGGGGATCGTTACCTCCCCGAGCCACTAGGGAGAGTGTGAGTAGCCAGCAGCCTTTGCTGCCTCCCTAACAACAAATTCGCCCATCGTATAATGGCTATTATTTCCGTCTCCAAAACGGAAGATCAGTGTTCGAATCACTGTGGGCGGGCCATTTATTTACAAGTAACGGGTCTACCGTTAGCCCCCGCAAGGGGGTATATTGAAATACCGCCGGGCTCATGGCGGATAAATAACGAGCACATGGAAGATTGGCAGAGTCTGGCTAATTGCAGCACCTTGCTAAGGTGCCGTCCCTGAGGGGACCGAGGGTTCGAATCCTTCATCTTCCGCCATTTCCGTTCCTTTAGCTTAGAGGAAAAGCACCACCATGACACGGTGGGGACCGCAGGTTCGAGTCCTGCAAGGAGCACCATTTGTAAGAAAAGAGGGTAAAAATGGCTACTAATGAGTGGAGAAGAGAGTACTACAAACAAAATAGGGAAAAGATTTCAAAACAGCAAAGAGAGAATCAAGCAGTAAGGAGAGAGGAAAACAGGATATTTATTCGAGAAGTAAAGAACGTTCCTTGCGCTGACTGCGGTGTTAAATATCCTTGGTATTGTATGGACTTTGATCATGTCCAGGGAGAAAAAGAGTTTAATGTATCAATGATGATTGAAAAAAGTAGAGCAAGAATACAAAAAGAAATTGATAAATGCGAAGTGGTATGCTCGAATTGTCATAGAGAGCGTACTTATCAAGCCTCTCTAGTATAACGGACATTATTCTACCTTCGTAAGATAGAGACGGGGGTTCGATTCCTCCGAGAGGCTCCATTTTACACGCCTGGCTAGCTCATTGGCAGAGCACAATCATGGTAAGATTGTGGTACTGGGTTCGATTCCCAGGTTGGGCTCTCAGAAAGGAAACTCATGGCAACTCCAAAAGCAGTTGGTGATAAGACTGAAGCCAGAGTTTTGGCAGCATTACTCCAGATTTATCCTGCTGTCCTTCTACCATTTGGTGGAAGTCAGAGGTATGATTTGGTATTTGAGGACTTCGATGGAACCCTCCGCAAGGTCCAATGTAAAACTGGATACTTGAAGAGTGGTGCTATTGTATTCAAGGCTTATTCTGGCAATGGAACGAAAGAACCGATGAAGTCTTATCATGGAGAAATAGATTTCTTTGCTGTCATGACTCAGGACAGTCAAGAAGTTTATTTGGTCCCGGTTGAAATAGCTGGAACTTCTTCATGTTATTTGCGTCTTGAGGGACACATATGATAAAACACTCTGACTGTCCAAGTTATGACGGTGTCCCAGAATATGGGGGACCATGCTGGACATGCCAAGGAATTCCTGAGCACTGTCCCTTATTCCATATGGAGAAAGAGAAAAGTGACCAAGAAGCAGCAGAAGAGAATTGCGCAGTGGAATGCTAGAGCGTACACCATCATTCACCCTAATTGGGGGCTTGAGGTTACCTTCTCTAAGGTCAAAAAGAATGGCAGTACCACAGGGGGGATTAGTATACTGGACTATTACACTTGGCTTGCACCCATGAGAAGTCGGATCGTAACCGTCATCCTCCACTTACGAAAAAATGTCATAGGGTTAGCTCCCTATTACAGCAGGGGGTGTTGGCGCACCCCCTGCACCTACGCCAATAGGAGAAGAAACAATGATTGTAATACGACAATGTAAATACTGCGGGGCCAAATATAACGCAGAACAGAGATATCTAGATCGTGGTCAAGGTCTGTTTTGCTCAATAAGCTGTTCATCAAGTTATCATCAGGCTATCAAGCCTAAGCCAGAGCCAAACGTTTTCTGTGCTCTTTGCCAGACTCCGTTTTACTTGAACAATAGCAAACAAAAGAACTCAAGAAGTGGGCTGTTTTTCTGTACTAGAGACCACAAGGATCTAGCACAGCGTATTGGTGGAATAGAAGCTATAATGCCCCCGCATTATAGTGATGGTATGTTTATCAACTACAGGAAACTTGCCTTTGAATCGCTCCCAAACGAATGTGCTGTTTGTGGGTGGGATGAGTGCCTAGAAGTGTTGGAGGTAAATCACAAAGATTTGAATAGGTCAAATAACAACGTAGAAAACCTGGAAATCCTGTGTCCAACACATCATCAAGTGTTCCACTTTCTAGATAAATCTGGTAGGTGGGCGTCTCGGAGCGGACTCTAAATGCTGCCCTGGTGGAGGTGGCGGAAACGCTACCCTATATCTGGGAAAGCCTCCAGAAAATTTTGGGCTTGACTGCTGGAGAGACAGCAACTTTCAGGTATAGTTCAACGGCAGAACAACGGTCTCTGACACCGTAAATAGAGGTCCGAATCCTTTTACCTGAACCAACGGCGGTTGGTGGAGTGGCCCAACACATGGCTCTGCAAAAGCTAACAACCATCGGTTCGAATCCGATACCGCCGTCCAACTCGAAGTGGTGTAATGGCAGCCTCGCTGGACTAAGAATCCAGTGTCCGTAAGGACGTGCGGGTTCGACCCCCGCCTTCGAGACAATACAGGGAGTAGTTTAACGAAAACACCGTCTGGCAACCCATGGTGATTAGGCCAGAGGACAATCTCGGTGCGGGTTCATGGCCGCTAAACTCCGGGCTCCCTGTCTTTTTAGCAACAACCACACAGCAGCGTTAACAAAAGATGAGATGAGGTAGCTCCTCGTCTTTAGCGGAGGAGGGGTATGGTCCCTCCTCCGCACCTACCATACAGGAGAAAATCAGTGACTTCAACATATACTGAAGAAATGTTAAGAGAAGCAGTGATCAACAGTGTCAGCTATGCTGGGGTATTACGCTACTTAGGAGTGAGACAAGCAGGCGGAAGTCAATCTCATTTCAAGCGTAGGATCGAATCCTATGGTATTGATACAACCCACTTCACCGGTAAGGCACACAACAAAGGCAAAATAAGTAATCAGAGACTAACACCTGAGGAGATTCTGGTTGTAATGCCAGAAGGCTCAAGAAGGCAACAACACCACCTGTTAAAACGTGCCCTGATTGAATCGGGGGTGAAACACCAATGCGGTATAGATACTTGTCCCAGCCCAGAACCAGTTTGGGGAGGGATGCCTCTGACTCTGCAGGTTGATCATGCTGACTGTAACTACTTGAATAATCTAATAGACAACTTGAGATTCATTTGCCCTAACTGCCATTCGCAGTTGAGTTGTCGTTAGCAAAATGCGGACGTGGCGTAAAGGCAGCCGCGCTTGGCTTAGACCCAAGTGTCGAAAGACGTGGAGGTTCGACTCCTCTCGTCCGCACCATGTCGGAGTGGTGAAACGGTAAACTCACTGCTTTCAAAAAGCAGCGCCGAAAGGCTTGCGGTTCGACTCCCGCAGTCGGTACTACAGGACCAACCCTTTCAACGCCGGGTTGATTAAACGACACAGCTTAGCAGTGCGTCCTGCAATGGAGGGTAGCGCTCATGACGGGCAATCCGGTTTGAACCCGGAGCTACGGTTACACGTAAGGGTTTGATTCCTTTGCCCTCCTCCATCTTAATAGGAAAGGCAAGATTGAGAAGGCAAAAAGCTTGGCATAAAGGAAGGTGTTTAGAAGCTGAGATTTTTCTTGGAGGAAAGTGTGTTAAATGCAGGCGAGGGTGCCTATCTTAATTTTCCATAGTTTTCATGGGTTTGTGGGGGAATGGCATACCCAGTTCTCTTAAAAAGAACCGTCGAAAGATATGTGGGTTCGAGTCCCACCAGACCTACCAGAGCGGGTGGGAGGCAAGTAGTCTCTAACGGGCTCATATCCCGTCAGAGCCGGAGCGTTACCGGAACCCGCCACCATGCATTCGTACTCAAGAGGCAACGAGGACTGGCTGTAAACCAGTTGCTGAGGCTACGTAGGTTCGAGTCCTACCGAATGCACTTTACACACCACTGGCGTAATAGCAGCGTAGCTCCCTCTTAAGGAGTCAGGTGCGGGTGCAAATCCTGCGTGGTGTACCAAGGTAGAAAGAGGCGCAAGTCCTTAGGGAGCGTACGGCTCAAGGAGGAGTTACCATTCTACCTTACATTGGAGAAGTCGCATAGGTTGACGTGAGTGAAAGCTCTAAAGGTTCGAATCCCTTTCTCTCCTCTCAGTAGCCCTTAGTATTGACGATTAAGTGGGTTAGATTCCCACAGGGTTACTGTTCAATCAGGTGTCGTCCAAATTGGATAGGACCCAAGTCTTTGAAACTTGTAATCAGGGATCGTGCCCCTGCACCTGCACCATTTGCCGAAAGGCCGGATCGCTGCGAGACCGAGGTTAACGTTGATCCCCAACGTCCAATGTCGCAGTAGGGACCAGTTTTGGTGGGGGGAATGTCGGTTCCCCCTGCCAAATCCTACCGACATAGGAGATTCAAATGAGTAAGAGTAAGGATGTAGCAGGATGGAGAAGACGAACCAAGGCAACTCTAGTCAGTGATCCAAGGGAAAAGACAAACTTCGTGAAGAAGTAAAGAAGTGTGATTTGGTGTGTGCCATCTGCCATAGATGGCGAACACACAAACAAAGATGTGTTGGGGTGTGAACACTGCACCTGACCACGATGCCCGGTAGCTGAGTTGGCACAGCGGCGCTCTGTTAAAGCGATGATCGGGGGTTCGAGCCCCTCCTGGGCAGCAAGTCCGGCAGACTATAAATGCCTAGCGAAAGCCGGTGATTCCGAGGCTTGGCATGAGAGGAGAGACTCTCCCAAATGTTTTCTCTCAAGCAAACCCGTATGCTAGAGGCTGATGGCTGGAAACGTCTAGCGTGTTCTCCAGTCGCTTGAGAAAGGGAAACAGGCCAACAACTCATTTGTAGTTGGTTTCCCCGGTTTGCGCAATTGTCCGTAACAATTGCCACCAACGGGAAGTAGGTCAACGGTCAAGACGGGGGCGTTTGGAACGCTCAGATGGAGGTTCGATTCCTCCCTTCCCGACTAGAGAGAAGATTCTGGGTTCGAGGCCCAGCGAGGCCCGTAGGGGCCTTGATAGCATTAGTGGGTGAATGCGTCTCTCGCTTTTTGTACTGCGGGGCACCGCTGTATGAGCTTGCTGCAGCTTAAGTTAGCAGCCCCATCTGTGAGGGTTAGCACAGGATGGACGTACCAGACCCATCTAAAAAAGGAATCAGAAACCATCTGGCACAAGCACCTCTGGCGTAATAGTAGCGTACTCGGCTTTTAACCGAGGGGGTGAGGGTGCAAATCCTTCGGGGTGTACTAAGCAGGTTGGCAGCTGAGGTTAGAGTCCTCCGGGAATATACTGAGAAAGAAAAAGAAAGAATAAATGGAAGACATGACAATAGCTCCTGGAATCAAGATAATCTGGGGTAGGGAGATGAGAGGAGGACTTGAAGGAGGACACTCCCATATTTCCTGGTCCAGTATTCCTATACTGAAGGGTCCAGGAGTCTGGGCTGATTGCCTGGCATGCGTAAAATGGGCAGCAGATTTAAGTGCCGATATCGGTCTGACGGATACCGAAGGAAATTCCGTCACATATCCTTATAGTTCAACAGAAAGAACAAGTCTCTCCTAAAGACTAGATCCGGGTGCAATTCCTGGTAGGGATACCAAGGCTCCACCGATGGATATCGGCCACTGGACTTCTAATCCGGTTGCGGAGGGTTCAATTCCTTCTGGAGCTGCCATTTAAGAAATGCCATTTTTAAGGAAGGAATCAAGAAAATGGCTTTTGCTGATAAAGAAAAAGAATGAGTGTATAAACGAAAATTTTCAGGAGTAGTGGTATGTCACGAGCTAAAAGCCTGAGAACCTTGACTTGGCAAAAATCAGGAGGAATTTGTAAATTGTGTAATTTGTGGATGCCCCCTCCTGAGATTAATATGGGAGAATCCTTAAGATTCACAATAGATCATACCATCCCTAAATCTAAAGGAGGTACCAACGATTTGGAAAACTTGGAAGGTGCTCACCAATATTGTAACAATTTCAAGCAAGACACTCTACTTGAAGAGTTGCCTCAGGGATGGAGACGAGTTATTCGCTGGAAAATCAATAACTTATTAATTCATTCCAAAATAGTTTAAGAGAGCCCCAGGGCTCTCTTTTTTTGTAGGAGGTATAATGCAAGATTCCTATTATGACTCTCCTGACGAGTATGAGTGTGAGTGTGACTGCGATTCCTGTATGTCCGAGGACTGCGATAACTGCTCAGATGGACCCCATCCCGAGGAAGATTACGACTACGACTACGAGCCAGACGATCAAGAAGATATGTGGTGAGGAGACCAATGAAGACCGGAGGGATAGGAATGAATCAAGCAGTTGAAATCTTTGCCCATGGCATTGTAGTTACTCAAGCTCCAGATGCAGAAGAAGTCTATGTAGTAAGCGGAAAAGGGTGGGAGGGCGAACCATTCAAACTTTTCTTGACCGAGGACGAGGCTAAATCTCTTCACCTAGAAATGGGGTTTTTATTGTATGAAAGCTAGGCTGTTTGAAGGGAAAACTCTGAAGCAGTGGTCAGATGATCCTAAATGTGTAGTGAAGCTCCTTCTTGGTCAGGAAATAAGTCTCTTACTATCCACGGTATGTCTAATATCCGTCTTTACCGCATTTGGAGTAATATGAAAACCAGATGCTCTAACCCCAATGTCCCTGCGTGGCCAGATTACGGAGGAAGAGGAATAAAGATTTGTGAAGAATGGAATTCTTCATTTCTGAAGTTCCATGATTGGGCAGTTTCTCATTCATATGACGATTCTCTGTCAATTGAGAGAATTGATGTCAATGGGAATTACTATCCAGGAAATTGTCGGTGGGCAACTGTCTCAGACCAAGCGATCAATAAGCGTAATAGAGTAGCAGGGATAAATGAAAGGAATATTCTAGTAATATTAGCTCTTAATGAGTTGGGGCATTCTCCTTTTGAAATAACCGAAATGTTTCGAGTGAACTTGGAGAATTCATAATATGTAAATGCTTGGAGAGTCCTGGCTCCCCCATTTGGGGTGCCACATGTAAATGTACCCATGCGAGAGTCAGACTCATGGGCGAGCGTGTGGTAATGGGTTCCATTGTCAGATCGTGGATTTGTGATGTTTCAGGATGTTATCGTGCTTGGGATGTAAGTATGGGATTTGGTTCTCAAGCCCAACTAGAAGGAAGAGTTTAGAATTATGAAGCTAACGAATGTGAAGGCTGTGCACTATCTAGCTGGTACTTCTATTTATGAGTAAGATCATTCTGAGCGTACGGTAGAGGCTTTGGTTGAAGGAGGATTTATTATCCCTGACCTTGACCCTCCAACTCCTACGACCAAGACAGAGGAATAATTTTTCTCCCATACAATGGAGTGTGGGGTGTTCACAAATAACGGGACTGAGAGTCCGTTCATAAAACGAAATACGAATTGAATATCCATTTTACTATAAAAGGAAAATAAATGCGTAAGTTTCTTGTAGCCGCTGGCTTGACCCTCATGGGTCTTGCCTTCTTTGTTCCGAGTGCCTCTGCTAAGAGTGCAGAGACTTCTTTTGACCTTCCCCATGGAACACACGTCAAAGTGGATCTGTGTCACAATGTGGACCATAACGCACATATTGTCCCAGTTAGCATCAACGCTGCTGACTATCCTTATAGCACCGCCCACGGTGAGATTACCCTAGACGGAGACTTGTCTCTTGTGTCTTTCGCACCTCATATTGGCACTGGTGGGCACGAGCATGACTCTGTTGTCCGTGTCTATACCAAGCATGGCAATACCGAAGTGGATACCTGGGTCAGTGAGATTCCTTGTACCAGTACTCCTACTGATCAGGATCCAGTTACTGCCTTTGTCTGTTTCAATGGTGATATCTCTACCTTCGGTCCTGCTACTCAGGAGGATGTAAATGCTGATGTGATTGAGTTCCTTGGTGATAATGAAGGTGCTGTTCAGGTCGAGAGTGCAGACTCTGTTTGTGAAGAGCCTACGACTACGACCACCACCACTGAGCCTACTACGACCACCACGACCGCTCCTCCAGTAACTACGACTACCCAATCGCCTGTTGTCACTGCTCCTAAGGTTCCTGCTCCGGTAGCTGCGCCTGCGCCTGCTGTGCCTGCTGCTCCGGAAGCATCCCTGCCTCGTACTGGAACTAATTCTAGACTCCTCACGAGTCTTGGTCTTGGACTGCTTGGTGTGGGTATGCTCCTGTCAGGACTTCTACGTAAAAGTGCTGTAAAGGCGTAAAAAATACCACCCCACTCAGAGTTCCCTTTTTTAGGGCTGGGACTGTGCTGCCAGACTGGGAGAAGCAGCACCCTTTTTCTTGAGAGGAAAGATGACTGATCACGAATGGATTCAAAAACACGCTCTAGCTGGAGTGACTGAGGCTTATTATCGACTAGAGGTAATTCTCAACGAAGGTAGCGACTTGACCTACGATGAAGTTAATGATGTGGCGCAGATTCTCAATGTAGCAGCCTCAAGGTTAAAGCCGTGATACACCCCGAGTCTGTGGATCCTCCGTGGTTTCAAGAGCTTGTCCGTAGGGCATGGGAGCGAGAGCTTGTTCGTCTCAGAACTAACCATGTTAGTGAGAATGAAGCTACTTATCAGGCCATGTGGTATGTCTTTGATCTTCGTAATAACTTAGCAGTCTTCGTAATAACTTAGCAGAACTGTATAAGGCTGGTTCTGTAGGAGGAGATGTTCTATGAATTTAACTGAAGTGACGACTCTTATGGTTTGGATCGAAGACCATAAAATAGATAATTATGTCCAAATTTCTCCTCTAAAAGATGCAATCCTTGACCTTCTTGAGAAGACTATCGTTGAATCACCTATTCTAATTGGAGAGACCAACTAATGGCGAAACCGCCAACGCACTCCAGCAATGCCACTAAGACTAGAGCAGGGAAGAAGCATCCATACATTGAACCGAACCCTGTGAATCTTGAGAAGAAGCGTCTACAGGAACTTGGAAGGCAACAGTTCACGGCTAAGGAATTTCCTCGTCCTTTGCCTGCTCAGAAGGGCACCTGGGAAGCTGCCTGCGATCAGATGTGCCAGGTATTTGGGGTACGTAGGATCAAGACGAGGCAGGACGACAATGGGATGAGATTCGATGAGTCAAGAAAGAACTGGGTCTATCCCCCTTCCAAGGAGGCTGTTAATTGAAGCCAAATCTTGAGAACCTAGACCAAGATCTCACCGTCCTGCTAAATACTATGTTCATGATTCAAAAGGACATCAATCCTGATCTTCATCCCAGCGTTATTCGTGCTAGGGTTGTAGCTGATAATTTCAAGGCTCTTGTAAACCTAATCCTTATGGCTGATGAGGAGAACTCTCCTGTAAAGATAAATCTAAAAGCCCTGTCCCTAGGGCTTCTAGCAGCTGCTGACTGGTTAACACAAGAGGAGACTCCAAATGCTGTCTCTTGAGATGCAGTCTGCCCTGCGAAATGAACTTAATAACCACGACGGGTGCCATGAATTGCCCCTATGTCTTTATTTGACAGTGGTGGCTGGTTGTTATATCTCTAATACTGAGTTTGATGAGGAAGTTTGGGAAGAATCCCGAGTGTTTCTTCTTGATGAAATTATGACGAGCTGTATCTTGAAGGGGGCACTTGAAGTTGCTGGACTAAATGATGATGGTGAGATGACGTTTCAAGTGACAGACTATGGTCGCAGCCAAATTGAAAATAAGGAGGATTGAAAAATGGCAAAGAAGATTAAGGACTCAGAACCCGCTAATAAGACAGCAAGAAAGAACCAGCAGAAGGGAAAAGCCCAGGACCGTGCCTTCATACCGAGCCCCGATGTTAACCGCATTATTTCACTTAATGGAGGTAAGCACGCTTATATCCTCGACCCCACCAACGGACGTAGTTATCACGTCGCCACGGATTCCGATCGTTATCGTGAGCTTGTAGAAACTCTGGGACTCGATGGAAGAGGTTGAGCGTAAACCAGAGCATGAAATCTCTGGTCTAGAATTTTCGCACGAGCGGGGGGGATCAATGTCGATCTTCTCCGCTCCGGAGGATTACCGCTGGCACCACACAGAGATTGGCATTGAGGATGGCGATGGCCAAATCGTTTCTTCCTACGCCACCAAACAGGCATGGAGAAGTATTCGCAGAGGATGGCTATCCCAGTTCCCTCTCCTAGTCTCTGAAACTGCGGAAAGCGGTTTCAGATATTGGAGATGGACAGACTCCAAGACAGGTAAAGTAGCCTGGTGGGAACGCCGACCATGGAATGACTCCCTGCCCCACGAGGCTGGATTTTGGCCTGATAATGGAGGACACATTGAATATTAGTGGTTGGAGAAGAGGCTCTTTAGTAGCAAGAAGTGTTTATGACTCATTTGGAGAAAAACCATGGGAAGCAGAAGGAATTTCTAGGTCAACTTGGTATCGTCATACTGACAAGAGAAGTGAAAAAATATCTTCTAATAAGTTTGGAAGACTAGCTGGAATTGATGGCAAGACTGTCTCTAAATATTTAATGACATGGAATAAGGCTGCTCTAGATGGTCTGGTTCCCCATTCTAGCGAGTTGAGCCCTGGGCAAGACATTACATTTACTGAAGAACACACTCAAGAGTTATGGGAAAAATACCTTTCTAATTTTGATTCTTGGTATTTAAATGAATGTAATGGTTATATTCTCGATGAGAGACACACTCCCGAGATTTGGAATCAGTATTACCGTGGTCAAAGCGATCCTTGTGTTTATTTCATTGGACACAAGGGAAAATCAGACCTTCCAGTGAAAATTGGCAAGGCTAAGGATGTAAAAAGTAGACTCTCTGGTCTTCAAACTGGGAGTGCAATGGAGTTAGAAATT
>WNFZ01001572.1_pt1 | contig 21957 bp, 24 predicted proteins | sample 5400081 | NCBI WGS metagenome assembly WNFZ01 (sample SAMN13153365, study PRJNA577476) | soil metagenome | isolation source: 80 cm soil or saprolite under grassland replicate 1 | place: USA:California | collected 2016-06-15
TCACACCAATTCCGATGCCGTGGTGGCGGCGCATTCTGCGTTTCGGCACGGGCGAGTTGCGGATCCAGTTGTCACCAGAGGCCAGACAGTATGCAGGATATACCGCCTAGCAACCACGCGCTGCTAACCCGCCCATCGCACTCCGGTTGCAATCGTGGGCGCTCGTGGGCCGGGTCGTTAGCCCTATGAACGCGCACCCACCAAAGGAAGGTCGTCCACTGCTGCCACTCCTCCTTTTGCATCTCGCGGCGGCAGGCGTTTGCTTCGCCTTCTTTACAGTCGTGCCCATTGTCGGCTGCCTCATCCTCATGGCGATTGGCAACGATCCGGGAGGTCCGATGTTCTTCCCTATTTTTGTCCTCGGCGTTCTTCTGTTTGCCGTGGTCATCACTGGTATCTTGGCAGGCGCAGCACTTCTAAGCGACCTGCTTCGCCGGCATTTTCGTGTTTCTGGGTGGTGGCCTCCGCTCGTCGTGTTTGTATTGGCGACGGCGTCGTGTTGGCTTTGCTTCAGTAGTGTTCATCCGGTTGTTCCACCGATTGCTGGTGGTATTGTCGCACTGGCATTCATCATCCATTGGGCGGCGTTTTCTACCATCTGGTTTTTGCCACGGCTATTGTTCTGACTTTTTCGAGTTCAGTATGAAACACCAAAGGGCTAATCATGCGCTCCAGCGCCGGCCATCGCTCTGCGTTGCAATCGTGGCCCCTCGCGGGCCGGGTCGCTGCGCTTGGGTCTAGTTGCGGCATTACGTCCAACGACCAGTCGCACATCCTCCTTACAACCGATTTACGAAACTCTCACAGATTCGGATTTCCCACCGCGTCAAACTCGCCGTATGAAAATCCACATCTCCATCATTCTGGCAGTGGTCGCCCAGTTCAGCTTGGCGACGTTCAGGGCGTTGGCGCATCCCAGTTCTGGCATCGTCGTTGACCGGCAGGGAAATGTTTTCTTTTCTGACCTGAGCCGGGGTCTGTTGCAGATTGACGCCCAAGGCGAGGTGACGACGGTTTCCAAAGAGGGTGGTCACTGGCTTGCCTTGGACACCAACGGGAGATTCTCGAAAGTCGAGTTCGAGAAATCGGCACACTGGCCGCGCTGGTTCAAGCGGCGCACCTCTGCGGGTGCCCGGCCGGCGCTGATAACCGACGGTGGTTCGCCGCTCGTCGTCGCGCCCGATGGCAATCTTTACTACGTCTGCAACGATGAGCGGATGATTCCGGGAGGTCATCAGATTGCGCGATTGACGCCGGACGGCAAGGAGACGTTGCTGAGTCCTGGCCTGCATCGCATCGCTGATGAGATGGGCGGCATCAAAGGCTTGGCCGTTGGCCCGGATGGTTCATTTTTCATCAGCTATCCCAAGGCCGTGCTGAGGGTCGCCCGCGATGGGACGTTCACGACACTGCTGAATCCGGTGGTGGTGGCTGATTGCGACAAACACCCGCCTTCGATTCAGGATGCGCCCTCGCTGCGCGGCTTGGCTGTGGATTCGCGCGGGGTGGTTTACGTCGCCGCCACAGGCTGCCGCTGTGTCATTAAGATTATGCCCGACGGCAAGGTGGCCACTGTCTTGAAGGCCGAAAGCCCGTGGGCCCCATGCGGCGTCGCTCTGCACGGCGAGGACATCTATGTGTTGGAGCACATTAACCCGAACTCTGAAGCTCACGAGGATTGGCCGCCGCGAGTGCGGAAAGTTGGGCGCGATGGAGCGGTCAAGACGCTCGTGACTTTTGCGCCCTCGCAGAGTAAGCCAGAGCGGAGATAGAGCGTATGAGAGTTCAGACCATGCCGCCTACGAGCGCGCTCCAGCGCCGCCATGCTCGTCCGCTCGGCGCGGAGCGGCAATTCGGACGCGCCCTTCACGCTCAACCCTGCTTGTCGGCGGCGGTCGCTGAGGTTAATCGTTCCACATAAAGATGTTCTTCAACCGCCAGCCGAAAGAGTCGCCCGACGAGCTTGCGAATCGCCTGCAACGGGAAGGTAAGATTACCGACTTAGAACGAGAGCTACAGCGATACTCGATATACAACCTGTCCCATAAAGACAAGGAGAGCTACTTCCATCTTTGGGGCATCACCGCATTCCAGAGACAGGATCGTGCCGAAGCGTTTCGCCGCTTCAAGGAGGGCCTAGAAGTATGCCCGGATTCGCAGAACCTCCTTTTCTCTCTCGGTCAGGAATACGAACACCGGCGAGAGATCGACAAAATGTTCGATTGCTTTGACAGGGTTCGTTTCCCAAGACTTCTTCAGCATTTATGCTGGCAGCGGCGCGCTTTGCATATTTATGGGATCGACCAGATAAGGGAGCCCGATACTTGAAGGAGATCGCGGAAGCATATTTTACGCTCGGGATTCTGCGGGACACAGCCTTCGGCTTTGACCTTGAGCGGATCAAGTCGCTGCTCGATGAGCAGGTTTTACCTGCCCCAAAATGAGCTTGGACTTTCCGAATAATAGGGGCTTAACACGCCACTGCAGTCGGAGCGCGTCCCCAGCGACGGCCGCTGGACCGCAGGCGGCATGGACACGCTACGCCAGTCAGCCCGCTTGTCTTGCCGATTGTTTTCATCGTCTCGCTCATTCGCGGAGCACGGCGAGGCAAGCGAGCGTTTCTGCGCGCTATGCGCGTAAATGGCCGGCGGATAGCCTGCGCCAGCGGACTGCCGGGTTGGTGGTTCATGTTCCGAGCTTGGCGCGGTGACGGAGCATCGATGTATCAGCTCGCACGCTGGCACGAGAACCATTGCGAGAGAGTTGGGGCGTGACTGGCTGCGAGAGCAGCATGGTGATTTGCGTGACAGCGTCATTATCGCATGGTCTTCGGATTGCGCGCTTCGGACGACGTGGGAAATTTTCACGGATTACTGGAGTGACTTTTGTTACCCGGCATCCGATGATGTGGCCGGATGGCCTGAGTCGGAGCGTTGGGTATTATTCTACCACCATGAGGAGCAGTTTGAGTTTGTTCATGGAACGTCGGCCTGGTAAGCGCGCCGCAGCGAGCCGCACCGCACCGCCTGAGCAGTCGGACGGTTTGTGGAATTTCGTGAGCGACCGTTGCAGCCGGAGCACGTCCCCGGCGGCGGTCGCTTGGGTCGTTAGGTGCGGCGTTCGCTGCGGCGTTTGCATTTACATCAAACAATTATGAATACAAATATCCTATCCATCATCGCGGCAGTTCTCGCGTGTCTTTGTGCCGCATTTGCCGTGTGGCCGGTTTATGTGGCAGTGAGTGTCGCAGCAGCAGTTCCATTCGCTGCCGGAGGTTTTGACAGCAGATATTTTTGGTGGCCGATTTGCGCCGCTGTTATTCTTTGGGCGCTGGCGTGCTTCAGCGTTATTTCACACCGGAAGCACCGCCATGACCATGCGGCCTAACAACCATGCGCTGCAGCCCGGCCATCGCCCTCAGGTTGCAATCGTGGCCCTTGTGGGCCGGGTCGCTGAACTTGACAAGTTAGGTGCGACTTCGCGCGCATGAAGAAGCTCATCCTCATCCTGTCGGCGGTGGTTCTGGTCTTCGTCGGATTCGTTGTCTGGTATCGCTGGGATTCCAGCACGAATCACGGATACCAGTTTGGATACTACGGCGAATTCAATCGCGTCAGCAATGCGTTGGCCTCCATTCCCGGTATCACCATCACGCAGGCGTGGGCCAATTGCGATGTTACGCTTGAGGAGTTCGGTTTTACGGCTACGATGGGTTCAAGTGAGCCGGTTCGCATTGCTGTTGGCGAGCGTGACCGTATCCGCGGTTTGTCGGGCGATTCGCTCGTTCAGGCTCTCAAGACAGAGATTCAGACACAGGCACGGACCAGATGATGATGTCGTCGCCTAACAAGAGCGCTGCAGCGCCCCGCTGCGAAGTCGGACAGTTCGGGAGATTTTCAATGCGACGGTTGCAGCTGGAGCGTGTCCCCGGCGGCGGTCGTTGAGCTTGAGCGTTAGTCGCGTCACCGCGTATCATGCGAGCACAACTTTCCATAAATCTTTTCACCATCACGATTTTAGCAGTCGTGGCTGGCTATTATGCCATTTTCACCATGAGCATCGTTGGCATCATCCACTCGGCGAATTGGACAGACGCAGATATCATTCGACATCGTTGCCCTATTCGTCTGATTCAACCAGAGTGGGTGAGCAGCCAGCCCGACACACTTATGAATTGGTGCGTAGCAGAGATAAGGGCGCGACTCGGCCTTATCGCAGCTCTGTGGCTGGGCAGTGTCAGCACCATCGTTTGGCGCTATCTGAAAAAGCGAAAGAACACACATGCAGGTTAACCATGCGCTTCAGCGAACCCGGCCATCGCGCTCTGGTTGCAATCGTCTCCCGTCGTGGGCCGGGTCGCTGAGCGGGACACCATGCAAGTCGTCGACGCTGAGTTGCTGAAGGAGGTGGGAGGAAGTCTGAAATTCATCCTGAACGATGGGTGCATTGCTTTTTTCCTGGCTACCCAGCAACATCGTGACATCAAGACGCATGGGCTGAGTTACGAGGACGACTATCGCGGCAACGCCGTGGCAGGTCTTGTTGCGCAGGGCCGGGTTGAGATTCGCTTCCACAGCGCATATTCTGATGACCGTATCCGCAACATTTGGTCTCGGGTTCTCGTGATTCCTGAGATTGCCAAGGCTGGTCTCGGACGCGTTTACTACCAGAGACGAGAGATTGTATGAAACTGTTTTTGAGCATGATTTTACTCGCCGCTGCGACAGTCTCAGCCACGGCGGGCGTTAGTTCAGGGAGCGGGTCTTTTGTGGTCGTGGCGCTGCCGCAGCCCAGAACCGTCGCGGTGGTATTGAGCATGCCCGCCGACTTTGTTTCGGTGCCCCTCAATGTCATCAGCGACCAGAAGAATGCCGCGCTGGCCTACGAAGAGTCGCGCCAGGCCATCGATTTGATTTCCCAAAAGGCCAAAGAGAGCGGCCAGTTTCGGATTTCAAAGGGCGTCGTGTCTCTATCTCAGCACAAGAGTTCGTTTGGCATTAGCTCAGGCTCTTGGAGTCAGCCCGCCGCAGCAGCACATCTTTACCTTCTTGTGCCCTTCACGAAAGAGCGTGACAATATCTTTGGAGCCGGTGCGGAAGCCGCGCGATTTGTGGAAGCGTTGCATTTGCCCGGAAAGGCACGTTGCGAATTAGGGAATCTCCAACTGGCGGTGGATAATCCCGAGCAATTTCGGGCCAAGGTGCTCGGACAGATTGCGCAGGAAGTCCAGAAAACACGGGAAGCCATCTCCGCCAATGGGAGCGTCAAGGTGGAAGGTCTCGAAAGTTCTGTCATGGTGCGGCAAGCAGATGACCGAAACGTCGAGTTGTTCCTCAATTATTCACTCTCCATCACCACAGACAAGTAAGCAAAGTCGAAAGCAATCGCGGGTAAATGCGACCTATGCTTATCGACAGCGGCGCTCGCTGAGATTGGTCGCTGTCACGGCGGGTTGGGTGCGCTGCGGGCGAGCTGGGCTTTGCGGCTGGACGACTTTGGAGTCACGGAGTAGATAATCCTTTATGGTGTCCGCTTGCCTTTCCTGCTGTTTGAACCGCCGTTCACAACTGCGGCGTTCGGCACTCCGACACGCGTCGGAGGGCAATCCACGCTCCCGGAGGGCAGGCATCTTTACTCGCTTCAGCGCGAGCCAGACTGTGTAAGCGGCATTCGCACGCCATGCCAGCATCGCGCCGCACCAAACTAATCATTTTGTCGATTGTCGGCGTGTTCGCCACAGGAGCCGGGTGGTTTGCTTACGGTTGCTATCGCCATTGGCGGGTCTTTTCGACCGAGGAGGGTGTCTGCGGTGTATTCGACCCGGTCATCAGTGCACTTGAGAATTTCCAGCAGCAGTCTGGGTCTCCACCCACGAATCTGATGCAGCTCGTGCCTCGCTATCTTCAACAGTTACCGATTTCGCCGGTCGCCAATTCAATTGACTATCGGGTTTTGGCGGACGGCACCAACTGGCAGCTTTCGGTTCACAGTCGAGCGTTGAGCACACCGAGAGTTTACGTGCATCGCTCGTCACAGGAGTTTACGGATGCCGAGCAGCGACAGAGCGTGACAGCGTTCCACGGATGGGTAGTATTCAGAGAGTGACGACCATGCGGAGTAAACATGTGCAGCAGCGAACCCGGCCATCCGGCTCCGGTTGCAATCCCCGCTACTCGTGGGCCGGGTCGCGGAGCTTGAGCCGTTAGGTGCGGCGTAGCACGTCATGCGCAAAAGACTACCAGTCATCATCGCTTATCTCGCGCTCCTGGCGCTGGCGCTGCCTGTTCCGCTGTTGCACCACTATCAGACTGACAGAGCGATTGAGGCAATACGGCCAGTCATGAAGCTCGACGATGGAAGTTACTCACCGATGCTGTTGCCCTTTCACATTCTTCTTCTGCGCCATCTCGGGCAGCTGTCCCAGATTGTTCCCATTGGAGTCGTTGCCGCGTTCGTGCTTTCGTTTTGGCGAGAGAGCTTTGCACGACCAGCAGTTTTATGCATTATTGCTGTATGTCAGTGCGCGTTCACCACTCTTTATGCGCTGTATTCAACATTGCTGCTCGGAGCTGAGTGGCTACACCACGCCGCCTGACCATGCGCCGCATCGAACCCGGTCATCGCGCGGTGGTTTCAGTCCACGCCCCTCGTGGGTCGGGTCGTTGAGCTTTGTCTAGTCCAACTCGCACGCCCATGAACAATCGCAAGTTTTCAAAAAGACTCATCGTGGCGCTTGGTGTCGCGACCGTTGCGGCCGCGATGGTGTTCGGCTTTCGTACTTGGCGGCGCTCAGGAGCGGAGGAGTATCGCACATTCGCCAGTCCAGACGGACGCTTCCAGATTGTCGTTTACCGCATACCTAGTCGGTCGTCCTTTCCTGGACAGAGTTCGGATGCGCCTGGCTACTTTCAGCTGCTCGATGCCCGGACGGGCCGAGTGTTGCGCGAGCGCAGCGTTGAGATGGTTCAGCTCGTTGACCAGATTGAGTGGTCGCCGACGAACGTGGGCGTTCGACTTTTGGCGGATTGGAGATTACCACAATGACGCTGCGTACCAAATGCTCTCCATTGACCCGCCGTCCCGCTTCCCAATTCGGCGCAGGGCGGCAATTCGGACGCGCCCTTCGCGCTCCAGCCTGCTCGCCAGCCGGGGTCGCTCACCTCGGCTGGTGGCGGCGGCATCGCACACCATGAGAACATTCATCGCCCTTCTTCTTTTTCGCCTCCTTACTGCCAACGCCCAGGACAGTTCGGATATCACCACCAAGGTCAACGAGCGCCGGAACGCGGACGGTACGGTTCAGTCGCGTATCGAGACCACTTCGCGCGGCAAGACTCCGATTCTTCGCGTCCTTCAATCCATCAAGGGAGGAGTTACTTCCACGACGCGCATCTACAGGGTCGGCGGCGACACGGTCATGATGGAGTCCGACGAGGACGGAGACGGTCTTTTCGAGACGATGGTTGTTTACCACCCCGCGAAAACCGATATGGAGGTTTTCACTCGGCAGCGAGATGGGTCAGTCAAACCAGTAAGCACACAGACGTTGGAGGCTCACAAAAAGCAGGAAGTGGCCTGGACTGAGTTTTGGGAAAAGGAATTCGACAAGAACACAGACCCCGACAATCTCGGAGACCGGATTCGAGAGATGCAGCAGAAGCTTCGAGATTTAGAGAAAGAAAAGACCGATGGAAAGAAGTGAGACGGCCACGGACATGCAGCTTAAACGCGGTCGAGGGAGCCGCCGCCCGGCGTTTCCGCTCGACGCGAGTCGGCAAGTCGGACACGACTCTGACGCTTCACCCTGCTCGCCAGCCGGGGTCGCTGGACGTTAGTTGCGACAGCGCGCATGAAACTCCAACATGCATCACTCGCTCTCATGTGGGTCGGCATCGCACTATTCCCAGCCGGAGCCTGGTGGGCGCGGGCCGCACGAGAACCAGCCGGACCGGAGTTCGACCCATCCGATTGGAGAGTTTGGCTTGGATTCGCTTCCAGTATGCTTGTCTTTGCCATCGGCGCATTGCTACGGTGGCGGAGTCGGAAGAAGAAAGTATGAGGACCACGCCGCATAACGAGTCCGCTCCAGCGACCGCCAATATGCCTTTCCGCCTGGTGCGGTGCGGGAATTCGGACGTGCGGTTCCCGCTCCACCCTGCGCGTCGGCGACGGCCACTCACTGCGGGAGCTAGTTTCCGCTCGACCACATGACACCCGACGAATATAAACACGGACGCGGGAGCTTCTGGGTGCAGTTCAGCTGTGGCGCGATGCTCGGCTTGCTCGTCGGCATTGGACTTTGGCGTAAGTTTGCCTCGTCGTTCGCAATTGGCGCGCTGTTGCTTTTTGGCTGCATAGCAGTTTGCGGCGTCGTCGCCGGGCTGTGGGGCGACCGGTTTTGGGAGGCGTTGATACGCCTTTGCGGCTGGCGAGGTGGGCGATGAGGAGCAACCGAACGTAAGAAACGTTCGAGCGGCATAAGGGGATTCGCCAAACGACTCGCCCGAATGACGGTGGTGGTGGTGGCTGGCCCGACGGGTTCGGCGCGCTGCGCGCGAGCTGGTCTTTTGCAGCTGGACAGTTTCTGGGTCACGGAGTAGGTAGGTCTTCATCGTGTCTCTTGTCCTTTCATTCAGTTGTTTGAGCTGCCCTTCACAACTCTTGGGCTCGGCACTCCGACACGCGTCGGAGCGCAATCCACGTTCCGGGAGAGCAAACACCGCTTCTCGGTTCATCGCGAGCGATTCGGTTTAGGCCGCTCGACCACACCATGAGCTTCGACGTTTATGTGCAAAGCTTCCAGAACGGGGAGTTCGCGGGCATTTCGCGAGAGCGCGTCCGCGACGCTTTCGGCGCACACGTTACCGACACCAAGACGGACTTCTGGCAGCTTCGGTACGACGATGTAGACTCCTGCGAACTCGACCTCACGCCGCACGCCTCCGACCCGGGAATGGTGCGTGGCTTTACCATCCACAGACCCTGCGCCGACCATCGCTTGTGGGACGCCTTGGCATCGGTTCTCGCATTGGGCGATGTCGTACTCTACTTTCCTGGCGGTCGGCCACGGCTCGTGGCGCGTGGCAGCGTCACACAGCACTTGCCTCCGAGCATGGTCGAGGCGTTGGGGCAGCCTGTAGTCGTTACGACTGGCAGAGAGATTCAGCATGAGATAGACGTGGCCTAACCATGGGCAACGAACCCGGCCATCGAGCCGTGGTTACAAGCGTCGCGGGTCGCTGAGATTGCGTCGTTGGAGTGCCACTTCGCACGCGCCATGAAAAAGAGAATCTTGTCCGCTCTTGCTCTTTTGGTTCTCCTCGTTGTTCCGGCTATCGTGACCAGACCGCCACGCCGTTGGAGTGTGGTTACGGTTGGGATGCAGCGACAGGAGGTTTACGCCAAGCTCGGACGGCCCGCCGCCAGATTCGAGCAGACCAAGGGCGCAGTTCGGTGGAGACGTGAGTTGCTTGTCGGCAAGTGGGAGTTCGACGTAGCATTTCGCGCAGATGACACCGTTGGGATGTATGGTTCACGGTGGAGATGGAGCTGGTGAGATATGAGGATGATGTGGGAGTACCAAGAGCCCTGGCGAACCCGGCCATCGCGCTCCGGTTGCCATCCACGCTTTTCGTGGGCCGGGTCGCTGAATTGGCGTCGGTCGGCGGCGTTCGCACTCCTATGGGCTAAATGACATCACCACTTTCGATGCTGATTGGCGGAGTAGGCGCTCTGGTTATGGGCACGCTGTTCAAGTTTCGGGCGTTGCCGTTCCTGAGGGACGACACAATACTCATTGGCGCCAAGCAAATGCCGACATCAGAGTTCGCAACATTCGGCGCGCGCTGGTTCTACATTTTTGGTGCAGCTTGCGTTATCGGCTGGCTCATTTGGTTCACAATTCGAGCCAGCAAGAAGAGAACATGACGACCCCGACGCCGAACCAGTCGGTCCAACGAACAGGAGCCAGCAGATTCGCTCAGAGCCAAATCGAACGTCATCGGCGGCTGGCCCCCGTCGCTGACCTTTGCGTTAGGCATACGCACCGTGCTCCGGTGAAAGGTCACGTCTTCACCAGTCTGCTAATTGGGGCCGCTCTTCTCGCGGCTGGTTGCCTCTCGCCGCATGGTGGGCCGTGGTGTCCACCTCTAGAGTGGCTTGCATCTCTGGACAGCAAGTCGGCCAGTTCACGACCCAACATCGAGGGCACCGATGGAACGTCGCCTGAAACGGCACTGGCGATTCATGCAAGCAACAAGGAATACCTCGTGCCCAACGAGTTGTCGTGGACGCATAGCCGCTACTGGCAGCCTTTGACGCCAGGGCGAGCTTGGACTGAGTATCGCCAGTCCTGGTTGTAGTTTCGGACCAACGCGACCCACGAGACCAGGCGGATTGGCAGGAGTGTGTACGACATAGTTACCGTGAGGCTTCCGGGCGGTGAGACTCGGACGAATTATTTTGACGTGACGCGCCAGAGGTTTTATTGGCCGAGAGAAAGGTAAACGTATGCGTAACCAAGGCGCTGGCGGCGAACCGCCCGCCACGCTGGGCAGTCGGAGGGTTTGGGAAAAGTGCAACGCGACTGTTGCAGCCGGAGCGCGTCCCCGGCGGCGGTCGTTGAGATTGCTCGTTAGCTGAAAGACCACCATGCGGACTCGAAGAATTTCGAGCGGAATACCACAACATCCCGCGCCCAAGGATGTTCTCCGTGCACTGCTGTCTCGCATGGCCGAACGCGGCGTTGACTCCTCGTGGGCACATTTCGAAGTCATCGCCAATGCTGGTTGGTTTAAGAATCTGCTTAACGGGCAACAGCCTTGGGTCGAGGTTGCGCTCGTGAACCAGCGGTCACTACAACTTAATCCCGGAGTCGCTCAGGCAAAGCGGGCTGAAATACCGACCATCCCTGAAAATTGGCTACAGACGGGCAAGGGACTTTGGACTCTGCCACTCGCTGATGTTGAGAGGCGTTGATTGACTGGATAGACAAGTGTCTTGCCGGAGTATCCGGCAACCCGAACTATCAAGTTTCTGGGTGGATTGAAGGATTATGAAACCGAGTAACGAGCAAGCGAACCGCCGTTCTGCTCCTCCGCGCGGTGCAGGGAGGCAATTCGGACGCCCCATCGCGCTCCACCCCGCTTGCCAACGGGCGGTCGCTGAGATTTCACGTTTCCTGGCGTCTCCTGGGAACGGAAGCTAAACAAGCCACTACCGATACGACTCATTTCTATCATGTGGCGCGCCTTCATCCAGTCTCTCTCCCGCAATTGCACATACAGTTCACCAGCTACTCCTGATTCCATTGCCGCTGCCCAGCACGGCTTGCAGGTCGAGTTCCCCGCCGAGTTGCTGGAGCTTCTTTCCGAGTCCGACGACGTCCGAGGCCAATATGGGCCTGGTCTCATCTGGCCGCTCGAACGCATCGTTGCCGACAACCTTTCGTTCCGAGCCAACGCTGACTTTCGGGAGCTTTATATGCCATTCGACTGTCTCCTCTTCTTCGGCGACGCAGGCAATGGCCACCAGATTGCTTACTCCATTTGCGCCGATGCTATCCGTCGTGACGACGTTTTCGCATGGGAGCGCGCCCGAGGATGTGAGCGTCAAGCCCACGGGCTGAACCAACACCCGACCCGCTGGTCCGTTCCACCGTCGCGGCAGTTCGGACGCGCGCCGCGCGCTCCGCTCTTGCTCTCGGCGTCTGCGGTCCGTAGGCTGCCATTTATGGCAGTCACCTGTCCCAGGTGTCAGAGCGCGAAAGTTGTCGAGGGCAAACAGTTCAATTGGGTTGCCGGAGGCACATTTCAGTATTTTCAGCCAAAGGAGCTGCGAGTCCTGAGCGGCAGCAGCCATATTCCCATTAAGAAGCACGCTTTTCTAGCCTGCATGGAGTGTGGTTTGCTCTGGTCTGAGGTTGACGCCGCGAAACTGAAAACACTCTTGACCCAGAGTGGAAATAAATCGTTGAGAACGCGCCTCGGATTGTGAGCGCATGGGGATTGTCATGTCTATTAGTAAGGTCATCGGCTGCGGGCATCCCTCCATCCGGCGACTGCGGTTCGTTCGAGGCGCTTCCTCGTTCTCTCGGTTGCCCGTCGGAGAGGCCCTGCCCTGGCCCGCAGGTTAGGAGTCGGAGCTTGATTTTCGCTCGAAGCAGCGGCACCCAAGGTCCGGATTGGGACTTGAACTGAAGGTGCCGCCTCCCACTTCAGCGTGAGTTGTGACTGGTTCATAATTACGTCCTGGCGTTACGCACGAGGAAGGCGCGGACAACAATTAACCCGTCCTGCTCAGGACGGGTTCAAAGCCGCTGGAGAAATTGTTCGAGAGCTAACTTCTGCTCTCACACATCGAGACAGCCAACAAGCCGTCTCAAGCCACCGTTGGTCTCCGTCCCCGGTTGGCAGACTCACCGTTTTAGGCGAATCGTTCCTGATGCTGGGAAGTAGACAGCGCACTGCCGAGAATGTTCAAGGGAGCCGGCGCAATTCTGGTCAATCTTGGTTAGTTCGATTGCCTCGCGGCCCAGATCTTTCACACGCGGTGCGCCCGACCTCCAAGCGTCTTTCTCAATGCCAGGACGTGCGCCCAGATGACGATGCGGAAGTCCTCCAGCTTCGTGATGCCCAGGAAGGTCATAAAGTCTTTGATGCGGTTTTGGTCGGCTCGGCGAGTTATCGGCTCTCGACGTGGAAGCCCACCCGACCTCGGGTGGCACCGTGCCGTCGCCTGAAACTCTCTCGCCGTCAAGAGCCGCGGCCGGGCGGTAATATCCTAATTTGCTCACCAACCCTTCAAGTCCGGTTCAATCAACTCGAAAGTGAAAGTTTGCTTTTTCTTGCTTCTTCTCCAAAAAGGTTTGGGTGATTCTTGAGGATTTTCGATCAGCGCATTCTCACTCTTCACGATAAGATTGTTGCCCCTCATAGAGCGACAGCCGACGCCGCATCACTTTGCGCTCGTTGTCGCCCACTCCGTTCATCTCCATGGCCTGTTTCTGGTATTTGAGCGCCTGTTTGAAGTCGCCTGACTCGGCAAATGTTGCGGCCAACGTATCGACGTATTGCCATTGTCTCCAAGCCGTCAGTTCGCATGCCTTTTTCGCAAATTCGATCCCTTCGTTGCCGTCACGCATCGCTGGCACCGGGCAAGTCGCGCGCAACCAGCCAATACCATTGTAAGGGAGAGGATTTCTCGGATCTAGCCGGATGGCTTCTTTGTAGTCAAGAACCGCTCTTTCGAACTGCCTCTTCTCGCACAGACAAGCTCCGCGCGTCGCGTGAGCATTGGCGTCCTTCGGATTGATCCGCAGGCATTCGGTAAGGTCAGATATCGCTCTTTCAATATTATGTCTCGCCCTATATGCGTTCGCACGGTTCAAATAGACCCTGGCGTTCGTCGGAGCCAATTGTATTGCCTGAGTGAAGTCGCTAATGGCCTTGTTCCAATCGAGTATCGCACAATAGGCTCCCCCACGCCAATCGTACGGCAAAGGATCCTTAGGGTTGAGTCGTATCGCCTCGCTAAAATTAGTGATCCCCTCTTTCCAATCCTGTTTCGTGCAATCCGCGGCGCCACGCTCGATATAAAGTTTTGCGGTGACCGGGCCTAGCCGCTCAGCTTCGCCGTGATCGGTTGATTGCAGTGTCTCAGCGGCGGTCAGCAAAGCTGTAATTCCGGTCATGCTGAAAAAGACGAGATTCATTTTCTGCAGTGTGTGTTGCATAGGCGTAGTAGGTTATTCCAGCACGGCAACGAAACGCTTGCCGGAATCATCTTTGCTTTGGGTATGTGACCATGCATAGGACCTAGCAGCTTTGGGGTGACCCCGAAGTTCGAAGACCTCAACTCCCCCCCGCCCGACGTTCGCCCCTGGAATTGTACATGGACAAGCTCGGTTGAACGATGCACGGCAGAGCAACTCGTGAAGGTGTTCAACCGTCAGCTTCAACCGTTGGATGTATTCCTGCTGATTCGACACAGCGTCCAAACAGTTTCGCAACGGTCCACGCGCTGCTTTCGATTCCACCAACCTGGGTCGGGGTCATGCGCAACGCGCCATGCGTCTCGCAGAAGTTCTAATATGCGAAGTTCAACGCGACCGCAGCCTCAAAATTCTCAAGCATTTTACTGAACGCATTGGTGAGGCGTGTGAGCCGCCAGCCTCACGGCCCGCCATCAAAAGCACTCTGGTCATTCAAGCTCGCCTTGAGCGTGGACTGATCGAATCGAATGAATCCCTTGTTCGTATTCCCGTACGACCATTGCACTGCGATTTCGCTCGCCTTGACCTGGGCGTCCTCAGGGTTGTTCCTGGGGGTACGCTGAAAGCGGTTCGACCCGATCAGCTTCGACGTGTACCTGTCCACCGCCGTATTGGTGCCCGCTACGCTCGCTGCTGACGGGGAGGCTCTGAAACGCCAGCGGTACGTGGCCGTATCCTCACGGTCGCCACTTCCAAAACCGCCGCACGTAAAGCCTAGGAATTGGATCACGGCACGGGCGCCATTGGTCGCCTCCAGCCGCAGCACCTGGTCCGTGGTTACAGCGATATTCGTCTGGCGTCCCAGCCATTCGCTTCCAGTGACCACAATTTCCTCCCGGGTCAACTCGACCACCCGATTCTGGTTCTTGTCCGGATCGAAGACTTCCAGCGTCACCTTGGTACCCACTGCGCCTCGCAGCACTTCCACGCTCTCGCTCAGTTTCTTTCCCTTCGTGGGCAGATTCTCAATCGAGCGGATGAACAGGCCCTTTTGCAGCCCTGCCTTCGCCGCGGGCGAGCCTGGCGTCACCCCCATGATCTCCACTTCCCCCGAGTCCTCGTCCATCCTCAGCATCGCGCCAATGCCGCCGAATTTCTTGCTGCCTAAGCCAAGACCGCGCATGAGGCGGGGAAGACGCTCCGCACCTTCCGCGGGCAAGCCATACCTCACGTAGATTCCATGAAGCTTGTACGCCTCTTCACCGTCGCCCTCGTTTGTGTAATGAGAGAAGTCCAGTTCCACCCGAGCCTTGGCGGTCGTGTAGTAGTGGCGGCCAAAGTCACCCGATGCCAGCTTGTCCCCGAGGATCTGTCGGACTTCTTTGAGGTTCATCCCCATGAAGACTCCGCTGTTCAAGCGCCAGTCACGGTTGTCGAAGGGGGTCCACTCTTGAAACTCGCTCGCCAATTTCCAGTCCAGGATTTGGCTCGTAATGCGAACTCCCACGAGCTTCCCGTCCTCGAACACGAACGCGTGGGACCTGCCGTAAATCAGCGTCGTGTGCGTCTCGTTGAGACGTACGTGGCCATCGGGTTTGCCGTGGGCTTTCACGAAGTCATCTTCCGAGGCGCCGAAAGGGACGCCGTAGACGCGAGCGTCCGGATCGATTTCTAAACGACTGAACGTTGCGCTCCTGGGGCCTGTGTCCTTGGACCGAATGTCATCGGCGGCGACCGTGGGCGCTGCATGAATCATGAGGGGGATAAGCGAGGTGAGAAGTGCTGCTTTCATTGGCGTCATGCTGTTTGCGCGCGACGGGACGCTCCGCCGCCTTTTTCGAGCTTCGCCGCATCCAAGCAGGATTGCGCGAAAGCTTCAAGTGATCTTTGCCCATTCCTTCGTGTTCGGCCGCATTAGGTTTTTCTCGGCCTCCCATCTACGTCTGCACCTTCTTTGCAGTGGCGCTGGTACTCCACGTCAGTGTCTGACAAGGGGCTTAGCAGGATTGAGTGCTTATCAGCTCCTTGCTCACAGCGCACGGTGCTGGCACGACGCGAGGCTTTTGGCAGAAAGGGGCCGGGCGGGGTGCTCTACCAGAAAACTTGGCCCCTGGAAGCTGTTCTGGCGCGCTCTGATGAGGGTGTCCGCTACCCTCATACTCCCCCCGCGACAAAGAAAAGAGCCGACGCGAGGCCGTAGGCTGTGATGTTGCTTACTGGTTCTCGTCCATCGAGCCATCGGCGGATGACTCGGAGCGGGTGGAAGACGTGACGCTGGCGCACTCGGGGCGTGAGCGTACGATAGGCTGACTCTTCGTCCTCCTAGAGGTTAAGCGAGCACGGTCTTGAGCAGCGTCATGAAACCGCGCTTCGATACCGGGCGCCCTTGGCCACTCTTGTGTCCTATCGCCCGCTGGGATTTTTTTGAACGCAACGAGACCGGAGCCATCAGATCAGTATGGCTGCCACGTTCTCCATGCTTTCTTTCGACCCGCGGCGTCCAATCTTCGCCTCGCTGCGCGACGAGCTAGGTCCACTGATGCCACGCCTTGACGGAGTCTGCACCTGCTACTCGCCCAACACGCGCACGTCGCCTTTTACCTGCTCGGGAGCCGAGAGCGTTTCTCCGGTTGCCACCACCAGCGCGCCCAATGAGGCACGACGGGCGCAGTTGCGCTTGCGCCGGCCCTATGGCTGGGAGAGCGCAGTGGACGCGCCAAGTGCCGCGGTGATGTGGCGCGTCTTTGCGGTGCTTACCCAAGAACAGCAGCCCGGGCGCGCCCATCAGCAGACGGTGACGACACACGTCGGGGCAAACCGGCTCAGGAATGTGAACCGGGATGCCACCACGGTTGAAGGTCCGGACCGACCGACGCCAAACCCAGTGGCCGCCGCAATCGCACCAATGAAACGCTGCCGTCGCAAACAGGGCGAAGAGCGCCCGTATTCGCGGCAGCAGTACAGGTTGGCGGAGAACCCCGCCGACTTGGCGAAGGAGTGCGGCGTTGGTTTCTTTCTTCCCTGGAGCGAGTCCGTCCGGGGCGCAGGCCAAGGTGTTCAAAATTGTTCAGGATTCAACCAAACTGCCAAGCCTCTTCGTGCGTTCGTCGAATTGGCGCGAGGTTGGGAAAGAGGTCGCCGTTTCGACTCCCCGCACGGGCGGACGGGGGATGCGCGGCTCGCCGACGGAGCATTGGCCGCAGGCGGCGAAGTTACCGGCGTGATTCCTCGCGCCATGATGGCGGGGGAGCGCGCCCATCGTGGACTGACTCGCTTGATTGCCGTGGATACGATGCACGAGCGCAAGAGCCAGATGGAGCAGCTTGCCGATGCGTTTATCGCGCTCCCTGGCGGCATTGGCACGTTGGAGGAGGTCGTCGAAGTGTTCACCTGGTTACAGCTCGGATTGCTGGTCAAGCCTGTTGGATTACTTAACGCCGCAGGATTCTACGATGCACTCTTGCAGTTTCTCGCACACATGCGCGCCGACCGATTCCTTACTTCTGAGCATTATTCGATGCCGACCGTCGGCATCGAGGTGGAGTCGATGTTAGACGAGATTCTCGCCACGCGGCACGTGCGCCTTCCAAAGCCCATCGAGCGAGTTCCACCAGAGCCGCTGAACGCAGATGCGAAATTGGCAGTGCGCGGAGGGCATTGAACTCGTTTGAGGTCCAGTTCGCGAGCAGGTCGTCAGCGTTCCACATGACGAGTAGCCAACAGCCACCCTCCCTTACCGTTCTTCGTCAACCTTAGCTTGACCATTGCGACGGTCCCGTGCTATCCGCTGCTCATGGCAATTAACTTACTGGCAAACCTCTCACTCCAGCAACTTCACCGGGCTGTCGCTATCAAAGAACAAATTGCGGCATTGGAAACCGACCTGAGTCAGATTCTCGGCGTTCCATCGTCCGCGACCTCGGTTGGAAACCGTCGAGGAAGGCGAATAAGGTCAGCAGCAGTCAGAGCGAGAATGGCTGCTGCGCAAAAGGCCCGGTGGGCAAAGCGCAACGGGAAACCCGCCAAGAAGCCGGGAAGGAAGATGAGCGCGAAGGCGCGTGCCAATCTCGCGGCGACTGCCAGAGCCCGCTGGGCGAAAGCGAAGGCAGCGGGCAGGAAATCGTTGTGAGTTTAGCCACGGAGCACCTGAGGTGAGTTGCCCCGGCTTGGCGCGATATTGATGGCGACCGTCCTCACAGCCCGTTCTCGTCGCCGCTACCCGACAGGGCCAAACGACCGGGACACCGACGACGTGTCGGCTGATGTTCTCCCACCACTTCACCCACCAGTCGCGCTCTATTCAATCGACGTGATGGGCCATGTTGAACGAGCAGACCTTCGCGACGTGCCGAGCGTGATGCGGATTCTCGTGCATCCGACTTGACGCCTACACCGGCAATCCGCGAGCTTTGGCACTGTATGAAAAGCGCGGCTACCACCGAATTGGCCAAGCGCATTTTCCACGACGAGAACTCCCGTTTGTCTGCTTCGAGAAGATTGTCGAGTGACGCCAGCACTCACAACCGCGACCGTTGTACTCCGAAATTTCCACGGGTACCGTGGTGGTGCATCATGGCCGTCCTCATTCTGTCGCCGGGTTGCTCGAAGTTATTCCCCACATCGACCAGCGGGACTGGCGCGCAGCAGTCCCGACAAACTCTGTCTTCAACTCAGGCCGCAATTCTTGCGGCAAAGCTGGCGAATGACGAATGCGAGCGTCTGCACCAGAGACGCCCATTCACGGCAGAGCAATACGCTGCCGTCTTGGAAGGGGACGTTTATCGTTGGGGACGCCTGGATGAAGGCGGACACAGTGGCTTTTCCGCTCTCGTCACGTTTGCGCCGGATGGCAGCAATCCGAAAGTTGAGGTTTACTTTTCCACGGACATCATTCGATGACGCCAAACCTCATCCCCGAGCCAGAAGTATTCCGGCCACCCTTCCGGAGCGAAGAACTTCGCACGCGCTGCGGTGTTGGATACTGCAACGCCAGAAAACATCGACCATCAGAACACGTGGCATGATCGCCGACCGAGACCGATTCCTGAAAATGGTGATTCTTGCACTGCAAGAGTTGTGGGCGCGTGTGGGTCAGCTTGCGTGGTTGCTCTCTGGCCTACTGCTGTTGGCGGGCCTCGCAGGAGTGGTCATCCTTCTTCGCTGGATTTGGCGAGGTGGCATATCGCGATGATTGCGACCTGGCGGGGCGCTGGCGGAGTAGTATAGTTTCTGACTGTGTTTCCGCAACCGTTGCTGGCAGGGTTATCAGAGCACACGTGCCGGGCTAAATTCCGCTGGACACGGCAATCTTCCAGGCGAAGATTTCCGTTGAGTTCAAAGAGCTGGGAAGTGAGACTGAAGCCGGGTAACTCTTGAACTGAAACGCATCGCACGCGCAGCCGTTCATGGCCATCAATTGCCCAGCCTGCGGCGAAACGAGCGCATGCCACCAAGTTGCGCGACCGGAGTATCCGTCTATCGCGCCTCAGATGGTCGGCGGCATCGGTGCGACACTCGTGTTCGAGCTGAGTCGCAAGAAACGATTTCGTTGCGAGAGGTGCGGGGAGGTTTTCGACTCGCACACCACCGGGTCGCGGGTCTGGCTTGCACTATGGGTTTTGTTTTGGCTTTCGGTGGCGTTTGGCCTGCTGCCGGTCATCAGCAGGCTCATGATGCAGTAGTTCGATTCGACCAGCAACCGCGCTTAGCATTTTCACCGTCATGAGGTTTATCACGTCACCGGCTTCGGCCAATTCCCGCTCCGGCAGCTCCGGTTGAGGGTTTGGTTAGTACGCGGCGTTCGGACGCGATCGGCGCATGAAAATGCTCTACACTTCAGTGAATCGGGCGGAGGTCGGATTGTTGCGGAGTTTGTTGGAGGAGGCAGGCATCGAATTCGAGGTTCGCAACCATGCTCTCCAGCGAGCGCAGCCATCGCGCTGCGGTTGCCATCGTGGCCGCGCGTGGGCCGGGTCGCTGCGTCGCTAGGCCATTTTCTGTAGCCAGTCATAATGCCGAGTAGCCGGGGCGATTCTTCAAATCATTGAAGGATCGCCCCTTTTTTCATTTCTCAACTCGGCATTATCCGAATGGTCACGCTGCTGCTCCTGGACACTTGCCGTAAATCCTCGAAACCGCGCCACGTAGTTTCCCCGGTGAAAAAGTATTCGTCGCCGTCTTCGCCTCTTGCTAGATTAACCGACCGATCGACTGACAAAGCGCCAAGTCCAGCTTGGACATTGAGCAACAAACCTGATATCCCAGAAACGATTCAGGAAAACCCGTAACAACTTGAAAGCCAATCACTGTACAACCATCAGGAACGCCGGGCGGGCCGCAGAGCGGTTGTTCATCGCCACCCTGTTGTATCGTTTATCCAAACCATGAACGAGAGCCCGCGAGAAAGGACAGCATGAATACCAACAACATCACTGCCGAAATGAAAGCTGCTGGCGTGGAGCGAGACGCCGCCATTGCATTGTGGCTTGCTTTGTTCCTCCTTGCGCTGGTCGTGCCGGTCCGGGGCGTGGACCTGGACCTGATTGTGCGCGGCAAATGGCCAGCGTTTCCGCGCGGGCAGGTACAGGCAGTGGCGCTCCGAGACAATTTTCTTTTTGCTGCAATAGCGCAGCGCGGATTAGCGATCTTCGACGTGAGCAACCCGGCCAAGCCGCAGGGGGTCGGCGGCTATGCCACCAGCGGGTATGCGAGAGGCGTGGCGGTGTCAGGCAATTACGCCTACGTGGCGGACGGGGATGCCGGTTTGCAGGTTATTGACGTGGGCAACCCGGCCAACCCTCAGCGGGTCGGCGGCTATGCCACCACCGGGTCTGTGTATAACGTGACGATCTCGGGCCACTACGCCTATGTAGCCTACGCGACGGATGACTCTGCCGGCTTGCAAGTTGTTGACGTGAGCGACCCGGCCAACCCCCAGCGGGTCGGCGGCTATGACGCCGGGTATGTGTATGGCGTGGCGGTCTCGGGCAATTACGCTTACGTAGCCTACGGAGGCGATGACTCTGTCGGTTTGCAGATCATCGACGTGAGCGACCCGGCCAAGCCCCAGCGGGTCGGCGCGTATGCCACCGGCGGGGATGTGAGCGGCGTGGCAGTCTCAGGCCACTACGCCTACGTGGCGGATGGCTACGCCGGCTTGCAGGTCATTGACGTGACCGACCCGGCTAACCCACAGCGGGTCGGCGGCTATGACACCAGCCGGTATGCGTATAACGTGGCGGTCTCGGGCAACTACGCCTACGTCGCGGATTACGATGCTGGCTTGCAGGTCGTTGACGTGAGCGACCCCGCCAACCCGCAGCGGGTCGGCGGCTATGACACTAGTGGGGCTGCGTGGGACGTGGTGGTCTCGGGCAATTACGCCTATGTGGCGGATGGCCCCGGCTTGCAGGTCATTGACGTGGGCAACCCAACCAACCCGCAGCGGGTCGGCGGCTATGCCACCGCCGGGTCCGCGCAGGGCGTGGCGGTCTCGGGCAACTACGCCTACGTGGCGGATGGGGGCGGCTTGAATGTTATTGACGTGAGCAACCCAGCCAACCCGCAGTGGGTCGGCGGCTATTACACCAGGGAGGAGGCGAGGGGCGTGGCGGTTTCGGGCCGCTACGCCTACGTGGCGCTGGCGGAGCCTTCCGGCTTTCAGATCATTGACGTGAGCAACCCGGCCAACCCGCAGCGGGTCGGCGGCTTTACCACTAGCGATTACTTCGGGTTTTATGGCGTGGCGGTCTCGGGCCACTACGCCTACGTAGCGGGTCATTCCGGCTTGCAGGTCATTGACGTGAGCGACCCGGCCAACCCGCAGCAGGTCGGCCAGGGCACCAGCGGCTATTGGGGCGTGGCGGTCTCGGGCCATTACGCCTACATGGCGGATGCGGCCCTCGGCTTGCAGGTCTTTGACGTGAACAACCCGGCTAACCCGCAGCGGGTCGGCGGCTACGTCACCGGCGGGAATGCATCTGGCGTGGCGGTCTCGGGCCACTACGCCTACGTGGCGGACGGGGATGCCGGTTTGCAGGTTATTGACGTGAACAACCCGGCTAACCCGCAGCGGGTCGGCGGCTACGTCACCGGCGGGAATGCATTTGGCGTGGCGGTCTCGGGCAATTACGCCTATCTGGTGGAGGAGTGGGAAGGCTTGCAAGTCATTGACGTGAGCGACCCGGCTAACCCGCAGCGGATCGCTGGCTATTACACCGGCGGGGCTGCGGTTGGCGTGGCGGTTT
>WNFZ01005998.1_pt1 | contig 21949 bp, 24 predicted proteins | sample 5400081 | NCBI WGS metagenome assembly WNFZ01 (sample SAMN13153365, study PRJNA577476) | soil metagenome | isolation source: 80 cm soil or saprolite under grassland replicate 1 | place: USA:California | collected 2016-06-15
ATCTCTCCAGCGCCCAGGTTAATCCCCCTATAAATGTGACGATCAACCACAATACCCGCCGCGACGCCCAGGCGTCCGTAGAGGAAGAGCAACGTGTTAACATCCCGGCCAGAACCAAATAATGCTTCTCCAAGCGCCATTGCTCGTACATTGTTCTCCACGACGACTGGTAGCTTCAGTCGGTCCGAGAATTGAGCTCCCACTGATAAATTACGCCAACCCTGAATTTTGGCATAACCAATTAATCCAGTTTTAAAATTCACTAGGCCTGGAGCTCCGACTCCGACTCCGATGACCGTTTCCCGGCCGATTTTGCACTCATCCAGCAACTGGGCCGTTGTATGGATTATTTCCTCCATCACCGATTCCGCTGGTTGTTTGAGATCGAAGTTGCCCGTTCGGTGGGAGATGATCTCGTTGCGTAGATTGACGATCGCAATCCGATAAATGCCACCGCCAATATGAACACCAATTGCCTGACGCGCATCGCGCACCAGGTAAATAGCATTTTGCGGGCGACCCACACTACGAGGCCAATTCACCTCTTCCTGACGCTCTTCCACGATTCCTTGCTCGATTAATTCATCTACCAGTTTAGTGATAGTTGTTGTTGAAACAGAAATATCCTTTGCCAGTTTGACACGGTAAACTGGCTCGTTGTAGAGAAGATGCATTAAGATAGCCCGGATATTCCGGATCCTTACCGAGCTGACATTTTGACCCGAAAATTGTGAAGAGATCAATAGATACCTACTCCCGAGGAATTAATTTAATGAACTTCATTACTTAACTCTCGGCTATGAACTCACAAATGTCAAGTTAATCATAATTGTAGACGGCCTATCTAACTACTCTGACGGATTCATGAGGGTATCAGTTATCACCTTTTTTTCAGCAGAAGGAAAGAAGCGAGCATAATCTGTGCATAGCAGATAAAGTGGTGGTTCATCTTCCTCGATCTTGCCAAAACGACCTGTACCCATTGGCTGGTAAAAATAATTATCAGCTTTGTCATCGTTGGTTGTGGATACTTCTCCCATCATGACACGACTGCCCTCAGACCAAAACCGATGGTACATTCGTGGGTACAGGGTGACGCTTTCGCCCGGATGCAACCTAATCACACATCCTGCGGGCACATTATGAAGGATCCCATCCACTCTAACCATTACGGGGGTGTCTGCCAATTGCTCATTTTCGGTCGCATTATATAGTTCAATAGCAAGGGTGCCGCCGGCGCGGTTAATGATATCCTCTACCTTTTGTCCGTGAAAATGCATTTGGTGCATTTGATCTACTTCGGCGATCATCACCTTCTCGGCATAAGGTTTGCCCCGCCGCTTTTGCCAATCAACAATTCGCCCATTGCGGAGCGTAAACAGCAGCAAGCCATATTTTCGAAATTCTCCTAGACCATAGTCGGTGAGATCCCAGCCCAGATCATTTTCAACGATTTCTACCACGTCTTGACCTTTTTTTCTGGCCCAAACCTGCGGAGTCCAATACGCGAAGGCTGGCAGAAAACAATTATGTTGACCAAAAAAGTCAACCGCGTCTGCTATGAGGGCATTGATTTCTGATCGTTTCATTCTGCTTTACTTTGTGCTGAACAAGAACCCTTGCGGGATCGACTGATAAGTTCCGGTTATGTTTTGCCATCCTAGAACACAATTAAAATGCCGGCATAATCGGATTTAATTAACTAACTATGTTAAATAATTATGGACATTCTAACCCACGAGAGGCAAACCGTCAAGCATTTTTAGTAGGGTGTTAGCGCAAAGTAGAAATGTCCCTGCGAAGGGACAAGAAATGGACAGACTACTTCACATGAGCGCCAAAGAATTAAGCCGGTTGGAAGTGATGCAAAGGTTATCCAGAAAGCAAATGAGCCAAAAAGAATCAGGAACGATCCTAGGCTTGAGTGTGCGACAAATCAAACGCTTGCTGAAAGCGTATCGTCAAAAGGGTGCTACAGGTCTGGTCTCTAGGCAGTGCGGACGTTCGAGTAACAATCGTTTATCGGAAGAGGTGAAGCGGAACGCCTTGAATTTGCTGAAGACCAAGTATCAAGGCTTTGGTCCGACACCGGCGCATGAGAAGTTGGTGGAAAAAGAGAAACTCAAACTCTCAGATGAAAGCGTACGGCAACTGATGATCGCAGAAGACTTGTGGAAAGCTCGCAAAGCCAAAAAAGTGGTTGTGCATCAATTGCGCGAGCGGCGCGGCTGCTTTGGAGAGTTGATCCAAATCGATGGCTCTCCCCACGATTGGTTTGAGGGACGAGTCGATCCCTGTGTGCTGCTGGTGTTCATCGACGATGCGACGGGCAAGTTAGGGCAGTTGCTCTTCGTGGAAAGTGAGAGTTTCTTCAGCTACTGCCAAGCGGCGGAGGGCTATTTCCGGCAGTTTGGCAAGCCGGTCACCTTTTACAGCGATAAAAACAACATTTTTCGGGTCAATCAGCCCAGTGCGGACTGCCGCCTGACCTGACCCAGTTTGGACGGACTATGCAGGCGTTGGATATCCAAATCATCTGTGCCAATACCCCCCAAGCCAAAGGACGGGTCGAGCGCGTTATTCAGACCCTGCAAGATAGCCTGCCCACACCTGCCTTGGCGGGCGGTGCCAGGGAAGAAATGCGTCTGCGCGAGATTGCTAGCCGGGAAGCGGGCAATGCCTATTTACCCGAATTCCTGGCGGATTTTAACCAACGTTTCGCCGAACCCCCCGCGCAGTGATGTAGATCTACATCGCCCTCTCATGGCCAAAGAAGATCTCGCTGATATCCTCGCCTGGCAGGAAACACGCACCCTCTCCAAAAACCTGACCCTCCAATTCCAAAAGACCGTCTACCAGATCCAAACTCAGCGTCCTACCTACGCATTGCGCAATGCGCAGGTCACCGTGTGTCTGAATGCCCAAGCAAACATCACGACCTGTATAATGGCGAATCCTTGCCCTTCACCATTTACAACCAACAAGCACAGCAAGCCGAAGTGATTTCTGCCAAGCATATTGATCTGGTTCTCCAGAAGCCGCACTTGCCTACCAAACCTGCTCCCGATCATCCTTGGCGACAAGGCTTTGCTACACCCCTCTCCAAAGTAGAAATGTCACCATCCCCAAAAGTGACATTTCTACTTTGGAAAACAGGTGACACTTTATCTTTGGGCTAACACATACTGATAATGGCCCCTGGGAACTATCGCTTTACCCATTTCATCCGCATTGGCCTGTTCCTGACTCTACTCAGTTTATTAATCCTCCCGGTTGGGTTGGTAGTTTTCAGGGGTTTATGATTATGACCGATTAGCCAATCGACTCTCAGAACCCTGGCCTGGCAATCTAAAACTAATCATTGGAGAATCAACCTGGCAGAATCTTCTGCGACGCTCCAACTAACCCATGAGGTGAATCCCATCCTTTCTCAGATCGGGTCTTTGATGAATGGATAGATCCAGTCTGAACCGTGTTCATACAACCAGGCCCGAAACTCAATGGATGGATTCTTTTTCCTCAGCCATGTCGAACTGGAAGGAGGTAAATTCTCACAAGTAATATCAAAAATCCAGCTTTTGGGATCCGCCCCAGATTCTACGACGAGCCGATCGACCTCATCAGCCGCTGATTGAAAATCAGCTTCAGTGGTGGCCTGATCCAACAAGAAAAGATTGGAAACCGCATTGTCCAGCTTTTGAGCGTTGCGAATTGGAGCTGCTGGGTTAGCCTGCGAGTCAAAGATAGATTTTTCATGCATACACAGCATACCGCCTCGTTGTATAAATGTTTTAAGCGCAAACCGCAGTTCTGTTGACAGGAATTCCAGTTCGGGGACCAACAATAACCTTATTGTTTCTGGCACGCCGCTCAGCTCCAGTTGATGGTCCGATAAAAAGTGGGTCTGGACTTTGATCTCAGCGGCTGCCGAGAAGGTGGAATAAATCCGGCGCCATGCCTGTCGGTTCATCCAGGCCGACTGTAGCGGGACCAAGATTCCAACCTGAGCGGTTGGCGGTATAAAGCGCTGACGGACTGAGAGCAATCCCAGGGCACTTAGGTTGGCTTGCCAGCGCACCAACGGCAGAGTTTCCGCTGCCGGATTGCCGATAATCGGCCCATCATATGGATCATGTAAATCCATTGGATAATCGCGTGTCCACAGGTAAAAAGCACCCGCGCCATGGCGCACCGCTTGATCGTACCATTGACGATTCAGGTCATCATTTGGAATAAAACGGCTGCCCGCAGCGGATAACGTATTGCGGATACTTACCATAGGTGGTTTACCGGATAAATTATAGGTCAGTTGAGTCCAATAGGCAGTGTAGTGGCGGATCAGGAATTCGTCTTCTAGAAGAAGGGGGCGGACAGCGACTGCAGGATAATCATAGATACTCCCGAGTAACTCCTGGTCCATATAAGGCAACTCGTGAAAATTGCCAATGGCCATTAAGCCGGCGCCAATTTTTTTGCGCATCGCCGCGACCCTGATTCCCAGGATTCGCGCATGTTTTGCCCAAATGAATTTCCAGAAGCGCGATAATGCCAAGCGATCTTCAGGTGTTTGTGGATTGATTGGAGGAAGGGATATCCCGAATCTTTTTTCCATTTCAGTCCGCAAGGCTTCTGGAGCCCTTTGATACGCCCGATGAAAGATACCCAGAGGTGTATCTCCTAGAGCAAATATCACCATGGTAACATCTTCACCTATCAGACGTTCCCCATAAACAGAATCTAATTCTGCAAAACGTGTCAGGAACTCGTCAACATACTGCTCGTACTGGCTTGAATAATTTGCAATTTCCTCCTCAAAATACGGGAAAGGGAACCCTTTGCTTGGAGATTCAAATGCCTGACGCAAACCATACTTCCGATTGATCAGCAGGGATTCATAGATTCCATTCCCCAGGCTGTCATTAAACGCTATGCCAAGGCCACGAAATTTTTCGCCCACCTCATCAGGCGCGAAAATCTGTCCACGTCTGAAACCTCCGAGCCGAATTATATAAGGTTGATCATTGAATCTGGCTTGAACTGGAGTTGGAGACATGGGAGTCGCCACGGTCCTGCGCAATGATAACTGCTGAGGCGACATCTCTCGGCGGGGGATGCGATCATAACCGGCGACATCATACCTCAGGGTTGATCCATCCTCGTATACCACCATATCGCAACCATCTAGAGCCAGCTGATCAAAATCCTTTTCAGATAATCGAGCCATTCTCGGTTTCCTTCCTTATCATGTCAACCAGTAATTTTCGGCCCATTCTCCGGCGCAGTTTCGCCTTCCATCATTAGATGGACACCAGGGGTTTTGAAGGTGCGCGGCAGAGCCAGGATTTTCGGATTCGGACCGACATATCGTTTGGCATCTTCCAAAGCTTCACCAAAAGCAGCGCGGGTTTTCAACCCCATCCCGCGGGCATAGCCTGGCTCAAAGGCTCCCACAATATAGGCAGCTAAGGTATGCATCTCTGTGATATGACCGCATGAGATCATCGAAAAAGCATGGTAAGGATGATATCCGTAGTTGAAGCGGTATTGCTGGATATATTCCTGTTTCGAAGCGAAATATTCGCTATATCTGTTAAGTTCCGGCAGGCTGTTGTGATAATCCTTCTGAAAAAGCTCGTACAGCTCGCGGTACGCAGGAAATTCCTCATCGTGGAAATAGCCATTGCAGATTGAAGAACAGATTACTACACAAGCATTTTTTAGCACCCGTTTCTGCCGAATAATATTCGCTGCAATGGCTTGCATCATCAAAATCGGATTGGTGCCGTGTCCATTTCCATAATGAAAGTTCTGGGGCATGCCAAACATCAATATGTCGTACTTTTCTTTCGCCCAAGGGATATATGTTCTTCGATTAGCAACATTCCATGATTCAGGCTGGATGGCTCGGCCCAAACCGGAAAACACTGCAATCTGCCGACTCATGGTGTCCAAAACAGCATCACACATAAAGAAATTATGGCCCATTTTGGCTTCCATATAAGTTCCAATCGCATCAAATTTGCGGCGCATGGTACTGTGCTGGGAAACAGGCATGAAGTCAGGCTGGTGCATTACTTGTGGTATATGGTGGGAGGCGATCGACTTCCAATGAGTAAGGCCGGTGGCTGCCATTTTATACCCTCCCGAATAACCGCCATAAGGATTGCCCAATACATGACCAATCAAGATCGGAAGATCGGACTCGAATACATCCTTGTTAATGATAACCCGGTCACCAAGCTCATCATAGCCCAGATCAACCAGATGCTCCCAGTCTTCCGAGTCGTGATTGACGATCTGATGGCCGGGCATGAACTGGCTATAAATTTGATCCCCTAACAAAGAATGGATCTCCTCATCCGTGTTTTTTCGATGGAGTCCATTAGAGCAAATTAATAGAATATCCTTCTTCTCTACGCCGGCTTTCAGACATTCTTCGATCAGGACCGGAATAGCCGTTTTGCGATGAGAGGTTGGCTGTGTGCCTCCTTTAACTCGGTCGGGAAAACTGATGGTCACTTTCGAACCTGGGCCTGCCAACGTAGAGATTGGCGGCATGCCACGGGCAATTCAACCGCGAGGGTGCCTTCTCCATATTCAAATTCAACTTTTTTCATTGATCTACTCCTTAAGTTTCCAACGCCAGATATTTATCCACAATCCTTTTCAAGCCAGGTACGTCAAAACCAATCTGACCAGTGAAGCGGGTCAAAGCAACCAGACCTCCACCGATAGTCTCGATTCCGGCTATGATTGCCGCATTTTCTTCTTTTAAACCGCCTCCGTAAACCACAGTAATCGCTGAATCAAATCGTTGACGGACCACATCTTGAATTGAGGTCGAGACAAAACGGATATAATCCCGATCAGGAGGAGTTTTACCGGGTCCAATTGCCCAGACCGGCTCATATCCAATAACGATTCTCCGGTCGCCCAACATCTCGCTCAAACCGTCTAGGTTAGCAGCCAGTTGCTGCTCCAATATCGCTTTTATACGCGGCTGTTGTTCATCAAAACCACCCTCCCCGCGTTCATCAGCGGTTTCGCCGACACACAATAATACATTTAAACCGGACTCGAGAGCGTTTTTTACCTCAGCGTGGATTAATCCATTGATGGCCGCGGCAGCCTGAGCACGCAAAGCTGGGATACCGATCACAGATGGTTCGAAGGCTTGAATAATTTCTTGCTTGAACCGACGCTCTTCCGAGTGCCCAATGAGGGCCCAACGGCTTCCCAGGTTCCTCGCGGCCAAGGCTGGCATCACCGTCGTAAAAGCACCGAAATTCTTACCCGCGATGATATTGTCCCAATGCACCCCCTGACATCCCACGCTAATCATCCCTGTCTCTGTCTCCGAAAATTCTTCCAATGCCTGGCAAGCTGGAGTGATCAATCCTTCAGGCAGAATATACACCAGAGATAATTCTTGCTGGCGTCCCATTCCGAGCTCAATCGACTGGTGAATGATGCTTTTGATCCATATCACCGGATTGTCTAAAGGGCATAGCCCACCCATACTGCGTGAGACCTCAAATCGTTTCAGGTTAACAAAAATTTGCTTCACATCGAGTCCTATATAGGTTTGTAAGTGGCAGAAAATTTTTCGAATAGAAAGTTGACCGGAAATTGGAGAGTGGATGAAAGAAACTAACTCCAATTTAGATCAGATTCGGAATGATAGACTTACACGAGAAGAGCGGCTCCGATCACACCTGAATAAGCACCCAATTGTGCAGATCTAAGTTCGATATTTTCTCTCAATTTCATTCTCTGTGTATCCATGGATGTTTTGACGGGATCCAGGAGTAAATCACCTGCGTGAACCAAACCTCCACCCAGAATGACTATCTCGGGATTGAATATATTCACAAGATTTGAAATGCCTACCCCAAGATACCAGCCAATCTCGGCCAGCAATTCCAAAGCCAGTGGATCTCCAGCTTTGGCTGCATTCACAATATCTCGCCCGGTTGGCGCACCCGTCAAACTGCTGGCAATTCCCTGATTTAGGATCGCAGATCCGGCCCTCTTCACCAAAGCTGTGGATGAGGCATACAGCTCCCAACAACCCCTTTGACCGCAGCGATCACATACTGGACCCTCAAAATTAATCGTCATGTGACCAAAATAAGCCGCAGAGCCTAGGGAATCGGGCAAGCGTTGACCATCCAAGATTATTCCACCGCCGAGACCGGTTCCTACCGTAATGCTAATCATATTTCGAAAGCCTCGCCCAGCGCCAACGGAAAATTCTCCCCATGCTGCTGCGACACCATCATTCTCCACAACAACCGGAAGATTAGTTCTAGAATGTAAAAAATCCCTGATAGAAAAGCCTTCCCATTCTTTCAGGTCATCAATATGGATAAACCGAAAACGACCGGACCGAGAATCAACATCAATCGTACTAGAAAGCCCGATCCCAGCGATTTGCAATCCTTTGGAGGCCGATAATTCCAGTAGCTTATCTATCAAAGAAGAAATTTCGATTGGTAGCAGTTCTGGATGGATCAAAAAATTGCTTTCTATCTCATCAGAGGCAATTAAGCTTCCTTGGGTATCAACAATACCGGCTTTAAGGGCTGTTTGGCCCAGGTCCAGCCCAATCGCACATTTATCCTCAAACTTTTGATCGAATGAGATCATCGTCCCAAGCCCTGATTACAAATGACGGATGCGTGTTCGAAAACCATGGAAAACGGTATCCAGGTCTTGGTCTGCATCGATGTTGGCACTGACCAATATCCTCGGCTGTTGACCACGTGCGACAATCTCCCGAACGGTCTCGTAGATAAATGCTTCAATCAGTGTTGCCCCAATGATTGTTGAGATCGGGCAAATACGTTCATTGACGCCTGGGTAGTTTATAGAAGCGTCTCCCTCAGGAACGCAAGTGTCAATCACTACGTCCGCTAATTGACTTAGATGTTTGCCTAATGGATGACGGACTTTAAGATCTTTGTAAGAATGCGCAGATGTCAGTGCGATTACTTTCAAATCCCTTTCCTTGGCATAGAGGGCCGCATCGATTGGCCCTACATTTCGGCCAGAATTCGAGACAATCAGCATGACATCTCCTGGCTGTAAATCATAGCGCTTTAAAACAATGGGAGTGTAATTTTCTAGCCGTTCCACCTGTGTACTTCCGATGGCGCTGAGGTGCAGCATCAATCCTGGATCTAAGATCGCATTGACCTGAGCTAAACCTCCGGCGCGTAAAAAGGCTTCTTCCGCCATCATGTGGCTATGGCCTGTGCCAAAGACATGCAGGATACCGTCCCTCGTCAAGCTGTCCGCGGTAATTTGAGCAGCTCTTTGCAAGGCTATCGTTTGGGTTCTTTCTATCTCGTCGACAATTCCACGAATCACATCGAAAACAGGGTTTGCTGCTGTTAGGCTCATCGTAAGAATCCTTTTCTTCCAAGACCAGTACAGGATAGATAACTACAGTATATTCAGCGGGTCACCCGAACTACATAACGGTATTTATCCGCTCGAAAAAGGGAATATCCATACTCAATTGGAATTTTTTCACGGTCATAGGCGATTGTATTAACCAGTAAAGCTGGCTCTTTTGGGTCGGAGCAAAGTAGCTGGCTGTCTTCCGGTGAAAGGGCAACTGCTACTAATGTTTGTAAACCAGTTACAGGTTGGATCTGATAAAGGGTCTTCAGAAGTTCATATAACGACATCGGATCTCGATAGGATTCCAATAATCCCGGAAATCGATTTTCCGGAAGATACGAATCCTCGATCGCCATTGGTTCATCATCGGCAAGACGAACTCGTTTCAGATGATAGACCGGGTTTTCAACGCCGATTTGAAGTTGAGCTGCGATTCGAGAATCCGCAGTTATGGTTTCTGCTATCAATAACCTGGCGCTTGGTATTTTCCCCCATTGGCGTACCATTTCAGAGAAACTTGTAAATTTCGCTTGCCATTGTAATTGTGCACTCTTTACAAAAACACCTCTTCCATGAATGATCTCAATCAGGTTGAGCGCTTCTAAGTTGCGTAGGGCCTCACGGATAGAAGATACACTCACATTTAAATCGGCTGCCAGGGCAGTCATGGACGGCAATTTATCGCCATCCCTGTATACACCTTCAGCTAGCCATTGTTTAATATAGGCAATAATTTGGTCAATAACCGATGAGTTATTGACTTTGATTTCGGCATTTCTCTTCATATTAGTCATCCGATGACTCCTGGATCTGTCCCATTATATGTTGATTTCGAAAGTTTTGTCAATATACTTCCTGGTGGGAGTAGCCTTTTTATGACACTTATTTTGCATTTTGCTGCAATAACAGACCAGTTTTCGTTACAAAATCGCCCTTAATTGGTTATCTTACGGAGATATTTATGAAATTACATGCCTCCGTTGACACAAAAGGTATGCCATGATATGATCTTATTAATTATTATAGTCATCTGATGAGTTTTGGAGAATAATGGACTGATGAGCCAATTAGCCCCCGATAAAAACTTTCAGCCGGCGCAGATCGGTGACGATTTCATCATGCGTCCTGGTATGCGCGAAGATATAGATCAACTTGCCGAGTTCAACCGCCGCATTCATTCCTTCAACCCCGACCCTGATGTGACGATCCCTGCCATGACCCGAGACCTGCTATCAGGTGTTCTTTCTACAGTACAACCAGAAGATTTCATTCTTATTATAGAGCCTAGGACAGGCCGGATCGCATCATCTATGGTAATGATTCCACAAACATGGTCATATGGTGGTGTTCCCTTTAATGTTGGTCGGCCCGAGTTAGTAGGAACCGATCCGGGATTTCGGGGAAGAGGTCTGATCCGAGAACAATTTCGAAGATTCCACGCGATCTGTAAGGAACGGGATCAGCTCGTGCAGGCGATCACTGGGATTCCATTTTTCTACCGCCAGTTCGGATATGAGTTGGGATTACCCTGTGGAGGCGGTAGGATTTGTTTTGCGCCCCAACAAGTACCCGCCCTAAAACCTGGTGCTAACTCGGAATTTATGATCCACCCGGCAAGGATCGAGGATCTTGATTGGATCCAGAATTGTTATCAAAATGGCTGTTCGAGATATCTGGTGACTTGCATTCGCAATTCCGAAAACTGGCTCTACGAGTTATATAAAAAAAGCAGTGCGAATATCCATAAGGTAGAAATTAATGCGATCACATCCTTCGAAGGACAACCGGTTGGATTTTTTATCAGTCCGAAGGTTTTTGGATCCGTAGAAGAAAAGATTGCCACCTGGTTTGATCTTTTACCCGGTTATTCTTGGCATGCAGTTACGCCTGCCGTACTACGGAGGCTTTGGGCTGACGGGCAGGTAGAAATCAGCAAAAATGGGTACACATGTACCCGGATCGGCTTAGTCCTCGGTATCGATCATCCTGCTTACAAAACCGAAATATCCAAGTCAACGAAATTCCTAGAATCGGAAGCATGGTACGTGCGTGTCGCTGATGTACCGGAATTTCTGAAAAGGATATCCTCTGTTTTAGACACCCGGTTGTCCGTTTCTCCTTGGTCGGGATTCAGTGGAGAACTTAAAATTAGCACCTATACAGCTGGGCTGAGACTGGTTTTTCGAAATGGATTGGTAGATCATGTCGGATCTTATCAGCTGATATCTTGGGAGGACGCAGATGTAGCCTTCCCCAACTTATGCTTTAACCAGCTCCTATTTGGTTTTCGATCCCTTGAAGATTTGATGTATGCTTACCCAGATTGTTGGGCAAATCCAGAAAAAATAGGCCTGGTCGAATCTCTGTTTCCCAAGATGCCATCCAATCTATGGGGATTGGCATAAACGTCCGCAGAGTTCCTCACGCGCTTTGGACGAGATCGAATTCCGCTTTCCCAGAACGGATCAACTCGTTAATTTTTCGGCTTTTGGCAAAGAGAGTGCCAATCGCCACTGAGCACCGGAGCGTTTGAGACGTTGCGTGACAATTTGTTTGCAACCGCTCTCAATCGTACTACTACCAATCAAATAACCTTGAGCGTCGTAGCACATGCGATGGCTATTGTTGAAGAAGTAGGTGACTGCCTGGCTGGCTTCCTCATGCTTGTTGGCGAGGCGTTTACAAGCAAGAATGACTTCTGCCACTTCACCTTGCCAGGGGGATGCAGTGATGCGAGCATATCGCTTGCCAAGCTAGAAAGATACTGGGCTACTCTTGGCACTACGCGCACATTCCAAGCAATAGTCAAAAATGACTCGTATTCTATTCACGGAAGCGGGGTGATACTTCATGCGAAGAACATACGCAGATGAAAACAGAGGAAGGTTGTAGCCTTCCTCTGTTCAGTTTAAGTCAAACGATGGAGTGAACTATATGAAAACTGATCAAAAATTCTCCTCTTTCAAGGCGCTCAACGGGCGTGATGCAGTTGAGTTCGTGGATTAAGACCTTGAAAAGCCAATGTCCCAGGATGATCAAGATTTCATCAATGGGAGTGGCATTTATACCGATATCCCCGAGGAGCCGATAAGAGCGTACACAAAATCAAACCCCTCCCCTCTATGTGTCGGTGGAAACGGACCGGTATGATGCTTCGAGGTATTGAATTTGGTAATTCGATTTGTGTACAGAGAGTGACATCTTAGAACATTCGTGCTATTATTGGGGGCATGAAACTGAGCATCTATGCCAATCAAATGGGGATTTCCGACTGCACTGCTTTCCACTGGTTCAAGAGAGGCAAGATCCGAAGACACCAGATGGACATCGACATGTTTCTCCTCACCAAAGCGTAAGAAACGACGACCATGAAAAAGGCGCTCACTCACATCAAGCTTAATCGCGCCAACACCAGCAAGCTGCAAAAGCTCGATGAGTTAGCGACTGAATACCAGCGCGTGGTGCAGGCGTATTGTGATTGGCTGATCACGCAGGAAATGCACCAGCCAGACAAGTACGCCGACATTCCCGAAGCAGATCTTCCCACCCCGCTTTCGGACCGCTGGCAGCGCTGCGCCTGGCAACAGGCATGCGGCATTGTCCAATCCTGGTACAGCAACGAGCACACGAACCCACCGGTGCTGAGAACTTTCTGCTTGCAAGGCAATGCCAATGTCATCAAACTGAAACCCTCGACCACGCCAACGTTCGATTTCTGGCTGAAAATCAGCACTCTGGACAAGGGGCAGCCGATCGAAGTTCCGCTCACGTTGTATCGGCGAGCCAAAGAGACTTTGCAGAAATACCCGAAACTGTGTACAGGGGTGACACTCAATAAACGTGAGGGACAGTGGTATGCGACCCTCGTGGTGGAGAAACCGGGGAAAAAGCCGTCTGCCATGAAGCATGTTGTGGGGGTAGATATTGGAATGGTTTCGATGGTGGCAACCTCCAGTGGCGAGCAGTATGGTCAGATGAGCAACGCACTGGCGAAGCGGGTTGAGCAGCAAGCAGCTCGCATGGCCCGCAAGCAGAAACTCAATGCTTGCCTGAAACACAAGGGGCAGCCAATGGTTAGCTTGTCCGACCATAAAGCCGAAGCCTTTGCTCGCAATGAAATCGGGCGGGCGTTGAACGAACTGGTGGAGAATTTACCATCCGGCTCGCCAGTGGCGCTGGAACGCTTACCGGTCCAGGATATGCGTTTCAAATCACGGCGAATGAATCGTCGCTTACGCGCGTCGCAGTTGGGCTATCTTCGAGACAAACTCAAGTTCAAACTGGATGAGCAGGGCATTCGTTACCGCTCGGTGCAACCAGCGTACTCCAGTCAGGAATGCTCCCGCTGCGGGTTTGTGTATGAGAACAATCGTCGTTCGCAGGCTGCGTTCGAGTGTGTGAACTGCGGCTATGTTGAAAACGCGGATGTGAATGCCGCTCGGAATATTGCCAAACGTTTTGGCGATAACGAGTTGAATGGTCTTCCCTTCCGCGACGTGAAAGCGGTGCTGGAGGCTCGCTTCCTACGCCGACTTTCACCGGATGCCCGTAGTGTATCCGCCGGGCGAGACACTTTGAGAAAAGCGAACGTTGAGTGTCCGCAACAGTCCATCCGCCCGGTCTAATACCCATGTTATCAATGACAATAAAACGGGTAACTATTTGAAGACTGGCTGAGTTACAGTTAGTCCTGGGGCATGGAAAAGGAATCTGCCACCGGAAAGTAGAAAGCGGGAAAACGAACCCTTCCCATACTGTGCTGACAGGTTGGCATTGGTTTACTGGAGTACAACCGTTCGCCTAAGATTGGCCAGAAGCCAGCAGATGACTCTGCACGAGTTTTTCATTATTCAAGAGATCAGTCCCCTGCAGGTAGCGGGGGACTGACGTTTTCATAAACAAACAACTAATTTCATGGAGGTCGCTATGAATACAGCAACCAAAACAATTTTGACTCTCGAAAGTGTACTTAAGCAAATGCCAGTGGAAAGGAAGGCGCAAACGCGCGAGGAAAAGGAACAAGCTGCCAATGAACTTGCCAAGCGTCTGGCAGAAAAGGCATTTTTGCCATATACGGCGGCAGGAAGGGCCATGGTTTTTGGCTGTACCGCGTTGGCATGGAGCTGGCAAAACGGCTGTTGGAAGCTTTCGACCCGGAGAAATTCTGGGACCTGGCTGACTCTTTTGAACAAACCCCTATCATCAAGAATGATGGGAAGAAAAGCGGAAATCCTTGCTTCTGGATGTTCGATGATGCTTTAAAACTTGCCGAAACGCCCGTATTGGAAGGCTAAGAGAATGCCAAAGTTTTTCAAACCCAGCGAAGTCTACTTCGCTGGTGGTGTGTTGCAGCGGGTTCCCGATGGGAAACCCGTCGCAATGCAATTCACCGATGATGAGGAGGTCGACTCCGTGTCTGCAGACACGAACAATGTATGGTTATGCGAAAACATGAATTGAAGGAAAGTGTGGCAAACAGAAAGAAACCATTTGGCTCCTTGGTTTGGAAAACAATAATGGTCACCCCTAATGGATCTTGTTTATCCCCTAGGCTTTTTCAAAAGGCTTTCAAACAACTGCTTATCCAGTAGCCATTCAGGAGGCACCTTGAGTGTTCTGGCGAGTGCCATAACTTCAAAGTCTGTAACTTGCCTGATCCCGGCCTCAATTTTTGACAGAGTCCCACGGCTGATTTTCCATCCATCTACCTCTAGGCGGACTGCCAACTCCTCCTGAGATAATGGAGGTCTAAATTTGTTCCGAGCTTCCTGAACGCGTTTCCCTACAATGTTCTTCATGCCGCTGCCATTGTATTTTTGAGCGACATGATTCTTGCTCCGCTGGCGGAGCATAAATGATAAAATGCCTAAGCTGGTTGTTCAAAAAGGAGCCAGAGATATAGATATCATGACTGCCAAATTCCCCACCCCAGAAGACCGAAAACGTCTCCTTCAGTCTTTTTACGATCTGCCACCAAAGGATAAGGAGCTGCTCTATAAGGCTGTGGAACATCTGCGCTGGCTGACAATACTGTGGGACCTTGAGAAACTCAGCCCGGATTCCATGCCCAGTATTCCGGAAAAACGACATATACTGCTTGCCTATAAGCTACTACAAATACTCTGGTTTAACAAGTTGCCGGACCGGGATCATCAAACCTTTACAGTTTATGTGCGAGATCGGCTGCCCGATGATCAGGATCCTCAAGTAGTCAATGACATATTCGACACCAACTCGGATGAGCTTGCCGCCCGCTGCGAGAGTCTGGCACGCCCTGAATGGCTAACGAGGGAAACGAAAGCGATAAAGATTTCGCTCGAATCCTTTCCGTATAAGATCGCGTGATAGCAATTGGATCACGGCTGAAATATCTCGCTCAATTTCTTCCCGTTAGTCGGTTATCTCTTTTGGAACCACAACACTATAGCGATCTCAGGCCCGAGCACCTCGTTCTTCTAGTACATCTGGAAATGCTGAACCAGCACGCTATTTGACGCGGGTCAACGTTGTGACGCCAATGGTGTCAACCCCACCCTCACGCATAACTATTGGGAGATCTAATCCTCCTGCGGGATACTATCTCGCGCATCCTGCCCCTCTGCCCGATAGAACCTAGGGCCGAAGTGGGACTCAAAGAGTAATATTTCAAGAGGTCGCTCTGTTAGTGAAGTCTATTGGATAAAAAGCCGATATCACACAACCGGGGTATCAGTTTTCGGAACTGAGCCTAGAGAAACACATGAATGGTAGAATTGCCTTTCCAAACAGAGGAGGCCTGCATGAAGGACACGATTCGCACACTTCATCCTGACAAGAAACAAGGGGTGAACATCAGCAGAGAAAAATATGAGATCATCCGCCAAGCGATTTTGTCAACTTTGTGCGCGCAGAAAGAAATGACTTTTATGAAGTTGTCCCACGCAGTGGAAAAAGAAGTGAATGGAAATTTTGAAGGTTCGGTCATGTGGTATGTGACAACAGTCAAACTAGACCTTGAAGCGCGCGGCGAGATCAAGCGCGTTCCCCATTCAAGGCCGCAGCTTGTCAAGCTGGTATAAAGGGTTTTTTTTTGTTTTAAGCATGATTCGAAGTTAAGTCCGCATACCAATATTCTCAATTGAAGACAATCTATCAATGTTGCATGCTACTATTGCCCTTCACTGGCACGTAAATGGAAGTGATTGGAAGTCACGAAGAGAGATCGCGGCCATCGACCAACCAAAAAACTGATTGACAATTCCTGCCACTCTTTTTGATTAGGCTTTCCGGAGAAGAAAAAGTGTACCCGTGGGTACACTTTTTGTTAGGTCTCTGAAACGGGTCAAATCAGCCTATTTCAGCTGCCGAGAGCCTTATTACTCTTCTGACCGACTGGATGTCTCGGTCGATTGCGAATCTTGTTGAGCAGCGTACTGGGCCATGAAACGTCGCGCTTGTCGCAGAGTCAACTCAGAGCCGCTGATTTGAAAGCCGTTGCGATAACGCACATAGTATCGCTTGCGCGGTGGCTTGAACCCGCGAATGAGATGCGGCAAGATCTCATATTGAGGATATTTGGCATCTTTGATGATTTTCATCCAGCGTCCTTGTTCACTTGAATTTTGATTATTCTACCGTTGCCTTAGGGACAACGATAGAAATTTGAATAAAAGATCTCTGGCGACGTGCCGGATCTTGCGCGGGCTGGCTATCCTGCGGCCGGCCTTTTCAGGAATGAAAAAGTGTACCCGCGGGTACACTTTTGAAGCTTTGGAAATGCGCTCGGTATCCCAAGCATTATAGTGTCTTGTTATGCTAAAACAAACTTTGTTGAGTCCCACCAGTAAAAACTTCGGGCAATGGCGCACCAGGCTTGAGGTGCCTGTAACGTTTGGCAAGGTAGTTGATCGCCTCTTCCATTTTGCTCTCAGGTAACATGGAGTATATAGGAATTTGGAACACGTCTTTGAATTCGTTGTAAGACATTGCAAAACATTGATTCTTTGGCAGTTTTCCGTTCTTCGACTCGAAAAGAGCCTCTGCCACAGCTTCGATCATTTTCTGCAGTTGCCGTTGCTGCTGGGTATTCACTACGGCGACATCAGATATAAAACCTTCAATGCGAACAAGACGGTTTTCAAGGTTGTTCATGTGGGCTACAGCGCGCCTACGAATGGTATTTTGATATTGTGTATCCACTTCAATATATGTGAGCTTGCGAGATAAAGGAAGACTGTTTTTGATGCGCCGCAATTGACCAGGATAATCCAGTCCCATTGACTCGCTAATATCCGCGACTCGCAAATACAAATTCCGATCCGTGCCTAGATAGGCGCGATAGGTTTCCCCGTAAAACTCAAAGGGAAACTCACGAAGGATCTCAAGTTGTTCGATTGCCATGTATTTTTCCTCTGATTGAGATAGATGGACGTCACGTCCATCTATCTTTTGGTGATGTTGATTACTGTCCCGAAGATAGTTGGTCGTCATGACTAACTATCTTCTGATGAGGTTGATCAACGACGACGATCACGAATCTTTCGCAAACTTGCCGCGAGGTTTTCCAATTGCTTAGCCGCCTGGTCTAATTCATTTGGGTCTTTCATCAGGGCAGAAAGTTCCGTCGCCACGCGATCGTAATTGCGATCGAAATCAGACTGCTGCGTAAATTTCAAGAGAGACTTGACGCGGCTGGCCATTTGACGATAGACAACCGGAACGGCGCGGTGTCTAGTATTCTTGTCGCTTTTACTCTTTTCTTCCACAGCACGCTCGATCTCATCAGAAGATAATTTTTCCTCAATTGCTGATAAAAGGAGTTCGCGCTGCTGGTGCTTGGGCGCAGCTACAATCACCCGTAGGCGGCGTTCCTCAACACGATACAGACTCGCCAGATATAAAAGTTCATCGCTCAGTTTCAGGATCTGAAGATGACGCACCAAGTGCGGCCGGGCGAAGCCCACAATTCTTTCTAATTCAGGCCAAATACCATGAGGCAAGCGTCCATCCAGCGCCTGACGATAGTAATCCATCTCATTTTCAGCATTTGGATCTGGGTATCTTTCCTGAAAGATCAGGATCAAAGAGGCAATGGCCTTCCCCAGATCTACAGCAGAAATATCCTCTCGTTGTATATTTTCCGCAACCTGCCGAAGCCGGCTTACTTCTTTCTGTTCAACAGCTTGTAGTTTGGGTTCTTCCTGTAATTGCAGTTGAACAGCATTAAGCACCAGAGACCAGAAGCGCCGTTCGCCAGCTTCCAAAAAAAATCGCGGACCCAATCCCTGCACTTGCACCCAGGATCCAGTAACTGGTTCAATCTGACCTTCACTTAGAATGGATTGACCCAGTAGAAGCAATTCGTCAACCTCTCGGCGCAATCCGGCATCCCCATCTGCAGCCACCATCAGAGATTGAGCTGCTTGATAACAGTCCATTTCTCCTGCAAAGAAAGCTCCTTTGATTTCCGGGGGCAGGATCACGCGCGATTGAAAGCGATCTGGAAGAACCTGGCCGATAGGAATGTAAACCACACGAGTCGCCCGATGAGTTGTGCCCTGTTCCTTAACAGGTTCAAGTAGAGGGGCGGCTTGTGTTTCTATGGTCTGCGTTAACTGACTCAGGTCTTTATGGGTTCTTTTCGGCATCTGAAATCTCCTGAAAAAAGTGTACCCGCGGGTACACTTTTTTCACCCCATACGCTGTCGAATTTCCTCAGCCACGCGGGCGAATTCCTGGGTCGCAGGATTGGCGCTCATCAACTGATCCGATCTGCGGGCCGGCTTAAAACTGAAAATATCCAGACCTTCGCTATTAGCGTAGCTGACGTCTGCACGCCTGCTAATGGGGGACAGAATGCGATTATTATATTGTGCGTGAAGAGATTCGAGGAATTCATTCTGCTCCTGCTGGCGAAAGTCACACATGGTGGGTAGGATTCCCAAAAATTGGAGGCGAGGATTATGTTGGCGTTGGACGCTTTGAATCGTCTTTAGTGCACTCGTCAGTCCCTCGATACTGGGCGCCTCCAGCTGGCATGGGATCACCACGTGTGTGCTGCCAACCAGGGAGTTGATCGAGAGATAGCTCAAACCTGGTGGATTATCAATCACGACATATTGATAAAAGGGTTCAATGGTCTCCAGGATTCCCCGCAAGCGAAACAGCCCATCTATTGGATCGTTCTTCAAAGCTGTATCCACATTCGGCATCTTTTCTTTGGAAGAGGGGATAAAATCCATATTGCGCCGGGCGCCGTGAGGGATTTCCGACGTCCTGATAATATCTGTGACTGGAAGAGCCGTATCCATCATAAGCAAACCGGCAATATTGTCGTAAGGACCCAATCCCGTTTGCCGGCGTTGCCCGAAGAAACCTCCCGAGAGCGTTATCTCTGAGTGAGTCTGCTGGTCCAAGTCAATAATCAAAACGCGCCCGGGGTCTTCATTTGCCCCAACCTCATGTGACATCATCAACGCGAACGCTGCGCCAAGGTTAATAGTGGTAGTGGTCTTACCCACACCACCTTTCTGATTGAACACAGACAGGACCTTCATGGCGACTTCCTTCGAATAAACATATAATTTCCAATTGTCGGACTGTTATTCTGGGTACAGGTACATACAGTCGAATTATCCTCATTATAGCCACGAAAACAGTAAATAACAAGGTTATCGCATTTCAAATAGCCGTTTTTACCGCTATTGCATTGATTCTGACCATGATGTACAATAACAGGAAGGAAAATGCCCTAGCTTAGAATGGTTCACAGACATGGTTCAGAGGAAACTAAGATTTCCCAAGGCGGTTCCCATAGCTGCCTATGACAAAATGACCAAACTGACGGTGCGGGAGTTGGGTTTGCTTGATTTGAATGAGCATCCTTTCCATATTTCCGCGGATCCACGATTCTTGTATCTAACCGAACAACACAAGTCCGCGCTGTCACGTCTCGAGAATACCTCTTATCAGTCTCCGAAAACAAGAAAAGAATCCCGTCCTGATCATCGATGACGCTCAGTTGATGGCTGCCAACAGCCTGCAACCAATTCAGGATTTTCTGAACTTCGATGTGTCATCTAAATTGATCCAGATCATATTGTTCGGACAGCAGGAGATTCACCGGAACTTTTCCAAGAAGCCCGCCCTGTTGGATCGCGTCGTATTCTGGCATAGATTAGGGCCTCTTACCTATGCAGAAACACTGCGGATGATCCAGTTTCGGTTGACAGTCGCCGGTCGCTTCAAGCCGCTTTTTTCCGACCGTGCCTTAGAGCTTCTGTATGAGGCCTCAAAAGGCGTGCCTCGGCCCCTCATGATCATATGCAACGAGACGCTCCACATCTTAGCCGAAACAGGGCGCTTTGAGGCTGACGAGGCCGAAGTCAGTCAGGCCGTTAAAATCTACAACCAACGCTTGAGGAGTGATGATGACTAAAGACACATCAAGAAAAACCAAACCCAATTATCCGTGGGCAGAGTTGTATGATATGGAATCGCATGTGTCCAGCGCCACTGCTGTCCGCTCGGGAAAAACAGGACGACCCTCTCGGATCTACCCTCGACGGAAAACATCGGTGATGCTGTCTGATGAAGAACAAGCCGCGTTGGAAAAAATTACTTACTTGATCCGCCAGGCGATGCGACCGGGATCGGTGACGAAGAGTCAGGTCTATGGCCTGGCTGTGAGACTGCTGGATCATCGAATGAAACAATTGCCCGATCATGTAGCCAGCTGGGAGCAGGTGATCCAATCTTTGTTCGACGGGGAGAAGTCAACCAATGTGTAGGCTATTTTAGGATTTTACTTATTCACTAATTCACTTTTTTACTATTTTACTATTTTACTTATTTACTCCAAAAACCAGAGTCCTTTTTTCTCTACTATTTCAGGATCATTCCTTATCAGGAGTAGCAATGTCACCGTGAAGACAAATTGCCTTTATTAAACAAAGATGCCCACCTCTTTGAGGTGGGGACCTTGATTTAAAGCGAAACTCCCTTCAGGTTGGCCGCCGGACAGGGAGCAGGTCGCAGACAAGAACGATTTCTTGCAGTGAATTATAGGCATTTCACTGTATTTGTCAAGTCGTTTCTGGTCGGGCGTACCTGCTCACCGGTGCCCATGGAAGGGGACAATGGACAACCAGGAATGGCTTCATCAAAATTACGGACTCATCCAGGCAAATTTAGGAACGATAGCAGGCCCACAATTGCGGGCCTGCTTCTGTGCGCTCCAACCGAGGATGAACTCCGGCGCTGGTCATGTAGCCTTCAGTCCGTAGGACTAGATGGGGAAGTGCTTGCGAACGAGTCATCAGATGCTCATGAAGTCAACTCTGACATTGCTAGGCCCAATCATCGAGGATCCTATGAACTTTGAACAGGCCTGGCAATCTGTATTGGGACAACTTCAGATGGAGATGCCGCGCGCCTCGTTTGATGCCTGGGTGCGGGATACTCATGCAATGTCCTTCGAAGATGGGGTGTTGACCGTCAGTGTGCGTAACGCATATGCGCGTGATTGGCTGGACAGCAGGCTCACCAGCACAGTCAGCCGTTT